>Ga0070670_100000561_pt1 | contig 29475 bp, 25 predicted proteins | sample KBSS63metaG_FD_64665 | JGI IMG/M metagenome (GOLD analysis project Ga0070670, IMG submission 64665) | Switchgrass rhizosphere microbial communities from Kellogg Biological Station, Michigan, USA - KBS S6-3 metaG | ecosystem: Host-associated > Plants > Roots > Rhizosphere > Soil ... | reverse complement strand
ACGGGGAGCGGTAGCGACCTGGTCTGGCGGGGAATGAAAAATAATGGTCGTTTGATTTTGCAGAGGCGGGAAGGTTCTTATCCATGCGGCTACAGGTCGCTATTAGTTTCAAGTTCCAAGTTTCAAGTTTCAAGTCAGGACTTTTGCCGACCTTGAAACCTGAACCGCTCCCCGTTCTGTATTAGCCCGACGCACGCAGTGGAATGAAAATATTGGTTGTTTGATTTTTGCAGTGGCGGGAAGGTTCTATCCATGCGGCCACAGGTCGCTACCCGTTCTGAATTAGTCGACCCACGCCTTGGAGTTCTCAAGACACAAAGCTTCCTATTCACGATTTACGATTCACGATTTACCAGGCTTGAGCCCTTTCATGATCTCAACATGTTCTTCCAGTATGCGCGTTGTCTGTTCCGGCTTAGGTTCGAGCGACCAGTCTCTGTGGTTCCACGTCCCGCCGAGGATGATCCCGTCGCGACGCGGAAACATATAAGCGCTGTCAGCAAGGTAGCAGTAGTCGACTTCGGGTTGTGGCAGCAACACTTCCAACTGGCCACGCACCGGAATGAGCTCTTCATCACCAAACAGCTCGCGTGAGCCGAGGCCGGTGCAGTTAAAAATCACCTTTTCACGCAGCCGTGCAACCTCCTGGCGACTGCGAAATTCCTTCGCCACCATTTTGCCGCCGGCGATATAGAAGTCGCGCAACAATGCGCTCAGGTAAACGTGAGGCTCAATCATCATGGAGCTGAACTGCCTCACCTGGGCGTAACCGAAATAGTGGTCCGGATCGCGTAGGTTCCGAATTTGCGGATAGAGTTGGGCGCCGCCGAGAGGCTCGCTATCAAACGACGCTTCGTTTTCCAGCAGTTCAAACGTGTCCAGCCAACGCACCCCATACTCGGTCCCTACGAGCGTTTGAAACGCTCTGTTTGAAATTAAGCAGGCGCGTTGAAACTGATCGGCGAATGCGGGGGTGGCCTTTTCGGAATTGAACGCCGACGCTGGATACCAAAACGCGCCGGCGATGTTGGAAGTAGTTTCCGGCGGCAAGTCTCGCGCGTAGATCGTCACCGTGCCCGGTCCATCCGGAAAGCGACGTTGGAGCAGCCTCGCGGTTGACAGTCCATTGACCCCGCAACCGAGCACGGCAAAGTGCCGCGGCGCATTGCCCGAGTTTACTCTTCGCTTTGAGGTCGACGGAGCAACGCTGCCGGTTTGGATAAACGGACGAGCCAGATCGAGTGCCAGGGCAGCCGTACCCCAGGACAGAGTCACGCCGGCGCCGCCGTGGCCGTAGTTGTGAACCAAGAGCTTTTCGCCCAGCCGTTCAGTCTCCACTACAAAACCTGCCGCTCGGTATGGGCGTAGGCCAACCACCTCGCGGATGATGCGATCGCGCGCCACCTTTACCGGGGCGAGGTGTCGTGGGTCGTCGAACGCCCTCGCTAACGACGGCAAGTGCGCTGAGCGTGCGGCGACGAGTGCGCTGGCGGCCAGTGCACTGCGAAGAAAGTGACGTCGCGTGGGTTGAAACTCGGCGTGGTTAAACTGGATGCTCATAGGCGGAGATTACAGCCTCTACCGGTCAACAAGTGCAAGCGAATAATGAGGTCAGTACCACCACGCGGTGGTGCTCCTCATATCAACGTTTAGAAAGCGGACTTGTCCGCCCGCATGCGGCGGGGCACAAGTGCCCTATCTAAACAGAGCTGACAGGCCAGCGCACCGCAAAAACTTTTTTGGAACGGATCGTTTGACCCTGCGTATACTTCTCAATAGTATATGCCTATGACATATATACGTTCACGCATGTTGGATCGCGAGTTGAAGAAGGGCAGCGCTGAGCTGCTGATTCTTTCGCTCGTGGAAGACCAACCCCGCCATGGCTACGACATCGGGCAGCTCATCGAGCAAAGGTCCGACGGCACTTTACGGTTCAATGTCGCTTCGCTTTATCCATTGCTTTATCGACTGGAGAAGCGCGGCTGGATTCAGGGCCGTTGGGTTGAAAAGTCGAATCAAAGACGCCGGCGCTATTACCGGCTGACTGCCGCAGGCAAACAAGTGCTGGCCGCGCAGCGCAGCAGCTGGCTAGAGTTTGTCAGGGCAATAAATCTTATTACCGGGATCGAAAATGCCTGATTGGAAAGAACAGGTAAGACGGCGTGTGTCGAGCCTGCGCCTGGCGCCGACGCGCGAAGCCGAGATCGTCGAAGAGTTGTCTCAGCACCTTGAGGATCGCTACGAGCAGTTAGTCATCGGCGGCTCGAGCACCGACGAAGCGTATCAGATGGCGCTGAGTGAATTAGCTGAAAACGACTTGCTGACAAAGGAACTCGGTCGAGTGCATCGAGCCGTCAATCAGGAACCAATCTTACTGGGCGCACAAAGGAGAACGAACATTGTGAGCGATATAGGTCAGGACTTACGCTACGGATTTCGCACGCTCTTAAAGAATCCCGGCTTCACCGCGATCGCCGTTATTGCGCTCGCGCTCGGCATTGGCGCGAACAGCGCAATCTTCAGCGTCGTCAATACTGTGCTGCTGCGCCCTTTGCCTTACCAGGACTCCGATCGCCTCGTGATGGTTTGGGAAGACGCCACTATGCACGGCTATCCGCGCGATACTCCGGCCGCGGCCAACTTCGTTGACTGGCGAACACAGAACCATGTTTTTGAAGACATGGGAGCAGTCGCCGATTTAAGCGCAAACCTGACGGGCGTCGGTGATCCGGAAAGAATCGAAGCTGCCCGAGCTAACGCAAGTGTGTTCTCCGTGCTCGGCCTGGCGCCGCGATTAGGTCGGGCGTTCAGTCCTGAGGAGGATCAGGACGGCGCAAACAAGGTCGTCATCTTAAGCAGCCGCCTCTGGCAGCGACGCTTTAGTGCAGACCCGAGCATCGTCGGCAAACAGATTACGTTGAACGGACAGAGTCACACCGTCGTCGGCGTGATGCCGCCGCAGTTTCAATTTCCCAGCCAGGACGTAGAGCTTTGGGTGCCGATGGCGTTCACGGCCCAGCAGGCTGCCAACCGCGGCAGTCATTACCTGCAAGTCGTCGCGCGCCTGAAGCCTGGCGTCACAGTGCAGCAAGCCCAGGCGGAAATGAGCACGATCGCCACGCGCCTGCAGCAGCAGTATCCGAAACAGAACACTGATCTCGGCGCCGTCGTCGTTCCGCTACACGAACACGTGGTCGGCGACATTCGGCCGGCGCTACTCATTTTGCTGGGCGCCGTCGGACTGGTACTGCTGATCGCCTGCGCCAACGTCGCCAACCTGCTGCTGGCGCGCGCCGCGGTGAGGCAAAAAGAAATTGCGGTGCGCGTCGCTTTCGGCGCGAGCCGCTGGCGTCTGGTCCGCCAGTTCCTGACTGAAAGCGTTTTACTCTCGGCCATCGGCGGCGTGGTTGGTTTACTGCTTTCAATCGTCGGAATCGCGCTGCTCACAAAATTCATCCCGCCCAACATTTCGCAGGTTAAAGCAATCACACTCGACGCTCGCGTACTCGGCTTCACGCTTTTGATCTCGCTTTTGACCGGAGTAATTTTTGGGCTCGTGCCGGCGCTCCAGGCATCGATGTTCAATCCCAACGAAACTCTGAAGGAAGGCGGCCGAGACTCAACCGCGGGCAGTCGCGGCAATCGCATACGTGGCTTTCTCGTGATTGCCGAAGTCGCGGTGTCGTTGGTCCTTCTCATCGGCGCTGGGCTTTTAATCAATAGCTTCCTGAGGCTGCGCAGCGTCGACCCCGGTTTCAAGTCAGAAAATTTATTGACGATGAAAGTCGTGTTGTCGCCCTTGAAGTATCCCGACCTGGCGCGGCGTTCAGCGTTCTATACGAATCTGATCCAGCGCGTTGAAGCGCTACCCGGAGTTAAGTCAGCGGCGGTGACTACGAATCTGCCGTTGTATCGACAGGGTAATTCGACCGGCATTGAGATTGAAGGGCGACCCTTGCCGCCGCCGGGACAGGAAATCATCATCGCCACGCGCGTCGTCAGCCCGCACTATCTCACGACGATGGGAATTCCTTTGCTGAAGGGAAGACAGTTTGGTCCTGAAGAGACGGAAAAGATGCCGGGCGCGGTAATCATCAGCGAATCAATGGCGCGGCGTTACTGGCCCGGTGAAGATGCGCTTGGCAAACGCCTGACGCCCGGAAGAAATGCGGGCCCGGACGATTGGTTTCAGATTATCGGAGTTGCAAAAGACGTGCGGCAGTTTGAGTTGAACGCAGAGCCGAAGCCGCAGATGTACCTTCCCTACGTGCAAGCCGACTTTTTTGCGCCGCGCGATTTGGTAGTAAAAACTGATGTCGATCCGATCGGCTTGGCGGCGACTGTCCGCCGGGCGGTTTGGGAAATTGACAAAGACCAGCCCGTCTCAGACATACGAACGATGGATGAGATCGCGGCGGAGTCAGTCGCGCGACAACGCTTTAGCATGCTGTTGCTGACCATCTTTGCTTCGGTGGCCCTCGTGCTCGCGGCGGTGGGAATTTATGGCGTGATGAGTTACTCGGTTACGCAACGCCGTAGCGAGATCGGCATTCGCATGGCTTTGGGAGCGCAGAAGAGCGATGTCTTGAAACTCACGGTGGGCCAGGGACTGAAACTGGTGCTGGTCGGCGTGGCCTTTGGAGTCGCTGGATCTTTTGCGCTAACGCGCTTGATGACGAGCTTGCTGTTTGGCGTCGGCGCCACCGACCCGGGAACGTTCATAGTGATTTCCGTAGTGCTGGTGAGCGTGGCGCTGTTGGCGAATTACATTCCGGCGCGACGCGCGACCAAGGTCGATCCACTCGCCGCGCTGCGATATGAATAATAATTCGTAGGGGCACGGCATGCCGCGCCCCGCAAGAGTAGCCACAGAGACACAGAGACAAAGAGGACGGTGAGCAGCGCGGAGGTTTTCTGGCTTGAGTTTTTACCTAAACGATCACCTTGGCGCTTGGCGTTATTCTTTTAATCTCGGTGTCTCTGCGTCTCTGTGGCCCGTGCCCCGACCTTGAGCCCGGAACACTTGATCGCGTATTCTCAAGAGCGTCTTCCCACGCGCAAAATCCTCCCCGTCTAAGGTAGCGCGGCCAACATTCAGTACGTTTACAAAAATCTGTTCTAACGAATACCCATGCCATTCACTCGTATCAATTTTCCTTTACACGTTTTCGCCTTCAGCATCTGTTGTTGCCTCCTGGTTATGGCGGCGTCGCTGGCGATGGCCCAGTCGAATAACTTTGCCGGCAATGCGCAGCACACCTCGGTTTACGACGCGCCCGCGCAGTCGCTGAACCTAATCAAGTGGAGCGCGAGCGTTGATCTAAACAACACCGGCGCCCTCATTCACTATGGCGCTCCACTGATCACGGCGGCGAACACGGTTATCGTTCCTGTAAAAACCGGAGCGACCGACGGCTTCCAGGTCCGAGCTTTCAACGGCGCGACGGGTGCGCTCAAGTACACGCTCGCGACTGATTACACGCTGCCGACTCACAACTGGATTCTCGCGTATAACCCCGCGCTCGCTACCGGAGCCTTTGGCACGCGCCTTTACTACGCGGGCGCTGGCGGTACGATCTGGCACGTGGACAATCCCGACTCGAATACGCCGGGCATTCCCGTGCGTCACGTGTTCTACACGTCTCTGGCTAACTACAACGCCAACGCCGCCGGCTACAACAGCACCATCTTCGTAAACACTCCAATCACTTCCGACGCGAGCGGCAACATTTTCTTTGGCTTCCGCGTGCAGGGAACTGCGCCCGCTCCTCTGAACACGTCGCAAAGCGGCTTCGCCAGAATCGATCCAAACGGGAACGTTAACTTTGTGTTGGCCGGCGCCGCGGCAAACGATGCGCTGATCGAGCGCGATAGTCATAACGTCGCGCCTGCCATTAGCAACGACGGCACGACTGTTTACGTCGTCGTCAAGTGGGCCACGAACACCCGCTACTGCTATCTGCTGGGTTTGAACGCAACAACGTTGCAGACCAAGTACGCCGTTTTTCTCCGAGATCCGCGGGGCGGCGATCCGGCCGGCGTGCCCGAAGACGGCACGGCATCGCCGATGGTGGCGCCCGATGGCGACGTCTATTTTGGAGTTATGGGAAACCCCTCAAATGGTTCGCGCGGTTTCCTGCTGCGATTCAGCGGCGACTTGTCGGTAACGAAAACGCCCGGCGCATTCGGTTGGGACTACACCGCCGGCATTGTGCCCGTTCCCGGTTCATCGTCCTACCGGTTGTTCGTTAAATACAACGACTATGCAACTGCAGACGGGAGCGGCGTTAATCGAGTGGCGCTGCTCGATCCCAATACCACGCAAATCGATCCGCACTCATCGGCGCCGGGACTGGTGGAAATGCGCGAGGTGATCACCGTGATTGCGCCAACGCCCGATCCGGAGTCGCAACCGGCTTTTCCCTACGCGGTGAAGGAGTGGTGCATCAACGCGCCCGCGGTTAACCCGTCAACGAACAGCATCTTCTTCAACAACGAAGATGGCCGCGCCTATCGCTGGAACCTGACGAACAATTCGCTCGACCAGGCCATCACACTGAACCAGGGAATCGGGCAGCCGTATGTTCCGACTGTCATTAGCCCGGATGGGACTGTCTACACACTCAATGGCGGAACTCTGTTTGCCCTCGGAAACAACCCGGAAGTGAAGGTTACCCTCAGCTCGTCATCGCCCGATCTGCGTCAAACTGTCTTTGGCGAACCCGTCACGTTCACGGCTACCGTTAGCGGGCAAACTCAACCGACGGGGAGCGTGACTTTTTCCGATACCACTTACAACGGGCTGACTGCCGAGACGATTGTTTTGGCCACGAATGTTCCGCTCGATGCTAACGGAAACGCAACAGTTACCACTTCGTCTCTTGCGGCCGGGGGAAATTATCTCGGCAGTCATTTCATCACCGCCATCTATAGCGGCGACTCGAATCACGCTTCCACTTTTGCCACGATGATGCAGAAGGTCCACGCCAAGGCGACGACGACCGTTGTCACGGCATCTCCGAACCCTGCCGGCACCGGGCAGTCAATCGTATTAACCGCCACCGTCTCCGGAATTCCTTCAGGCATACCGACGGGGATGGTCACGTTTCGTAATGGTCCAACCGTGCTGGGCCAGGTGCCGCTGAATTCCAGCGGCGTCGCGTCGATCACTCTGCCGAGTCTTCCTACCGGCGGTTACAGTATCGGCGCTTACTACGCTTCCGACACGATCTTCGCTACCAGCGAGGGATTCACGAACCTGCTCGTAAATCCTCCGACTGTGCAGTTGAGCGCATCTTCCTACGCCGTCACTGAAGGAACGAACACACTGACCGTGCAGGTCAACCGCCTCGGCGACACCAGCAGCAGCTCCACGCTTGACTACTCAACCAGTGATGCGTCTGGCGCCAACGACTGCAATGCAATTAGCGGCAAGGCGTCATCGCGTTGCGACTACCTGGTAACGCTCGGCACCTTGCGATTTGCCGCGGGCGAGGTTTCCAAAACGATCTCGATTCCAATTGTCGACGATGTCTACGCGGAAGGCGATGAAACGTTTCTCATCACGCTCAGCAATGTTAAGGGCGCGCTGACGGGTTCACCTGCCAGCGCGACGCTCACCATCCACGACAACGAAACGGTGAACGGCGTCAACAACCCGATAGACGACGCGGCGTTCTTCGTGCGACAGCACTACGTCGACTTTCTCAATCGCGAGCCGGACGCGGACGGGCTGGCGTATTGGACCAACCAGATCACGCAGTGTGGTTCGGACGCGGCCTGCGTTGAGATCAAACGAATCAATGTTTCCGCGGCGTTTTTCCTGTCGATAGAGTTTCAGGAGACGGGCTATCTGGTCTACCGAGTTTACAAGACCGGGTTCGGCAATTTGCCCGGCGCGCCGGTGCCGGTGAGCTTCACGCAGTTTTTGCGCGACACGCAGCAGATTGGACAGGGAGTGCAGGTGGGCATCGGAAACTGGCAGGCGCAACTGGAAGCCAACAAACAGGCGTTTGCGCTCGCATTTGTCCAGCGTTCGGATTTTCAGGCGGCATATCCGGGCATGCTCACGGCCGATCAGTTTGTGACTCAACTGAATAACAACGCCGGCGGCGTGTTGTCTCCGGCGGAGAAGGCGAATCTGATCGCGACGCTGGGCCTGACGCCGGACGACTTCGCGAAACGAGCTGTGGTGTTGCGGGCGATCGCAGAGGATGAAGACTTGCGCAACGCTGAACGGAATAAGGCGTTCGTGTTAATGCAGTACTTTGGTTACCTGCGCAGAAATCCAAACGACCCACCGAACACGAATTTCGATGGCTACAATTTTTGGCTCGCCAAGTTGAACGACTTCAACGGCAACTTCGTTAACGCGGAAATGGTCAAGGCGTTTATTAGCTCGATTGAATACCGGCAGCGGTTTGCGCCGTGAGCGGTAAGCAGTGAGCAGTGAGCGGTAAGCAGTGAGCGGTGAGCTGTAAGCAGTGAGCTGTAAGCGGAGCGCGAAAGGCAGAAAACAAAAGCATTTTCTATTTTCCATTTGAAATTTCTCATTTGTCATCGTCAGCAGCGTTTCGTCATAGCACGCTTCTGTTGCCAAAGTAGCACTGCTTCCATCGCCAAAGTAGCACTGCTTCTGTCGCCACGATGAGGCGACGACACTCCGCTCTTCTGCGATGACAAATGAAAAATTTAAAATGGAAAATGAAAATGTCTTTTGCTTCCTGCCTACTGCCCACTGCTTACTTCTCACTTCCCACATGCCAGCAAACTCCGGCAAGGTCGATAAAGTTCACCTCGCGTCCCCAGGGAAAATCCGCGGGCGGCTTAATTCGCAGCCCTGGAAACTTCTTCGGCAGTTCCTTCCCGGATACTGTCAGCCACCAGGCATCGAGGTCGGGCACGTCCAGCCGGATCATAAAATTGCCGGCGAATTCTTCGTTATCAAACTTCTGCAGAATGAAGCGCGCGTTGCCATTACGAAACGCGGCGTAGCCATCGCTGGCCCAAACTTCTTCAAAACCCAGCTCAACAAACAATCGCCGGCTCGCTTCGAAATCGCGACCGCTCGGGACGAAGGGCAGCAGGGCTGATGCGCTTAGTTCAGACATGATCGAAATCTCCTCATGCGTACTCGCTGGGAACTAGTGTAAAGCAAAATGTTAGTTTGCGATGATGACCGGCATTCAACGCGCGCGCAAACTAACAGTTTGCGTTACAAACTGCCAACGTAGTTAAGTACGGTATCGGGCACAGTGTTCGCGGTTGGATACGTTATGCTCGGCTATCGACGCGCCCGGGGTGGGCATCCGCAGTCAATTTGCCTGGACTCCAACAAGCGAGTAGAGTGTAGCTGACCTCTTCAGGACACCAGTTTTTGTTCTTTGGAATTCAACACTCGCCATCGGGAGTTGCCAGTCAACACCTCCTTGTGCCGTCTGCTGTGTTTCGAAACACGCGACCCAAGGAAAAACCGATGCGGAATCTCGCGCCCCTTCCCACGATTCAGAACAGTCTACTTGCCGCTCTGCCGGAAGAGTTTTATCAACGTCTCTCGCCGCATCTGGAACCAGTCGCGCTTGAACACGCGGCCATCCTTTATGAAATGGAAGCGCCGATCGACTACTTCTACTTTCCTTTTGACGCCGTGATTTCGCTCGTGACGCAGATGAAGGACGGCAGAATTGTCGAGGTAGGCTTGGTTGGCAATGAAGGTATGACGGGGCTGGCTGCCCTCTTTGGTCAAAAGGTTTCAGCCGAGCGGGCCATCGTGCAGATACCAAATGGCGGCATGCGCGTGAAAGCGGCGGTGATTCTCGATGAATTCAAGCGCCAGGGCGAGGTGCATGACGCTCTTCTTCATTATGCGAATTCCTTCATGCGCCAGGTTGCGCAGACGGCGGCGTGCAACGCTTCACACACAGTTGAGGAACGACTGGCGCGCTGGTTGTTGATGTGCAAGGACCGCGTGCGCTCTGACGAGCTGAACCTCACGCAGGAGTTTATTGCGGAGATGCTGGGAACCAGGCGAGCGACTGTAAACGTTGCTGCCGTCACCTTACAGACTGCCGGTTTCATTAAGTATAACCGCGGGCGAATCAAGATCACTGATCTGCCGGGGCTGGAAGGATTTGCCTGCGAGTGTTACGCCGCGGTGAAAACCGAACGCGCTTCAAGCTGAAACTTCGCGCTGCATATTTCCGGTAAGTAATTCCGCGACGGTGTTACAAAAGACTCTGAAATCGACCGGCTTCACCAGATACTTTTGCGCTCCCGCCGACAACGCTTCTTGCTTATCGTGTTCGTAAGCCTGCGCCGAATAAAAAAGAATCGGTGTCGAATTATCGCGCTGGCGGATGCGCTGGCAGAGTTCTGTGCCGGTGCCGTCGGGCAGAAGGGAATCGAGCACGAAGAGATCAAAGTTTGACGACTCAGCGAGGGCTAACGCGTCAGCGATGCTGGCAGAGGTGGCCACTTCGTAATCCAACTGCTTGAGAAGCAGCACCATCAATTCGCTGGTATCTTCATGATCTTCTACCAGGAGTATCTTGCTTTTATAGATGGCTCGGGGCATTGCAAACTCTCTTTTTTCTCTGAGGCGACGTCGATGAGAAGTGCGGTTCCGGCTTGTATTGTGAGCCGCAAATTCAGGTAGACGGCGGAGAAAAAAAGCCGAGGTTATCGATCGGTTTGCTTAGTCAGGCGGGATGCGACATTCTCGGCTTTCCAGATCGTCGGGTGAGGAAAATTTATTCTCGTAACCCCCCCTGTCTGTACGGTACCGTTCATAAAACGCCGAGTCAGGAGATTTCTTCGATCACGGATAAAATGTTGCCGGCCGGATCCTTGAACCACGCTATCGTCGGTCCTTCATCGCCGCGGTGAATTCCTTTATCGTCGGTCTTGATCTCAGTCTGGTCATAATGCTCGAACGGCACGCCACGCTTCGTCATTTCGGTGACTGTCTTTTCAATATTCTCCACCGGAAAATTCAGGATGGTGAACGTGGCCGGAGTGTGGTTTGGTTTTGGGTAGACGAGAACTACTGTGCCGCCGGCAAGGTTCAACTGCAACAGACCCATCGGTGCGTCAGAAACGTCGAGACCAAGTACTTCACCGTAAAATTGTTTTGCCTTTTCCAGGTCGTTAACTGAGAACCCGGAAAACGCTTTTGAGTTTTTAAGCATTGCGATTTCCTCCTGCATACACTAAACAACTACTGCAAGTTCGTTTAGAGGCGGGAACCGCCCGCCGTTACCCCTGGAGTGAAACGCGCGCTTCTACGCGAATTGAACCGGCGGGCGGTGCCCGCCTCTAAACGATCGTTTTACTATCGCGCAATGATATCAAACACAAAGGGCACGGTTTGCGCCGTGCCCTTCGAGTTAAATCAACCGGTTAGTTCAATCTCCGGGTTATGGCCGAGCGGTTGAAGAAGTCTGGCTCATGCCGCGATTGAGCAGCATCTTCACTTCCACGCGCCGGTTCTGTTGGCGTCCCTCGGCGGTAGTGTTGTCGGCGACCGCTTCGGTTTTGCCGTAGCCCATCGGCGTCACGAAACGCCGGAGCGGAATCTTGTGATTAACCGCCAGATACTGGACCACCGCGTCGGCCCGCGCGCGACTGAGACGGAAGTTCTTTGCTTCGCTGCCCGTCGAGTCGGTGTGACCCGCAACCTCGATGGTGTAGGCTTTGGCAGTGGCGGCTTTCGCGGCGAAGTCGTCGAGCTGTTGCTTTGCTTCCGGCGAAAGTACGGCGCTGTTCACTCGGAAAGTTACCGCCACAGTTTCCTGCACGTCCACTTCGTCGAGCTGGTTGATGCGTTCGTTGGCGTGGGTCGCTTCGTTCCTGGCCTCAGCGGCAACCGCGTACAACTCGTCCATCTGTCCCGCCATGCGCTGCTGATTTTCCTCGACCGGCGTAACGCGCGTATCCGAAGTGATTGCGGCGCGCATGTCTGACTCGTCAAACCGAATCTTGTCGGCGACCAGCTGGCCCTGCGAATCTCCACGTCCTTCAACTTCGACAATCAAGCCACGGAGAATGTCGGTTACCGGATAACGCTTTCCGCTGCGCAGAAAACCGCCGTGCGTTTTGACGCTGGTGCGGTCGGTGATGACCACCTGGTAGTCGGTGCGATTGCGATCGCGAATTCTGAAGAGGTCGCCTTCGCGCTCGATCACGACGCCCTTGAATTTCATCTTCGCGCCGTTCGGGATGGATTGGATAGTTCGATTCGCGGCAGTTTGATTGGATTGTGTGTTGGTAAATTGTGCGGAAACAAGTGGAGTCAGCGCCAGCATCAAAGCCAGCGAGCAGATTGTTTTATTTAGTCGAAACCTGGCAGTCGTATTAGTCCTCATATTTCACTCCTTAAAACAGTTCAGATTTAGGGATTATCCGGGGGACGGCGTTAACGCCGCAGCCCGGCTCGCGCGGGAGAGCGAACCTATGATTGTTGCTGATCTCGGGGAGAAGTTTGTTGCAAACGGACGATGCTTGCGTGGCAATTGCGGAGCGCGGTAACAAACCGCCAAGACGCCAAGAAGGCTAAGGAAAATCCAATCCAACCGGAGATGGCCGATGAATTCTGAAAACTCCCTACCAACTAAAAACAATCTTGGCGGCCTTGGCTTCTTGGCGGTTTCAGAGTTTACTGCGTAACCGTAAACTTGATGTCGTCGGCGCTCTCTGAAAGTTTGACGTCGTTCCCGTTGTACGCCTGAACGTCAATGCGGTAGGAACCGGGTGAGAGCGGCTTATCCAAAACGAATGACGTTCCGTCCACACGCTTGTTGATGTAGTCGTAGTTCGTGGCGCTCGCATCGTCGGCGTGAATACTGAACTTGTAGTAAGCAGCGTCGGGATACGCCTCCCATTTGACTTCCATATTGTCGGCGCCAACTTTCGAACCTGCCTTGGGCGACAACAGTTTCAGATCGCTTTTGAAGAGGTTAGTGTCCGGGGCGAAGAAGGTTTGGTCCGCCTCAACCTTATATTTTGCCGAGCCGACAATCCCCGAAGTGGCAAACACGTAGTACGGGGTATTGAAGACTCGCGCCGTCAAACCTTCGTAAATACCGGGCGGCACGTTCTTGATTAGATATTCTCCCGCCGCGTCGGTTTTTGCGGTAAACGTTTCGCCGCCGCAGCCGCCTACGAAGCGACTAAAGGTGGCGCAGAGTTTCACCTCGATGTCTGCCGCCGGCTTCTCGTTGAAGAAGACCTTGCCCTGAACGTTTGCCTTACCCGCTTCCGGCTTTTCTTTTTCTACTCCAGTGGCTGAATGGATCACGCCCTCGGAATCCGGCGTCGCCGCTGACTTCGAAGCGTTGGCGTTGTTAGCAGTCCGGGTGTTTGAATTTCCCGAAAGCTTGCAGCCAACTATCGCTAAACCTAAAACAAGAATTGCAATCACCAAACCCCGGTTACTGTTCGACATTTATCGGTCTCCTTCTATCCAAGTTTGTCAAAGCTGGGTAGTTTCGTCATTTTAAACCTCTGTGCGGACTTTGTGCTCTTTGTGTCTCTGTGGTGGATGTTAGCGGCAGCGGATTCACCACAAAGGCACAAAGAGCACAAAGGACGCACAGAGAAAAAATTGAAATTGCGATACCTTCCAGCTAAAAGCGCTCTCTTCATTAAAAGAGCGAGCGCTGTTTGGTAGTCTCATTAAAACGCCGCCCGTGTTTGTCTTCCACCGGTTGCCGCGAAGCGCGCGCGCGTTTGTCCTCCATAACGGTTCGGCCGTTGAGCGACGGTGAAATTGCGTGCTCATGAGCCATGAGCGCGTCGAAGTCGACTTCAGGTTTCAGTCGTGCTTCAACGTTACGAACAAATCGTTCCAGCCGGCGGAAGCCTTCCAACTTTTCTTTGCCATTCTCCCGGCCCGGCCCGCTGGCAAGCTTCGCGCGGTCGAGCGCTGTGCGCAGGAAGTTAAGCGACTCGTCGTACGTTTTCAAGGGGACCGGGAAGGGATGTCCATCTTTTCCGCCGTGCGCAAAAGAAAAGCGCGCCGGGTCATTAAACCGGCTCGGCGTGCCGTGAACCACCTCGGCGACTAAAGCCAGCGACTGCAGAATGCGCGGCCCGAGTTTTTCGAGCAACAGCAACTCGGCAAAGTCGTGAAGGTCGCGCTCATAGGCTACGGCGAGCACCGCTCCGAGTCGCTTCAAGTCGACATTTTCTCTTCTGACTTCGTGGTGCGCGGGCATTTTCAGGTGACGAACTTCACCCAGCGTTTTCTCAGGATGCTCGCGAGCGAGATTGAGCATCGCGGCTTGCGCGGGCCTGGCGCCGGCGTCCACTAAATTAAGGATCGTTCCCTGGTGCTCGCCGACAATTCCGGTGTGCGGCTCGGCAACGAAATCGCGCACTGCAGGCGAATGCCAATGATAGCGACGCGCCATGCCGCTGCGGTCGTTCAGCCCCTGCTGCACGACGGCCCATTCGCCCGTGGACGTCAACACAAAATTGTGGAGATAGATTTGAAAGCCATCGGCGATGGCGTTGTTATCGATTCGCGCCGTCAGCCGGCTGGTGCGCACGAGCGCTTCGCCATTGAAACCGCGGCGCTCCGAAATTGCGCGCAACTCCGAAGGCGTGTTGCGCGAAAATCGGCCGCGACCACCGCAGATGTAAATCCCCAGCTCGTCGGCGCGTGGAGCGATTCCACGCTTCAACGCGCCCATCACCGAAGTGGTGATTCCGGAGGAATGCCAGTCCATTCCCATCACCGCGCCGAGTGCCTGAAACCAAAAAGGATCGCTGAGGCGCGACAGGAAGGCGGAAACGCCGTAATCGTGAATGATGGTTTCGGTAATCGCAGTGCCGAGCCGCGTCATCCGTTGGGCCAGCCATTCGGGGACGCGTCCGCCGTGAAGCGGAAGGTCTGCTACGCCGGAACGTTTCATGAAAGACATTGTCCAAAGTCCAATGTCCAAAGTCCAACGTCCAAAGTCCAACGTCGACTCGATGAGTCAGGTGTTTATACACTCACGCGTATCAGAACCGGGAGCGGTAGCGACCGGCCAAAGAATCAACTCTGCAGGTGACACAACAAGAAGCCCACCGATAGTTGAATGTCTGGCCGGTCGCTACTGCTCCCGGTTCTGATAAACGTAAGGGTCTAGGTAACAGGCGCGAGCATGTTCGCGTCGCGCGCCAGCAGCCACTTGCCGTTTTGCTTTTGAAAGATGGAGAGTGTGTTGCCGCTGCGCTTGTTTGCCGCGCCATCCTTCGGTGTCATCACCACGGTCAGCCTGGTCCAGGCATAAGCCCATTCGCCCGAGACTTTCACTTCCTGAATCTCGCTGGTCGCATTGATCTCAACTCCTTCGAGCGCGCGCTGACTGGCAGCGAACGCCTCCTTGCCGCGCATCGGCTCATGACCGCTTACCAGAAACACAACATCATCGGTCATCAAACTCAGCACCCGCTCCGAGTCTCCGGCTCTGGATGCGCTGAGCCAGGTTGAAATTAATTCTCTGATTGCTTGTTCGTCGTTTTGCATAACTTTGACTTTAGGCAGAAGCCCGCGCGTGAGCAAGGGCTTGGGTTTCCCTCCCTTACGGTCGGGCTTCTGCATCGGTCGGGCTACTGCGTTGTTCGTGGTGTTGCCCGAGATTGTTTAGCAAGTAGTTATCCAGTGCACTTCTTGAATCGTCCGAGGTGATGAACGCGATGTAGTTATCCGGTCGTAGCAAGACACTGAACGGCTTATCAGCGCCAAATTTTTCTGCAATGTCGTCGGTGAGTGGAATTACGAGCTGATCAACCAACTCCGGATTGACCAAACTCGGCGTTTCACTGGTTTGTTTGTCGGTAAAAGTGACGAGGTGAAACTTCGGCGCCCGCAGCTGATCGTAGACGCTGTGGCCGTCCCAAAGAAAATAGGGCATTCGATCGCCGGCGCGCACGTCGAAGCGGCCCGCGCCATCGGCCGCGCTCAAAGAACTATCGCGATAGCTAATCCCGATTTGTGAAATCAACGGAAAGAAGCGCTTCCTGACCGCCTCGATGCTCAGTATGAATTTCGCCATCGGCGGAAAAATAGTGGTGCGGATCAAATTCAGCAACCAATCTTTTCCGGCGGCCAGGTTGAACATGCGATCGGTTGTCTGCAGCAGGCGCCGGGCATTGGGCAAACGCTCTTCGTTGTAAGTATCGAGGAGGCGCGGCGCCGCCGAGCCGCGCAAGACAAGCGCGATTTTCCAAGCGAGGTTGTAAGCGTCCTGAATCCCGGTGTTCATGCCCTGCCCGCCCGCGGGCGTGTGTATGTGCGCGGCATCGCCGGCGAGGAAGCAGCGGCCGGATGAAAAACTTTCCACGTGACGCGTGTGGACTTTGTAAACTGAAAACCAATCGACGCGGGTGATGTCGAGATCGATTTCCGCTTCCTGCTTGATGCGTTGTTCGATCTCCTCGTAAAGAATTTCGCCTTCGTCTTTGTTGTGACCTTCCGGAAAGGCGCCGACGATGCGCCAGCGTTTTTCGCCGGGCATCGGAAAGAAAGCCACCACACCATTCTCCGCCAGACACACGTGCAACGCGTCGTGCGGAAACTTCCAGTCGATGAAAACATCCGCGACGTAGAACAGACGCTCAAACGTGCTGCCTTCAAACGAAAGTCCGAGCCCGTGTCTCACCGGACTACGCGGTCCATCGCAACCCACCAGGTATTTGGCAGTTATCGTTTGCGTCTCACCGTCAGCCTTGCCGACTTGGGCCACGACGCCGGCAGCGTCCTGAGTAAAGCTCTGAAGCTCGTGCTGCCATAACACGTCGTGCCCGTGCGTCTGCACATACTCGTAAAGCAAACGCTCGTTCTCGCTCTGTTCCAGAACCAACATGAACGGGTAAGCGCTCAGTCCCTGGCCGACATTTGACAGCTCAACTTCGCCGACAATTTCTCCGCCTTCGAGCAGACGCACGCGACCGGCAATCGTGCCGCGTTCCAAAGCCGGCTGGGCCAGGTCGAGTTGTTCGTAGATTTCGAGCGTGCGCGCGTGAACGCCGAGCGCTTTTGAGTAAGGAGTTATGCCTTCATTTTTTTCGACGACGACGAAGTTAACGCCGTAACGAATAAACTGACAGGCCAGGGAAAGTCCGGTGGGTCCGGCGCCGACGATGATTACATCGGTGGTGGTTGTCGTCATGAGCTACACAAAGTCGGAACCGGGAGCCGTAGCTACCGGATCGTTTGAATGAACTCAAACTCAGCTTCGCTTCAAAAGTCGCGGTTCTGACTGACCCTCCCTAACGGTCGGGCTTCTGCAATGTCCTTCGGGTTGCTACTTCGCCGCGATCTTCCTCGCTGTGTCGCCCACGCGGATCGTGCCGGGCTGAATCACCTTCGCATTTATGCCACGGAGACGTAGTTGCCTGCCGACCGGAGAATTGACGAACAGCATCGCTTCGCGGCCAAACCGGGCAACGAACTTGTGACAACCGGTGTGCGGCGGTGGTGTTACTTCGATCACGGCGGTGCCCAACGATAGCTGAGTTCCGGGGGGCAAGTTTTCGTCGCTCAGGTCCATATCGAGGTAAAGCTGATCGCCGGCCAGCGGCCAGCGTTCTTTCTGCTGCGCTACGAGCTGCGTCACGCGGGCGTTCATGATGTTGATCTGCATGTCCGGATGCGCCGTGTGATCCACGGTTCGAGAACTGGGACGTAGCTTCCAGCTGTCGCCGACCAAACCCTCAACCAGATCAAGCCGGGCCTCTTCGAGACTTTCACGTTGATCCACGCCCGGCCGTCGCACGATCAACTGCAACACGCCATCGTCGTTCGGCGCGTCGCGGATGTGATCCAGACCCGCCTCCAGCTCGGCAGTTGTTAAGTGTCTAAACGTAGTCGCCATTGTTCTTCCTTTTCCTACAATTATGAATACTAGTCAAACTCAAAACGCGGCTTGGCCTGCTCCGCTCCTACTCTTCCCGTCGTTATCTCGGCCACAAAGTAATTCTCACCGCGCATCGGCGCTCCAGCCAGGCGGCGCAGCATCGCGAGCTGGCCCACGTGCGTGAAGGAATCCGCGATCGGTCCCTGAAACAGTTGGAGCGGTGAACAACCGAGCGGCTCAGTGGAGGCAAGAAACTCATCGAGAGCTTTTAAGTTAGCGAAGAACCGTGCTGCTGTCTCGTCCCAACCCTGAGGGTCCGCGTCAGTCCATTTCTCTTTCCCCTGCGCAATTGAAAGCGACCAACCGAACAAATCGCCCAGGTGCGCGAGAATTTCCAGCGGCGTGCGCGCGGTGTCGCCGGCGCGAAAGGTCGCGAACTCCGGCGGCGCGTCGCGCAACGTCTTGCCGCCGCGATAAGCAACCGTGGCCAAAGTGTGGCGCAAAAGCTCGCGCGCGCTATCAGTTTCGGTAGTCACCTAGTCCTCCTTAAGCCGGGAGCGCAGAGATCTTGTCTGCCGCTGCATGTTCTGATTTGAAAATCTCTGTGCACTCTGTGTCCTCTGTGGTGAGATGGTTTTTGTACCACAGAGGGCGCAGAGTGCACAGAGGGCGGAACGAAACATTCAAAATGTTACCGGCAAAGACTTCAGCCCGCGCAGCGTCAGATTGCGGTTCCACTCCAGGTCTTCACTTTCCAGTCTCAACTGCGGCAGCTCTTTAAGAATGCCGCTAATCGCGATCTGTCCTTCGACCCGGGCCAACGCAGCGCCGACGCAATAATGCAGCCCGTGGCCGAAAGCCAGATGCCGGTTTGGTTTGCGTGCGATGTCGAGCCGCGCAGGCGCGGGAAACTGTTCCGGATCGCGATTACCCGCCGCAAAGGAAAAACACACCAGTTGGCCCTGCTTGATTTGTTGCCCATTGACGTCGATGTCCGCGAGCGCAATGCGGGCCATTTTCTGCACCGGGCTGTCGTAACGAAGCAGCTCCTCAACTGCCGGCACGATCGAATCAGGATTGCGCGCCAGTATTTCCTTCTGATCAGGATGACGCAACAACGCGAGCACGCCGTTACCGATCAGATTCGTTGTCGTTTCGTGGCCGGCAATCATCAGCAAGACGCAGTTTGCCAGGAGCTCGTGTTCCGTCAGACGGTCTCCTCGCTCCTCCGCCTGAATCAGGGCACTCAACAGATTGTCACGCGGTTTAAGACGCAGCTCAGCGACCTTCTCGCGGAAATACGTTGCCAACAATAGGAAACTTTTTTGCGCGAGGTCGTAAAGGGCAAAGAGTTCTTCTTTGCTGCGCGCGCTGTCGAGTCCGCCGAGGGCCATAGCGATGTCGTCGGACCATTCTTTGAACTGTTGCTGGTCTGTGCCCGGCACGCCCAACATTTCGGCAATCACAATCGCAGGCAGTGGATTCGCGAAATCGCTCATGACGTCCATGCGATCATTTGGTTTTACGCGCGCAAGTTTCTCGTCTACGACTTTCTCGATCAGCGATCGCATGTTCTCGACCACCGCGGGCGTGAATGCTTTGTTAACGAGTCCACGCAGCCGGGTGTGATCGGGCGGATCGATCATTAACATCCAGGAAGAGACCGCGCTGAAAAACGGCCGAAAATATTCCTTGGCTTCCGCAGGCATGCGCGACGCGTGGGCGCCAATGCGATTCGACGACAAGCGATCGTTTTGAATTAGCGAAGCGATGTCCGCGTAACGCGTAAGGATCCAGTAGTCGTTTTCCGCGCTCCAGAAAATCGGATCGTGAAGACGCAGCTGGTCATACACCGGATAAGGGTCGCGGAGAAACTCAGCGCTGTTGAGGTCGTATTGGGCCATGGTGCTAGAGCTTTTTGACTGTTATGAGACGAGCAAGCGGGACGAGTAATGCAAACGGACGGTTAGCGTAGGCCGATTCGCCGCAGCGTGTCAATAAAAAGAAACGGAAACGATTTGAAAATCTCTGTGCATCCTCTGTGGTCTTTGTGTCTCTGTGGTGAGTGTTTGGTCGAGCGCATCCACCACAGAGGCACAGAGATCACAAAGGTGGCAGAGAGGAAAACCTAGGTCGCTACCAACATATCAGAACCGGAAGCGGTAGCGCCCGGCCAAAGAATCAACGCTAAAAACGATGAGTCTGCCAGACACATCTTACGAACCCAGAGTGTTTGGCCGGTCGCTACCGCTCCCGGTTCTGATGTTAAGCAGTTTTTGTGCAAAGCCGCGCTGAATAGTAGGATGGCGTGCATGACTTCAACCAATTCTCGTCAATCGTCAGCCGTCGAAAAATTTCGTGAGTTGCACGCCTCGGGTTGTTTTGTTCTCCCGAATCCCTGGGATGCGGGCAGCGCGATCTATCTCGAGCAGCTTGGCTTCAAAGCGCTCGCCAGCACTTCGGCGGGCTTCGCCTTCTCCCGCGGCCTGCCCGATTCACCGCTCGATGTTTCGCGCGACCTCGTACTCGCGCACCTGCGTGAGCTGGTCGACACTACTTCGTTACCGGTGAACGCGGATTTCCAAAACGGCTACGCTGATGCACCCGAAGAACTCGCGGAGAGCGTGAGACTCTGTGTTGCCACCGGCGTTGCCGGACTTTCCATTGAGGACAACTCGGAAAACGAGGCGGCGCCGCTTTACGATCTTGGCACGGCGGTCGATCGCATCAAGGCGGCTCGCGCTGCAATCGACGCGACCGGAACTTCAGTTATGCTTACGGCGCGCTGTGAAGCGTGGCTGGTGGGCCAGGCAAACCCTTTGCAGGTGGCCTTGGAGCGGCTGGTAGCTTTCGCGGATGCGGGCGCTGATTGTCTTTACGCGCCGGGAGTGCGCCAACCCGAGGAGATTGCGGCGATTGTGAAAGCGGTGGCCCCTAAACCGGTGAACGTCCTGGTCTCAACCGGCAACCGTGAGCTGACAGTCTCACAACTGGCCGATCTCGGCGTGCGGCGAATTTCGGTTGGGTCGGCGCTCGCGAACGTGGCGTGGGGAGCATTTATTCGTGCCGCGCGAGACATTGCGGAGACAGGAAAGTTCGAGGCGTTTGCAAATGCGGCGTCGTTCGCTGAACTGAATAAGCTGTTTGCGAGTCGGATAAAGCCTGCTTGAAACCATAAATCTAATTTCGAATTAATGTGAGAGTCTCTGTGCGGCCTTTGTGTTCTCTGTGTCGCTGTGGTGAATTCAATCGAAAAACACTCACCACAAAGGCACAAAGAACACAAAGGTTACAGAGAAATGATGGGACTCGGCCTCAGTTGAAATACTTATCGAGGTAAAACTTGTCGACCAGGTAACGCTCTCGCCAGCGTGGATTGACGCGATCCAGCAACATGCCCTCCGCCGCGCCGAGTGCGTAAAAGATTATGCGCTTCCGCTCTTCAAGCTTCGCATTACTTAATTCATCCAACACGCCGCGTCTTATCTCGTTAGCAACCGCGCGAAAAGGCTGATAATCAGGGAGCGAGCGAAACGCTTTGGTTGGCCGGTAGCTTTTGGCGGCCAGCATCGCCATGCGATATTCGGTGTAGCGAGCAATGCCTTCCTGCCACATCTGGAAAGAAAAATATTTATAGTCGTCGGGACTGAGCGTGTGCTCCAGTTCCCGACGCTGTTTTTGATAAGCCGCGAGTTTCACGCGGAAGTCAGCATCGCCCTGAGCCTCTACGGCCGCGGCCAGCAGGCTGCCCAAGTGCGAAAAGTGTTCCTTCATCTCGGGCCAATCGTAAGGAAAGGGATAGTTCAGCATCCACATGCCGCTCTGGTCGCCGCGCGTCAAGCCAAGGGCGTTCACGGCGTCGTAGTAACCGGGCTGCGAATACTGCAACTGATGAAAGTGCTCGTGCAGCATGGTGACAACCCAGGGCGCGGAAGTTTTCTTGGAAGTATTCTCCGCCTGACCGATCACGATCGTAGGAATTCCGCCGACGAGCGGAAATGTTGCTAATAGATTCTGCGGCTGGGTGCGTTTGCGGTAATAGACTTTGCTTTGCAAGAGACTGTCGTGGTTGACGAGTACAAAATCAGGAGAGGGCTTCGGATGACGAATAAGAAATTCGAACTCGGGCGTGACCAGCAATACTGCAAACGGCGCCTCGGTCCAGTTTGGCCAGAGACGGTTGCCCATGGTGTCGGCAAGCCGGAACGCTTCAGCCAGGCGAACGCGATCAGTGTTTCCGAGCGTTGGTTTGTTTTGCGCGAAGCTTAGTGGCGCGAGAACCAGTAAGCACGCCAGGAGGGCAAGTGTTTTGGTTTTCATTGAAGTTTGGCGCATAGCCTCTACACGCCCGGTCGGTTCACGGGTTCCGCATTCCAATTATCTGTAGGGGCGGACCTATGTGTCCGCCCGCCATCGCAGGATGAACCTATGGTAGTGCCCCGTGTTGCGCCGGGGGGCGGACACGCAGGTCCGCCCCTACAATCCAGCTAACTACTTTGCGGGGATCGCTCCAGCGCCGGGCCAGTCGGTATCGCCAACGCGCTTAAGGTTCATTTCAAAAAAGCGCACCGGATCTTTGCCGGGCATGATGCGGTCGCCAACTTCTTTCAACATACCGTCTTTGATTACCGCCGTGTAGTGAATAGTCATTGGCCCGGCAGGAATTTCCCAGGTGTAACCGTCAGCGGTGGGCGTGATAACAAAATCCCCGACCATCCCCTGCGCGTGGGAATGAATTGTGTAGACTTTCGTGGCTGGGTTGTAGGAAATAATGCCAAACGCATTGAAGCCGACGGTGCCGTCTTCGTTGTAACCGCGCCCTTCAATCACCTTGATGGAGGCGTCGAGGAACGGACCAATGCGTTCGGTTTGCGTGATGTTATGTTTTTGGCCGGAGGGCAGGATGGTCCAGGCCGGTCCGCGCCAAACGCCGTCCATCGCCGCGAAGGCTTTCATCGCTTCGCGCTGCGCGGAGATTAGCGCTGCCGAATCGGGACGCGCTTGTGCTGAAACCCGCGAAGCCAGGCCTGGCGTCAGCAATAGAAGAGCAACGAATATTAGGTGATGTCTTGACAATGTAGTTCTCCTTGAGAGTGTGGCTGCAAAATTTTCAGGAGAAGAGCGGGGGCAAGCCGCCTTCCTGACCCCGAGGTTTCACCGTTGAGTCCCAGACTCCGGATCGAAACGCTTGCACTCAGGAAACCGCTCAACAGCGAACGTCTCGAAGTCGGGCTTGCCGCCGCTCTTCTTCCGGACCATCAACTACTTCTCATACACATAGTAAACAACACCCGCGGCATCGTCGGTCAGTAGAAAACCATTAACGCCAAAGCTCATCACATCGACCGGCCTTCCGTTTATCTTACCGGCGGCGAGGAAACCATTGATGAAGTCCTGCGGGCGATCGTCCGACTTGCGATGCTGCTGAACTCGCACGACCCGGTAACCACGGTTAAGGCTTTTCTTCGTCGAGCCGTGCAGCGCTACCAGGAAAGCATCGCGCAACAAACCTGGCTCGCCGGATTTACTGACCGGGCCCAAGTCCATCGAATCAAAAAACTCAAAGCCTAACGGCGAGCTATGCGCGTCAAACGCCGCGAAGGCTAATGGAACCTCGTGGCAGTTTAACTTCGTGCCCCCGCGATTAAACTTCACGTCTTCCAGCCGCGCTGCGCCCGATTGATAACAGTAGGGCCAGCCGTAATTCGCGCCCTGCTTGAGAGCAAACATCGTGTCGGCCGGTTTATGGTCGCCGAGATGATCTGCGCCCATGTTAGTTGCGTAAAGGCGGTCTTTGATCCAGCGGAGGCCGACCGCATTGCGCAGTCCGCGCGCGAAATGTTTTTGGTTGCTGCCGTCCGGATCCATTTCCAGAACGCTGGCGCGGACGTCTTCCTTTTCTTCACAGGCGTTGCAACTGCTGCCAACGGAAATGTAGAGCTTGCCGTTGCCAATCGCGATAGTGCGCGTAAGATGCCAGCCGCCGTACTTGTAACTCAAACCGTAATCTGGAAAAGTCGCGAGCACTTCGGGCTTCGCGCCTGGCGTCAGTTCGCCGCGAGTGTATTTGTAACGCAGCAGGTGATCGGTGAGCGCCAGGTAAAACCAATCGACGCCATTTCGATCCTGGTAGAAGGCAATGCTGTTCGGATTTCTTAAGCCGGTCAGATATGGCGTCACCTTTTTGAAGCTGCCGGCGGCAGGATTGAATTCGTCGAGAATGTAAACCACGCCTTTTTTATTGTCGGCGAGGTTATACATGTCGGTGACGAAGATGCGATCGTCAGGACTACGAGCCATGAAGCGCACGCGCTTCAGTCCTTCGGCGGCAACGCTGATATCAAATTCCGGCGGCAGATTGAGTACAAACGTTTTGCCATTCGCCAGCTTGATTTGATGCGGGACAAGCTTAAGTGGACGCACTTGAGCGTGGGCGGTTCCAGGCAGCGCCGCAAGCAACACCACGATTAGCAAAAGAATGTTTGGAGTGGTCTGTTCAAGTCTTGGAAGCATGGATTCTGTGGTAGGGCTTTGCACCAAAAGCGCTCAACATCAGAACCGGGAGCGGTGGCGACCGGCTAAAGACTCTCCTTTGGTGCCAGGGCACATTCGCTGTTTTCAAGTTGTTATCTTTGACGGGTCGCTACTGCTCCCCGTTTTGATTTAGCAGAAGTTCAGAGCCAGCCCAGAGATTTTAGCAGTTGAACAATGATAGCGACGGTATTGATTAGGGTGGCCAGTGCGATGATCGAAGTCCAGCGATTATAGGCCGTGGCATTTCTCTCCTGACTCCGCCAGAACATTTCCTTGCGATAGTTGGCAGGACTCCATTGAGCATTCTTCATGCTGTTGCGGTACGCTTCCAGCAGTTCGTCGTCGGTAAAGTCGATTAGCGACTTCTTCGCGGGTTCATTCATCTCGCTCCTTTCTGTCTTCTCTGCGCGATTTTCTCTCTGCTCTGCGCGATTGTAGGGGCACGGCATGCCGTGCCCCTACTCGGATTCTAGTAGTTCGTTTATGAGATGCTGAGTACGCAGCGGACGCGCCGGGAGTTTCATCAGGGCAAGCAATAACGCACGAGGTAGTAGCCTGCGCGTCAGCAAGGGCTCACACAGCGACGCCCTCCCTTGCGGTCGGGCTACCGCCCCCTGACCTCATGCAGACGGAACTTTTTGTGCTGATCCGCGCTTATCTGCGTAAATCCGCGGCGGAATCTCACTTAGGCTTTTTCAAAGTTCTAAACTCCGGAATCTGCTGCTGCTGCGCGGAATGTTCGATTAGGCGGTCCAGTCGCTTGAGCCGAGTCTCTTCGCGTTTCGCGCTAAGGATCCACCAATTCATTGATTTTCTATAGTAATCCGACTGCGTCTTGAAGAACCTCCACGCCGCTTGGTTTTGCTTCATTCGTTTCGCGTAGGGGTTGGGTAAATCGACGGTGCGTTGTTCGTAGGAATAAATGCCGGAGCGATTTTCCTCGCGCGCGGCAAAAGCCTTGAGACCGGCGGGCTGCATCAGGTTTTGTTCGATGAGTTCGTTAGCGCGCTTGATGTTCACCGCGCTCCAAATGCTGCGCTGCCGGCGCGGCGTGAAGCGAATCATGTAGCTGGTTTCATCGACCCTCTTTCTGAGGCCATCGATCCAGCCGAAGCAGAGTGCTTCATCGACAGACTCGGGCCAGGTGATGGAAGGCTTGCCGGAGTCTTTCTTATGAAAACCGATCCATTGCTCGGTCGCCGAGTCGTGATGCGCCTTGAACCACGCGCGCAGGTCTGATGGAGTTTTGAAGAACCTGGGGTTCATTCGATCCTATTCGTGTGGTTTCGCTTCTTTGGTGTTATTTCGTGGTCGGTTTTGTACGTTAACGAAATACTTACCACTAAATCACACGAAAAGAATCAATCAGAAATTAAAGCCCATCGCCGCCAGCAGCGCCAACACCACGGCCAGGAGAGCTTCTCCAGCGATTAGTCCCGAGGCCAACGGAATCCGCACGCTCTCTTCAGTACTGGGTGAACTCCGCGCCCAGATCAGTTGTGCAAAGCCTCCGAGAATAAACGTCATCAAAACTGACGCGGGTATCAACATGCCGATGCCGATCGCGGCCGGCGACGGCGTGTGCTTCTCAAATTTCTCCGCCAGCAGAGTCAGAATGATGCCCACTCCGATGCCGATGGCTAACCCCACCAGGCATCCGGGCGGCAGAGCGCTCAAGCCTTTGGTAAGCAACTCGGCAAAGCCCGCCCACTTCACGCTGATTGGGGACGACAAGCCGCCCGGCCCCAACCCAAACTGATCGCGCAATATCGGATAGACCAAAGCCGTCGCGAGGGAGCCGACGGGCGCGGCCAGCAGTTGGGCAATCGTGAGGTTGCGGGGATTGGAGCGTACTAACTGGCCGGCTTTGAAGTCCTGCATCAAGGCTTCTGAAGTTACCGCGATCGTTCCGGTCAGTCCGCTCGACGACATGTTGATCGGCACATTGCCCGGCGAGATGAAAGCAAAGATCGCCTGCATCATGTTTGACATCGCGCTGATTGGTCCCCAGTTGGTCTCGCCTAACACGCGCAGCCCGACGAGCATCAACGGCAGCGACAGCAGGATCGCGATGAACGAAAGCCACAAGGGAATCCCCATGCTGAAGTATTGTACGAGACAGATAACTACCGACATCACCAACGATCCAACGACCACCCAGCTCATCGGAAATTCGCGTTGCCCCTGTTCGCCCACGCTGCTGGTTTTCAAGCCGCGAAAAGTTTTCACAATCAGGTTCCACTTCAGCGCCAGGGAAGTTAGACCGCCGGCCACCATCAGTCCTGTCGCCGGCCACATCACCCAACGCAAAGTGAGCGGGTAAGTCGCTTCCGCGATCATGCCGTGTGAAACAAGAAAAGACGGGAGGATGAACCAACTTATCGCGGTGCCGATGGCCATGGCCATGCAGATGCGAAAGCCGACCAGCAGTCCGGAACCGAACGACAACAGGCTCCAGTTGAATCCGATATTCATCGGCGCCCTGCCCGGCAGCAACCAGGTGTCAGGAAATAGTTTTAGAAAACTGGTTAGGATCATTAAAGCGCCGGATGCGAAGCCTCCGGCGATAAGGGCCAGCAGCGGTCTAGCCGAAGTTCCTTTGGCGCGTCCCTCATGCAGCACGACGATCGTTTCGCCGGCTGCCAGCCCATCCGCGTAAGTCAGGTTCTCTTCGTCGATGTAGTGACGGCGCATCGGGACTGCGAGCAAGATGCCGAGCAGGCTGGCGCTGCAAAGCCAGAAGAATATTTGCGCGGTGCCGAGATGAATCGGCGGATTGAGCACGCCCTTGGTGTTGAGCATGTCGAACGCAGCGAGCAGCACGCACATGAACGCAGTTTGCCCGGCGCTCGTGCCCATCGTTTGCACGATGTTGTTTTCGCGCGCGTTGGTGTCGAGCACGTTCGGCAGCAATCTGCGCAGCACGAAAACGAGCGGCACGAGGGTCATGAAGCCGAGGAAGGCGGAGACGACGGAAAGGTTTGGCCCAAAGCCCAACTTCAAAACGCAGTAGGGATAGGCGCTGCCGATGATCAAGGCGACCACGAGCCCCAGGATAATGGCGCGAGCGCTGAGCTCCGGTCCGGACAGACTGACCTCGGTGCTGGGTTTTGTCATGAATCCTCCTGGCGGTTTGATAAGGGTGGCTCGAACGTCTTCGACGCGTAGCGTCGGCTTGAGTTTTGATCGAAGTTGTGCGGCTTGACGATAAAGACCTGCACGCGTTTGCCGCCGGATCCGTTGACCCACATCGTCTCGGCCGGACGGACGTCGACTTCGTTCATCAACGCATCGTTGAAGTGCGTGAGCTTGCGCGACGGCGCTGCTTTGCCGTTAACGATTTCAGCGCTGTAAATCTCAGCCGGCTCGCCAATGCCGCGTTTGATGTAGAGCAACTGTTGTTCGTTGGGAGCGAAGTCGGAAGCGTCGATTGTCTTATCAGCCAACACCTGCGTGATCGCTTTTGAGTTGAGGTCGAGACGGAAGATTGGATTCTGACCTTCGACCGGCCCAAGGAAGTAAAGTGCTTGCGAATCTTTAGACCAGCGCGCCTCGTCAATCCAGTTATCGAAGGCATCAGTGACGACAGTTATCTGGCGCGTGGCGCGATCATAGAGCGCGATGCGAAAGCGATCCGATTCATAGCCGGGCTGTTGCTGCGTGCGGAACGCGATGTATTTTCCGTCGGGCGAATACGTGGGGCTGCCGTCGTACGCAGGATTGTTTGCGGTTAGGTTTCGCGGCTGCGGCTGCGAGTCGGTAAGCGAGATGAGCCAGAGATCGTTGTTGGTGGAAATTGCCGGCACCGGATCGTGATTCGAGACGTAAACCAGCTCTTTGCTGTCGGGCGAGAAGGCGTATTGCAAAGGTCCGCCGAGCTGAAACGTCGGCGCATCGTAATTGCCGGGCGTGACGTCACGGGTTTGTCCGGTCAATGCATTCGCGATGAAGGTGTGCGTACGCGTCCCGTCCTTCCAGGCAGTCCAGTGGCGGTAAAGTAATTCGTCCGCCATGTGGGCCTTGAGCGAGCCGGCTTGCCAGCGGTCGGCGATTCGTTTGTTGCAAGCGTCATCGCCATTGCATTCGGGATAGACGTCTGACGAAAACGCAATCCACTTACCGTCAGGCGACCAGAGCGGATCGGAAACTCCAGTGGACAAGTTCGTGAGCTTGCGCCAAACACCCTTGCCGCTGGCATTTATCAAATAGAAATTTGCGCTACCGTCTTTCGAGCTGATGAAGAGGATTTGTTTGCCGTCCGGCGACCAGAGCGGAGAGGATTCGCTTTTCTCGCCCGTCGTCAATTGCCGCAGATTCGTGCCATCGAGATTCATGGCCCAGATGTGCGTGTTCTTTTTGGCGTGCGCCAGATCAGAAACGCCGAGTGCGAAAATTACAGTTTTGCCGTCAGGCGAAATATGCAAATCGGAGATGTTCTTAACGCGATAAAGATCTTCGATGGTGAAGGCTCGCTTCTGAGCCAGTAGCGGAGTGGAAGATAGCAACAGGAAAATAGCCAACAAGAAAACGCGACGCATCATTCGGTAGACTCCTTGAACGATTGAAATGACCCGCAACCTAAAGGGGAAACAGTTGTGGTTGGTGGCAGGTATTCTATTACGAAATGAGCAAAGAGCAATTACGAATCGAATAGCGGTAGTGTCGCATTTTAAAAGTCTCTGTGCGTCCTTTGTATTCTCTGTGTCTCTGTGGTGAATTCATTGCTCAAACCTCCACCACAGAGACACAGAGAATACAAAGGACGCACAGAGGAAATCTCAAACTGCGATACCACGTCTCAGATCAAAAGTTAAGGCCGGGTAGGGCGCGGTCTTCGTCCACGTGGAGGTCTTTGAACCGGAGCTGTGTTAGGAGCCCGCGTCGTTGAAGCGTACTTGATAAACTCGGGCGTATCCGTATTGATGGTCATGCCTCTTGCAATCAGTGTCGCTAGCGGCCATTTGGGGTCTTCGAAAACCTTGTCGCCTGCCGGCACATACTCTACGCGGGCGGTCAAAGTTCCATCATCGTTCCGGCTGGCATAATGAATGGCGCATCCAGCCTGCACTCCGGCGCCGCGTTTGCAGGCTGGATG
>Ga0070670_100000560_pt1 | contig 29495 bp, 23 predicted proteins | sample KBSS63metaG_FD_64665 | JGI IMG/M metagenome (GOLD analysis project Ga0070670, IMG submission 64665) | Switchgrass rhizosphere microbial communities from Kellogg Biological Station, Michigan, USA - KBS S6-3 metaG | ecosystem: Host-associated > Plants > Roots > Rhizosphere > Soil ... | reverse complement strand
AGTGTCTCTCACGGCGCAGACGCGCCGTGGCTGGATGCTGTGACAAGCAGAGCAATGAGGGAGGCGGGGCTTTACGGCCGCTGCCAGATTTACGACTGGAGTGTTTGTCCGTTGGAAGTGCTTGAGACAGGCAACGGCTTCAGTGAGGCAGTTGCGGCAAGTATCCTATGCCTGTTCGCCGGCTGGCAGGCAGATGTGAAACGCCTGCCTTATCCTATCCAACTGCTCCGTCGGTTCGCTCGCCGTGGTTAGCCAGCCATGGCCAGCTTGTGAACTAAAGCTGATTTAGCCCGAAAACTCTTATGCTGCACTGCCGCAAACGTTGCGCGCATAAAAGGCTGCAACCCGGTCAAAGCTGTGTTAGCCTGTATCGATGCAGACGAAGAGGAGAAGCGGCTGCATCAACAGGAGGAGTTTTTTTACGATGACTTCAGAAGAACTGGGATTCGGTAGCGAGCGGACCAGCATCGCGTCTATTGCCAAGCTGGCAGCAATCACGATCGTTGCCTGCGTGGTCTTTGTCGGGGTGATGTATTCCGTCGGCAAATCCAACGCCGTAACCGCGCCAACAAGTCCGACACCTGCCGCCGTCACGCAGACCCAGTAAAAGCCGTAGCTTCACGCGGCCGACGGATCCAGATCCATCGCGCCCTGTCCTTGCGACAGGGCGTGTTATGTGTGTCTCCGCGTGAACTTCAGATTTCGTGCCTGCGGATATTATGCAGCACCTTGTGCAGCGTTCCGATGAAGGCGCGGTATTCGGCTTCCTCGACGCCGTCGAACATCTGCAGCAACAGATCGTACATGGTCGGCCAGAGCTTTTCGAAGGCGGCGCGGCCTTCCTCGGTGATCGAGACATCGCGAATGCGCATGTCCTCCGGGCGCGGTTGACGGCGGATGTAGCCCTGGGCCTCCAGCGAATCCAGCGTCCGGCTCATCGTCGACTGCTCGGTGACGGCGAAGATCGACAGCTCGTTGATGGTGACCGAGGTCGAGACGCTGAGGACGGCCAGCGCTCGCATCTTGGTGGTCGAGATGTCGAGTTCCTTCAGCTCGTCGGCCATGTTGGCGTTCCAGCGGGACATCAGGCGGTTCATCAGATAGGGGGCGAAATGGTTGAGGCCGATCTCGCCCAAGGTCGGACGGGCATCGTAGCCATCGTCCTTGCGCCTCAGCACGACGCCTGAAAACCGTTCTTCCATGACGACAAGCCTCCTCGTATTCCTGTTATTTCAGCGAGGATGCGAGCAGGAAACCCGAACCGCCGCCGAGGCCAGGGCCCGGGTGGGACGACGCACCGATGTGGTACAGGCCCTTGATATGGGTGCGGTGATTAACCGAAGACTTGAAGGGCCGCCAGAGAAAAAACTGATCCAGCCCGCAATGGCCGCCATAGGGATCGCCCCCGACAAGGTTCATGTTCATCGTCTCGAGATCGGCCGGCGAATAGACACGACGCACAAGTTTGATATCGGCAAAGTTCTCGATATGGGCAGCCAGCAGCGCCTCGATGCGGTCGGCATATTGTTCGCGCACGGTCTCGGTCCAACGGCCGTCGGCCGGCGTCTCGATTTCGCCGGCGGTGTCGCCCTTTAGCACCCGCGGGACTTCCGGCAGTTGGAGCCAGAGGATCGACTTTCCCTCCGGCGCGCGGCTCGGGTCGAAGGAGACGGGTTGGCCGACGCAGACCGTGGGTTCTGCCGGCAGAAGCCCGCGTTCGCACTCGTTGCAGGCGCGTGATACGCCGTCGAGGCCGGGTGTCAGGTGGAGCAACGCCACCCTGCCGAGTTCGGAATTGGCTTTCCAGCGCGGCGGGGCCGATAGCGCGTAGTGGATCTGCATGTTGCCCTTGCCGTACCGATACTGGGCGACGTCCTTTTCGATCTGCGCCGGCAGCGGTTGGGGCCAGGCATCCATCAGTCGCCCGTAGAGCTGGTTGGGTGTCGTCGAGCAGATCACGCCGCCGGCAGCGTGGAATGTTTCGCCCGAGGTCAGCCGAACGCCGCCAACGGCCTGGCCTGAGGCCGAGCCGGATGCCGGAATGATGTGTTCGACATCGGCGCTTGTGCGGATGGTGCCGCCCTGATCGACGATCAGCCTTTCGAAAGCCGTCAGCAGGGTGCCGGCACCGCCCTTGGCGACCGGGCAACCGGCAAGCTCTATGGCGAAACCGATGACCTTCAGCATCTCGGCGGAATAGGCATCTTCCGGGCTGAGGCCGCAATGCAGCACCCAAGGTGCCCAGAGCGCGCGGGTCAGGTCCGAGCCATAGGCGGACTGGAGATAGCCACGGGCGGGTGCGAGCGCGTTTCCGAACCAGCCCGCCAGGTTGCGCAATCCGCGTCCCCAGGCCTGGCGGGAGACGGTCTTCAGGATGGTGCTCGACCAGAGCGCGCCGCCGAGCAGCGAAAACAGGAAGGGCGCATCGGCGCCCAGCCTGTCCATTTCGGCTGAAAAAGCCTTTCCATCACCCGCCGCCAAGGCTTCGAACGTGGCTATATTACGCTCGCGGTCCTTGGAGAAGATCACATGGGACCCGTCCGGTCGCAACACGCCGGTCGGCAGGTCGGCATGGGCGAACGCCAGACCGCGGGCTTCCAAATCCTTGCCCAACGCGCCATAGGCGGGCGAGGTGAGGAACAGCACCATCGTCGTTGCCATGACATCGTGGACAAAGCCGGGCTCGGTGATTTCCTCGCTGCGCAGGCAGCCGCCGATGCGCTCGTTGCGCTCGAGGACCAGGATCTTGCGCCCCTTTTTCCCCAGCATCGCGGCCGCGACCAGCGCGTTGATACCGCTGCCGACGATGATGTAGTCATAGGTGCTCATGCCGGTGCCCCGCAAAGGTTTGTTGTCGGAGGGTGGAGCCCGCTCGTCGGGGCCGGGAGGGTATACGACGGGCTCGGCGACGTCCCTTCACGGCGCGGACGCGCCGTGGCTGGATTCCTGTGACAAGCACAGGAATGAGGGAGGAAGGTGGGTGGCGCGATGGCTAGGGCTATCGTTCGGGCAGGGGCGTAGGGCGGCGGCGATGCTGCTTCCGCCGGTCCTTTTACCGCAGCAGGGCTCGAAAGCGCCCGGTGCCCTTCGGCAAACGCTCTCCCGGGCCAGGTGGCTTGCCGGTGGCGGAGAGAGGGAGCGCCGGAGGGCATGCGCGGCCTACTACGCGATGAGCGCCAGGGCTCGGACGGGGGAGCCGGTACCGGACACGATCTTTAGCGGGGCGGCGATGAGGATTGCTCCCTTCGGCGGCAACTGGTCGAGCTGGCAGAGGCTGGCCAGGCCGTAGCGGTTGTTCTTGTGCATCAGATTATGGGCCGGGAAGGGCGGGTTCATGCCGCCGGCCGAACCGGCGTCTGTGCCGATGGTTTCCTGGCCCCAGCCGATGATGCCCTTGGTCAGCAGATATTCGATCGCTTCGGCGGTCGGTCCCGGCGAATGCGGGCCGTTCTCGTCGGCGTTGAGGAAGGTTTCGGTCGAGCCGTTGCGCTTGTACCAGTCGGTGCGCAGCAAGACCCAGGTGCCGGCCTCTATGTCGCCGTGCTCGGCTTCCCATTCCTTGATGCTGTCGACCGTCAGGAGGTAATCCGGATTAGCCGCAGCTTCCTTGGAGCGGTCGATGACATTGACCGGCGCCACGAAGTTCTGCGTTGGAATGGTGTCGGTGGTGTTCTGCGGATTATCCTTGCCGGTGATCCAGTGGCTCGGCGCGTCAAAATGGGTGCCGGTGTGCTCGCCGAGTTCCAGCCAGTTCCACGCCCAGAACGGTCCGTCCTCGTTATACTGCGAGATCGTGTGAACCTTGACCTGCGGGGTGTTCTTGCCAAACTGCGGCGGAAGATAAAGAACCGGCGTGTCGGGGCCGAGCGTAGCCGTCAGATCGACGACTTTGATGGAGCCCGAGATCAGGGCGGTGGCGAGATTGGCGAGAGCGTTCGACGTCATTCCATGTTCCCCTTGAACGTAAGCCTAGCCTCGCTGGACGGGGCTTAAGCTGCCCTTCTTGATCCGAGGCTGACGGTTGGATGAGAGGAGCCTATGCCAGGCCATATGATATTGCAAGCATCTGTCCGGGCCAGTCAGGTCTGAATTCAGCGGCTTCGCCGGGACATCGATAAATGCTGCAGAAAGCCTATGAATGAGGCGATTTGCGAAGATCTCGATAAACGAAATGCAACGACGAGAACGCTGAAAAACGTCATTGTCCGAGCAACGCCCTTGATGCTGGCGCACCAAAATGTATGCATATGCCATATAAACACAAGGGCACGAGAGGCGGATCATGGCTTACGATGCGGTGGTGGTGGGAGCCGGGCACAATGGCCTTGCGGCGGCAGTGCATTTGGCGGCAAAAGGCTGGAAGGTCGCCGTTGTCGAAGGCAATGCCACGGCCGGTGGCGCGGTCAGGACCGAAGAGGTGACATTGCCGGGATTCCGGCACGATCTCTGCGCCATGAACCTCTCGATGTTCGCCGGTTCCGCCTTTCTCGCGCAGTATCGGGAGGAGCTCCTTTCCCACGGTCTCGGCTTCGTGCCGGCTGCCAATTGTTTTGCCAGTGTCTTTCGCGACGGCAGCTATCTCGGCGTCAGCACAGATCTCGACAAGACCGCAGGTGCCATTGCCGCGCTGTCGCCCGAGGACGCGGCGGCCTGGCGGGCGATGCTGTCCGAGTTCGGCTCCGATGCGCCGCATATCTTCGGTCTGCTGGGGGCACCCATGCCGTCTCTTGCGTCGGCCAGGGTCGTGTGGAAGGCCTGGCGCGAGAAGGGCAGCGGCTGGCTCTACGACACGGCGCGCATGCTGCTCGCCTCGCCGCGCGATTTTCTCGATGCCCGCTTCCGCCATGCCAAGCTGAAGGCGATGATGGCAGCCTGGGGCCTGCATCTCGATTTCGCTCCCGATGTCGCCGGTGGTGCGCTGTTTCCCTATCTGGAGTCGATGGCCAACCAGGCATTCGGCATGGTTATCGGCCAGGGAGGCGCCGATACGATCATCAAGGCGATGAGCGCCATGCTGACCGCGCGTGGCGGGCAAATCCTGCTTGGAACGGCGGTGGACAAGGTGCTGGTCTCCGGCGGCAGGGCAACCGGCGTCCTGCTTGCCGATGGCCGCAGGCTGGAGGCGAGCCAAGCGGTCATTGCCAACGTCAATCCGAAAAACCTGTTCGGAAAACTCCTCGACGCCGATCCGAAGCGCCAGGATTTCGACCGGAAAGTCAGTCGGTTCCGGGCTGGGCCCGGGGCGATGATGATCCACCTGGCCCTGGACAGCCTGCCGGATTGGACCGCCGGCGAGGCGCTGAAGAGCTTTGCCTATGTGCATATCGCGCCCGATCTCGAGATGATGTCAAAGGTCTATGCGGAAGCGGCTGGCGGCCTGCTGCCGGTCGAGCCGGCCCTGGTCGTCGGCCAGCCGACGGCCATCGATCCCTCGCGGGCGCCGGCCGGACAGCATGTGCTCTGGGTGCAGGTGCGCGTGCTTCCAGCTGAGATCGTCGGCGATGCCGCCGGAGAGATCACAGCGCGTGACTGGGATGCGGCCAAGGAGGCCTATGCCGAACGCGTCATCGATATCATCGAGACCTATGCGCCGGGCCTGCGGGGAAAGATCCTCGGACGATCGGTGGTGTCGCCGCTGGATCTGGAGCGGGGAAACCCCAATCTCATCGGCGGCGACAGTCTCTCCGGCAGCCACCATCTCGATCAGAACTTTCTGTTCCGTCCGGTCGCCGGCTATTCGCGCTACAAGACGCCGGTCAAGTCTCTCTACATGTGCGGCGCGTCCACCTGGCCCGGGGCGGGAACGGGAGCGGGCTCCGGCTTCCTGCTTGCCCGGATGCTGACTAAATAGACTATCCACTGCCGTCGCAGGCGGCCGGGTCCGAAACCTTTGACATTTCAAATGTCGCTCCGTATTCCAGGGTATCAAGGATTGCGGTCCAGGAATTCGAGCGAGGATCATGGCCGAAGCAGAAAGCGAAATTGTCGATCTGGAGGCGATCGCCCACGGCGCCCAGGATGGCAAGAAGCAGGAACTGCGCCTCTGGCTGCGCATGCTGTCGACCACGAAACTCATATCGCAGGAAGTGCGGCGCCGATTGCGTGCCGAGTTCGGGGCGACGCTGCCGCAGTTCGACCTGATGGCGCAGCTCTACCGCGAGAGCGATGGGCTGCGGCTGGGCGAACTCTCCAAGCGGACGATGGTGACCAACGGCAACGTCACGGGGCTTGTCGAACGTCTCGAGATCGACGGCATGGTGTTGCGCGAGACGCCGCATGGCGACCGGCGCGTCACCGTTGCCAAGCTGACGCCGAAGGGCAAGACGCTGTTTAGCGCGATGGCGGCCGCCCATGAGGGCTGGCTGCGCGACATGCTGGCCGATGTCGATCCGGCCATCGTCGCGGAGCTCTGGACCGATATCGGCACGGTCAAGGAATCCGTCAGCAACCACCTTTCGGGTAACGATTTCGATTGAGCAGGGCTGTCGGGTGAGCAGCGATGTCGGGCTGGCTCGATGAGCCTCGTCTGGCTAACTGCCGTCGTACCCGGTTCCATCCGCCACCGCGCAGGGCGCCTGCAGATCGGCCGCCGCGCCCACCGGAAACATGTCCTCGCCATAATGGTGGAGGCGCGTGTGATGCTGGCGGCAGAGCCAGCGTACATGCAACGGGTTCTCGTAGTGGTCGTGATGGGCATCGACATCCCCGACGCCGCAGACTTCGCAGGCCTGCTTTTCCAGATGACCTGATTTGAGAGCTCTTTGGACGGCCAGATGGGCCTCATATTTTGCAGGGTTCGCGCGCCGCCAATCCGCCTGCCGGGTTTCGCTCTCGATCATCTGGGCTCCGTTCCACGTAGAATCGACCATCACGGCAAGAGCAATGCCGCGCGGCTTGCCTAACATATCCGCGGAGAGAACTGAACGCCCGCGTGCGGCTTAGCGATCGTCGTCATTGGGTGTCTGGCCTTAAGCCTTGCCTGGAAAAAGCGCTTCAGGATCCGGCAGCACCGCGCCGATACGCGTTCCAGCCATCTGCCGGCTGATCCAGCACTTGCGCCCAATCTCTTAATGGGTTTTTCAGCGGCAATTGTCTCCAATCACTACATGGCCGACGTCATTGGTGGGATCGGCATAGCGGGCTTCACCATCTCCCTAGTTCTCTTGGTGGTGAGAAGTGGACATGGGCTTTCATTTCGCCGTCTCACCCCTAGTGTGGGGGATACCTAGCCAGTAATTTCAGCACGGCCAGCCCTATCGCCGCGAAACCGGGTCATCCTGAGGATTTCGTGTCGTGTGGACCCAAGGTTGGCAGTGCACCTCCGCTAGCCGAAACTCCCGCCATGCTTTCCTCACCCCGCCTTGCCAGAGGAAAAGCGGGTGCAGGTTCAGACTGAAACTGCCGATCTCAATGCGCCTTTTCGTTCTTGAAGCGCTTTTCCAGCATGCTGACCAGCCGCACCATCGGCCAGAGCAGGATGATATAAACGAGAGCCGCGCCGATCAGCGGCGAGGGGTTGGCGTAGAGCGCCTGGGCGTCCTGCGCTTCCTTCAGGAGCTCGGGCAGCGCCACCGTTGAGGCCAGCGACGTATCCTTGAACATCGACACGCAATTGCTGGTCATCGGCGGGATGACGATGCGGACGGCCTGGGGTAGCACCACCTTGTAGAGGGTGACGATGAAGGGCAGGCCGAGTGCTGCGGCTGCCTCGAACTGGCCCCGGGAGACACTTTCGATGCCCGAGCGGAAAACTTCGGCTGAGTAGGCGGCCATGACGATCGAGAAGGCGATGACGGCCGATGCCCAGGACGACAGCCTTACGCCGAGGAAGGGCAGGGCATAGTAGATCAGGATCAGCACCACGAGGACAGGCGTCGCGCGCAAAATGTCGATGTAGCCGACGGCGAGAAGCCGGAACGGTTTTGGCGCGTAGAGGCGGACGAGGCTGATGATAAGGCCGAGCGGTACGCCGATCACGATGCTCATCATCCCGAGCAGGATGGTGTTCCAGAGGCCGCGCAGCAGGGCGGGAATGGCCGACATCAGGACGTCGGAGTTGAAGAAGGTCTCGACGAGCGACATGGGTTTCACCGGTCTGTCTTGCGTTCAGTCAGGCACATCCATGCCGGCCGGGGATCGACCGGCATGGATGATGATCGGGATTGTTCGCTCAGGCCTTCGGGATCGGCTTTTCGGTAACGGTCGAGGATCCGGCCGGCGCATCGCTGCCGAACCACTTCTTGTGGATCGCCTGCGTCGTGCCGTCTTTCTTCATCGCGGTCAGGGCATCGTTGATCTTGCCGAGCAGCGGCGAATCCTTGGTCATCATCAGGCCGTACTGCTCGCCGGTCTTGATGCGCTCCTTGACGGCAAAGCCCTTCATCTTGACGAACAGATATTCCATGCCGGGGACATCGCTGACGACGGCGTCGATGCGGCCGGCGCCGAGATCGAGGAACATCTCCTGCTGCGCGTTATAGCCCTTGACGTCGGCAAAGCCGTCGGCCGCCTTGTTTTCGTCCACCCATTTGGCGCCGGTCGAGCCGGACAGAACGCCGATGGTCTTGCCCTTGAGATCGGCGATGCTCTTGATCGTGCTGTCGGACTTGGCAGCGACGCCCATGTCGGAATCATAATAGGGCTGGGTGAAGGACTGCGACTTCAGCCGTTCCGGAGTGATTGTGATCGAGGAGATGGCGACGTCGATGCGCTTGGACGAAGTGCCGGCGAACAAGGCTTGAAAGCCGTAATCGGCGATTTCGGGTGTCATGCCGGCGCGCTTGGCCGCTTCGGTGACGATGTCGACTTCGAAGCCCTCGAAGGTGCCCTTGTCGGTTTTGTATTCGAAGGGCGGGTTGCTCGGATAGGAGCCGACGTTCAGGGTGTCGGCCGCATGGGCGAAAGATGCTCCGCCGGCCATACCGACAGCGGCCGCCAGGACCAATAGATTACGACGCGTAAAATTCATGTCTGTCTCCCTCTGGTTATGGACCCGTGGGCATCGTTGGCCCGCGGGGTATTGCCGGGCTGCCCTTCTGGGCAGGCCGTCATTTCATGGCGCCGACCATGCGGTCGAGCGCGGTGCGGATTTGCTCGATGTCGCGGAAGATGCACATGCGCAGGAAGGCCCGCGAGCTGTCACCGAACAGGTAGCCCGGCGCCAGACCGACGCGCGACGTCTCGAGGATGCGGGTGCAGGCGGCGCGCGCATCGCTTTCGCCTTCCAGCGCGAAGAAGGCATACATGCCGCCGCGCGGTTTGGTCGGCAGGATGATGCCCGGGATTTCCGGCAGCCTGTGATAGGCAAGGTCGAGGCCGGCCTTGATCTTCTGCCTGACATCCTCGACCAGCGGCTCGCCATCGCGCACCGCGGCCAGCGCGCCGGCCTGTATCATCGCCGCCGTGCCGCTGTTGATGTACTGCGTCATTGCCGCCAATTGGTCGGCGACGCCTGAGGGATGGGTCAGCCAGCCGATGCGCCAGCCGGTCATGGCCCAGGCCTTGGAGAAGCTGTTGACGGAAATGACGCGATCGCCGTCTTCTGCGACCTGCAGGATAGACGGCGCGACGATCCCGTCGAAATAGAGCCGCGCGTAAACCTCGTCGGAGATGATCCAGATGCCGGTGCGACGGCTGAAATCGAGCAGCGCCTTCATCTCCTCGCGCGATGCCGTCCAGCCGGTCGGATTGGACGGGGTGGACAGGCAGATGGCGCGGGTGCGGGAATCGCAGCGAGCAAACAGCTTGTCGAGATCGAGATGCCAGTCGGTGTCGAAGTCGAGCGGAACCGGGCGCGGCTCGCCGCCGATCAGGTGGATGGCATTGTGGATGTTCGGCCATTGCGGCGCGACATAGACGACATTGCTGCCGACATCGACCAACAGTTCCAGGGCAAGGTAGAGGGCCTGCATTCCGCCCGGGGTGATGGTCGTGCGCTGGATCGGGATGTCGCGATCATGGAGCCGCGACTGATAGGCCGACAGAGCCTCGTTAAGCGGTGCGGAGCCGCGCATGTTGGGAATGTAGAAGGTCGCGCCGTCATCGAGCGCCTGCTTGGCGGCATCGCGGATGAAGGCCGGTGTCACCATGTCGCCTTCGCCATACCAGAGCGGTATCACATCGCCGAGTTCACGTGCGCGCATCGCGAGTTCCGCGATGTTTTCGGTGTGCAGATCGCGGATCTGCGCACGGATGCCGTTAAAGGCATTAAGGTTGCTTTCGGCTACGGTCGAAGTTGGTAAAGGCACGATATCTCCTCGAAATCAGGCGCCAAGACATCCATGCGTACAGGTGCAAAACAGCTCGGATCACCCCTCTGTCTGGAATGGTTATCCAAATCGAGAGGCATTTCAAGGAAAAAAGTTGAAGCTTAAAAAGTCTCGGTCTTCGATCTCTCGGAGAAGGACAAATTCATGCTTCATGTCATTGATCACAATCGACTAAAAGTTCAGCGTTGCCCGTTGCAGAGATTGCGGGCCGCAACGGCGTTTTCGGCCATGGCGGCACCGAGGAACATCGTGTCGCTGGCCAGCAGATAGAAGCTGATGCCCGAGGCAAACCAAGTGGCGATGTCTAACGTGGAGGGGCGGAAAATCCCGACGCATCTGCCTGCGGCGAGCGCGGTTTGCGTAATGGTGCGGATGGCGCCGTCCAGCTTTTCCTTGCCCTCCGGGCCCAGGGCGTCGATGGAGACGGAGAGGTCGCCGGGGCCGATGAAGATGACGTCGACGCCCTCGACGGCAGCAATTTCGCCGATATTGGCAAGGCCTTCGGCCGTCTCCACCTGGATGGCGAGAACCAGTTGCGCGTTGGCTTTCGCCAGATAATCCGGGATGCGGTATCCATAGGCCGCAGCCCGTCCGGGGCCGACCCCGCGCTCCCCTATCGGTGGGTAGCGCGTCGCCATGACAGCCACTTGCGCTTGCGCGGCGGTCGAGACGCGCGGCACCAGGACGCCTGCTGCGCCGGCATCGAGGACGGCAGCGATCGATTCCGGCGCATGGCCGGGGACCCGGACAATCGCCGGCACGCGGTGGACATCGGCGGCACGGATCAGATCCTCGATCCGTTCGCGGCTGATCTGGGAATGCTCCCAGTCGATGCAAAGAAAATCCATGCCGGCCATGGCCACGACCTCGATGGCAACAGGATGGGGAATGGCCGAAAACGTGCCGATGAGCGGAGCGCGGTCGAGGCAGCGCTGGCGAAAACTGGACATGACGGCTCCTGAGGCATCGGCAATCTTGTCGTCATCGATAAACCGAAACGATGGGGCTGCGAAGCTGGAATCTATTTTAGGCTTGAAATATTATAGGGAGGTCGTAGCCTGCGGGTGAGACGAGGGGGATTTCATGATCAAGCAACATCCGCTCAAGGGGTCGAACAGGCTGAAGCTCGGCGTCTTTTCCACCAATGCGGATGGCGGCCTGGCGATCACCGATGTGCCGGAGCGTTGGACGGCCAGTTGGGCCGACAATCTGGCGGCAGCGCAAATTGCCGACCGGGCCGGCCTGGAGTTCCTGCTGCCGATCGCCCGCTGGCGCGGCTTCGGCGGCCGCAACCGGGTGCGCGAATGGTCGTTCGAGACCTTTACCTGGGCGGCGGCGCTGGCGGCCTCAACCGAGCGGATCGGTCTGTTCATGACAGTCCATGTGCCTCTGGTGCATCCGCTCTACGCTGCGAAATCGTTGGCGACGGTCGATCATGTCAGCGGCGGCCGGGCGGGCCTCAATATCGTCTGTGGCTGGAACCCCAAGGAATTCGGGATGTTTGGGGCGCCGCTTGTCGAGAAAGGTTATGACCAGGCGGCCGAGTGGCTCGATATCGTCGAGCGCGCCTATGGCTCGGCGCAGCCGTTCGACTTCGAGGGCAAATACTACACGCTCAAGGATGTGGTCAGCCGTCCCGCCAGCCTGCAAAGCCCGCGTCCGGTGACCATGAATGCTGCCTTCGGTGGTCCCGGCCGCGATTTTGCCGCCGCCCATTGCGACTATCTCTTCACCACCTTTACCGAGATGGCGGATGCCGGCGACCCCGTCGCCGACATCCGGAAGCGGACAGCCGGAACCGGCCGCGACGTCGGCGTCTACACGGTCTGCCATGTCGTCTGCCGGGAAAGCCGGCAGGAGGCGGAGGACTATTATACACGCTATGCCGTCACCCTTGCCGACCACGAAGCGGTCGATGACCATATGGCCGGCAAGAAGGCGTTTTCGCAGTCGCACGACGCTGACGCCTATGACCGCTATCGCCAGCGTTTCGCCGGCGGTGCGGGTAGCTTTCCACTGATCGGGACACCCGAAAGCATTGCCGCGCAGATGATCGAAATCAGCGAAAAAGGCTATGCCGGCATCGCCCTGTCCTTCGTCAACTACACGGATGAGCTACCCTATTTCTGCGACCAGGTACTGCCGATCCTGGCGAGGGGCGGGTATCGGACTTAATCCACCCTCAGGCGGGCGATGATCTGGCCGAGCGCCTGGTCGAAGCGGGCTGCTTCTTCGAGCGTGTTGTAGTGCACCATCGAAATCCTGAGCGCGCCCTGTTCCATGGTCAGGCCGAGGCGCTTCATCAGGCGGGGGGCAAACATGTGGCCGTCGCGCAGGCCAATTCCGGCCTCGCCCATCTCCTTGGCGATCTGCTGGGGCGCCAGGCCGGGGATGTTAAAGCAGATGGTGGGGACGCGGCCTTCGACCATGCTCTCGTCCGAAATACCGTAGATGACGGCGCCGTGGCTTTTCAGGATCTGCAGCAGTTCACGCGAAAGCGTCGTCTCATAATGGCGGATGGCGCCCATGGCGGCTGATATGGCGGCGCGGCGGGGGTGCTCGCCTGCGGGAAGGAAGCGCTGGCCCAACCGCTCCAGATATTTGACGGCGGCATTCATGCCGGCGACGTTTTCATAGGCAAAAGTGCCGACCTCGATCTTGTAGGGCGGCATATCGGGAATGAAATCCTCCTTGAAGGTCGGCAGCTTTACCAGCGCGTCGTAGCGACCCCAGAGGAACCCCATGTGCGGCGAGAAATTCTTGTAGCCGGAGCAGACGAGATAGTCGCAGTTCCAGTCCTGCACGTCGATCAACCCGTGCGGTCCGTAATGCACGCAGTCAAGGAAGACTTCCGCGCCGGCGGCATGGGCGAGCTCGCCGACCGTCTTGACGTCGACGATGGTGCCGATCGAATGGGCGGTGACGGTGCAGGCGACAAGGCGGGTGCGCTCGGACAGAAGAGGTTGCAGGTCCTCGGTGTGCAGGGTGCCATCCTCGCGCATATGCCACCAGACGATCTTGGCGCCGTCTGCCTCGAGCGCCGTCCAGGTGGCGATGTTGGCGTCGTGGTCCATGTCGGTGACGACGATCTCGTTGCGGGTCTGCAGCATCTTGGCAATGCCGAGGCTGACGAGGCGGATGAACGAGGTTGCGTTGAGCCCGAAGGAAATCTCCTCCGGGCGATAGGCGTTCACCAGCAGGCCGACGGTCTCGCGGGCCTCATCGAGGTTTCGGTCGACGCCCTGGCTGTGCTGGTACTTCGCCATGCGCTGGACGTTGAAGTCGATCAGATGGTTTGCCACCGCGTCGACAACCACCTGCGGCACCTGCGCACCGCCAGCGTTGTCGAGGAAGATGAAGTCGCCGGCCTTATGCAGCGCCGGAAACATGCCGCGCAATTCCTCTACGGGGAAGCCGTTTTCACCGGTGAATGTCGGGCTCGAGGCTGCAATGCTCATAGGTATCTCGCGGGGTTGCCGAATGAAATCTGCGCAGAGGCGGGGTCCCTCTCTGCCGTCAGGGATCATTGGATCACGGGATGTTTTATGGTTCAACTAAATTCTGGGTTTGATCCGCGATTGAACGGGTGCGCTTGCAACCCTGGAGCGACGCTGCACTTGCAAATGTGGCCGCTTTGACTTAGTTTGGAGTAGTGGATAACGCGCAAACTTCATCCACCTTTCCTGTTACAAGAATTGGACCCGCACGGTCACTGACCAGTTCGTGCGGGTTTTTCTTAGAACAAGCGTGAAGCTAAGTGGGAAAAACCACATAGGTCACCTCCAGTTCAACAGCGAGGCCCACGCCTGGGGTCGAGGAGGCCCATCTTCCTCAATGCGCCGCTGGCCACGGCGCCTGCTGCTTTCGCTGCTGACGCTCGCATCTATAGCGGCTTTCATTGGTCAGAGCGAAAAAAAAATCTCAGGATTGTGTCGGTGGCTAAATCTTTCTCGCGACGACGGGCTCTACCGCAGTTCTGTTGATTTGCGTTGCCGCAATCCGATGCCGACACCGAGAAGGGCAAGGCCGCCGCCGATGGCATGGTAGGCGTGCAGCTGTTCATTCAGAATGGCCCAGGCGAGAACGGCGACGACGACCGGCAGGAGGTTGATGAATAGCGCGGTGCGGGCAGCGCCGAGCTGCCTTATTGCGGTCATCCAGCAGAGCGGCGCGACCAGCGATGTCGGAATGGCCGCGTAAAGGATCAGCGGCAGGTTGTTCATCGTGATCGGCGAGATGGTGCCCATCAGCCAGACTGGCACCAGCAGCAGCGTTGCGGCGGCGATCTGCCAGAACAGTTGCAGCCACATGGAGAGCGGAATAATCCAGCGTCGCAGCAACACGCCGTAGAGCGAATTGGCGGCGATGGCGATAAGCATCAACCCGTCGCCAAGGTGAAAGCCCCCGGTCAACAGCGTCGCGGGCTGGCCGTGCGACGTCAGCCACAGCAATCCTCCCAGGGAAACGAGGCCACCTGCCACGCGGCTGAATGAGAGGCGCTCTGCAGCAAACAGGCTGGCGAGCAGCGCCGACATCAGCGGCATCAGCGCCAGCATGACGCCCATGTTCACAGCCGAGGTGGTCTTGGCAGCCTCGTAGGCGAGGCTTTGATAGACCACCATCCCGAGTGCGCCCAGGATTGCAAGCTGCAGTCCATGGCGGGCCGCGACGGCGCGATGCTTCCAGGCGGCCCTGGCGACGAAGGGCAGCAACACGAAAAAGGCGATCAGCCAGCGATAGAATGCTATCGATCCCGGCGCGATCACGCCCGAGGCCGCTTCCGTGACCACGACATTTCCGGACCAAATGAGGACGGTTGCGACAGGGGCAAGGGCTGCGGCCAATGTCAGTGGTACCGCAGGCGCGGTGGAATTGGTGTCAGCCATGGGGGCTCCCGTTGAGTGAACGATGGGCTCGGTTTAGGATGGGAGGAAGGCTTAGCGGGTCAAACAGTTGCGGTCGGGCCTCAGTGATCACCAACGCCTGATGTGACCAGCAGCCTTGCCAGCCAGTCGACGAAGACGCGGACCTTGTTGCTGAGGTGCCTGTTCGGTGGATAGACGATGTGCAGGGGCAGGGGTGGTCGGCGCCAGTCCTTCAGCATCGGTACGAGCTTGCCTTCCGCCAAAGGCTCGCGAACCATGAAGGCGGGTGCCTGCACGATGCCGAGGCCATTCAGCGCGGCGGTGACAAAGCTTCGGGCATCGTTGGTGGAAAGAATATAGCGGGGCACGATCTCGTGGGTTTCGTCGTCACGGCTGAAATGGAAGGGCATCGTCTTGCCAGTCTGGGCCTGGAAATAGTTGATGCCGTAATGACCTTTTTCGATGTCGAGAGGATGTTCAAGCGCGCCGAATTTCTCGATGTAAGCCGGCGATGCACAGGTGACGACCGGTATCTCGGCGACACGACGGGCAATCAGCGACTGGTCGCTGGGTGTTCCGGCGCGCAAGGCGCAGTCGACATTTTCGGCGAGATAGTCGACCAGGCGATCGCCGACGCCCATGTCGATCTGGATGTCGGGATAGCGTTGGTGAAAATCGGCGAGGGCGGGAAAGACGATCGCGTCGGCGAAGGCGCCGGCCATTTCGACGCGCAGACGACCGCTGGGCAGGCTTTGCGAATTGCTGACGCTCCCATCGAGCTCCTCTATCTCGGACAGGATCTGGATGGCCCGCTCGTAGTAGAGCGCGCCGTCGGTCGTCACCATGACGCGACGGGTCGTGCGGTTGAGCAATTTGGTGCGCAGATGCTGTTCGAGCGCTTGGATCAGCGTCGTCACCGTCGCCTTTGGCATCGACAGGGTGGCGGCGGCACGGGTAAAATTGCCGGTTTCGACCACGCGTGCGAAAGCGCGCATCGCTGATAGCTGGTCCATCGTGTATGATTCCCTTCGTCCCGTTAGAAGGAGGTCGATTGTTCGTGATCTCGAACAGTCTGATCGAATATAGGGGACTTATCTGTAAAACGGAATAACAATATGTTGGTGTCAAGTGATGAGCAGGAAGTTGACCTTTGGTTGGTCGCTCCGCTCAGTTGGGAGCCCCTCGATGCGTGCCCCGTTTAAGGAAGTCGTGCTGGAAGGCGTGGCCAGTGGCCCCGTGTCAGTGCGCGTGTTTTGCGACACGCTGGATAACAAGACGGCGCCGGTCGTGCTGTATCTGCATGGTGGCGCGTTTCTCGACAAGGCGGTCAATGTCGCCCGTCCGGTCGCGGAGTGTCTTGCCGATGCCGGCGCCATCGTCGTCGATGCCGACTGCAGCGGTCCGACCGACAACGGATTTCCGCAGTCGCTCGAATATGCCTACGGCGTTCTGGAATATCTGGCGCGCAAGCGTGAGCTTGGTGGCAAGAAGTCGCTGCTTCTGGTGGCCGGCGAGGAGTCGGGTGGTAATCTTGCCGCCGGTGTCGCTTTGAAGGCACGAGACCAGATGCCGGGCAAGCTCGACGGCCAGGTGCTGATCTCGCCGCTGCTTGATCCGTTCATGGGAACGAAGTCGTTTCAGTGCGCCGATCGGAATGGGATGCGGGAGCGCTGGTCCGAGGGCTGGAATCGCTATCTCGGTTTCCTCGGTGGCGTGTGCCACCCCTATGCGGCACCGCGCTTCTGTTCGCGGCTCGCCGGCGTGGCGCCGACCTTGCTGTTGACGGCGGAAGACGATCCGTTGCGCGACGAGAGCCTGGAATATTCGAGCCTGCTCACCAAGGCAGGCGTACCGGTACACCAGCATATCCTTCCCGCCGGGATGGGCTGGGCCAGACTATACGGCGGACAGTCGGACGATGAGCCCACCTGGCAGACGGAAATCTGCGAGCGGTTCAAGACTTTCGTAGACGACGTGCGTGCTCGACCTGGCTGAGGCGGGACCTGAATAATTTGCAGTCCTGGATCCCAAGCCGGGACTGAAAAGGAGAGAATACAATGACAGCCAACAAAAAGCGCTGGGCCCTGTGGGGCGCCGGCATAGGCCTTGCTGCGTCCGTTTCCGGAGCGGTTTTGTATTTCGATATGCCAAATGGCGCCATTGCCAGCGAACCGGCCAAGGCCGCCGCACCGCCTGCGGTGCCGGTTACGGTTTCTACCGTCAAGGCGGCGGATGTGACGGCTTGGCAGGAGTTTTCCGGACGGCTCGAGGCGGTGAACCGGGTGTCGATCCAGCCGCGCGTTGCTGGTGCCATCCTGTCGGTGAATTTTCATGAAGGCGCGCTGGTCAAGCCTGGCGATCTGCTGGTGACCATCGATCCGGCGCCCTATGAGGCGGCGGTTGCCCAGGCCAAGGCGCAGGTTCAGGCGGCATCCGCCAAGGTCGATCTGGCGAAGCTCGAGCTCGATCGAGGACGTCGCCTTTCCGACAACAAGACGATCTCGCAAAGCGACCTGGACGGCCGGTCGAGCAGCTATGCCCAGGCGCAGGCCGATATGCAGGCAGCCCAGGCGGCTCTGCAGACGGCGCAGCTCAACCTCGATTACACGCAGGTCCGCGCTCCGATCGCCGGTCGCGTCGGCAAGATCGCCGTCACTGCCGGCAATCTCGTTGCTGCCGGCTCTGCCTCCCCGGCGCTGACGACGCTGGTTTCGGTGGATCCGGTCTATGCGAGCTTCAATGCCGACGAGCAGGTCGTCACGGCAGCCCTTTCGCAGCTTCCGGCCAATGACGGCGTGGCACCGCCGGTCGACCAGATCCCTGTGCAGATCGGCACGATCCGCGACAATGGGACACCGATCGCCGGCAAGCTGCAATTAATCGAAAACGAAGTCGATGCGGCGAGCGGTACGGTCGGCGTGCGCGCCGTCTTTGCCAATCCCGGCGGCAAGCTTATTCCGGGCCAGTTCGTGCGGGTCCGCATGGGCCAGCCGAAATCGGAAAACAAGATCGTCATCAGCGACCGCGCCGTCGGCACCGACCAGGACAAGAAGTTCGTCTTCGTCGTCGGGGCAGACAACAAGGTGGCCTATCGCCAGATCAAGCTCGGCGATCTCAATGACGGCCAGCGCATCGTCGAGGAAGGTCTTGCGACTGGCGACCGTATCGTCGTCAACGGCCTCCAGCGCATCCGTCCGGGCGCGCTGGTCGATCCGCAGCCCGAGCAGAATGTCGCCGCCGCGAAATAGGCAGCAATGCGATCGGGAGGGGGACTCCCGATTGACCACCCACAGATTCTATGACCGGCGGCGTTCGCGCCGCTTGGTTTCGGACAGTGCGTCCATCGTTTCCCTGGAGAGGGCAAAGCCATGAACATCTCTCGCTTTTTCGTCGACCGGCCGGTGTTTGCCGGCGTGTTGTCGATCATCATCCTGGTCGCAGGCCTGATCGGCATGGGGCTGCTGCCGATTTCCGAGTATCCGGAAGTCGTGCCGCCGTCGATCGTCGTCACCGCCCAATATCCGGGCGCCAACCCGAAGGTCATTTCCGAGACGGTGGCAACGCCGATCGAGGAGCAGATCAACGGCGTCGAAGGCATGCTCTATATGAACAGCCAGGCGACATCGGACGGTATTCTCACCCTGACGGTGACCTTCAAGCTCGGCACCGACCCGGACAAGGCACAGCAGCTGGTCCAGAACCGCGTCAGCCAGGCCGAACCACGGCTGCCGCAGAACGTTCGCGATCTCGGCATCACCACGGTCAAAAGCTCGCCGGATCTGATGATGGTCGTCAATCTGGTTTCGCCTGACGGCCGATACGACACGACCTACCTGCGCAATTACGCGGTGCTGAACGTCAAGGATACGCTGGCGCGCATCCAGGGCGTCGGCCAGGTGCAGGTCTTCGGCGCCGGCGATTATTCGATGCGCGTCTGGGTCGATCCGCAGAAGGCGGCCGAGCGCAACCTGACGGCGGGCGATATCGCCAACGCCATCCGGGCGCAGAACGTCCAGGCCGCCGCCGGCATCATCGGCGCGTCTCCGAGCATTCCCGGCCTCGACGTGCAGCTCAACGTCAATGCGCAGGGACGGCTTTCGACGCCGGAGGAATTCGGCGCCATCATCCTGAAGAGCGGCGCCAACGGCGAGATCACAAGGCTGCGCGACGTCGCCCGCGTCGAGCTCGGCGCTTCCGAATACTCCCTGCGCTCGCTGCTTGACGGCAAGCTGGCGGTGGCCGTGCCGGTTTTCCAGGCGCCGGGCTCCAACGCCATTGCCATTTCGGACGAGGTCCACAAGACGATGGACGAGTTGCAGCAGGCCATGCCTGACGGCGTGAAATACGAGATCGTCTACGACACGACGGAATTCGTGCGCACCTCGATCGACAAGGTCGTCCACACGCTGCTCGAAGCCATCGCACTGGTTGTCGTCGTCGTCATCCTGTTCCTGCAGACCTGGCGCGCCTCGATCATCCCGCTGGTGGCGGTGCCTGTTTCCATCATCGGTACATTTGCCGTGATGTATATGTTCGGCTTCTCGATCAACGCGCTCAGCCTGTTCGGCCTGGTGCTGGCGATCGGCATCGTGGTCGACGATGCCATCGTCGTCGTCGAGAATGTCGAGCGCAACATCGAGAACGGCCTGTCGCCGCGCGATGCCACTTATCGGGCGATGAGTGAAGTGTCCGGCCCGATCATCGCCATCGCGCTGGTGCTGGTGGCGGTATTCGTGCCGCTGGCCTTCATCTCGGGCCTGTCGGGTCAGTTCTACCGGCAGTTCGCGCTGACGATCGCCATCTCGACGGTCATTTCAGCCTTCAACTCGCTGACACTGTCGCCGGCACTGGCGTCGTTGCTGCTGCGCCACCACGATGCGCCGAAGGATTGGCTGACGCGGGGCATGGACTTTGTCTTCGGCTGGTTCTTCCGTGGCTTCAACCGCGTCTTCCGCCGCGGCTCGGACGTCTACGGCAAGGGCGTCGGTGGTATCCTGTCGGTCAAGAGCCTGGTTATGGTCGTCTATATGGCGCTGATCGGCGCCACCTACTTCCTGTTCCAGGCGGTGCCGGGCGGCTTCATTCCGCAGCAGGACAAGCAGTATCTTGTCGGTTTCGCGCAGCTGCCTGACGGGGCGACGCTCGACCGGACCGAGGACATCATCAAGAAGATGAGCGACATCGCCATGGCGCAGCCAGGTGTCGAGCATGCGATTGCCTTCCCGGGCCTGTCGATCAACGGCTTTACCAACTCGTCGAACGCCGGTGTCGTCTTCGTCAAGCTGAAGCCGTTCGAGGAGCGGGCAACGCCTGATCTGTCCGGCGGTGCCATCGCCATGCAGCTGAACCAGAAATATGCCGGCATCCAGGAAGCCTTCATCGCCATGTTCCCGCCGCCGCCCGTCCAGGGGCTCGGCACGACCGGCGGCTTCAAGCTGCAGCTCGAGGACAAGGCGGGGCTTGGCTACCAGGCGCTGGATGAAACCGCCAAGGCGTTCATCGCCAAGGCCTATCAGGCTCCGGAACTGGCAGGCGTCTATACGAGCTTCCAGATCAACGTGCCGCAGCTCTACGCCGATCTCGATCGTGCCAAGGCCGAGCAGCTGGGCGTCTCGGTGACCGATGTCTTTGAAACGTTGCAGGTCTACCTGGGCTCGCTCTACGTCAACGACTTCAACGCGTTTGGCCGCACCTACAGCGTCCGGGTGCAGGCCGATGCGCAGTTCCGTGCCCATGCCAGCGACATCGGCCAGTTGAAGGTGCGCAACGCTACCGGCCAGATGATCCCGCTGTCGGCGCTGCTCAACGTCAATCCCACGGCCGGTCCGGAGCGCACCACACGCTACAACGGCTTCCTGGCCGCCGACATCAATGGCGGCCCGGCACCCGGCTATTCGTCGGGCCAGGCGCAGGCAGCGATCGAGCGGATTGCCAAGGAGACGCTGCCCAAAGGGGTTGGCTACGAGTGGACCGATCTCACCTACCAGCAGATCATCGCCGGCAATTCGGGTCTGATCATCTTCCCGCTGGCGCTGCTGCTGGTCTACCTGGTGCTGGCGGCCCAGTATGAAAGCCTGGCGCTGCCGCTGGCGATCGTCATGATCGTGCCGATGGGTGTCCTGGCAGCGCTGACCGGTGTCTGGCTGACGGGAGGAGACAACAACATCTTCACCCAGATCGGGCTGATGGTGCTGGTGGGGCTGTCGGCGAAGAACGCCATTCTGATCGTCGAGTTTGCCCGCGAACTGGAGTTTGCCGGCAGGACGCCTGTCCAGGCGGCAATCGAGTCCAGCCGGTTGCGGCTGCGGCCGATCCTGATGACGTCGATGGCCTTCATCATGGGCGTCGTGCCGCTCATCACCTCGACCGGTGCGGGCGCGGAAATGCGCGCGGCCATGGGTGTGGCGGTGTTTTCGGGGATGCTCGGGGTGACCTTCTTCGGCATCTTCATGACGCCCGTCTTCTACGTGCTGATCCGCAAGATGTCGGGCAGCCGGCCGCTGAAGCAGCATGAGGTGCATGACGACCAACACCTCGAACCGGTGCGGATCGCGGCCGAATAGGTCTGACTGTCCGGCGCTTGACCTCCCCGGATAGATGGATGGGCGGACCCGCAGGGGTCCGCCCCTTGTCGTTTTAGAAGATCGCGATATTTACTCGATGTCACGCAATCCTGGGGGAGATTGCGAAGGTTTGTGAAGCCGGATACGTGCTTGGATTATGAAGCCGTCTGACCGAATCCATGATCAGCGGCTGAAAATTCCGACAGCTTTGGAGCTCATCGGGAGGAGCTACAATTTCAGAACCAACGGTCAATGCGGGTCGAACCGAACTCGAGTTCCAGGATCTGGTCAGGAGACTGGAGCTTGCGCTTGAGGCGTCGCGAATTGGCGTATGGGAGCACGATCTTCGCGACGGCCATCTGGTCTGGGACCGCTCGATGCACAGGCTCTATGCCACGGGTCGCGTCGATCGACGGGTGACGGGCGACGTGTGGCTGCATGCGCTCCATCCTGACGATCGCGACAGGGCGCAGTCGGAATTCGAAGCGGCGGTCGCCGCCCGCGGTCACTACAGCTCGGAATTTCGCGTCATCCTGCCGAGCGGCGAGACGCGCTATATCCGCTCCAGGGCGCATTTCTTCGAAGGTCCGGATGGCGCTCCGTCTGTCATCGGTGCGGAATGGGACGTGACCACCGACGTGCTCCTCAGTCGCGAACTTGCCTACCAGAAATCCGTGGCCGAGGCGCGGGCCGTCGCTCTCGAGCGCAGCCAGAAGCTGGTCGAGCACGCAGCCAACCATGACTATCTCACCGGCCTGCCGAACAGGCGCTATTGCGACCTTCAACTTACTGCCTTTTCCGGCGATGCCTCCGTCCGAAGTCTCGCGGTCATGCATATCGATATCGACCGGTTCAAGGAGATCAACGACAAGATGGGCCATGCGGCCGGCGATGCCATGCTCAAGGCTACGGCTTCTCGGCTGATCGGCGCCATTCCGCCATTCGGCATGGTTGCCCGCACCGGCGGCGACGAGTTCGTCGTCCTTCTGGCCGACGTCCCGGATCCCGAGACGCTGCGGGCTCTCTGCGCAAATACCTTGCGGCTGCTGCGTGAACCGGTGCCTTTCGGGTCGGAGATGATCCAAACGACGGCATCCATCGGGGCGGCCTGGAACGCGAGCGGGACAGCCGGCAACCTTCTCGCTGAATCGGATCTGGCACTCTACCAGGCAAAGAAACTCGGCCGCAACAGGGTCGAATTCTTTACCGTGGCGCTGCAGGCGGAGATGCTCGGTCAACGGCAGCTGGCCGAAGATCTGAAGCGGGCACTGCCGCGTGGCGAGATCATCCCCTACTACCAGGTACAAATCGATGCCCATACCGGGCGGATCTTCGGTTTGGAAGCTCTGGCACGCTGGAACCATCCTGTGCGCGGAGTGCTGTCGCCGGCGGCCTTCCTGAAGATTGCCGATGAATCCGGACTGACGGCGGCGGTGGATGCGGCCATTCTTGATCGCGCGTTGGCAGACTACAAGGAGTGGCAGGCTGCCGGGATCTCGCCGCCACGCATTGCCGTCAACGTGTCGGCCGGGCGGCTCGGCGATCCCAACCTCCTGGAGGCGCTGAATCTGCTGACCATTCCGCCCGACGCCCTTGCCTTCGAGCTGGTCGAAACGATTTTCCTCGATGACTGCAACGACAGCTTCCAGCAAAATGTCGAGGCGATTACAAAGCTTGGTATCGAGATCGAGATCGATGACTTCGGCTCCGGACATGCGTCTTTGCTGGGACTTGTGCGACTGCGGCCGAAACGGCTCAAGATCGACCGTCAGCTGATCACGGCCATCACACATTCCGAGGAGCAACGGCAACTGGTGGCCTCGATCGTCGACATCGCCAAGACGCTGAACGTCGAGGTCATCGCCGAGGGCGTCGAGTCAGCGGAGCATGCCCAGCTCTTGACGGAAATCGGCTGCGATGCCCTGCAGGGCTATGCGCTCGGCTATCCAAGCCCTGCCGCCGATATTTTCGGCCTGTTGTCGGGCGTTCAAGCGGGGCGCTGTGCCGAACCGTTGCGTTCAGGGGATCTGCAGCGCTAGGATCAAGGCATAGCTGATTGCGCTAAGGGAAAGCAGCGACAGGCTGGCGACTGCGATCACCCTTCCACCGGCGTGGCCGACAACCCGCACATCGACCGACAGGCCGAGGGCTGCCATGGCGACCAGCGTCAGCATGTTGGAGGTCAGGGTCATCGGCACAAGGGCTGCTTCCGGGATAAGGCCGAAGGAGCGCAGTCCCATCATCAGGATGAAGCCAATGATGAACCACGGCACGATCGAGTGATGGTGTGCCTGCAGATCGTCCTTTTCGGCCTTGAGAAGCCAGCCGATGAGGACAATGACCGGGCCGAGCATCAGCACGCGCACCAGTTTGACCAGTGTACCGGTCTGGACGGCGAGCAAGCCTGCCGGTGCCGTTGCAGCCAGCACCTGGGGCACGGCATAAACCGTCAAGCCGGCGAAGACACCGTATTGCGAGGCGCTCATGCCTGACGTCACGAACAGCAGCGGCATCAGAAAGACCACGACCACGCCGAGCACGGCCGTGAAAGCAAGCGCGGCGGTGATCTCCTCGGCGTCGGCCTCAATGACGGGCGCAACGGCAACGATAGCGGAGTTGCCGCAGATGGAATTGCCACAGGCGATCAGGGTCGCCAGTCTGCGGGGCAGCCCGAATACCCGGCCGATTGCGTAGCTGATGCCGATCGACAGCAGCACTATCCCGGCAATGCCGCCGATCAACCCAAGGCCCGCACCGCGAATGCTCGACAGGCTGATCGAGGCGCCGAGAAGCACGATGGCGATCTCAAGCAGCGTGCGCGCGCTGAAATCGATCCCTTCGCGCAGGAACCGCACAGTGGGAAACAAGGTCCGCACCGCTATGCCGAAGCCGATCGCCAGTATGAGACCTTCGATCCAGCGACCGCCCAACAGGAATACCTCAAGCCGCTCCGTCGCCATGGCGCCAAGCGCAACGGTCAGGCAGAGAGCTAGGCCAGGTAGGATGTGGCGAATGTGGCAAGCGGTAGGCATCGGGAAAATCCTTGTTTGGTGCCGCTAATTTCCCACGCGCTTACGTCGACTTCCATCGAATAATATGGCATGTTCTGTTCAGTAAAATCGAATGATTGGATCCGATGACTTTCGAACAACTGGCCATCTTTGTCGCGGTCGCCGAGCGCGAGCATCTGACGCGGGCCGCGCAGGCCATCGGTCTTACGCCCTCCGCGGTCAGTGCGGCGATCAAGAATCTCGAGGCTTTCTATGGTGTCGAGCTGTTTCATCGCGTCGGGCGGCGGATTGAGCTCACAGTCGTGGGGCGGGTGTTTCTCGGCGAGGCGCGGACCACCCTGGCACGCGTTCGCGCCGCCGAACTGATGCTGTCGGAACTGGGCGGTCTCCAACGCGGCCATCTCAGCCTCTACGCCAGCCAGACGATCTCCAGCTACTGGCTGCCACCTGTGATGATGCGCTTTCACGAGGCCTATCCGGGTATCGAGCTGACGCTCACGATCGGCAACACCCGCACCGTCGCCGATGCTGTGATGGAGGGGCAGGCGGAGCTCGGTCTGGTCGAAGGCGAAGTCGATGCTCCGGCCTTGTCTTCCGCTGTCGTCGCGCGGGATGCGCTGTCTGTGGTTGTCTCGCCCGACCATCCCTGGGCGGACGGCCGGGCGCTCACCGCCGAACAGCTCGCTACCGACAGCCTCTGGGTCATGCGTGAACAGGGCTCGGGCACGCGCTCCGCCTTCGAGACAGCGCTGCTCGGCTTCGGCATTTCCCCGCAAGCGCTGCGGATCGCCCTGACCTTTCCTTCAAACGAGGCGGTGCTGTCGGCTGTTCGGGCAGGGACCTGCGCGGCTGCGATTTCCAGCGCGGCAGCGGGGCTTTATCTGCAGCAGGGCGTGCTGGTGAAAGCCGCTTTCGACCTGCCGGCGCGCAGCTTCCGATTGCTGCGACACAAGGAGCGGCACGCCAGCAATGCCTCGACCATGCTGGAGCGCATGTGCCGGGACGCCGCGGCCGACGCCCAGTGAAGGCGCGGCGGCAGCGGGCGGAGGCCGAGGCGGCGGCGTCTCCGCCTTATTCTCCTTGACAGGTTGCAAATAGTGGCGAAATTTCGCTTCTACGAATTAGGCAATGCAGGAGAAATTGCATCACTGACGCTCCTGACGATCGTATTCAGGCATTGGGTATCTGGGATGGGCCGATTGAGATCTCGGCTCTCACCGGCGGCATTACCAATCGCAACTATTTGGTGAAAGACGGCGCGCGACGCTACGTCGTTCGGCTTGGCTCGGATATCCCTGTCCACCACATCAGCCGGTCGAACGAGCTGGCCGCCAGTCGCGCCGCCCATGCGGCCGGGCTGTCGCCGGCTGTGGTCCACCATCGTCCCGGCGTGCTCGTGCTCGACTACATCGATGCGCGGCCGCTGTCGGTAAAGGCTATCGGCCAGGGCGAAATGCTGGAACGCGTCGTGCAACTGGTGCGGCAGGCGCATCGCACTGTCGGGCTCCACCTGCGCGGTCCGGCCGGGATGTTCTGGTCCTTCCACATCGCCGCCGACTATGTGGCGACGCTGCGGGATTCCGGCAGTCGCCATGCGCACCTGCTGGGCGGGTTGCTCGACAAGGTGCAGAGGCTCGAGCAGGCCGCCGGGCCGTTCGACATCGTTTTCTGCCATAACGACCTTTTGGCCAGCAACTTTCTCGACGACGGGCAGCGTCTCTGGCTGATCGACTGGGACTATGCAGGCTTCAACACGCCGCTCTTCGACCTCGGCGGGCTTGCTTCCAACAATGGATTTACGGCCGAACAGGAGGCCACGATGCTGGATGTCTATCATGCCGGCGCCGGCGAGCGCGGTTTGAAGCGGCGCTATGAGGCGATGAAATGCGCCTCGTTGTTGCGCGAGACACTCTGGAGCATGGTGTCCGAAATCCACTCCACGATAGACTTCGACTACGCAGCCTACACGGCCGACAACCTTGCCCGCTTCGAGCGTGCCTATGATTTGTTCCAAACCGGGGATAACCAATGAAGGAACTGCCCAGCACTGCCAAGGCCGTCGTCATCGGCGGCGGCATCATCGGCTGCTCGACAGCCTATCACCTGGCCAGGCTCGGCTGGACCGACACGGTGCTGCTCGAGCGCAAGAAGCTGACCTCGGGCACGACCTTTCACGCCGCCGGCCTGGTGGGGCAACTGCGCTCCAATGCCAACATCACCCAGCTGCTCGGCTATTCCGTCGATCTCTACAAGCGGCTGGAAGCTGAAACGGGGCTTGCCACCGGCTGGAAGATGAACGGCGGCCTGCGCCTTGCCTGCAACGAGGAGCGCTGGACCGAGGTCAAGCGGCAGGCGACAACCGCGCAGTCCTTCGGCCTCGACATGCAGTTGCTGACGCCGGCGGAGGCCCAGTCGCTGTGGCCGCTGATGCAAGTCGACGACCTGATCGGCGCGGCCTACCTTCCCACCGACGGTCAGGCCAACCCATCCGATATCACCCAGGCGCTGGCGCGCGGCGCGCGCATGGCCGGGGTCAGTATCTTCGAAGATACGGAAGTCGTCGACATCGAGATCGACAAGGGACGCATCCGCGCGGTGATCACCGATCGCGGCCGGATCGAGTGCGAGCGGGTCGTCGTCTGCGCCGGCCAGTGGACCCGCGATTTCGCGGCCCGCTTCGGCGTCAATGTGCCGCTCGTCTCAGTACAGCACCAGTATATCATCACCGAATCCTTCGGTGTCCCCTCGAACCTGCCGACGCTCCGCGATCCCGACCGGTTGACCTATTATAAGGAAGAGGTCGGCGGCCTCGTCATGGGCGGCTATGAGCCGAACCCGATCGCCTGGGCCGTCGACGGCATTCCGAGGGATTTTCATTTTTCGCTGCTCGATTCCGATTTCGATCACTTCGGCCCGATGATGGAGCAGGCGCTGGCGCGGGTACCGGCACTGGAGACGGCCGGTATCAAGCAGCTGTTGAACGGCCCCGAAAGCTTTACGCCGGATGGGAACTTCATCCTTGGCGAGGCGCCCGAGCTCAGGAATTTCTTCGTGGGTGCCGGGTTCAATGCCTTCGGCATCGCGTCGGCCGGTGGTGCCGGGATGGCGCTCGCCGAATGGGTCTCGAAGGGAGAGCCGCCCTACGATCTCTGGCCGGTCGATATCCGCCGCTTCGGCAGGCCGCATTTCGACACGGACTGGGTGCGCAGCCGGACGCTGGAGGCCTATAGCAAGCACTACACCATGGCCTGGCCGCTCGAGGAACATGCGAGCGGCCGGCCGTGCCGCAAGTCGCCGCTCTACGACCGGCTGAAGGCGCATGGCGCCTGCTTCGGGGAGAAGCTCGGATGGGAGCGTCCGAACTGGTTTGCCGATCTGTTTGCCGGCGAGGAGCCGCGCGATGTCTACAGCTATGGGCGGCAGAACTGGTTCGACGCCGTCGGTCGAGAACACAAGGCGGTGCGCGAGGCGGCCGTGATCTTCGACCAGACGTCCTTCGCGAAGTTCGTGCTCAAGGGGCGGGATGCGGAGGCGGCGCTGGGGTGGATCGCCTCGAACGACGTCGCCAAGCCGGTGGGGTCGCTGATCTACACCCAGATGCTGAACGACAGGGGCGGCATCGAATGCGATCTGACCGCTGCGCGCATTGCCGAGGACGAGTATTACATCACCACCGGTACCGGCTTTGCCACCCATGACTTCGACTGGATCAGCCGCAACATACCGGACGGGATGCATGCCGAGCTGGTGGATGTCACGTCTTCCTATTCCGTGCTGTCACTGATGGGGCCAAAAGCCCGCGCGGTGCTCGAGGAGGTTACCCGCGCCGATGTCTCCAATGCGACATTCCCCTTCGGCAAAGTGCGGACCATCGGCATTGCCGGTGCGCCGGTGCGGGCGTTGCGCATCACCTATGTCGGCGAGCTCGGCTTCGAGCTGCATGTTCCGGTCGAAAACGCGGGCGCGGTCTATGATGCACTGATGGCGGCCGGCATTGCCCATCATCTGGCGAACGCCGGCTATCGCGCCATCGAAAGCTGCCGGCTCGAGAAGGGATATCGCGCCTGGGGCGCCGACATCGGTCCGGATCATACGCCGATCGAGGCGGGGCTCGGCTGGGCGGTGAAACGCAACAGCGATTTTCGCGGTCGCGCGGCAATCGAGGCGCAGCGGCAGTCGGGCGTCAAGAAACTGCTGGCCTGCTTCGTTCCGGAGGACCGCGAGACGGTGCTGCTCGGCCGGGAGACGATCTACCGCAACGGCGAGCGCGTGGGCTGGCTGTCGAGCGGTGGCTTTGGCTACACGATCGACAAGCCCATCGGCTACGGCTATGTCCGACGGCCCTCCGGCGTCAGCGAGGACTTCGTTCTCTCCGGACGCTACGAACTCGACGTCGGCATGCAGCGCGTGCCGTGCACGGTGTCGCTGAAGCCGCTCTACGACCCGGGGATGCTGCGCGTCAAAGCCTGATAAAGTGGCGACGGGCGGATGACGGGAGCGCTTTCCTTGACTTGGCGTCCGATTTTCGATCACGGTTGCCCCGAAACGAGGAGCAATCGATGCCGGTAACCGGGGCGAAACTGGAGGAGAGCTGGAAGAACGCGCTATCGGCGGAGTTCTCCAGCCCCTACATGGAAAAGCTCAAGGCATTTTTGCTTGCCGAAAAGCAAAGCGGCAAGGTGATATTTCCAAAGGGGCCAGAGTATTTCCGTGCTCTCGACTTGACGCCGGTTTCAGCCGTCAAGGTGGTCATCCTGGGGCAGGATCCCTATCATGGACAGGGGCAGG
>Ga0070670_100000554_pt1 | contig 29692 bp, 21 predicted proteins | sample KBSS63metaG_FD_64665 | JGI IMG/M metagenome (GOLD analysis project Ga0070670, IMG submission 64665) | Switchgrass rhizosphere microbial communities from Kellogg Biological Station, Michigan, USA - KBS S6-3 metaG | ecosystem: Host-associated > Plants > Roots > Rhizosphere > Soil ... | reverse complement strand
GGCTGGGACATCTTCGCCGACGACTGCTACGCAGCGGCGCGTACGGCCGGTGTGATCGAGCCGGCGTTGCTCGATCAGGTGCGCCCCGAGCTCGAGCGGATCAAGCCGTGGCCGGCCGTCTTCGACAAGCACTACGTCAAGCGGCTCGACGGCCCGAACGTGAAGAAGGGCAAGAACAAGAAGGATCTCGCCGACCAGCTGATCGCCGACATCCGCAACTTCAAGGAGAAGAACAACTGCTCGCGCCTGGTGATGGTGTGGTGCGGCAGCACGGAAGTCTTCATGAAGGAAGGGCCGGTGCACCAGTCGCTGGCCGCCTTCGAGCAGGGTCTGGAGCAGAGCGACGAGACGATTCCGTCGAGCATGGTCTACGCCTACGCGGCGCTCAAGGAAGGCATTCCGTTCGCCAACGCCGCGCCGAACCTCACCGCCGACATCCCGGCGATGCTCGAGCTCGCGGCACAGACCAAGGCGCCGGTCTGCGGCAACGACATGAAGACCGGCCAGACGCTGATCAAGACGATCATCGCGCCCGGCCTGAAAGCGCGTCTCATCGGCGTGCGCGGTTGGTACTCGACCAACATCCTCGGCAATCGCGACGGCGAGGTGCTCGACGATCCGGAGTCGTTCAAGACCAAGGAAGAAAGCAAGAAGAGCGCGCTCGACTACATCTTCCAGCCGCACCTGTATCCCACCCTCTACGGCGACCTCACGCACGTCGTGCGCATCAACTACTACCCGCCGCGCGGCGACAACAAAGAGGGCTGGGACAACATCGACCTGATCGGGTGGCTCGGCTATCCGATGCAGCTCAAGATCAACTTCCTGTGCCGCGACTCGATTCTGGCGGCGCCGATCGTGCTCGACACGGCGCTCTTCATGGATCTGTCCAAGCGCGCCGGCCTGTCGGGTATCCAGGAGTGGCTGTCGTTCTATTTCAAGGCTCCGATGCACGCGCCGGCGGTCTACCCGGAACACGACCTGTTCATTCAGCTGATGAAGCTGAAGAACACATTGCGGCACATGATGGGCGAAGAGCTGATCACCCATCTGGGTCGCGAGTACTACGACTAGCGCGTGCTCCGCTCAGCAGCTCTCGGCGGTGTCTTCATCGGCGTGCTGTCGGGGCTGCCCTTCGTCAGCGCCGGCAACTGTTGCTGCTGCATGTGGATGGTGTCCGGCGGCGCGCTCGCGGCCTATCTGGAAATCCAGCAGAAGAACCGCTCGCTCACGGCCGGCGAAGGCGCCGCCCTCGGCGCGCTCTCCGGCGTGATCGGCGCCTTCGTGTGGATCCCGATTGCGGTGGCGCTGGCCGTGCTGCTCGGTCCGCTGCAGCGTGCCTTCTTCGAGGAGTTCGCGCGCAACGCGCGCGACATGCCGCCCGAGGTCCGCGAGATCCTCGAGAACTTCGGCGGCAGCGGCAGCGTCGTGGGCACGGTGTTCGGCTTCATCTTCCAGCTGTTCGCCGGCACGATCTTCGCCGCCGTGGGCGGCGTGCTGAGCGCGGCCTACTTCAAGAAGGAAGTGCCGCCGGCCGTCGGCGGCGACTGGGTGCCCCCGCTGCCTCAATGAGCCTGGAGGCAGAGTAGGCAGAGTAGACAGAGTAGACAGAGAAGGCAGAGAAAGCGGAAGGGAAGGCCTCCGCCCGAAAGAGGTATTCCCCTCTCTGCTTTCTCCGCCCTCTCCGCCCTCTCCGCCTTTGTTCTCCAGTATTCTGATCAGCGCTCATGGCTGACCCGAACCCGCCCGCCGAACTGTCCGATCTGCTTCAGGAAGACCGCCGGTTTCCCCCCACCGACGCGTTCCGCGCCGCCGCGACGGTGAACGGCGACGACGTCTACGCGCGTGCCGAGCGCGACCCCGAGGGCTTCTGGGCGTCGTTTGCCAAGGAGCTCGAGTGGTTCACGCCCTGGACGCAGGTGCTCGAGTGGAAGCCGCCGCACGCCCGGTGGTTCCTCGGCGGGACGCTCAACGCCAGCGTGAACTGCGTCGATCGCCACGTACGCGGGCCGCGCCGCAACAAGGCCGCGATCATCTGGGAAGGCGAGCCGGGCGACCGCCGCACGCTCACCTACTTCGATCTCTACCGCCAGGTCAGCCAGTTCGCCAACGTCCTCAAATCGCTGGGCGTGAAGAAGGGCGACCGGGTGGCGTTGTATCTCCCGCTCGTGCCCGAGCTCGCGATTGCGATGCTCGCCTGCGCGCGCATCGGCGCCGTGCACTCGGTGGTCTTCGGCGGCTTCAGCTCCGAGTCGCTGCGCGACCGCATCAACGACGCGCAGGCCACGCTGCTCGTCACCGCCGACGGTGGCTGGCGCCGCGGTCAGGTGGTGCCGCTCAAGCAGATGGCCGATGTGGCGCTCGAGGGCACGCCGTCGATCAAGAACGTCGTCATCGTGCAGCGCCTCCACGGCTCGCCGGTGCCGGTGCACGTGAAGGAAGGGCGCGACCACTGGTATCACCGTCTGATGCAGGAGGCCTCGTACGCCTGCGAGCCCGAGCGCATGGACGCCGAGGACATGCTCTACACGCTCTACACGTCGGGCACGACGGGGAAGCCAAAGGGGATCGTCCACACGACCGGCGGATACCTGGTCGGCACCTACGCCACCACCAAGTGGGTATTCGATCTCAAGGAGGAGGACGTCTACTGGTGCACCGCCGATATCGGCTGGGTGACCGGCCACAGCTACGTCGTCTACGGGCCGCTGGCCAATGGCGCCACGGTGGTGATGTACGAGGGCGCGCCCGACTGGCCGCAGAAGGATCGCTTCTGGGAGATCGTCGAGCGCTACGGCGTGACGATCTTCTACACCGCGCCCACTGCCATCCGCGCGTTCATGAAGTGGGGCACCGACTGGCCGGCCAGGCACGACATGTCGTCGCTGCGTCTGCTCGGATCCGTGGGTGAGCCGATCAATCCCGAAGCGTGGGTCTGGTACCACCGGTTCATCGGCGGCGAGCGCTGCCCGGTGGTGGACACGTGGTGGCAGACGGAGACCGGCGCCATCATGATTGCGCCGCTGCCGGGCATCACGTCCACCAAGCCCGGCTCGGCCACGCGCCCCTTCCCCGGCATCAAGGCGGAGATCAAGACCGACAAGGGCGACTCGATCGAGGGCGCGGGCGGCGGGCTCCTCGCCCTGACGCGCCCCTGGCCGGCGATGCTGCGCGGCATCTACGGCGATCCCGATCGCTACGTGAAGCAGTACTGGAGCCGGTGGACGCCCGACGTCTATTTCACCGGTGACGGCGCCAAGCGCGACACCGATGGGTTCTTCTGGCTCCTCGGACGCGTGGACGACGTGCTGAACGTCGCCGGCCACCGTATCGGGACGATGGAGGTCGAAAGCGCGCTGGTGGACCACCCGAAGGTGGCCGAGGCGGCAGTGGTGGGCCGGCCCCACGAGCTCAAGGGGCAGGCGGTGGCCGCGTTCGTGACGCTCAAAGAAGGGGTGGTCATGGGCGAGACGCTGGTGGCCGACCTGAAGGCCCATGTGGTGCAGAAGATCGGCGCCATCGCGCGCCCCGACGACATCATCTTCACCGCCGACCTGCCGAAGACCCGGTCGGGCAAGATCATGCGCCGCCTGCTGCGCGATATTGCAGAAGGCAAGGCGCTGGGGGACACGACCACGCTGGCCGACCCGAGTGTGGTCGCGCGCTTGAAAGAGCAGTATCAGGACGAACACTAAGAGCCTCTGGCCTTCAGCCTCTGGCCTCTTGCCTCTTGCCTTTAGCCTCTGGCAAGAGCTCTTCCTAGAGGCCAAAGGCTTAAGGCCAAAGGCCGGCGGAACCGCTCGAGCTATCCGGGCGTAAGAGACAGCTATGGCGTTGATTGAGACCCGTGACCTTTGGAAGACGTACGTAATGGGGGAAGAAGAAATCCACGCCCTGCGCGGGGTCTCCATCCAGATTGAACGCGGCGAATACGTGGCGATCATGGGCCCGTCGGGGTCCGGGAAATCCACGCTGATGAACCTGATCGGCTGCCTCGACACCCCGTCGAAAGGCAGCTACCTGCTCAACAACAAGCAGGTCAGCGAGATGAACGACAACGAGCTGGCCCGCATCCGCAACCAGGAGATCGGGTTCGTCTTCCAGACCTTCAATCTGCTGCCACGGGCGTCGGCGCTGCAGAACGTGGAGCTGCCGCTCGTCTACGCCGGCATCCCCGCCAAAGACCGCCTGAAGCTGGCCAAGAATGCGCTCGACCGCGTGGAGCTGACGTCGCGGATGACGCACAAGCCCAACGAGCTGTCGGGCGGCCAGCGTCAGCGCGTGGCGATTGCGCGGGCGCTCGTCAACAACCCGTCGATCCTCCTTGCGGATGAGCCGACGGGCAACCTCGACTCGAAGACGGGCGCCGAAATCATGGCCCTGTTTGCCAAACTGCACGAGTCCGGGAATACGATCGTGCTCGTGACGCACGAAGCCGACATCGCGGCCTTCGCGCATCGCACCATCTCGGTGCGGGACGGGCAGGTCGAGAAGGACGTTCGCCGGGCCGCCTGATCCGCGCCTTGTCAGCGGGGGCGCTCGTGACCGTTCAGATCGATCCAGATTCCGGGCCGGCGCGTGTCTACCGCGACCTGGTCGACGCGTGGAACCGGCGCGATGCCGCCGGCATGGCCGCGTTGTTCACGCACGACGGCAGCCTCGTCGGGTTCGACGGCAGCCAGATCGACGGCGGCCCGAAAACCGTCGAATCACACCTGGCGCCGATCTTCGCCAGCCACGCCACGCCCGCCTATGTGACCAAGCTGCGCGAGGTGCGCGAGCTGGCGCCGAAGGTCGCGCTCGTGCGCGCGGTCTCCGGCATGATCCAGGAGGGGCGTCGCGAGCTGAACCCCGCCCTCAACACCATCCACACGCTCGTGGCCGTCGACGGCGGCGGGACGTGGCGCGCCGCGATGTTTCAGAGCACGCCGGCGGCGTTCCACGGCCGGCCCGACCTGTCGGCGGCGCTGACCGATGAACTGCGCGCTCTCCTGCCGGCGCCCGCGGCCGGCGGCGCCGTGGGGCCCGAGGCGTCGATGACCGGCGTTGGCAACACCGCCCGATGGATTGCCGCCAGCCGCGCCAAGGAGAGCGAACTGGCCCTGCCGCTCTTCAGCGACCCGTACGCGCGCGAGCTGGCGGGCGAAGCCGGGTTCGAGCTGCAGCGGCAGATGCGCGCCGCGATGGGCGCGCAGGGGGACGGGCCGGATCTCTATCTGTCGATCCGCACCAAGTTCCTCGACGACGCGCTGCTGAACGCGGTGCGAACCCACAAGCTGCACCAGGTCGTGATCCTGGCCGCCGGCATGGACACCCGCGCGTTCCGGATCCCGTGGCCGTCGGACGTGAAGGTGTTCGAGGTGGATCGGGACGAGATCTTCGATCACAAAGAGGCCGTGCTCGGCCGGGCCGGCGCCTCGCCGTCGTGCGAACGCCACGTCGTTCGTGCCGATCTCGCGCGGCCGTGGGCCGGCGCGCTGGCCGCGGCGGGCTTCGTGAAGTCGAAGCCGGCGGCCTTTCTCGTCGAGGGGCTGCTCATGTATCTCGAAGAGCACGAGGCGCTGCCGCTGCTGGCCGCGATCGGTGAGATCGCGGCGCCCGGCAGCTGGATCGCCGCCGACGTGGTGAACCCCGGAGTGCTGACGTCGCCCTACATGACGCGCTACATGACGGCGCTTCGCGAGGCCGGCAGCCCGTGGAAGTTCGGGATCGAGGACCCCGAGTCGTTCTTCCGCCAGCACGGATGGTCCCCCACCGTCGTGCAGCCCGGCGATCCAGAGGCGAGCTACGGCCGCTGGCCATTTCCCACGGCGCCGCGCGCCGTTCCGGGTTTGCCCCGCACCTTCTTCGTGACGGCGGGGAAGGCATGAGGGACCAGAGCGCGGCGCTGAAGGCAGTGGCGTCGGATGCGCGTGCCGGCACGCGAGGGGCCGTGCTCCTGGCGGGAGCGGCTGGACCAGCCGCGGCGAAAGCCGCCGACACGCTGGCCGCCGAACTCCGCACGACGGTCTTCCATGTCGACCTCGCCGCAGTGGTCAGCAAGTACATCGGCGACACCGAGAAGAACATCGACGGGATCTTCGAGGATGCCGAGCACGCCGGCGCGGTGCTGCTGATCGACGAGGCGGACGCGCTCTTCGGAAAGCGGACCGACGTCAAGGACTCGCACGATCGCTACGCAAACGTCGACATCAGCTACCTCCTTTCGCGCCTCGAGGAATACACCGGCGTGGTGCTCCTGGCTACGAACCTCGGGACCAACATCGATCCGGCATTCACCCGCCGGCTCCGCCGGGTCATCGACTACACCCCGCGCTGAGCCGCCCGCCGGTGCGCTACGATCGCCGCCCGAGGAGGCTCGTATGCGGAGACTGGGTTTCGTGGCAATGGCGGCAGCGGCCGCGTCGGCGATCGGGCTCGCGGCTCAGGGGCCGCGCGCCGGCGGTCCGCCGTGCGATCGGCGGTGCCTGCTGCAGGTGCTGTTCGAGTACACCGAGGCCATTACCGACAACACCTTGACGAAGGTGCCGCTGGCACCGAAGGTGCGCGCCACGAACAACGGCACGGAGACGCCGCTCGGCAAGGGGGACATCTGGGGCCCGGCGCGACGGCTGCCGTACCGCCAGGTCTTCGTCGATCCGGTCACCGGTGCCGCGATCCTCTATGGCGTGGTGACGATGTCTACGCGGCCGCCGCAGCCCGGCGGGCCGGCGCTCGAGTCGCCGCGCTGGTGGTACTACGTGGCGCGGCTCAAGGTCGAGGCGCGGCGCATCACCGAAGTGGAGGAGATCGCCTACGAGCCGCCGCCGAACGGATTCGGCGCCACGCCCTCGTCGATGACGCTGCCGGATCGCATCTTCGATACGGTGCTGCTCGAAAGCGAGCGCTCGACCCGCGAGCAGCTCTTCGACATCGCGAACAAGTACTTCGACGCCGTCTCGCACCGCATCGACTACCGCGAGGTGCCCTGGCACCCCGAGTGCCAGCGCATCGAGCTCGGGGTGTTCACGGTGAACGCCCCGCGCACGGCGGGTAGCTGTGGCGGCGAGTTCCAGATCCGCTCGGTGTGGTGGAATGTCGAGAACCGCCGGTTCTACATTGCCGATGTCGAGCACGGCGTGGTGATTGCGGCCGGAAATTTCATGGCACCCAAGGAGTTTCCGAACAACAACCCCTCGGTCGTGATGGAAGCCTTCAAGGTGCAGGACGGGATGATCCGTCACATCCACGCGTTCTTTCGCGGCAACGGCCAGTCCAAATCGGGATGGGGTACGGGCCTGGGATCATGAGCCCGCTACCGACGGTGGCGGAGTAGGCCGAGCAGGCAGAGTGGGTCAGACGGCCGCCCAGTGGCCGCCGCTCACTTCTTTCAGCACCGCGGCGGGGTCGAATGAGGCGGGATCCAGGTTGATGCGCGTCCGCGGCGCGTCGGGGTCGAGCACGGGGATCGCGCTGAGCAGCGCGCGCGTGTAGGGGTGTGTGGGAGCGGCGAAGATGGCTTTGGTAGCGCCCATCTCGACGATCCGCCCGCGATACATCACCGCCACGCGGCCGCAGATGTGCTCCACCAGCCGCAGATCGTGTGCGATGAACAGATAGGTGAGCTTGAGCTTGGCCTGAAGGTCGAGCAGCAGCTTCACCACCTGCGCCTGAATCGACACGTCGAGCGCCGACACGGCCTCGTCGGCAATGACGAACGCCGGGTTGAGCGCGAGTGCGCGGGCGATCCCGATCCGCTGCCGCTGTCCGCCGCTGAACTCGTGCGGATAGCGTTCGAGATGCGCCGGCTCGAGGCCGACCAGCTCGAACAGCTCACGTACGCGGCCGCGCCGCTCGTCGCGCGACCCGAGCTGATGGATGACGAGCGGCTCTTCGACGATGTCGCGCACCCGCATGCGCGGGTTGAGCGACGAGTACGGATCCTGAAAGACGATCTGCATGTCGCGCCGCGCGCGGCGCATGCGCTCGCGCGAAAACGCCAGCACGTTCTCGCCCTTGAAGCTGACCTGGCCGGCGGTCGGCTCCATCAGCCGGAGGATGCAGCGGCCGGTCGTGCTCTTGCCGCTGCCCGACTCGCCGACCAGCCCGAACATCTCCCCCTCGTCGATCGAGAAGGTGACGCCGTCCACCGCCTTCACGATCGAAGTCTTGCCAAACAGCCCTGGCTTCCGCACGAAGTGCTTGGTGAGCCCGGCGACCTCGAGCAGCGGCATCAGCGGATGCCTCCGCCCGGCTTCGACATCCCTGGCACCGCGGCGAGCAGCCCCTGGGTGTACTCGTGCATCGGCGCCCGCAGGATCTGCCGGACCGGGCCTTCTTCCACCACGCGGCCGCGATACATCACCGCCACGCGGTCGGCCATCTCGGCAATCACCCCGAAGTCGTGCGTGATGAGCAGCAGCGCGAGATTGAAGCGCGCCTTGAGCTCGCGCATCAGATCGAGTACCTGCGCCTGGATCGTGACGTCCAGCGCCGTGGTCGGCTCGTCGGCGATGACGAGCGGTGGATGGCAGGCGAGCGCGATGGCGATCATCGCCCGCTGGCGCATGCCCCCCGACAGCTGGTGCGGGTAGTCGCGGGCGCGGCGGGCGGCGTCGGGAATCTTCACCGCGTCGAGCAGCTCGATCGCGCGTGCCCGGGCCTCGGCCCTCGAGCGGCCGTGGACCGTGAGCGCTTCGGCAATCTGATCGCCGACTCGCATCACGGGATTGAGCGCCGTCATCGGTTCCTGGAAGATGAGCGAGATGCGCGCGCCGCGAACCTCGCGCATTTCGGCTTCGCTCAGCGTCAGCAGGTTGCGCCCCTCGAAGAACACGGTGCCGCTGGTGACGCGGCCGGGCGGCTGCAGCAGCCGCAGGATCGAGAAGGCGGTCACCGATTTGCCGCTGCCCGATTCGCCCACCACGCCGAGCGTCTCGCCGGCCGCGATCTGGAAGCTCACGTCGTCCACGGCCGGTGTCGGGCCGCCAAACGAAACCGAGAGATGCTGAACGTCGAGCAGAGGCGCCCGCGACGTCTCGAAGGCTGGGTCCTTCGTGTCAGTCATCTTTGTCTACAGCCTTCGAGCGTCGCCGCCCCGCCGAAGGCGGGGCAAAGAAATACTGGCCCTGACGAGGCGGAGCCGACATTCACAAGTGGCGAAGCCTCGTCAGGCATTCGAAGAGTCGTGGTGTTCGCCGAACACCGCGCGGAGCGTATCAGCAATTTCGCCGAGCGTGGCCAGCGCCTCCACCGCCGCGATCACCGGCGGCACCAGGTTGTCGCCCCCCTTCGCGGCGCGCTCGACCGCACCGAGCGCCTGCGTCCACTCGTGCTGGCTGCGGCCGGCCCGCACCGCGCGCAGCCGCTCGACCTGCTCGCGCTCGATGGCGGGATCGATGGCAAACACCTGAGGGGTGCCCGGCGAGTCGTCCACGAAGCGGTTCATGCCGACGACGATCTGCGTACCTTCTTCCACCGCGCGCTGCGCGCGATACGCCGACTCGTGGATGCGCCGCTGCACGAACCCCGACTCCAGCGCCGCCAGCGTGCCGCCCATGCCCCGGATCTGCTCCAGGAGCATCTCGGCCTCCGCCTCGATCTGCGAGGTGAGCTCCTCGACTGCGTAGGCGCCGCCGAACGGGTCCACCGTCTGCGCGATGCCGCTCTCGTGGAGCAGGATCTGCTGAGTGCGCAGCGCCAGCGTGGCGCTCTGCTCGGTGGGGAGCCCGAGCGCTTCGTCGCTGCCGTTGCAATGCAGCGACTGGGTGCCGCCCAGCACCGCCGACAGCGCCTGCAGCGCCACGCGGACGACGTTGTTGGCCGGCTGTTGGGCGGTCAGGGTACTGCCGGCGGTCTGGGTATGGAACCGCAGCTGCTGCGCGCGCGGGTTGGTCGCCCCATAACGGTCGCGCATGAGCCGGGCCCACAGGCGCCGTGCCGCCCTGAATTTGGCGATTTCCTCCAGAAAATTGCTGTGGGCGTTGAAGAAGAACGACAACCGCTGGCCGAACGCGTTCACGTCGAGGCCGGCCGCCAGGCATGCTTCGACGTAGGCGCAGGCGTTGGCGATCGTGAATGCCACCTCCTCGACCGCGGTCGAGCCCGCCTCCCGGATGTGATAGCCGCTGATCGAGATCGAGTTCCACTGCGGCACCTCGCGCTCGCAGAACGCGATGATGTCGGTGACGACCCGCAGGGACGGGCGCGGGGGAAAGATGTAGGTCCCGCGGGCGGCGTACTCCTTGAGGATGTCGTTCTGGATCGTCCCAGTAAGAACCCTGGGATCGACGCCCTGGCGCTTCGCCACCGCGATGTAGAGCGCGAGCAGGACGATGGCGGTGGAATTGATCGTCATCGACGTCGAGATCGACTCGAGCGGGATGCCCTCGAAGAGCACCAGCATGTCTTCGATCGTGTCGATCGCCACGCCCACGCGGCCCACTTCACCAGCGGCGAGCGCGTGATCGGAGTCGTAGCCGATCTGCGTCGGCAGGTCGAACGCCACGCTCAGCCCCTTGACCCCCTGCGAGAGCAGATAGCGGTAGCGGGCGTTGGATTCGGCAGCAGTGCCGAAACCTGCATACTGCCGCATCGTCCAGGGGCGTCCCCTGTACATCGTCGGCTGCACGCCGCGGGTAAAAGGGAACCTGCCCGGGAGACCAATGTCTGCGTCGGGATCGATGTGGGAGACATCCTCGGAAACGCGGTAGTGACGCGGTTCTGCGGTCGTCGCCATGCCGTTCGCGATTGTAGCCCTCCAGCCCGCCCGCGCGGAGCGCGGGCGAGAGACACTGTGTGTGCGTCGCACCCGTCGAGGCCATTTCACGGTCGCTCGACGGGTGCTAAGATTGGCGGCGCGGAGACGGCTGCGGGCCTTCGGACCCTCGAGCCGGCGCAGTTGGAGGCACGCTGTGGGCAACGGAGAAGACAAGGGCAACATGGACGACGTTGTGAACCAGCTTGCCAAGGAACTGGCTGATGCGATCGGCGCCGCGGTTGCCGACAACGCCAAAATCGAAGCGTGCCGCACCAAGGCGCGCGAAGCCGGTTTCGATCTGCGCGTCTCGATCGAAGCGGTGGTCGGTTTCGTCAACCGCACGAGCGGCGCCGCAGTGACGCGCGTCACCACGCCGGCGCGCCTGCTGCCCGGCAAGCGTGAGTACGAGCTCACGAGCAACGACCGCCGCTTCCTGCGCTCGCTGCGCATCAGCTGCGACGAGTCGAAGAAAGAAGCCGTCGAGTAGCCTCGAGGGGACGTGCTGAGGGTCTTTCTCAGCTGGTCTGGCGAGAGAAGCAAGGCCCTGGCGACGGCGCTGGCCGACTGGTTGCCGCGCGTGTTGCCCGAGTCCGCGCCCTGGATTTCCACCACCATTCCCAAGGGTGCGCGCTGGTCCGACGTCGTCGGCCAACACCTCGCTGGCGATCACATCGGCATCATTTGCGTCACTCCTGAAAACACGGAGTCGGCCTGGCTCATGTTCGAGGCGGGCGCGCTATCCAAGTCGTTAGAGGTCGCGCGCGTCTGCCCGGTGCTGCTTGGGTTGGCCGCCACCGAGGTCGAGGGGCCTCTCCGTCAGTTTCAAGCAACCGTGTTCGAACGCGATGACGTGGCGCTCCTCGTCAACACCTTGAACGAACATCAGGGGGAGGGTGCGATGCCAACCCCGGAGTTGAATGCGGCGTTCGACCAGCACTGGCCGTCGTTGGAGGCGGCCGTTCAGCAGGCAGCGCGGATTCCACTCGGTCAGGAGAGCGTCGCCGGCGTGATCCGCGCGTTCTCACGATTTGGTCTGCCCGAGCCTGTGATCGGGAACAGCGCCTTCTTCGCCGAGGGTTTCGAAAGCCACGGGCTGTATTCGACGGCCTGCGAGGTCGCCCAGATGCGGCTCCTCGTATTCGGTCGGAAGAACCGAAAGCTCTTCGACAAGGAACACGCTTCGTTCTTCAAAGCGCTGCGCGGACGCACGGAGCAGGGTTTCGATTTCCGGTGTCTCTTTCTCAACCCTGACGCTCCGTCGCACGTACTGGCGGCTGCGCATGCGGATGACAGCTTTCGCGGCCAGTTGGTCACCGCGATCACGGCGGCCCACAGGATGCTTCGCGACGCCGGTGTCGAGCCCTCTTCGCACATGCGCCTGTACGATGTGCCGCGGGCGTTCGCCAGCGTGGTGGTGGATGACTCCGTTGCCTACACTCCCGTCAGATTCGCCGCGAACGGGCGAAGCGCCCCGCTCACGAAGAGCGGCTTCGCGGTGATCAACGGGGGGTCGTCGCTGGGCCTGGACCTGGTGAGCCAGTTCGAGGACATATGGACGTCGGCCCGTCCGTCACCAGCCTGACGGGCCGCTATACCTGACGCAGGTCGCGTCCGGTCATCTCCCGCGATGGCGGCAGGCCCATCAACCCCAGGATCGTCGGCGCGACGTCGCACAGCGCACCCCCTGACCGCAACGAGGGGTTGGCGCCGGCCTTGGCGATCACGAACGGCACTGGGTTCGACGTGTGAGCTGTGTGCGGCGCTTTCAGAACCTCGTCCCACATCTGCTCGCAGTTCCCGTGATCGGCGGTGAGCACGAGCGCGCCGCCCCGCGCCTCCATTGCGGTGGCGATTCGGGCCAGGCAGCCGTCGAGCGCTTCCACCGCGACGATGGCGGCATCGAGCTTGCCGGTATGCCCGACCATGTCGGCGTTGGCGAAGTTGCAGATGACCAGCCGGTGGCGGCCGCTGTCGATATCGGCGATGAGCGTGTCGGTAATCTGATGCGAACTCATCTCGGGCTGCAAATCGTAGGTCGCGACGTGCGGGGACGGTACGAGTACGCGGTCTTCGCCTTGGTAGGGCGCTTCGATGCCGCAGTTGAAGAAGTAGGTGACGTGCGCGTACTTCTCGGTTTCTGCCAGCCGCAGGTTCTCCACGGCGTGGGTCTGCAGGACCTCGGCGAGGCTGCCGGAGAACGATTGCGGCTCGAACGCCACCGGCAGCGCCAGCGTGGCGTCGTAGCGGGTGAAGCAGGCATACGACACCGAAGGCGCGTCCCCGCGATCGAACTCCGCAAAGTCCGGCAGCGCGATGGCTCGCGTCAGCTGCCGCACGCGGTCGGCCCGGAAATTGAAACAGATCACCGAATCGCCGTTCCGGATCGGTCCGATCGGCTCGCCGTCCTGCATGACGACCGCGGGTTCGATGAACTCGTCGGTGACGCCGGCGCTGTACGACTGCTGCAGCCAGGCCCCGGGAGCCGCAGTCTGCTCACCCACGCCGTGCACGATGGCATCGTAGGCACGCTTCGTGCGGTTCCATCGCCGGTCGCGATCCATCGCGTAGTAGCGGCCGCTGATGCTGGCGATGCGCCCGAGACCCGCAGCGGACAGCACGCGTTCGAGCGATGCGACGTACCCGGCTCCCCCCGCCGGGGAGGTGTCGCGCCCGTCGGTGATGGCGTGCACGTATAGATTCGTCACGCCGTTCCGCCGCGCCATCTCGACCAGTGCCTCGAGATGCCGGATGTGGCTGTGCACCCCGCCGTCTGACACCAAACCGACCAGGTGCAACGAGTGTCCGCCCGCGGCGCCGCGCACCATGGCCGCGGTCAGGACGGGGTTCTCGAACAACTCGCCGGTGCGGATGAAACCGTCGATGCGCGTCAGGTCCTGGAACGCCACTCGCCCGGCGCCCATGTTCATGTGCCCGACCTCCGAGTTGCCCATCTGCCCGGCCGGGAGCCCGACCGCTTCGCCCGATGCGTTCAGCGTCGTGTGGGGATACCGCTCCATCAAGCGAGTGAACGCGGGCGTACGTGCCAGCGCGATGGCGTTGTTGTCCTTTCGAGGGCTGCATCCCCAGCCGTCGAAGATGACGAGGACGGTCGGAGCGGCGGTCGTGGTCACCGGAAAATTATCGATGATCCGCGTTCGAGTCGCGATACACGCGTTGAGGTAGTGGCGCCGCCGGCGGGTTCAATCGGCCGCGCAACGGGCCGCGGCGAATCGAATCGACCGCGGGTCGGCCTCGAGGATCGCCGTCGTGCGAAAGCACGTGCCTTCGAGCGCCGGCTCGAGCGGGAAGGGCGATTCCGTGGCGTCGGCCGACCACACGAGCGTCACCGCGTCGATGTGCTCGGCGTGAATCGTGTCGAGCGCCCGGGAGGCGGCCGCGCCGTCGGCAACGTAGAGGAAGGTGCGCGTCCCGTGCAGCGCCCCGTTCACCTGGTCGAACCACCACAGGTTTGTCAGGATGATGTCGCCAGGCCGCGTGAAGGTGTGCGTGGCCGCGACGAGGCTTTGGTAATTTCGCTTGGTGCCGCGCAGCTCGAGGTAGGCGCTGCGGCTCGTGGCGGCGCCGGCCAGGAGAATCATCGCTACCAGCGCCAGTCGCGGTAGGCGCCATGCGCCGGTGCCGGCTGCGTCGGTGGCGCTTCGAGCGGCAAGGAGCAGCAGCGGCGGCGCCGCGATCAAGAGGAACCGCGTGCCCCACTGCGCGCCACCATCGTTGGTGGCCGTGAGCACCACGCCGGCCACTGCGACGTAAGCCGCAAGCGCCAGCCCCCTGGCGGCCGGCGTCCATGTGGACGCGGGCATGAGCGCCAGGAGCGCCAGCGGAAACCCCTGCCAGAACGACTGCGCGGGCAGCGCCCGGCGTGCCGCAAGCACGGTGATGACGGCGGTGCCGGCGAGTGCCACGACCTGCCGCACCCGGACGTCGATCTTGAAGAGCGCGGCCACCCAGGCCGTGGCCACGAGCGCGAGCCCGATCGCGTCGGCCGCCGAGGCGGGCCACAACCAGTCCAGCACCCGTTGCCACCTCGTCGCGAAGAACACCGGCGAGCCGATGGGGGCGAGTACCGCGCCGGCATGGGCGCCGAGCGGCGTGCCGAAGTGCAGGTAGTTCAGGATGGCGGCTGGCAGCAGCAGGGCAGCGGCCCCGGTCCCGAACGGCAGCCACCGGCGCGGACCGAGCGCCAGGGCGAGGCCGGCGGCGTACCACGCCCCCTCGGGTCGCAGCAGGATGCCGGCGCCGACGAGCGCTCCGCTTGCCGCAACGCGCGCGCCCGACAGGTCGCGCACGAACGACGGTGCGACGACCGCGGTGCCGGCCGCCAGCAGCGCCACGGCGGGCACGTGTTCCCAGAACTCGAGCGCGTAGAGCAAGAGGGGGTTCGCCGCCACGACGATCCAGGCGAGAACGGCCCACGACGCGTCCGGCACCAGATGCGGTCGCGCGACCGCCAGCATCGGTACGAGCGCCAGGAACCCGAGCGCCGGCCAGAGATAGGCGCCGCGCAGGCCGAAAGCGGCGACGAGCGGCGCCGTGAGCGGCGGAAAGAGCGGCGACTGCAGCACGTGCGCGTGGCCGCCGTGCGGCACCACCATCGGGTCGGTGAACGTGGTGGCGCGCGTGCCGATGCGTGGCAGGTCGGTTTCGAACGGCCGGGTGGGATGCGCGATGGCGTCGAGTGTGGCGATCAGTTTGACGCCGGAATCACCGCTGAAGAACGCGTCCGCGGGCAGCCCGGATGCCAGCCATGCGAGCGCCAGGCCGGCAACCACGACGAGCCCCGCGGTTCCCGCCCGCGTGTCCACTCAGGTGCGGGCGCGGAGCTGACGGATGGCGGCGCGGCCGGCATACTGACCTCCAGCCCCGAGCTCCTCCTCGATGCGCAGCAGCTGGTTGTACTTGGCCACGCGGTCGCTGCGGCTTGCCGATCCGGTCTTGATCTGGCCGGCCGACGTGCCAACCGCAAGGTCCGCGATTGTGCTGTCCTCGGTCTCGCCGGAGCGGTGCGAGATGATGGTGGCGTAGTTTGCACCGCGTGCCATGGCGATCGCATCGAGCGTCTCCGATACCGTGCCGATCTGATTGAGCTTGACGAGCAGCGCGTTGCCCACGCCTTCGGCGATGCCCCGCGAGAGGATCTCGGGATTGGTGACGAACACGTCGTCGCCGACGATCTGCACGGTGTCGCCGAGGGCGGCGGTGAGCGCCTTCCAGCCGTCCCAGTCGCCTTCGGCCACGCCGTCTTCGATCGAGATGATCGGGTACTGCGTGACCCAGCTCGCATACATCTCGACCATCTGCTGCGGCGTGCGCGTGGGCTCCCCCGACTTCTTGAACACGTACTTGCCGTTGTCCCACAGCTCGCTCGAGGCGACGTCGAGCGCCAGGTAGACGTCGCCCCCGGCCTTGAGACCCGCCTTGCCCACGGCCTCCATCACCAGGTCGAGCGCCTGGGCATTCGACTTGAGGCTGGGCGCGAACCCGCCTTCGTCGCCCACGCCGGTCGCGTAGCCCCCCTGCTTCAGGATGGCGCGAAGCGCGTGAAAGATCTCGGCGCCGGCGCGCAGCGCCTCGGCAAAGGTGGGCATGCCCACCGGCATGACCATGAACTCCTGCAGGTCCACGCTGCTGTCGGCATGCGCCCCGCCGTTCAGGATGTTCATCATCGGCACCGGCAGCAGGTACGGCGCATCGCCGGTGGCACGGCCGGCAAGCGCGGCAAAGTGTGCGTAGAGCGGGATGCCGGCGGCCGCTGCGGCGGCGCGCGCCATCGCCATCGACACGCCGAGCGTGGCGTTCGCCCCGAGGCGGCTCTTCGAGGGCGTTCCGTCCAGGGTCACGAGCTCGCGGTCGAGGCCCCGCTGATCGAACGTCTTCCCGACGACCGCCTGCGCGATCTGGCCGTTGACGTGTGCCACGGCGTTCCGCACCCCCTTACCCAGATACCGCGCCTTGTCGCCGTCGCGCAGCTCGAGCGCCTCGCGCTCGCCGGTGGAGGCGCCCGAAGGCACGGCGGCGCGGCCCAGATGCGCGCCGGCGCGGATGTCCACTTCCACTGTGGGGTTGCCGCGCGAGTCGAGAAGCTCGCGCCCGTGAATACCGGTGATCGTGATCGGCGCCACCTGTGTCTCCAGAGAGTGAGAAGAAGTTCCGTTCAGTGACCGAGACCGCTGCGGTCGGCGTCGACTTCCAGACGCAGCTCCTCGTCGCTCACCGGCCGGATGAGCGGTTCATCGTTGGCCGTCACCACGACCACGCCGTTTTCGGTGACCGAGTGCCGGCGCCGATCCTCGTCGGGGTCGTAGCCGATGATGGCGCCGCGCGGGATCAGCACGTCGCGATCGATGATCGCCTTGCGGATGCGCGCGTGGCGGCCCACCCGCACGCCCGGCATCAGGATGGTGCGGGCAATGTCGCAGAAGCTGTGCACGCGGACGTTCGGGCACAGGATGCTGCCGGTGATGCGGCTGCCCGAGATGATGCAGCCGTTCGACACGATCGAGTCGAGCGCCTGCCCGCAGCGCACCCCCTCTTCCGCGAACACGAACTTGGCCGGCGGCGCCTGCGGCTGATACGTACGCAGCGGCCACTCCGGATCGTAGAGGTTGAACTCGGGGCTGATCTGGCACAGGTCCATGCTGGCGTCGTAATAGGCGTCGAGCGTGCCGATGTCGCGCCAGTACTTGGCCGCCTTCTTGTTCTCGTCGTAGAAGCGGTACGAATAGACCCGCTTCGGGGCGATGAGCGACGGGATGATGTTCTTCCCGAAATCGTGCTGGCTGTCCACGTTGGCGGCGTCGTCCTCGAGCGCCTTCACCAGGACGTCGGCGCGGAAGATGTAGATGCCCATCGACGCCAGCGCCAGATCCGGAGAGCCCGGGATGCAGGGCGGCACCGCCGGCTTCTCCTGGAACTCGCGCACCCGGTCGTCCTCGTCCACCCCCACGATGCCGAACCGCCGCCCGTCGGTCACAGGAATTTCCAGCGTCGCCAGCGTGGCGTCGGCGTTCTGGTCGATGTGAAACCGGAGCATCTTGGCGTAGTCCATCTTGTAGACGTGATCACCCGACAGCACCACGACGTGGCTCGGGGTCTCGCGCACGATGGAGTAGAGGTTCTGGAAGACCGCGTCGGCCGTGCCGAGGTACCAGTGCTCGCCCACCCGTTTCTGGGGCGGCAGCATCTCGACGAACTCGCCCAGCTCCTCCGACACCACGTTCCATCCCATCCGGACATGGCGGTTGAGCGACAGCGACTTGTACTGCGTGGCGATGAAGATCCGCCGGAACCCCGAGTTGATGCAGTTGCTCAGCGTGAAGTCGATGATCCGGTAAGGTCCGCCGAAATACACCGCCGGTTTGGCCCGTTCCGCGGTGAGCGGATGCAGCCGTTCACCGGCACCTCCTGCGAGCAAGATCACAAGGACGTCGTCCAGAGCCATGGCGGAAGCTCGATCATAGCGAACCGGCGTCAAGCCGGTTCGCCAGATACGGCGTACGAGCCGCGCCCCGTGCGGGCCGCCCCTGCTCCCGCCGGGTCGCGCGTGCCACAGAAAGTCAATCCCTGTGTGTATTTACAGGCCCTCCGCTGGTTTGACTTGCCCGGAAGTCCGTGTCTATGATCGGTCGTTCGACACCCCCTACGGAATAAGAGAGGAACGATGCAGATTCGTCGGGTTTTGGCGCTAGTCGCGGTTTTCACGCTGGCTGTCGGCGCGCTGCCGATCGCGGCGCAGAAGAACGACAACAAGAACCAGCAGAACCAGCAGCCCAAGCGCTCCAAGACCGAGCAGCAGGACGTCGATCTGTCGGTGGGCCTTGTAGACCGCGTCATCGGCGGTCAGATGCCGGCTCCAACCGACTACACGCTGACCTGGGAATCCAACCACTTCACCAAGGGGGCCGAGGGGCAGACCTACGTGCCGTTCACGGTGGTCGTGGACAAGGCCCTGGCCGGCAAGCAGGTGGCCTACTACATGCGCGTGGTGGAGAAAGGCACGCCGCCGCCGGCCGCGCCCGACCCGAAGGCCAAGGACAGCAAGGACAACAAGAACGTCCCGGCGCGTCCCAGCTACGCGTGGGAGCGGATCTCGTTTACCCAGGTGCCGGACTCCGGCAAGATGTCGCGCGCCGTGGTGCTGAAACCGGGCGAGTACGAGGCGTACATCACGCTGAAAGAGAAGTCGACCACCGAGATCAAGGACCTCGCGAAGGCGCCGCCGCCGAAGATGGCCTTCATCAAACGCGAGATCACGGTGCCCGACTACAACGGGGCCGACCTCAAGATGAGCACGCCGATTCTCGCCAGCACCGTCGAGCCGCTGACCGCGCCTCTGACGCCGGCGCAGATGGAAGAGAACCCCTACGGCGTGTTCGGCGCGATGAAGATCGTGCCGTCGCCCGACGGCAAGTTCTCGAAGGCGGGAGAGTTCAGCATCGTGTTCTTCGTCTACGGGGCGGGCGATGCCGGCGGCGGCAAGCCGAACGTCACGCTCGAATACTCGTTCTACGTGAAGCAGGGCGAGGGCGAGAAGTACTTCAACAAGACGGCGCCGCAGGAGTTGAACGGGACGACGCTGGCGCCCGACTTCAACGTCGCCGCGGGCCACCAGGTGCCGGGGATGCTGTCGATTCCGCTGGCCAGCTTCCCGGCGGGCGATTACCGGCTGGAAATCAAGGTGACCGACAAGGCCGCCAACAAGACGATCACGCAGAGCGTCGCATTCACGGTGGCCGCCTAGCGGCAGTTGCTTGGCCCGCCATCCGGGCGGGCGTAGAGGTTTGTGACGAGAACCGTGCGGGGACTGCGAGGGCACGGGAAATGAGACAGACACGCATGCTGGGTAGCGCCGCTGCCGTCGGGCTGTGCCTGACGATCCCCGCGCTGCCCGCGTCGGCCCAGGCGGCACGGCCGCAGCCGCAGCTGGTGAGCCGCACCACGACCAGCGTGGCCGCCATCGAGCTGACCGGCATCGTCCACGATCGCACCGGACGTCCGCTGGTCGGCGCCGTCGTCTCGGCCATGGGCTCCGAGTCGGCGTTCGCGGTCTCGGATCAAGACGGGCGGTTCACGTTCCGCACGCTTCCGCCGGGCCCCTATGTCGTCCGCGCGCATCTGCAGGGTTATCTGCCGGCGCGGCCGCGCCTGATGCAGATCAGCACCAGCGCGCGCACCGATTTCGCCATCATCCTCGTCAAGCGGTCGGAGTCGGCCGACTCGCCAGCGGTGCTCGCGGCCGGCGTCGGACCGGCGGACGAGCCGGTTGCCGAGCCCGAGGCCGAAGGAACGCACGAGCACGACGAGCTCGCGTGGCGGCTCCGGCATCTGAAGCGCAGCGTGCTGAAGAGCGAGGGCGAGCGCCTGCCGGGTCTCGACACCACCTGGCCCGCCGACAACCGGCTCGCCGGGTTGGGCCGCACGGTGGGTGAGTCGGCGCGACTCGCCTCGTCGATCCTCGCGGAACTGCCGCTCGACGGCCAGTTCAACCTGCTCACGACGACGTCGTTCGATCGTCCGCAGGACCTCTTCGCGCCCGATGCCGCGCTGCCACGCAGCGTGGCGTTCGTCTCGCTATCGTCGCCGATGGCGAACGGCGAGTGGCGCATGCGCGGCGCCATGACGCAAGGGGATCTCTCGTCGTGGACCGTGGCCGGCTCGTATGCCCGCACGCTCCACGCCACCCACGCCTACCAAGGTGGGTTCTCCTACGGCATGCAGCGCTACTCGGGCGGCAACGCCGAGGCGCTGTCGGCGATGCGCGACGGCAGCCGCACCGTCGGCATGCTGTACGGCTACGACACGTGGACGCTGTTGCCGGCCGTGCGGCTCGATTTCGGAGCCCGCTACGCCAACTACGGCTACCTCCAGGATCGAGGGCTGTGGAGCCCGCGAGGCGGTGTCGAGGTAAAGCCGCTCGACGATCCGCTGAAGCTGCGGGCCAGTGTGTCGCACCGCGAGAGCGCCCCCGGCGCCGAGGAGTTCATCCCGCCGGCGACCGGCGTGTGGCTGCCGCCGGAGCGGACGTTCTCCACTGCGTCCCGGCGTGGCGAGTTCAGGCCAGAGCGCGTCGATCACGTCGAGGTGGCGGCCGAACGCCCCGTGTTCGGCGACATCCTCGTGGGTGTGCGCGCGTTCCGGCAGCGCGGTGAGGATCAGATCGTGACCCTCTTCGGCGTAGCGGCCGTAGACGAGGCCGTCAACACCGGCCATTACCGCGTGGGGTCGGCCGGCGATTTCGACGCCATGGGCTGGGGCGTGAGCGTGAGCCGCACGGTCGTCGGGGGGACGCGCGCGTCGCTCGACTACTCGCGCGCGGACGCGGATTGGCGCGGCCGCTCGCCCGATTTCTGGGCACTCGCGCGCATGGCCAGCCAGGTGCTTCGGCGTTCGGATGTGGTGCACGATCTGACCGCGACCATCGAAAGCCTGGTGCCGGTCACGTCCACGCGTGTGTTCGTGCTCTACAAGCTGAACTCTGCGGTGGCGGCGCCCGGCTTCGAGCAGGCTTCAGCGGGCGGCGCGCGCTTCGACGTCCAGATCAACCAGGCGCTGCCGTTCAGCGTGGCGAAGTCGCGGTGGGAAGCGCTGGTGGCCGTGAAGAACATGTTCCACGACGATTTCGACACCGGGTCGTTGTACGACGAACTGCTGGTGGTGCGAGCGCCGACGCGGGTACTCGGAGGAGTCACCGTCAAGTTCTGAGGGTTTGGGAAACCGGGCGCGGCCAGGGAGGCATGCTACATAGCCTCCCTTTTTTCGCCGCATTTTTCGGCTCCATTTCGTTGAATGTCCACTACTGATCGTTGGATTCCCGATCGCGCGCCGATGCCATGGGGCCGCTGGTCCAGGCCAGCCCTCCCGGTGGTCGTCGTGTCGGTGCTCTTGTGCCTTGGCGCCGCCAACATCGCCTCTCGCGCGGCCTTTCGCGAGGTCGAGGACGGCGTGCTGTGGGCGTCGCGCGTCGAGGGCGTGGTGGCGGCCGACATCGCCGACAGCACGCCGGCCGCCGCCGTGGGCATCGAGCGCGGCGACCTGCTCCTGGCCATCAACGACCGGCCTATCGACGATCCGTCCGATGTCGTGGAGATCCTGCACGGCGCCAACCGGGGTGAGACGCTGCGCTACACCGTGCTGCGGCTGGGCTCGCGCGACGTGATCGACGTCCGCGTGGCGCCCGTCCCCGGCGGTCCGGGCATTCTCTACTTCCTGCTCGCCGGCGTCGGCACGTTCACGCTGCTCGTCGGCGGCGCGGTGCGGCTACGGCGGCCGCGCGATCCGGCCACGCTGCACTTCCTGTGGCTGTCGGTGGCCTTTTTCGGCGTCTTCACGTTCTCGTTCAGCGGCCGGCTCGATCGACTGGACTGGGTGTTCTTCTGGGCGGACGAAGTTTCGATCCTGGCGCTGCCGCCGCTCTTCCTGCACTTCACGCTGGTCTTCCCCGAGCGCTCCAGCCGGCTGCACAGCACCAGACTGGGCCGCGTGCTCGAGGCGATCAATTACGCGCCGGCGATCGTGCTGGGCCTGGCGCGCGTTGCGTCGCTGGCGCGCGCTTCCACCGATGCCGCACAGTTCGTGCGCATCAGCACCGCCCTCGACCGGATGGAGTTCCTTTACCTGGCCGTCTGCTTCATCGGCGGCCTGGTGGTGCTGAGACGCGCGCTGCGCCGCGTGCGCACCGTCACGGCGCGCCGCCAATTGCGGTGGATTGCCTGGGGCACGGCGTTCGGCGCCGGCCCGTTCGCGTGCGGCTACGCCCTGCCGTACGCGCTTGGCGTCTCGCCGTCGCTGCCGATGCAGCTCTCGGCGATTCCGCTCAGCCTCATCCCGCTGGCATACGCGTCGGCGATCGTGCGCTACCGCCTCATGGACGTGGAGGTGATCGTCAAGCGCACGCTGGTCTATGCCGCCGTGCTCTCGGCGGTGGTGGCGATGTACGTCGTGCTGCTCAAGGTGGTGCAGCGCGTGTTCGTGCAAGGCAGCGCCGGCCACGAGTGGGTGATCGCGTTTCTGGCCACGCTCGTCGCCGTGTTGCTGGCGCCGCCGGTGAAGGACTTCGTGCAGACGACGCTCGACCGCGCGTTCTATCGCGACCGCTACGACTACCGGCGCGCGCTGGTCGGGTTTGCCCGCGATCTCAACAGCGACCTCGATCTCGGACGCCTGAGCGCGCGCCTGGTGTCGCGCGTCGTCGAAACGCTCGAAGTGGATTGCATGGCGCTGCTGGTCGAGAGCGAATCGGGCCCCGACTGGCTGGCGATGCACGCCTATGGGTTCCCGTCGGCGCCGCCGGCGCTGCCGAAGCTGTCGGGGATCGGCCGCCGGTTGGCCGGCGGCCATCCGGTGGCGCTCGACGATCCGACCGCCGTCGGCTGGTTTGCCGCGGAGGAGATCGAGTTCTGGCGCGACGCCAGCCTGTACTACTTCGTGCCCTGCATCTCGCAGACGGGCGCCACCGCGGTGCTGGCGCTCGGCCGCAAGCACTCGAACGAGCCGCTCAGCAGCGAGGACATGGCGCTGCTGGCCGCCGTGGCGGCGCAGATGGCAACCGCGCTCGAGAACGCGCGGCTCTACCGGCAGCTGCATGTGAAAGCGATCGAGCTCGATCGCCTGCGGGCGTTCAACGAGAACATCCTCGAGTCGCTCGACGACGGCCTGCTGGTGGTGGATCTTCACGACAAGGTGGTGCGCTGGAATACCGCGCTCGAAACCCTCTACGGCGTGTCGCGCCGCGCCGCCGCCGGCCGCACCATCGACGACCTGTTCGACGGCCCGTGCGTGGAGGCGATCCGGGCTGCCCGGCGCGATTCGCCCACCGGCGCCGTGCTGTCGCGCGTGCCGCTGCACTGCCGCGGCGCCAAGGCCGGCCGGACGCTCATCGTCAATTGCGCCGTCGTGCCGCTGAGAAGCGGCACCACCGGAGACGCTGCGCCGCGGCCCGGGATTGGCGGCGACGGATTGACCGAGGGCACCGTCGTCATTCTCGAGGACGTCACCTCGCGCGTGCAGTTCGAAGAGCAGTTGCAGATTTCCGAGAAGATGGCCTCGATCGGCCTGCTCGCCGCCGGCGTGGCGCACGAGGTCAACACGCCGCTCACAGGCATCTCGAGCTTCACCCAGATGCTGCTCGAAGGCGCCGACCCCGACGATCCCAAGACGCGCCTGCTCGAGAAGATCGAGCGGCAAACCTTCCGGGCGGCCAAGATCGTCAACGGGCTCTTGAACCTGTCGCGTCCGGCCTCGAGCACTATCTCCGAGCTGTCGGTCGTGGACCTCAACGTGGTGATTGCCGACGTGCTCGGGCTGCTCGAACACCAGTTCGCCAATCACAGCATCAAGCTGCGCCGCGAGCTGAACGAGGCGCCGGTGCTGGTGCTCGGCATCGAGCACAAGCTGCAGCAGGTGTTCCTCAACCTGTTCCTCAACGCCAAGGACGCGATGCCGAAGGGCGGATGGCTCTCGGTGCGCACGTCCACGGACGGCGATCGCGGGGTGGCCGAAGTGGCCGATACCGGCTCGGGCATCCCGAATGAATACCTGGCGCGGATCTACGACCCGTTCTTCACCACCAAGGCGATGAACCAGGGCACCGGCCTCGGCCTTTCGATCACCTACGGCATCGTCCGCGAGCACGAGGGGTCGATCGACTGCGAGAGCCAGGTGGGGCAGGGCACGCGGTTCGTGCTGTCGCTGCCGCTCGCCCGGACACGCCCGGCGATCGCGACAGGGCACTGAAAGCAGGGGTAGGGGACATGGCTCGAAGCGGTTCGGTTCTAATCGTCGACGACGAAGAGGTGATGCGGGAGATCCTCGAGGCGCTGCTGGTGCGCGAGGGCTACCGTGTGAAGGTCGCCTCGAGCGGTGAGGAAGGGCTCGAGCTTGCACGTGGGACGTCGTTCGACGCCGCGATCGTCGACGTGATGATGCCCGGCATCGATGGCATCACCACGCTCGAAGAGCTGAAGAAGATCGACGAAGACCTCCCGATAGTGATGGTGACGGCGTTCGCGTCGGTGGAGACGGCGATTTCGGCGATGAAGCGCGGCGCCTTCGACTACATCACCAAGCCGTTCAAGAACGACGAAGTGATCGTCGTGGTGCGCAACGCCGTGGAGCGGCGGCAGCTGGTGGCCGAAAACGCGGCGCTGCGCCAGAGCCTCCAGGCGCAGGCGCAGAAGTTTTCCGGAATCATCGGCCGTAGCCCGCGTATGCGCCAGGTGTTCAACCTGATCATGCAGGCGGCGCCCAGCCGGTCGACGATCCTGATTACCGGCGAGAGCGGCACCGGCAAGGAGCTGGTGGCGCGGGCCATCCACGCCAACTCGCCGCGCGCGGACCGCGCCTTCGTCACCGTCAACTCCGGCAACCTGCCGCCGGACCTGCTGGAATCCACGCTGTTCGGCCACGTCAAGGGGGCGTTCACCGGCGCGATCAACCCGAAGAAGGGGCTCTACGACCTTGCCGACAAGGGCAGCATCTTCTTCGACGAGATCGGAAACATCCAGCCCGAGACGCAGGCCAAGCTGCTGCGAGTGATGCAGGAGCGCGAGTTCATGCGGCTCGGCGGCATGGAGACGATCCGGGTGGACGCGCGCATCATCGCCGCCACCAACTGCGAACTCAAGGACATGGTGGCCGAGGGGCGGTTCCGCGAGGACCTCTACTACCGCCTGCACGTCATCAACATCTACCTGCCGCCACTGCGGGAGCGGAAGGACGACATCCCGCCGCTGGTGCAGCACTTCCTCGAGAAGTACAGCGAGGAGAACAACAAGGCCGACATCGAGCTGAAGCCCGAGGCGCTCGACCTGCTGATGGAATACAACTGGCCCGGCAATGTACGCGAGCTCGAGAACGTGATCGAGCGTGCGGTGGTGCTCAGCCCGTCGGCGATCATCGGCGCGGATCTGATCCCGGACCATGTCCGCACGGCGCCCAGCTTCCGCATCCCGAACTTCGTGGTGCCGCCCGAAGGGCTGTCGTTCAAGGACGTGATCACGAACGTCGAGCGCCGGCTCATCGAGTCGACGCTCGAAGCCGCCGGCGGCGTGCAGAAGAAGGCCGCCGAGTTGCTCAAGATCAAGCCGACGACACTGAACGAGATGATCAAGCGCCACGACATCGGCGCCCGCCGCCGTAAGGGCCCGGCCTTCAGCGAGACCGAAGAAGAGACCGACTCGCCGCGCGCGCGGACAGCCGCGGAACTGACGCGAGAGTAGGGGCCTGGCTCAGCGGGGCTTCACCCGGGTCATCAACCGTTCGAAGCGTCCGATGACCGCGTCCCAGCGGTAGTGCTGCTCGACGTAGCGGCGGCCGGCCTCGCCGAGCCGCTCGCGCAGCTCGGGGTTGCGCGCCATGAGCCGCATCGCCTCGACGAACTCCTCTCGGTTTTCGTAGAACAGCCCGGCGTTGGCCCGCCGGCAGTGCGCGACGGCCGATGCGTTGCGGGCGCTCGCGAGCACCGGCGTGCCGACCGCCATGCTCTCGAGCACCGGCTGCGCGAGCAGGTCGTCGGGTGCGGGAGCGATGGTCACGTCCGCCGCCTCGAACGCGATCATCCGATCGCGCTCGGCCAGCATGCCGGCCTGGCGCAGGTAGGGCTCGTCGGGCACCTTCATCATCTTCACACCCATCAGCACGAGCGAGACGTCGCCGTCGGTCGAGGCGTAGCCGTCGAAGTACTCGAGCATCTCCTGACAGCCGTTGTCGGGTTCGACGCGGCCGCCGTAGAGCGCGATCGGTCCGTAGAGCCGGTGCCGGCGGCGGAACGGCGCGCCGCGGCCCGAGAGGTACGACTCCTCGGCGGCCGGTTCCGCGTCGCTTGGGACGTCGTCCTCGGATGGAATCACATCGGACGGATCCTGCTGGTGCCGCGGATAGGTGTGCTGCGGCGACGGCTCGATGCCGATGCCGACGAGCTCCTCGTGATGCGGCTGCACGCGCACGAAGTTGTGCAGGACGCGCCGCTCCGACGTGGACAGCAGCCCCAGCGCGCGCGGCATCAGCAGCAGCTCCGGCCACAGTCCCAGGCGCAGCGTCGGCTTCAGATCGACGTGGGGAAAGAGCACGCTCTGCTCGGGCGCCACCGGCAGGCCGAACACGGTCGTGGCCGTCATGAGCCCGAAGAACACCAGCGCGTCGTAGTTGCGGTGCTGCCGTTTGAGGTGATCGAGGAGCCCGGGCGCCCACGGCCCCTTGCGCCGCATCCATTCGAGCTCCTCGGCGCGCGAATGCGGTTCGGCGAGCAGCCGCGTGGCCAGCCGATCGAGCGCCGACGGATCGGGTTCGCGTTCGGTCACCGGAAAGCGGCGGACTCGCACGCCGCGCATGCGGTCCGGACCCTCGGCGTAGTCGTTCTTCCATGTTCGCGCGTCGCGCGCGCAGGTGGTGAGCACGTCGATGTCGTGGCGATGACCGATGTGCTCGGCAAGCAGCCGGCAGGCGTGCTCGGGGCCGGTGGTCAGATCGGCACCATAGCGGGGCGTAACGAACGCGAGCTTCACGACGTCTGTCTCTCTGCCCGCCCGAAGGGCGGGCGATTAAGCACTGCGCACCGGGCCGCGCGGCGCGGCGTCCACGGCCGCGGCGGCGGGTTGCAGACGCCGCTGACGTCTGGCGAGCCAGCCCGGAAGCGGCTCCATCGGCGGCGCCGCTGGTCCGGCCGTCAGCCGCTCGAACATGTCCTCGTAGGCGCGTTCGATCACGGGCCATTCGTAATGGGCCTGGTAGAACGCCCGTCCATTCTCGCCCAATTCAGCCGCCAGCGTGGGGTCGTCGAGCAGGCGGTCGAGCATCGCCGCGAACTCGCGGGCGCTGCCATAGAACAGGCCGCCGTTGCTGCGCAGGCACTGGCCGGCCAGCACGTCGCAGCGTCCGTTGGCCAGCACCGGGACGCCGAGCGCCCAAGCCTCGATCATCACCATCGACAGGCTCTCGAAGTACGAGGGCATCACCAGCGCCTCGGCGCCCGCCAGCACGTCGTACTTGTCCTGATCGCTGACGTAGCCGAGGTGGCGGATGCGCGGATGCGCTGGCACCGGCAGCACCGGCGTGCCGATCAGCACCAGGTCGAGCGCGCGATCGGACTGATCCGCATATTGGAGGAAGTAGTCGAACAGCTCGGCGCATCCCTTGTTCACGTCGATGCGGCCCACATAGACGACGTACGGGCGGTCGAGGCCGAACCTGCCGGCGGCGCCGGGCGCGTCGGTCACGGCGGGAATCTGCGAGCCGACACCCACCGTGACGCCGGGCACGCTCTCGTTGTGGTGGAGCGCCCCGATGAGGGCGCGCTCCTCGGGCGTGTTGTAGATGATGCCCCGCGCGCCGCGCAGCACCGGCCCGAGGATCCCGAGACCCACCGCGGGATCACGCTCGGTCGTCGGCACCAGAACGGCATTCGATCCGGCCGCGCGTGCGCCGTGAAAGGCGGTGTGATACCGCAGGCTGAAGAGCACCACGAAGTCTACCTGGCGTGCGGTCTGCGCCACGCGCGCGATGAGCCCCGGGCTGACGGGCCCCTGGCTGTCGAGCCACCCGAGCTCGTCGGCCGTCGAGTGCGTCTCGTGGAAGACCAGCGTCGAGCGGCGCGCGAAGTCGCGAGGGTCGCGTTCGCGCGCCACCCTGAACCGCTCCACCGGAATGCCGTTGACCTGGGTGGGACCGGCTGGATATTCGTTCTTCCACAACACGTAGTCGCGAGCGCACGTGGTCAACACCCGTACGTCGGCGCGGCCCGCCAGGTGTTCGGCGATGTACCGCGCGTGCAGCTCCGATCCGCCGCCGATGTCCTCGGCGTAGCGCTGCACGACGAGGGCGAGCTTCACCTGTCGGACGGGTCGGACGAGGGCGGCGTGGCGTCGATCGCGGGTGGCGGGTCCGCCGGTCTGTCTGCCGGTTCCGCCGTGGACACGGCAGGGGCCGAGGCGGGCTCCTCGAGCATCGGGGGCGCAGCCGCCGCAAACGGCGCCGGTTCGTGTACGACAGGCTCCGGCGCGACAGGCGCGCTCGCCAACGACTGCGGCGCCTCGGTCGCAGCAGCCGTGGTCTCGAAGGGAGTTGCGGGCTCGCCGGCTTCGAAGCCGTCACCGGCCTCCCCTTCGGGACCATCGTCGAATGCGTCGTCGTCTCCCTCGGGCGCGTCGGTCGTCGCCTGCGCTTGTGCTGCGCTGCCTGGTCCCATCGCCTCGCCGCCCGGAAACGCGCCGCGACGGCCCCGCCGCCGTCGACGCCGGCGCCGGCTCCCTTCGGACGATCCATCAGTGCCCGCGCTGGCGCTCGTGCCCGTCGACTCGCTGCTCGGGCGCGGCGATGGGCCGGGCGATGACGGCGTGGGGGCGTCGAACGTGCGCGACGGCACGGCTGGTGGCGCCGCGGGCACGGTCTCGAGCCCGCGGATGCGCCGCTCGGTGAAGTCCGCGCGCGTGGCGAGCGACTCGACACGCAGGGCGAGACCCTGCATCTCGAGGCTGACGCGCGACACTTCGGTGACCAGCCGCTGGAGCACGGTGTAGTGCAGCGCGTTCCACTCGGCCTGGGTGCGCTCGCGCTCCGCTTCGCGGCGCGCCGCCTCGCGGTTCACCTTCCCCTGCGCGTTCAGCGCGGCCGCGATCGGATTGGGATTGAAGAACAGCTTCAGCAGCGGGTTGAGGAGCTTGCGGAGAAACCGCAGCAGCCCGTTGTGCGTGTCGTAGATTGTGTGGTCCTCGAACGTAAAGGCGTCCGGCGGCTCGGCGGGCGCGATGTCGGCCGGCGCTCCCGCCGCCTTGCGGAGCTGGTCGAGCAGTCCGGGCTTCACGGTTCGCGGGTCGAGAATCGCCTCGAGACGGCGCGCGGCCAGCTCCTGGATCTGCTGCGACGACAGGTCGATGCCGTGGCGCTGCGAGATGCGCGCCTTGATGTCCCTGATGATCTGGTCGACGTCGACCTGCTCGGGCGGGC
>Ga0070670_100000552_pt1 | contig 29736 bp, 28 predicted proteins | sample KBSS63metaG_FD_64665 | JGI IMG/M metagenome (GOLD analysis project Ga0070670, IMG submission 64665) | Switchgrass rhizosphere microbial communities from Kellogg Biological Station, Michigan, USA - KBS S6-3 metaG | ecosystem: Host-associated > Plants > Roots > Rhizosphere > Soil ... | reverse complement strand
ATCCGCACGCCAAGCAATGCGACGATGACAGCTCCACCAAGGACGAAGGCAAGGCTTGGATCCCAGGCGCCGAAGATATCCAGAAATGCCTGAACCCGCGCCGGGTTCAGCATGCCTGACAGCGAGAGCCCGAAACCGAAGACGGCACCGGACGCCAAGGCTGTGGCGATCCGCCAAGGAAACCGATTCATTGTCCGATTGCCTTCAGGATCACGACGGCGAGCACAGCGGATGTCATAAATGTCGCGACAGCGACCATGGAGCGCGGCGACAGCCGGGCAAGACCGAGGATGCCATGCCCGCTCGTGCAACCGGACCCCATGCGCGAACCGAAACCGACGAGAAGCCCGGCAACGATCAGGAGCGGCCACCCGACCGTTACTTCGACCAGGGGCCAGCCGCCAAACAAAATCAGGTAAATGACAGGTCCGAGCGTCAGCCCGAGCACGAAGGCAAGGTTTGTCGCCAGGCCGATGCCGCCGAGAAGACCCCCAACGATCCCGCTGATGCCAGCAATACGACCGTTCAAAAGCAGCAGCATGACAGCCGCAAGGCCAATCAGCATGCCGCCGATAAGTGCTGGGAGATATTGAATCATCGAGCGTCCTCGCTCTTGCAGAAGATGGTGTAGAGGGCGCCTATGAGTTGTTCGACCTTGTCCACGGCCAGCCGGTAGAAGATCTGCTTGCCGTCCCTGCGGGTGGCGACGATCATGGCGTCGCGCAACACCGTCAGTTGCTGCGAGAGGTGCGGCTGGTGCAGGTCCACCTTGTCTTCCAACTGACCCACCGAATGCTCCCCCTCCACCAGTGTGCAGACGATCATCAGCCGCGCGGGATGGGCGAGCGTCTTGAGAAGGCTTGCCACCTCCGTCGCGCGAGCCGCCATGTCGCGCGGCGTCATCGTCGTTGTCTCCGACTTCGTCTCATCCGCGCTCATGCCCACAAACCTCCGCCGAGGGCATTGAGTGGGTATTTGAGATAGCGCTTCCCATCGCTCTCAGGCTCGGGCAGACGCCCACCCTGCACATTGACCTGCAAGGCGTGCAGGATCAGCTTGGGCATGGGGAGCGTTTTGTCGCGGGCGGTGCGCAGCGCGACGAAATCCTCTTCGGTCACGCCAGCGATGTGGATGTTGCTCGCCTTCTGTTCGGCGACAGTGCTCTCCCAACGGGGTGTACGCCCGCCGGCCTGGTAATCATGGCCGGTGAACAGCCGCGTCTCGTCTGGAAGCGCCAGAATATCCTCTATCGATCTCCAAAGGAGATGGGGATCGCCACCAGGAAAATCCGTTCGTGCGGTGCCGCTGTCCGGCATGAAAAGCGTGTCGTGCACGAAAGCCGCGTCGCCAATGAGGTAAGTGACGGACGCAAGCGTATGGCCCGGCGAGAGCATGACTTTCGCTTCGAGAGAACCGATCTTGAAGGTCTCGTCGGCTGAGAAGAGCCTGTCCCATTGCGAGCCGTCAGTCGCAAGCTCCGGCCAGTTGTAGATCTCTTTCCACAGGCGCTGGACCTCGACCACTTTTTCGCCAATGGCTGTCGGTGCACCTGTTTTCTGTTTTAAATAGTGCGCAGCGGAGAAATGATCAGCATGCGGATGGGTGTCGAGGATCCAGGCGACGGTCAGCCTGTTGTCCCGGATGTAGTCGAGCAGCATGTCGGCGTTTAGCGATGCCGTTGCCCCTGCCCGCTCGTCGAAATCGAAAATCGGATCGATGATGGCGCATTGGCCGGTCTCGGGGTCCGATACCACGTACTGGATGCTGGAGGTGCGGGCGTCGAAAAAGCCCTCCACGACCGGGCGACGCGAAAAGTGGGTCGCAAGCCAACGGGACGCTGCGGCAAGGTCGATGCCGTGCCGAAAGCCAAATGCAATCACCTCGCCGGCTTCCATGCGGCCATCCAGAACCTCGCCAATCGCATGCAGAAGCAGTGCCCGCATTCCCGATTTGCAGTGCGCGATAACCGGGCCGTCGGATTGTTCGATGGATCGCTGGAAAGCCCGGACATCCGCCTCGGTCAGGGTCGCAACGGTCACGGGGATAAAGGCGTAGCCGAGCTTCGCCTGCCCGGCTGCCGCCGCCTCGGCATTTGTTCCAGGCTGCGATGGCTCTTCGCCGTCCGGTCTGGCGTTGATCACAGTGGTGAAGCCAAGATCGGCCAACGCTTGAAAGTCGACGGCTTTCGGCTGCGCCATCACCGAGAGTCTGTTGCTGATCTTCGTTATCGACACGGGCTCGCCTCATCTTTACAGTATACAGTTATATATAATGTATATTGTTAGAGAGTCAAGCGGTGTGCAGATAGCGTTAAGCCGGGCGCTGATGGCCCGGCTTATATTCTTACTCATGATAGCTTCCGCAAGGCAACCTCGGCCGGGCGATGGCGGTCTATTTCTGCATGGCTGGCTGCAGTGCGGCCTGATCGGCGACCACGGCGGACGCTTCATTCAGAAGAACGTCCTTGGCGTTCTTGCGGGCATTTTCAATCGCAAGATCGGCGCTGAGGCTACGCTCGTTGGCCTGCAGGCCATCGTCCTGGCCGGGGTCGACGCCGTCATTGATCTGCTCGCGCGACTTGGAGCGTTTGACCTGCGCCTCGAGCTCCTTGCGGCGCTCGCTTTCGTTCAGCGACAAAGTCCCCTTCTCGCGTTGCGCCTTCAGCTCGTTGATATCCTCAAGCAGGCGCTGGAAGTCGCGATCGTCCTTTGTGCGCGCCTCATGGCGCTTCTGCAGCTCCGGCAGCACCGCCGCGATATCGCCTTCCGTCTTGTAGTTGGCCGGCTTGATCTGCGTCCAGGGGAGCGCATTGTCGTAGCTTGCCTCGCCAAAGGTCTTCGGGTCCGACAGGGTTGGCAAGGCCACATCCGGCGTCACGCCGCGCAGCTGCGTCGTTCCGCCGTTGACGCGGAAGAACTGGGCGATCGTCAGTTTCAGTTCGCCGAACTTCGGCTTGGCGTTATGGGCAACCTGGTCGAGATTGATCACCGTCTGTACGGTGCCCTTGCCGAAACTGGGTTCGCCGATGATCACGCCGCGTCCGTAATCCTGGATCGCCGCGGCAAAGATTTCGGAGGCCGAGGCAGAGCCGCGATTGATCAGCACGCCCACAGGACCGGTCCAGGCCGGTGCCGGAAGATCGTCGCTTTCGACGGCAACCTTGCCGCCGGCGTCCCGCTGCTGGACGACCGGACCCTTGCCGATGAACAGGCCCGTGAGGTCGATGGCCTCAGCCAGCGAGCCGCCGCCATTGTTGCGCAGGTCGATCAGGATGCCGTCCGCATTGTCCTGCTTCAGCTCGGTGATCAGCTTGGCGACGTCGCGGCTGGCGCTCCGGTAGTCCTTGTCACCCTTCCGACGCGCCTCGAAGTCCTCGTAGAATGCCGGCAGGGTGATCACGCCGACCTTGCGGGTCGTCTCGCCATCCTTGACGGAAAGCAGCGTCTTCCTGGCAGCCTGCTTTTCCAGGCTGATCTTGTCGCGCGTCAGGCTGATGACATGATGGCCACCATCGGCACCGACCTCCGCCGGCAGAATGTCCAGCCGGACGATCGAATCCTTTGCGCCGCGAATCATCTGGACGATCTCGTCGAGCCGCGTGCCGACCACTTCCTTGATGGGACCGTCAGCGCCCTGCCCGACACCGACAATGCGATCGCCGACCGCAAGCTTGCCGGACAATTGCGCCGGTCCGCCCGGAACCAGTTCGCGGATCGTCGTGTAGTCGTCGCGCTCCTGCAGCACCGCGCCGATGCCGACGAGCGAGAGCTTCATCGAAATGTCGAATTCGGCCGAAGCCGTCGCGCCGAAATAGTCGGTGTGGGGGTCGATCGATGTCGTGTAGGCGTCCATGAACGACTGGAACACGTCCTCGCTCTTGTATTTATAGGCGCGATCCAGCGAGTTCTGGTAGCGCTTGTCGAGCGTGTCGCGAATGGCGTCATCCGCCTTGCCGGCCAGCTTCAGACGCAGCCAATCGGCCTTGACGCGCTTGCGCCAGAGGTCGTCGATCTCGGCCTCGGTTTGCGGCCAGGGCGCCTTGTCGCGCAGGAAGGAATAGCTTTCCTCGGTGTTGAAATCGAAGCCCTTCTTCAGAAGTTCGCGCGCATAGGTCATGCGGTCGACAACGCGCTGCTCATAGAGATTGAACATCGAGAAAGGCAGGCGCAGATCTTCCCGGCTGATCGCATCGTCGATCTTGGTGTTGTCGGCGTTGAACTTGTCGATATCCGCTTGCAGAAACAGCATCCGGTCCGGATCGAGCGACTTGATGAAGCGGTCCATGATCTTGACCGACAGGGCGTCATCGAGCGGGACCGGCTTGTAGCCGAATCGGCTAAGAAACTGCGAACTCAGATGTGCGGCTTGTCCCTGCTGGGGCAGCGGCGCCAGGACGGGCAGCGGTCCCGTTTCCAAGGCATGAGCTGAAGTTGCAATGGCCAGAAAAACGCCAAGAAAACCATAAAGTCTACGCATTCAGCTTTGATCCAATTTCTGTGTCGGGCGCCGCGGTTCAGCGTTGGTGGAACAATTTTGCTCTTTTGGCAACAACTCCACGCGCAGAGGCTCTTTCAGACCTGCATATTCCCTACGCAGCGTTGTTACACATCAACAATGCGCGAGCGGTATTGGGCTTGCCGGTTCGCAGAGGCCGCTCCTTCGAACGGCCGTCGGTGCAGGGCGTCGACGCACTTCAACCGCGCGTCAACGCCAACTTTCTCCCGCGATCAGACCTGCGTGCTGGTCTTGCTCTGCGCAACCATGGCTTCGATGTGGTCGACGAGATCATCGGCAAGGCCCAGGCGGCCTGCCAGAAGGTCGAGATAACCGCGCTCGGCCCGCGAATCAGGCTCGATCGTCAGCCGCGACGCGGTGTAGAGTTCGACCTTCTGCTCTTCCGTTACGGCCGCCGCAATGATTGCGTCGAGGTCGGTCGGCGCGGTCAGCTCGCCGTTGATGAACGTCGCCGCTTCGCCCGTCACATCGGCTGCCGCGATCTTGTCCATGATCAGTTTGCGTTCGGTCTCGTCGATATGGCCGTCGGCCTTGGCTGCCGCGATCATGGCGCGGATGAGCACGAGGACGAATTCATTGCTGTTGGCGCCTGACGAGGGCGAGAAGGGCGAATTTTCCGGTGGGGGGAGCGCCGGCTGGGGCGCTTGCGAGGATATGTCTGAAGGTGCGGAGCCGGCCTGGTAGTTCTTGTAGGCCTGGTAGCCGAGCCCGGCGATGGCTGCGAGCCCGCCGACGGCCAGACCTTTTCCAGCGATGCTGCGGCCGGTTTTCGTCCCGAGCAGTGCGCCGACGATGGCGGTCGCTGCAAGGGGATTGTCACGGGCCTTGCCGACGGCCTCTCCGGCCCGGTCGCGCACCGTACCGCCAAGCCCCGGCACTTGCGAGGTGAGGAACTGATCGAGAAGCTTTTTGGCATCAAACATTCGCAGGGTCTCCCTATTGATCGTTCTTAGATAGGTAAGGGTTGTGCCAATGCAAAGGCCATCGGCCTGGGGTCGTCGGCTCACTTTGTCAGCCACGAACAGAAAGGCGCCACCTTTGCGGTCTATTTGCTGCAGTGCACCATCATCTCTATGTAATTGAATGTCCTGCTGAAGGAACGCCCATGGTCCTGCCCCAATCAGCGCGTCTGCACCGAATGCTCGGCTATATCGGCTGGCCGCTTGCCCTGTTGTTCATCTGGGATATCGTCGTCACCCTGGCCTATGTCTACCTGCCACATCCGGGGCTCGACCTGCCCTCGCTACCGATGAGCCTGCTCGGTTCGGCGCTCGCTCTTTTTCTCGGGTTTCGCAACAACAATGCCTATAATCGCTGGTGGGAAGCCCGCACGCTATGGGGCGCCATGGTGAATGCCTCTCGATCCTACGGGCGCGAGGTTTTTCACCTGATCGACACGCTCCCCGAGAGCACCGATCTGCGCCACGACCTCGTGCGGCGACAGATTGCCTATGTGAATGCACTGAGATGCCACCTGCGCCGGCAGCCGAACCGGGAGGAAATCCGGCCGTTTCTTTCGGAGGATGAGCTCGACGAATTGAGCACTGCCACCAACGCGCCGAACGCGATCCTCAATGAGACCGCGGCCCTTTTGGCGATGGCCCGCCGCAAAGGCTGGATCGACTCCATCCGCAGCGTCCAGATCGAAAACGTGCTGGTCGACATGAGCAACGCCCAGGGTGGCATGGAGCGGATCAAGAACACGCCGCTGCCACGCGAATATGCCTATTACCCGACCCTGTTCGTCCACATCTTCTGCATTCTCCTGCCGATCGGGTTGGTCGACAGCTTGACGATCTATACGCCGCTTGCCTCCACCATCGTTGGCTTCATGCTGCTCGCCATGGACCGCATCGGTTCCGACCTGCAGGATCCCTTCGAAAACCGCGTGCACGATGTGCCTTTGACGTCCCTGTGCCGCACGATCCAGATAGACTTGGAGCAGCTGGTCGGGAAAAAGGCGGTGACCACGCCCATCCGTCCGGTCGAGAACGTGCTCTGGTGATCGGCAGCTCGGCCGGCCCTCTGGCCAGCCGTTTTCCGCCTGCCCCTCAGATATCGTAGGTATTGGCGGCGTTGATCGTCGATATGAACTGGCGGGTGCGCTCCTGGCTCGGCGCTGTGAACAGAAGCCGGGCATCGCCGGTTTCGACCACGCTTCCGGCCTCCAGAAAAACGACATTGTTGGCGATCTTCGAGGCGAGCCTCAGATCGTGTGTGGCCATCACCATGGTCGTGCCTTCGCTGGCAAGTGCGCTCAGCACGTCGACGACCTCGGCCGCAAGCTCTGGGTCGAGCGCCGATGTCGGCTCGTCACAGAGGAGCACGCGCGGCGATGGCGCCAGTGCCCGGGCAATGGCGATACGCTGCTGCTGACCGCCGGAAAGGGTTGCCGGCCAGGCATCGGCCTTGGCCTCCATGCCGACTTTCTTCAACAGCTCCATGGCCTTGGCGCGGGCGCGCTCCGTGGGCCATTTCAGCACCGTCACCAGGCCCTCCATGACGTTTTCGATCGCCGTCTGGTGCGGGAAGAGCTGAAAATTCTGGAAGACCATGCCCGTCTGTCGCCGGATCTTCTGGATCGACTGCCAGCTGGTCTTTTGCTGCGGCACGAAGGTCAGGCTTTCGGTGCCCAGCCGGATGGCGCCCGATGTCGGGATTTCCAGGAGGTTGATGCATCGCAGCAGCGTGCTCTTGCCGCCGCCGGACGGGCCGACAAGCGCGGTGACGCTGCCTTCGGGAATGCGGATGTTGATGTTCTTGAGCACCAGGGCATCGCCGAACCGCTTTTCGATATTGGTGAGCTCGATCATGCATTGGCCTCCATCATGCCGCCATAGCGCGCGAAGCGCCGCTCCAGACGAACCTGCAGCGTCGACAGAACCGAGCTGAGGGCGAGATAGATCAACGCCGCCTCGATATAAAGGATCAGCGGCTCGTAAGTGGTGGCAACGACGCGCTGCGCCGCCTGAAACAGTTCCGGTACGGTGATCGCCGCAGCCAGAGAGGTGTCCTTGACCAGCGAGATGAAGGTGTTCGACAAGGGCGGCACGGCGACGCGGGCGGCCTGCGGCAGGATCGTCCGGATCATCGCCTGGCGCCAGCTCATGCCGATCGAATAGGCCGCCTCCCACTGGCCCTTCGGCACCGATGAGATGACGGCGCGAATGATCTCGGAGGTATAGGCGCCGATGTTGAGCGTGAAGCCGATCAAGGCCGCCGGAAAGGCGTCGAGCAGGATGCCGACGCTCGGCAGCCCGTAGAAGATCACGAAGAGCTGGACGAGAAGCGGCGTACCGCGAATGATCCATACGTAGAAGCGGGCGATGGATGCCACAGGCGCCGGACCGAACAGCCGGGCAATCGCCGTGATAAGCCCGAGCACCAGCCCGAGCGCAAAGGACATCAGGGTCAGCGGTATGGTGAAGACCAGTCCGGCCCATAGAAGCGGCGCCAGTGAGTCCGCCATCAGTTGTAACCAGTGCGGCAAGGACGTCTCCTCAAAACAGACGATGCGCTCAACGAAAGATCGTTGAGCGCCCGTCCGGTCAATATAGCAGTTTCAATGTCCTGTGAACGGCGCGAGCGTCCGTTACTTGGAGACGTCCTGGCCGAAATATTTGTCGGAGATCGTCTTGTAGGTCCCGTCCGCCTTGATATCGGCCAGCGCCTTGTTGATGGCGGCCAGCAGCTCAGGCTCCTGCTTGCGGATGATGACGCCCGAATAGCTGGCGTCGTCTTCATGGGCGACGACCTTCACGGGGGCGTCCGGCTTGTGCTTCTTGAAGTCGAGGAAGGAAAGGTTGTCGTTAATCGTTGCATCGGCGCGGCGCGTCAGCACCAGCTGGATCGACTGGTCGAAGCCGTCCGTGCCGACAAGCTCGGCGCCCGCCTGCTCTGCCAGCTTGCCGTAATTGCTGGTCAGCGACTGGGCGGCCTTCTTGCCCTTCAGGTCGGCGAAGCTCTTGATGCTGTCGTCGTTGTCACGCACGATCAGCACGGCCTTCGAGGCGATGTAGGGATCGGAGAAGTCGTATTTCTGCTTGCGGGCGTCGGTAATGCCGACTTCGTTGATGACGCTATCGTAGCGCTTGGCATCGAGGCCGGCGATCAGACCGTCCCACTTGCCTTCGACGAACTCAGCCTTGACACCGAGCTTGGCGGCAATCGCTTCGGCGATCTCCACATCGAAACCCACCAGCTTGCCGCTTCCGTCATGATAGGTGAAAGGCGCATAGGTGCCTTCCGTCCCGACCTTGAAGACGCCGGACGCCTTGATGGACGAAAGGTTTTCGCCAGCATGGGCGGGAAGCAGCAGCGCCGCTTGGACGAGCGCAATGGCGGCGATGGTTTTGAGCAGTGTCATGGGGGTAACAATCCAGTGTTGGTGTTCGGGGTTGGAACATCGCAGAAAGAGCCCATCAGATATGCGTCGCAAACTGCAAAGGAAATGAGCAGATGCAAATATTTTTCTCTTTATCGGGGCGTTCGTAGATGGCGGCCTCTTCGGGTTAGGCAACCGCAGGCGCTCGTCGCGTGGCCGAACGCTTGCAAGCGCCTCTTCTGAAGAGACGATCCAAAGACTTATACGAATGGTGCATGCTGTGCGGCGATGGCCAGCGGTTAACCGGCGTCATGTGCCGGCGTCAGCTTAGACGAGCGCGCAGACGGTCTTGGTTTCGAGATAGTTCTCGAGGCCCTGCGCACCATTTTCATAGCCCCAGCCGGACTCCTTGTGCCCTCCCTTCGGCAGCTCCGGCGAAAAGTAGGAGTGGCAATTGATCCAGACGGTACCGGAGCGGATCTGCGTGGAAATTCGGTGGGCGCTGCTCAGATCCGAGGTCCAGAGGCTTGCGGCAAGGCCATAGGGAGAGTCATTGGCGAAGGAAAGCGCCTCCTCCACGTCATGAAACGGCGTGACCGCCACCACCGGTCCGAAGATCTCCTCGCGCATCATCCGCATGTCCTGCCGAACGTCGGTGACGACGGTTGGCTGATAGAATGTCTGCAGATCGCCCATCTGACTGCCGCCGGTGACGACCTGCGCGCCGTTGCCTCTGCCCTCGCTGACATAGCTGGCGACGCGGTCGGCCTGCTTGCGGTTGACCAACGGTCCGAGGTCGGTCTCGGGATCGAGCCCGTGGCCGAGCCTGAGCTTGGCGGCCTCAGCGGCCACACCCTCGACCAACTGGGCGTAGACAGAGTGATGCGCATAGACGCGCGAACCGGCGACACAGACCTGGCCGCCATTGGCGAAGATGCCGCGCGCAATGCCAGGGATGGCGAGTGCAAAGTCGGCATCCGGCATGACGATGGCCGGCGACTTGCCGCCGAGCTCGAGCGTCAGCTTCTTGAGGTTGCCGCGCGCTGCGCCGACGATCATCTTGCCCACCTCGGTCGAGCCGGTGAAGGCGACCTTGTCGACGTCGGGATGGGCGGTCAGCGCCGCGCCGACGGTTTCGCCAAATCCGGTCAGAATGTTGACGACGCCCGCAGGCAGACCCGCCTCCATCATCAGTTCGCCCAGCCGCAATGTCGTCAGCGATGTTTCCTCGGCAGGTTTCAAGACGATGGTGCAGCTGGCCGCAAGCGCCGGGGCTAGCTTCATCGCGGCCATCAGCATCGGCGAATTCCACGGCGTAATAGCGGCCACCACGCCGATCGGCTCGCGCGTGGTATAGGCGAAGATCTTTTTCCCCGCCGGCTGATAGCCGATCGATGTGGGAATGGTCGTGCCGAGGATCTTGGTGGCGAAGCCCGCGTAATAGCGGAACTGCTCTGCGGAAGCGGGTATTTCGCCAAAGCGCCCGGTCTTCAGCGACTTGCCTTGATCGAGTGTTTCGAGTTCGGCCAGTTCATCGACATTGGCCTCGATCAGGTCAGCGATGCGCCACAGCAATTTGCCACGCGCCGAGGGCGTCATGCCGCGCCATGCATCGCTCTCGAAGGCTTTCCTGGCTGCGGAGACGGCCGCCTCCACATCCGCCGCATCGGCCGAAGAAACCTCGGCCAGCACCTTTCCCGTGGCCGGGTCGCAGGTGGTGAATGTGGCACCCGATGCGGCGCTGACCCATTGCCCGTCAACCAGCAGCTTCTTCTCGGTCTTTGCGAGGAAGCGAAGTGTGGCTTCTTTGGTGGGCTCTGAGGATCGAATGGCGATGGTCATGGATGAGAATCTCCCGGCCTTGCGGCCAAATCGGCGGCCCGAAGCCACTCGGATGCGTTGAGTGCACCTCGGATGATGGAATGATAGCCGGTACACCGGCAGAGATTGCCTTCGAGGGCAGCAATGATGTCCGTCTCTGTGGCCGCCGGCTGCTCGATGAACAACGCTGTCAGGGCCATCACGAAACCGGGCGCGCAGTAGCCGCATTGGAAGGCGTTTTCCTCGGCGAGACCGACCTTGACGAACTCGGCAATGGCGATCGCATCGACCCCTTCCGGGGTGATCACCTCGGCGTCCTGCAACTGCCAGGCCATGATGAGGCAACTGTTCACCGCACGACCGTTCATCAGCACCGTGCAGGCGCCGCAGCGGCCGATGCCGCAGGCGATCTTGGTGGCCGTCAGTCCGAGCCCGTCGCGCAAGAGATCGGAAAGCCTCGTTTCCGCGGACACATCAAGATCTCTAGCTTCGCCGTTGAGCCGGAAACGCAATTGCATCGCGTCCGCCCTGCTCATGCCATCCTCCCGATCGCATCGAGAATGTCTTCAGGCGAGAATGGAAGGCTCAAGGGCCGATGGCCAATCGCGTCGGCAACAGCGTTGGCAATCGCCGGCGTGATGGCGCCGATACCGAGTTCGCCTGCTCCGCGTGGTCCGAGCTCATCTCCGGCATCGAGGCCCTCGAGAGCATAGACAGAGATGGTCTCGGCGCTGTCCCTGATCCCCGGAAGCATATAGGTGTCGAAATTGCCGGTGACATAGGCGCCGTCGTGCATGATCGCATCCTCGGTCAGAGTGAAGCCAAGCCCTTGGATGGCGCCGCCTTCCATCTGGCCGAGATAGGCGGCAACATCGATCACGGGGCCTGCCGCGGTGTGCTGGCGTATCTCCAGCACCCTGACGGCGCCGGTGATCCTGTTGACGGCCACACGGGCTAGGCATGCGCCGTAGGCAAAAATGTAGCGCGCGTTGCCGGCCGTGTAATCCGTTTTCGGGAAGTCGAAACTGACGGTTGCGGATGGCAACGCGTCCGGCGCCAGCCCATGGGCCAGATCGCGGAAGCTCAAAAGAAGATCGCCGCTGTTGCTGCCGGCTTCGGCAAAGCCCCCTGGTGTCAGTTTCAGGCTGTCGGCGGGCCGTCCGGTCAGGAGTCCGGCGGCATCCAGCAGCTTCGGCGTGAGCAACGCGCCTGCGGACTTCGCCACCTGCCAGACGACATAGCCGCCACGCGATGCCGTCGTCGAGCCGGAATCGGGCGTTCGTCCGGTATCGCTGGTCACCGGCCGGACGTCGTCGCGCGAACAGCCAAGCCGGTCGGCGACGGCAGCCTTTATGGAAGTCCACAGCCCCTGCCCCATCTCGTCGAGACCATAGGCCGCCTCGATGAAGCCGTCGCTGGAGAGAGAGAGCCTGCCACCCGCCGGGTCCGGCACCAGCGACCCGAGACCATTGCCCTGATAGTTCAGCGCCATTCCAACGCCTATGAATTCCGCAGGGTCGGTGTCGACCGCGTCTTCCCAGAGCGGACTTGCTGCTGCAGCATCGAGCATCTCGGAAAGCCTTTCCGATGAGGATACCGTCTGGCCGAGATAGCCGGGCGAACCGATGCTGCGCAGATTGCGACGCCTTAGATCGATCGGCGTGAGGCCGCACAGGTCCGCCAGGAGGTCCATCTGGCACTCGATGGCGTAGGTCATCTGGTTGGCGCCGAACCCGCGGAAGGCGCCGCAGACGCCGTTGTTGGTGTAAGCGAGGCGACCGCGCGTCTCGACGTTGTCGACGGCGTAGGGGCCGGCGGCATGTTCGAGCGCGGTTTCCAGGACGCCGGGGCCGAGCGATGCATAGGCGCCAGCGTCGGCGATCACGTCGACCTCCTGGGCGAGCAACATGCCGTCAGCGTCACAGGCGGTTCGCATCCGGATGGTCATGGGGTTGCGCTTGATACCCGCCTGAACGGATTCGGCACGCGACAGCTGGATGCGGACCGGCCGGCCCGATTTGAGCGCCAGCAGGGCGAGCACCGGCTGTACCGTCAGTTCATCCTTGCCGCCGAAGGCGCCGCCTGTGGGACTGGTGACCACCCGGATCGACGCCTCGGGACGGCCGAGAATGCGCGACAGCTGTTCCCGGTCACGGGCGCCGTGCTGTCCACCCGCGCACACAGACAGGACCCCATCCGATCCAACCTCGGCGTTACCACCCTCGGTTTCCATGAAGCCGTGCATCTGGCGGGGTGTGGTGTAGGTGCGCTCGACCACATAGGCCGCCTCTGTAAAGCCTCGAACGACATCGCCGCGCGAAAAATGCAGGACACGCTGCAGATTGCCGCCGGTATGCACGGCAACGGCATCCTCCTCCAGGGCCGCCGTCGGGTCGGTCACGAGAGGAAGCGGCGCATAGTCTACCTTGATCAGCCGAAGAGCTGCCTCAGCCGTTTCATCGTCGACGGCGGCCACCGCTGCAACCGCATCGCCGCGATAGCGCACCTTGTCGAAGCACAGCGCCGGCTGGTCCTGCACGACAATGCCGAAAGCATTGATGCCCGTGATGTCGCGGTGCGTGACGACGGCCGCGACACCCGGCAAAGCCTCCGCCTCGCGTGTGTCAATCGATACTATCCGGGCATGCCCTATCCCGGCTCTCAATATGCGTCCTACCAGCGTCCCCGGGGCTCGCCGGTCGGTCAGATAGGCCAACTGGCCGGAGATCTTGGGCTCCATATCCGGACGGATATGCCAGCGCTTGGCCTGGTCCTGACGGCTCAGGCGAATCTCCGCTTGGAGAGGCGTGGTCTTTGACCACACCGCGGCACATCGCCTTGTAGCCTTGCCTGCAGGGCCAAGGCCGTGAACTAGGGCATTGGCGGCGGCCATTCGCCGATAACGGCCGGAGCGAAAGGCATCATCGGGAGCGGCGATTTCGGCGAGCAACTGCGCGTGCAACGAGGCCCAATCGACGTCCGCCCAGCTGGCTCCCATCAGGCTGGCTTCGCTCAAAGTCAGGCGGGCCGGCGGCACGGCACCACCGCCAACGGTCAGACGAAGGTGGCGAATAGTTCCATCTTCCAAAGCCACGACACCCGCAACGCCGATGACACTCGGCGTAAAGGCTGCGCGCAGCCCGATCTTCCGGGCGGTCCAGCGAAAGTATGGACCGGTGTCGGGCAAGATGATCGCGGTGATGATCTCATGCTGGTCGGCTGCCCGCGATAGCCACTTGCCCAGGCTTTCCAAAGTGGTCCCGTCCGGGCGGGCAACTTCCAGTTCCGCGTCGAGAGCCAGCAATGCCGGCAGCAGGCAGCCGTTGCGACCGGCTATATTGCCGCCGATCGTGCCGATATTACGCACCGCAGGGCCCGCGACTGTCGCGGCAGACGCGGCGAGAAGCGGCAGCCGCGCGGCAACGACGGGGTTCCTGCAAAGCTCCGCCAGTAGCACGAGCGCACCGATGCGCACGCTGCTTGCCCCATGGGATATCGCTGCCATCCCGGCAACACGCCCCAGATTGACCAGCGTCTTTGGTTTGGAAACGCCCCTTGCCCACTCCAGCTGCACGCTGTGCCACCGGCAACCAGACGCGCCTCCTCATGATCTCGCCTCACCCGCAGAGCATCCTCCACCGACGATGGGTGAACCACGGAGAAGGGGCTGGTCTTCATCGTCAGCCTGCTCCCATGGTGGTGCCGTAGCGAATGCCCTTTTCCTTCAGCCAGCGGCGGTAGGCGACGGAGGAGCTGTCGGCGCGGGTCGGTATTTCCTGGCGCGGCTCCAGCGGCAGAAGCAGCGGACGCTGGTTTTCGACGACGATCCGGTCCTGAAGAAAGATGATCTGCTCGAAATGCAGCAGGGCCGTTTGGCTGGACGCGTTGTCGACCAGATACATGACCGGCTGGGCCCGGCAGAGGCCCTCCTCCATCGGCTGGATGAACAGCGCAATGGCGTCGAGCCTATCGGGCGCCGTCGGGCAGACCCGGTACAGCATGACAGAGAACGGCGTCGGGACCCTGTAGGTCAGCTGCACGAAGGCGCCTTCGCTTTCTGTTGCAGCGATGCGCGGCTGGAAGAAGGTACAGTTCGTCGCCCAGACCTCATCGACGTCGCGCCGGATTTCGCTGAGGTAGCCCGGCACTTTCGTATGGGGTTCGGAGCCGAGAATATCCGTGTGAATGAAGGGAAAGTGCGCCATGTCGAGGAAGTTTTCGACAACGCGCAGGCCGGAGGCCCGCATGGTCACCCATCCGCAGGGCACAAAGCGTCGATCCGCTTCATCCGCTTCCGATATCGCGAAGATGTCCTTGTTGGGATGGCCGAGCGTCGTCCAGACGCAGCCATATTTCTCCCTTGCCGGCAATGGGGCGCCGGAGGCAATGCCGGAGTGGACTTCACGGATGACGACATCGCCTGCCGGACCCCTTGATAGTTCGATGTCCTGACCGAGCAACTTCGTTCGTACCGTCGCCTGGCCAAGGTCAGCCGCAGTCTCCACGGCGTACCATTCGTCCAGTGCTGCCCTGTCGGATGTCTTTGCCATGGCCGATCCTCAGTTTGTCTTGGTCCATTGGGCGGTACCACCGGCATTCTCCGCGAGCCACGCGGCGCGGCGCGCGAAATGCGGCGGCGCGATCCGGTGGATCTCAGCGATGATCTCCTTCATGTCTCCAGTCTTCAGCACCCCGTCCTCGACGAGGATCTTGCCGTCTACCATCGTCATCGTAACATCGCCGCCGCGAACGGCGTGGACGAGATTGTGCTGCAGGTTGAAATAAGGCCCTTCGCCGAAGACAGGCGTCATGCGCGGGGTATCGGTGCGGACCGCAATCAGGTCGGCGCGCTTGCCGACTTCGAGCGAGCCAATTTCATGATCGAGGCCAATGGCCCTGGCGCCGGTTATTGTCGCCATCCGCAACACGTCCCAGCTATCCATGGCCGCAGCATCGAGGTCCTTCAGCTTGCCGAGCAATGAGGCGACCTTCATCTCCTCGAACATGTCGAAATTGTTGTTCTCCTTTTCACCATCCGTGCCGATGCCGACCGGAACCCCGGCCGCCAGCATCTCGCCAACCAGCGCGATGCCGCTGGCAAGCTTCATGTTGCTCACGGGATTATGGGCGATGGAGACGTTATATTTGGAGATCAGTTCGACTTCGCCGGAATCGAGCCAGACGCCGTGCGCGATCATCGTTCGCGGCGCCTCAAAGAAGCCGAGTTCCTCCAGCGCGAACATCGGCCGCTTGCCATAGCGCTTGTCGAATTCCGCGAGCTCGATCTCGGCCTCGCTGCAATGGGTATGGAAGCCCGTGCCATGTTTCTTGGCCAGCGCAATGGCCCGCTGCTGCCCGGGCTCGTCGGCGTAAAAGAGGTGTTCGAGCCCGACCCAGACATTGATGCGGCCATCCGCCTTGCGATGCCAGGTCTCAATCATCGTCTCGTTCATGTCGAGGGTATCGAAGTAATTATACTCCTCGTGCTCGCCGACATAGGGAACGGCCACCAGGCGGTTGCCGATGGCGGAAGCGGCCTTGGCGCTGCCCTCCATGAACCGCCACATGTCGACGATCGTGGTCGTTCCACCCAGCACCGATTCCGCGTAACACAGCCACGACGCCGCTTCTGCCTCATGCGGTTGCAGCATGCGATGCATGGGATTGATGTGGAGTGTCAGCCAGTCCCAGACCGGCAGATGTTCAGCCGTGCCGCGCAGGAAGCCGGAATGCGCATGGGCATTGATAAGACCCGGCATCAGAACTGCGTTGGCTATCTTCTTGACCGGCACACCTGGATGCGCCTCGATCAAGGTCGCCAGCGGCGCCACCGCCTCTATCCGGCCCGCCTCGATCAAAACCGCGCCGTTCGTCACCACGCGGTTTGCGGCATCCATCGTCAGGAGGTAGTCGCCGGCGACGATCTGCTTTTCAGTTGCCATTATTGCTTCCAGTTCGTTGGTTTCGCGCTGCCTGCATTATGCGGCGGCCAGCAGAAAATCAGATGCCCGCTCACCGATCATCGTCGCCGGCGCGTGGGTGTTGCAGGTGGGGATGATCGGGATGACGGATGCATCGGCGATGGTCAGGCCCTCGATGCCCCGGACCCGCAGTCTGCTATCGACTACCGCCATGTCGTCGCGGCCCATCGCGCATGTCCCGCAGACATGGAAAAAGGTCGAGCAGGCGTTTCGGATATAGGAGATCATGTCTTGCCGCCGAAGGGCCGCAGCGGGTGCCGCGTAGCCGCCGAACCAGTCGGCATAGGCGGGCGTGGCGGCGAGCGCCATGATCGTCTCGACCGAGGTTACCAGCGCGTCGAGGTCGCTCGGTTCCGCGAGGTAGTTGGGCTGTATCTCGAGCGCACCGCCCGGTTCGGCGCTGAGCAGCTTCATGTAACCAATACTCTTCGAGCGCATCAGGCCGCAGCCGATGGAGAACAGGTCTCCCGACAGGTCGTAGAGTTCACGGATGCGCGGCTCGGCGCTGTTGCCCTGGACCGGAAAGGCGTGCAGGTCGGCTTGCGGCAGGCCGGCGCTCGATTTCCAGTTCATCATCGTGCCGCCGCCGTTCCCGACGGTCGGACCCAATGGCTGCTTGGCGCGGAAGACGCAGGCCTGCACCAGCGGATGATCCTGGAGGTTGCGGCCGACACCGGCGAGCGCAACGCGGGTTTCTACGCCCAGCCGCGCCAGCTCGACCGGGTCGCCTATGCCCGACATCATCAGCAGGCGCGGCGTGTCGATCGCACCGAGGGCGAGGATCACCCCTGTCGTTGCTTCCGTCACCGTTGCGCGACCGTCGACCATATGCGTGACGGACACACAACGACCCCTGGCGAGGCCGAGGCGGATCGCGAGCGAGTTCGTCACGATCGTCAGCCGGTCGTTTTCGAGAACCGGCTCCAGATAGCCCTTTGCCGAGCTCCAACGCTTGCCGTTCGAAATATTGAAGTTTGCCGCCGCAGCGCCTTCGTTGCTTTCGCCGTTCGGATCGTCGATGACCGGAATGCCCAGCGCCGCAGACCCATCAAGCATTGCTTCCGCGATCGGATGGAGGGACGCACAGCGCTCGATGCGCAGCGGCCCGCCGGAGCCGCGCAACGCCGTCTCTCCGTCCTGCCAGTCTTCCGAGCGCTTGAAGAAAGGCAGCACGTCCTTGAACGACCAGCCTTCAGCGCCCGCAGCTTCCCATGCGTCATAGTCCATGGGATGGCCGCGATACCACATCATCGCGTTGATGCTGCTCGAGCCGCCAAGCACCTTGCCACGCGGAATGCCGATAACCCGTCCATTCACCTGTGGCGTCGGCGCGTAATCATAGCCCCAGTCATAGGCGCCCCTACCCAGCGGAACCCAGGCGGCCGGATCGTCGATCTCGGCCACGCCAAGGCTGGACGGTCCGGCCTCTATGAGAAGGACGCGCGCATCGCTGCCGTCGATCAGCCGCCGTGCAACCGCACAGCCGCCCGATCCCGATCCGACGACGATATAGTCGTAAGCTCTGGCAAGCGACTTCGGCGGAATGGCGGCGGACATCGCGGGCGATCCCTTCTTCAATTGTGCTCGCTCGGGCCCATGATGACGATGCCCTCGCTGGCTTCGACGTGGCGCACGAAAATATACTTGTCCTCGCGCCCGTCGCTGTGCTTGCGCTTGATGTCCGGCTGGACACTGCCGGCGACCTTGGCAACGACGACATAGGGAACATCCGCGGCAAGCCCGGCGGCGCAATGGGCATCGAACTCGTCCACCGTGTGTGCCGTAAAAGCGTTTTCGACGCCGCAGCCGCGCGCGATTGCAGCGATGTCGACGCGGCCGAATGCCGTGTGGGTCGGTGGGCCACCGATCGACTGGTAGCATTCGTTGTCCCAGACGACCACGAACAGGTTCTTCGGCTGCTCGTTGCCGAGCGTGGCGAGGATGCCGAGATTGAACATCATGCCGCCATCGGTATCGAGCGAGACGATCCGCCGGTGCGGCAGACCGGCAGCAAGGCCGAAGGCCTGCGGCGTGACGCAGCCGAGTTGTTGCTGGAAGAGGCTCGCTTCACGCATGTGCGGTGCTGCGTTGTACCATTCGTCGACACTGCCGCCGAGTGAGAGGATCACCAGCTCATCCTTCAGGCGTGCCGCGAGGGCCCTCATGCAATCGAAGCGTTTCATCGGACGATCTCCCCGCCAAGCGCGATTGCAGAGTGATAATAGGCGGCATAGGACCACTTGTAGGCGTCCGTGATCGCCCGCTCGATGGCATCTTCTTCCCGGACGACGCGGTAGGGGATGCGCAACGCATCGAGGACCGGTTCCATGGTGATGCCATGGGGGATCGCCCACCAGTTGTTTTCGCCGAGCTCACCGCGATAGCTCATCAGCATGACGACGGGAATGCCGGCACCGAGCCCCATACGCGCCAGCGGCTCGACAGACGCCCTAAGCCCCGAATTCTCCATGACAAGTGCTGCGCGCTTACCCGATAGAAAGACGCCGCCGCAGATGGCAGCCCCCTCGCCCTCGTTCGTCACCCGAATGGTCCGGATGTCCGGATCGGCATCGAGCGCGGGATAGAGCTCCTTGAACAGTGAATCGGGAAGGTAGCAGACGACACTGACCCCGGCCTTTTTCAGGCCGCGTATCACAGCATCAACAGCGGATTTTTTCATGGATGCATCCTCTCTTCCGGCCAATGGTGACAAACCGGAGATGTCCCGAATAGACCTATAATCTCACTCCTATCGGTGCGAAAAAGGCAACATCTCATGCCGCCTCCTCGTCGGACCGGTCGAGCAACTGCGCAAGCAGGCGGCCCATCGCCGACGCTGCGTCGGACATCTCCTTTTCGGATCTGGAGAGCAGCATCAGTTTGCGTGGATTGATCTTGGCATCCTGCAGCGGGATGAACTTGAGCGTGCCGTCGGCGATCTCCTGTTCGATGCCGACACGGGTCTGCAGCACCGTTCCAAGATCGCGCTTGGCGAGATCGATCATCAGGCCAATCGAGTTGGTGCGCGCCCGCGGTGCCAGATCGACGAACGACCGGCTGAACGCCTCCTCGACCCAGGCACCTAGCGTCAGGCTGGCGTCAGAGAGAATGACCCGTTCCCCCGAGAGGTCGAAAAGCTTGAGCTCCTTCTTCTTCGCATGTCGGCTGTCCGGCAGCGCGAGAACGCCAAGCGGCAAAGCGACAGTGGCGATGCGGCGGATGTTGCGGGCGACGCGCACGTCGAAGACTACGGCGAGGTCGCATTCGCCGGCTGCCACCGCATCTGCCGCCTGTTGCGATCCCATGACGCGGACATCCACCGATATTTCCGGGTGCCGCTTCCAGAACTCCTGAAGCGCCTCAGGCATCAGGCCGCGCGAGACGCTTTCGATGATGGCGATGGAGACCGTGCCGCGATGCAGCCCGTTCAACTCGTTGATCTCGGTGCATGCCCGTTTCAGCTCCGACAAGCTGAGCCGGGCATGGTAAAGCATCAGTTCGCCGGCGCTTGTCAGCTTCAGGCGCTGGCGGACGCGATCAAACAGCGGCGTGCCGAGCTCTTCCTCCAACTGACGCAAAATCCGGCTGATCGACGACGGCGCGACGTTCAGCGCCTGGGCGGCCTGGCGGATAGAGCCGAGCCGCGCGACCAGTTGGAAATAATGCAGCCGTGTGGCCACCAATCCCAGGCGGAAGGGGTCCATCATGACGGGATGCCCCAGCGCGTGGCCAGGGCGGAAAGGTCGTTGAAGCCCAAGACCGCGGCTTCGAACTCGATGCAGCCAATGGTCATAGCAAACCTCAGTGATAGTCGGGAATGCCGGGCATGGTCAGGAAGCCCGGCAGCGAGCGAAAATGCCGAATCCAGCGCCGCAGGGCCGGGTATTCGCCATGGTCGATGCCAAAATCGCGGCTGAGCGCGAAGGACGGGAAAAGTGCCAGATCTGCAAGCGTCGGGCCGTCGCCCGCGAACCATTCGACGCCTTCGAAGTGCCGCAGCGTCATATGGTCGTCCATGATCCGGAAGGCCTTGCGGGCGGCTGTGCGGAGCGCGGCTTCATCGCCGGGGGTGTCGAAAAGGGCCTGCAGCCGCGCCTCGACGGCGGGACCAAGGGCCGTCTCGCAGAAACCAAGCCACGTCACCACCTCGGCGAAAGCCGTTGCATCGGCCGGCAGCCAGCGCTGCTCCTGGTCATGGGATCTGGCGAGGGAGAGCAGGACGGCGGCGGTGCCGTAAACGGTACCATCGTCCCGCTGCAGAACCGGCAGTGTGCCCAGCGGATTGAGCGCCAGCATGGCCGGCTTGCGATGCTCCTGCCCGGGAAACATGTCGACGGCAACCGTCTGCCATTCCAGTCCGAGCATGGAAAGGAGCAGCCGGGCGCGATAGCTGTTTTCATCCAGTTCATAGCCGTAGAGGGTGATGTTTGGCATCAGGCAAACTCCGCCGCTTGCTCGAGGGCGTAACGCATCTTTTCAAGGCGGCGCGCATGATGGGCCTGCCTTTTGGCATTGTCGGCAGAGGGCGGGCCTAGCAGGACGGCGTGCACTGCGGCTTTTGTCGTCGTGATAGCCTGTACGGCGATAAAGAGCTTGTCACCGTCGCAGGCAAGCAGCCCGGTGTCGGTGCTGATGTGCTCCAGTCCCTCCGCGTCCAAGGCGCTGAGGGCATCTGTTGCGGAGCAATCGACATACAGGCTTCGAACCGGCGTCGACCCGACCGCTGGCCCGATATCCGGCATGGCGGCATCCGGCGAAGCGGTCGCCCAGACGATCCCGTATTTTTCCTGCGAGACATAGGTCGGGACCTTGATCGTCGAGGGCACGTCGAGCGTCGGATGGGCCGGGATGTAGCGACACTGGCCGCCGGCATCATATTGCCAGCCGTGGTAGAGGCAGGCGATATGGTCGCCACGCACGAAGCCGAAACTCATGCGCATGCCGCGATGTGGGCAGCGATCCTCCCAGACGTGAACAACGCCGCTGTTGTCGCGCCAAACGACGATCTCGCTGCCCTCGACAACCGCGCCGGCGGACGTTGCGGCCTCGATCGAGGACGACAGTGCGACCGGCACCCACCCTGCTTCCAATTTCATATCCCGCTCCTCTTCACGTGGCTGTCTTCCGCTCGATATCCAGAATGATGCAATCATAGGGCCCAAGACTGCAGGCCATCTCGAAGGCGTCGACGAGATCGCCCTGCCCTCGCACCGACAGGACAGCAGCGGCGGCATCGCAGGCTCCGAGGTCGATCTCGAGGTCGAGCCGGCGTGCCCTGTGCAGCGCAAATTCCGTGAAGCTCTCACAGATCATCTGGCCACGAAAGGTGAAGGTCGCAGCCTCGATCATGCTTTCTTCGCAGGATGCGCCGCCCATTTGCCCGGCACGTTGGCTCCATTCGATTGCATCAAAAACACCCGTTTTGCATATAATTTAATCACGCCTTTCGCTTGTGCATCTTAGTCATTCCGCGAGTGGGAATTCAAGCGGTTTCGCAGGACAAGATGTTGCCTTTTACGCGTCCCCTGCCGCAAGAAATTGTCTCTATTCCGAACATATGCGGTCTGACAGTCTGCTTTCTCGGCAGAAAGCGAGAACGCCGGAAACGTCGGATAAAGGTTATCCAGCATTTTGGCGTCGTCGACCTCTGCCGCGCCGAACGCCCTGCGTTCCAATTCCGAATGCGATCGCCGTGCCAGGTGCGATGAGACCGATCTGGCATGGTTGTTGCGTCACTGCACCGAGGCTGCGCGCATGCCGGCCATATGAAGGGGATGTCCATGCTAGACTTGCGTACGCTTTCACGCCGCGGCTTTTTGAACATGACTGCCGCAGGCGCTGCCTCGGTGATGCTGCCGGCGGCCTTGGGCCAGAAGGCGCTTGCCGCCTCGCCGCTTCCCGCCATCAAGGAAGAGGACGCCGTCGTCGGCTTCGGACATGTCGGCCCAATTTCCGATGAAGGCTGGACATGGTCGCACCATCAGGGCCTTCTTGCCGTCAAGCAGGCCTATCCGAAGCTGAAGAAGGTTCTCGAAGTCGAGAACATCCCCTATTCTGCGGATGCGACGCGCACCTATCGCCAGTTTGTCAGCGAAGGCGCCAACATCATCTTCGACACATCCTCGAACGGCGACTTCCTGCACGAGGTGGTCAAGCGCGCCACGGATGTTGCCTTCATGGAATGCGACGGCCGCGTTACCATGGATAATCTCGGCTGGTACTATCTGGCGCACTGGTATCCGACCTATGTCATCGGCGTCGCCGCCGGCCATCTTTCGAAGACCGGCAAGCTCGGTTATGTCGCCTCCTTCCCCGTCGCCTCCGTCTTTGCCTCCACCAACGCCTTCCTGATGGGCGCGCGCAGCGTCAATCCGAATGCAGTCCTGCAGACCATCGTCATCAACTCCTGGTTCGATCCGCAGGCGGCAACGCAGGCCGGCACGGCGCTGATCGACAATGGCTGTGATTTCCTGTTCGGCATCATGGACGAGGCCGGCTACCTGCAGGTGGCCGAGAAGCGCGGCGTCTGGGCGGCGATGTGGAACACCGATATCCGCCGCTACGGCCCGAATTCCTACGTCTCTTCGGTGATGATCGATTTCACCAAGTTTTACGTCGATCAGGTCGGCAAGCGTCTGGCCGGCACCTGGGCGCCCAGCGAGCAGCTCTTTGCCATGGGCGCCGGTGTCGATCGCGACAAGTGGGGCGAGAAGGTTCCGGCCGATGTCGCCGCTGCTGCCGATGCCGTCCGCGAGAAGATCCTGGGTGGGTGGTCGCCATTCGCTGGCGAGTTGAAAGATTCGTCAGGCAAGGTGCGCGTCGCCGCCGGCCAGAAGATGACCGAGCTCGAGCTCTACAATTGGGATTGGTCGGTCGAAGGCGTCTCCGGCCTCTCGGCCTAATCGAAGCGCCCATTCCTGAACCAGATCCCGGCCTTCCCAGGCCGGGATCGCAGCCTTCCGCTCCCGGTGCATTGCAATGACGGAACATCCCCCACGCTTCAAGGCGCCATCCGGCGCTCCACCGCTGGTGCAACTGCGCGGCATCTCGAAGTATTTTCCGGGTGTCATTGCCAATGAGGCCGTCGATCTCGATGTGATGCCGGGCGAAATTCACGCGCTTCTGGGCGAAAACGGCGCCGGTAAATCGACGCTGATGAATATCCTGACCGGGATATACCAGCCGGATGCCGGCGAAGTCATCATCGATGGCTACGCTAAGCAGTTCGCGACGCCACCGCAGGCGATCGCTGCCGGCATTGGCATGGTGCACCAGCATTTCAAGCTCGTGCAGGCATTCACCGTTGCCGAAAACATTCATCTCGGCTGGTCGGAGACGCCGCGTCGTGCTTCTGCCCCTGTGCTGGAGGCACGCACCGCAGCCCTTGCCGCACGCTTCAATCTCCAGACCCGACCCGGCGCCAGGGTGAGCGATCTGTCGACCGGTGAGCAGCAGCGGGTCGAGATCCTGCGGGTGCTGGCCCGTCAGGCCCGCATCCTGATCCTCGATGAGCCGACGGCGGTACTCACGCCGGCAGAAGCCAGGGAACTGTTTCGGGCGCTGCGCGACTTCGTGGCGGGCGGCAATGCCGTCATCTTCATCAGCCATAAGCTCGACGAAGTGCTCGAGATCTCCGACCGTATCACCATCCTGCGCGGCGGCCGCAAGGTGGCCACTGAAAATGCCGCCGATTGCAATCCGCGGATGCTGGCAAGGCTGATGGTGGGGCGTGACATCGTTCTTGCCGACATGCGCCAGCGCTCCCCGAATGCGGCACCCCTTTCGCCCAACCCGGTTCTCAGTCTGGAACAGGTTTCTGCCGCCGGCGACAATGGCAGCGAGGCCCTGCATGGGATATCGCTCGACGTCCGAGCCGGCGAGATTGTCGGGATTGCCGGGGTTGCCGGTAACGGACAGCGAGAACTCAGCCAGGTGCTCACCGGCATGCGACCGGTCACCTCCGGTCGGATCCGGATCGACGGCCGCCCCGTCGACAAGGCGAATGCCGCTGCCTTCGCCGATAGCGGCATCGGGCACATTCCCGAGGATCGCTTGCACAGCGGCCTTGCCCCTGCGCTCAGCATTACCGCCAACGCCGTCATGCGCGAATACAAGACGAGCGCTCTCTCGGCCGGGGGCATCTATCGGCCCAATGCCGCGACTGCCCTCGCAAAGGACATCGCCGCTGCTGCCGAAGTCGCTATTCCCGATTTCGGCATGCCTGTGCGCAACCTTTCCGGCGGCAACCAGCAGCGGCTGGTGGCCCGCCGCGAGATGCGGATCGCCAACAAGGTGCTGATCGCCGCCTATCCCAGCCGCGGTCTCGATGTGGGGGCAATCAACACGATGCTGCGCTACATCGTCGAACTTCGCGATGCCGGCGCCGGCATCATTCTGATCTCTGAGGAACTGGAGGAACTGCTGAACGTCTCGGATCGGATTGCCGTCCTCTACGAGGGCAAGATCATGGGCATTGTCGAAAACGATCAGGTCGATCTCGATGAAATCGGTCTGCTCATGGGCGGCCGCACTTTGTCGCGCGAGGCTGCCTGACATGAGTGCAGCCTGGCGTTTCCAGCGTCTTCCATCGGCCTCGCCGGTGATCGCATTTTCGGCGCGCGCAGCCGCCATTCTCCTGGCACTCGTGATTGCAGGAGGCGTCCTGTCGTTGACGGGTGCAAGCCCGCTCAAACTCGGTCAGCAGGTGCTGGGCGCCAGCTTCGGATCGAGCTTCGGGTTTGAGGACCTCGGCCTGCTGTTCATCCCGCTCATTCTCACCGGCCTCTCCGTTGCCGTCGCCCAGCAGATCGGCGCCTGGAATATCGGGGCCGAAGGACAGTTCTATGCCGGCGCCTTTGCGGCTGCGGTCGTCGGGCTGTTCGTGCCCGGGCCGCCCATGCTCATCCTGCCGATGATGTTCGTCGCCGGTCTTCTTGGAGGGGCTGTCTGGATCCTCGTGCCGACGCTCGCCCGCGCCTATGCCGGCGTCAGCGAGTTGATCACGACGCTGCTGATGAACTTCGTCGCCATATTGCTGGTCTACTATGTCTCGACCAATGCCTGGCGCGACCGGACAGCGAATTCGGCGACGCGGCGGCTTTCCGCCGAGATACCGGAATTCTGGGGCTCCGTGCACTGGGGTCTGCCGGTTGCCATTGTCGTCGCTCTCCTCATCGCCGCCCTCCTCTCCTTCTCGCGCTGGGGCTACGAGGTCAGGATGGTCGGCTCGAACCCGGCGGCGGCCCACTATGCCGGCATGCCGGTGCGCCGGCATCTGATCACCGTGATGCTGTTGTCCGGCGCCATCGCCGGTCTTGCCGGCATGCTTGAGATCGCAGGCACCGTCCACCGCCTTCAAGGCGGCATTTCCAACAATTACGGCTACCTCGGCATCATGGTTGCGGTGCTGGCCCGGAACTCCGCCATCGGCGTCATCTTCTCGGCGGCGCTGATGGCCTTCATCCTCAACTCCGGCATCATCCTGCAGACGCAGGGCCTGACCACCTCCGCCGTGTTGGCGATCACCGGATTGATCCTGTTTCTGACCGCGATCGGCGACGAGCTCGCCCATTATCGCATCGCCCGCGACAAGGCTTGAGGAGACGGACCATGGACCTTCTGACCGGCCTTTTCACCACAGCGTTCCTGGCGGGCGGCGTGCTTGCCCTGGCAGCCCTCGGCGAGGTGCTGGCCGAGCGCGTCGGCGTCGTCAATCTCGGCGTCGAGGGGCTCATGGCCATGGGTGCGCTCACCGCCATTGCAACCGTTGCCGCCTTCCCCTCACCGACCTTAGGTTTTCTGGCGGCACTTGGGGTCGGTGCGCTGTTCGGCATGCTGTTCGCCTTCGCCACCGTCATCCTGCGGGCAAACCAGGTGCTGTGTGGTCTTGCCCTGACGCTGATGGGCAACGGCCTTGCCTCGACCATTGGCCGCGCCTATTCCGGAATGCCGGCACGCGCGGTCTTTGCGGGGATCGAAGTGCCGTTTCTGAGCAGCCTGCCGATCCTCGGCAAGGCCTTCTTCTCCCAGAACATTCTCGTCTATCTGATCTATATCATCCTGCCCGTCGGCTTGAGCTATCTCATGTTTCGCACGCGCCACGGGCTCAATCTTCGTGCCGTCGGCGAAAATCCGGCCGCAGCCGATGCCGCCGGCATTTCGGTCAATCTGGTCCGCTTCATCTATGTCACGGCAGGCTCGGCGCTGGCGGCCGGATCGGGCGCCTATCTGACACTGACTTTCGTGCCCTCCTGGTCGGACGGCGTGGTCGCCGGGCGCGGATGGATCGCTGTCGCCCTCGTCATCTTCGCCGGCTACAGGCCGATCCCGGCCGTTCTGTCCGGTCTGCTGTTCGGCTTCATCACGGCGCTCGGCTTCGTCGGGCAGGCGCGCGGCTGGCCGGTGGCACCGGCCTTCCTGTCGATGCTGCCCTACCTCGGAACCATGGCCTTCATCATCGTGCCCGTGCTCGCCTGGCAGCGGATGCGCCGGATCATGGCAGCACCGGCTGCGATCGGGCTTCCCTATTATCGCGATGTGCGCTGATACAGGCCACGTGAGGTGGCGATGATAATTTCGTGCTGGACCATCAGGGCGCCTTGGCATCAACTGTAACGCCGACCAAGATCAACAGACGGGAGTGTTCCATGAGCAAATGTTTGGACCAGGCGGCCCTCGACCAGTGGTACGCACTCGACACCGAGACCGAGATTCCTTTTGGCATATCAAGCAACCGTCTTCTCGGCGAAGACCTCTTGGTGACCAGAGACGCGGACGGCTCGATCACCGTTGCGGCGGAAGGCCAAGCGTCGCCCCTCCCCGTCATCAAGCGCTTCGGTCTCGTCTGGACGAGCCTTGGACAGCCGGCCGGCGGACTGTTTTCCCTTCCCGAAGCCGATGAGGAGGACCGGCGCGTGGTCAATTGCGGCTCTGTGATGGTGCGCGCCTCCGGCTTGCGCATCGTCGAGAACTTTCTCGACATGGCGCATTTCCCCTTTGTCCACACCGACATTCTCGGCGCCGAGCCCCACACGGAGGTCCTGCACTACAACGCAGAAATCCGCCGTGACGTCGACGAGGTCTGGGCGACGAACTGTCAGTTCTTCCAGCCGCAGGCAGCACTTTCGGCCACGGATGGCATCATGACCGATTATATCTACCGGGTCATGACGCCGTTCACGACGCTGCTCTACAAGACCTGCCCGAACGCCGCCAACCGCTGGGACGTCATCTGCCTCTTCGTCCAGCCCCTTGATCCGGGGCGATGCCGCGCCCACCCGGTGATGTTCCTGATCGACGACGTCTCGACGACGACCGAGCTTGTGCATTTCCAGCAGCTGATCTTCCTGCAGGATCGGATCATCCTGGAAAACCAGCGCCCCGTGCTGCTGCCGATGGAAGCGCGGGCCGAAATCCCGACGCGGGCCGATGCCAGCTCCATTGCCTACAGGCGCTGGCTGAAGGAGAAGGGGATTACCTACGGCACCACGGCGATGGCGGCGTGACGGCGGAAATTTGATGGATCTGCGCAACAGGACACTCCGCGCCAGCGGCTTTCATTCGCCCGAACGCGGCAAGATCGACGTCCTCGAGGAAGTGCTCATCGAGATCGATGGCGATGGCCGGATCGCTTCGGTTCATCGCATGAGCGATCCCGGTTACGATGGCATCCTTCGCGAGCGCGAAGCGAGCGGCCGGCTCGTCATCCTTCCTGCTGGCTCGTACCTGCTGCCGGGCTTCGTCGACCTGCATGTCCATGCGCCGCAATACCCGCAGCTTGGCAATGCGCTCGGCGTGCCGCTCGAGGTCTGGCTGCAGACCTACACCTTTCCGCTCGAGGCCAGATATCGGGATCTGGCCTTTGCAAGGCGCTCCTATGGGCTGCTTGTCGACGACCTCCTGTCGAACGGCACGACCACCGCCCTCTATTTTGCAACCATTCACCAGGAGGTAACGCGCCTGCTGGTCGATCTGTGCCTGGAGAAGGGCCAGCGGGCTCTGGTCGGCAAGGTGGCGATGGACAATGTCGACGAATGTCCGGACTATTATCGGGACGCCTCACCGGACGCGGCACTCGACGGAACGCGGGCGCTGATCGACTATGTCCGGTCTCATCCGGAAAATACCGAGAACCGGGTCCTGCCGGTGGTCACGCCGCGCTTTATCCCGTCCTGCACGGACGCGACGCTCGAAGGGCTCGGCGATATCGCCGGCGAATGCGGCTGCCATGTCCAGACCCATTGCTCCGAAAGCGATTGGGCCCATGGCTATGTGCTTGCCCGATATGGCCTGACCGATACCGAGATGCTCGATCGGTTTGGCCTGCTGCGGCGTCGCACGGTGTTGGCACATGGCAACTTCCTGACGGCAGACGATATGGAGATGATCCGCGTCCGTCAGTCGGCGATTGCCCATTGCCCTCTGTCAAACGCCTATTTCGCCAACGCCGTCTTTCCGCTTCGGGCAGCGCTCGAGAAAGGGCTGCATGTCGGACTGGGCACCGATATCTCCGGTGGACCCAGTGCCTCGATGCTGGAGAATTGTCGCGGCGCCATTCTCGTCTCGCGGATGCTGCAGACCGGGGTCGACCCAAGGCTTGAAGCCGATGCGCGGTCGACCTTCGGGCCGGCGCAGATCGACTTTCGCGACGCCTTCCATATCGCCACCGCAGGCGGCGGGATCGCGCTTGATCTGCCTGTCGGGCAATTTACGCCGGGCTTCAAGTTCGACGCCATCGTCATCGATATCAATGCTGACGGTGGAACGGTCCGTCTTTGGGATGAGCTCGATCACGGTGAAAACATCCTGCAGAAAATCGTCTACACCGCATCCAGCGCCAATATCGCTGCCGTCTGGATCGATGGCGAGCAACGGTCGGGCCGTGGGATCTGATGAGTTCTGGATATAGCGGATAGAAGCAAATCGTCCTCGTCACGGGATCGTCGCATTGAAGTCGTCAATTACCGTCTGCCTCTTGTGCCTTGGATCATCGAAAACCGAAATGGAGTCTTGAAATGGCAAAGGAAATCTTCTGCAGCTTTGGTGTGGACGTGGATGCGGTGGCTGGATGGCTCGGCTCTTATGGGGGCGAGGATT
>Ga0070670_100000551_pt1 | contig 29820 bp, 25 predicted proteins | sample KBSS63metaG_FD_64665 | JGI IMG/M metagenome (GOLD analysis project Ga0070670, IMG submission 64665) | Switchgrass rhizosphere microbial communities from Kellogg Biological Station, Michigan, USA - KBS S6-3 metaG | ecosystem: Host-associated > Plants > Roots > Rhizosphere > Soil ... | reverse complement strand
CGTCGACGACGCGGTTGAAGCGCTTGGTGCTCTTCCACTCGCCTTCCCAGTTGTCCGGGTCGGTCATCGTGAATTCGATCTCGAGCTGCTTGCCGTCGTTGACCATGCGGAAGCGCTCCACGATGTGCAGCTTCTCGCCGGCCGGAATGGCGGGGCCGTCCTGATCCATCCAGTGGTGATCGCCGCGGAACCCAACGGTATCGACCACCAGCTCGTTGCCCTGCCACGTGCCGATCGACTCGCCGTTGTAGGTACGGACGATCACGTCGGGATCGGTGTGCTTGCGGCCATCCAGATAAATGATGCGAACGCTGTTCATGAACCCGCTGATCATGTAGATGGCGGTGGGCTTCTGAATCATCGCCATCGGCCAGTAGCGGGTCATGATGAGCGGGAGGCCGGCCGGCCAGCACTGGCCGATGTCGTCCTTGTACACCTTCCCCTCACCGTCGTACTTCATGGAGGTGTCGAACTCCTTCTGCGCCGCAGCGGTGAGCTTGGGATAGGGCGGGAGGTAAAAATGCCACGCCTTCGGGTCCTGGCTCACATCGATGAACCAGTTGCTGGTGACGTCGAACGGCGGCGTCGGACGCGCCTTGTTCAAGTTGGCGGGCGCCAGGGCGCTCAATGTTCCGGCCGCGGTCGCGTCGGCCTCGGCCTGTGTGGGGGCCGGGGACGCCGGCTGCGACGGCGCGGTCGAGCATCCAGTCACAGCACAGCTCAACGCGGCCGCAGCCGCGGCCGCGCGGATCGTCATCACACTCATCATGGGTCTGCTCCGCGTCGGGCTATTTCGATTCCGGGGTGCCGAGACGCGCCGGCCGCTCGAGCAGCTCGCGGCCGTCGGCCAGCATCATCGACACGAAGATGCCCGACGGTTCGCCGCTGCGGACCGGGTTCACAACCACCGTCACCTTGTCACCGGGCTTGATGATGTTGGACTTCCAGCCGGCGCGAATCAGGTAGGTCGGGCTCGTCAGCTCGACGCCCCACACCACCAGCTTGCCCTTGTCCTTCTCGTCCGGCACTTCCACTTCGATCCACGTGTGCGGGTTCTGCCACCGGAATTCCTTCACCGTTCCGACGAGGGTCACCTTCTTCGTGCGATCGAACGCCGCCGGCGAATGATGCGCGAATGCCGGAGCGACGATCGCCACGGCCATCACAGCCGACCACAATACCTTCTTCATTTGATCTCCTAGCGCACCTGAACCTTCGATGACGTGCTCTGCAGGTGCTCGTTCAGGTCCGGGCGGCACTCGACTTCTTCCACGTCGATGTCGTTCACCCGGTTCCAGCGGCGCACCCCTTTCCACTCGCCTTCCCAGTTCTTGGGATCCGTCAGCGTCATCGCGATTTCGAGCTGCTTGCCGTCGTTGACGAGGCGGATCCGCTCGACGATCTTCAGTTCGCCGCTGGCCGGGACGCCCTGGTCCACCCAGTGGTGCTCGTCGTCGATGAAGTTCTTGGTCTCGACCACCAGCGTATCGCCCTCCCAGTGGCCCACCGATTCGCCGTTGAAGGTTCGCACCACGATGTCGGGATCGGTATGCGATCGCCCGTCGAGGAAGATGGTCCGCAGGCTGTTCATGAACTCGCTGACCATGTAGATCGCGGTGGGCAGCTGGATCATCGCGATCGGCCACACGCGGGTCATGATGATCGGCACGCCCGCCGGCCAGCACTGGCCGATGTCGTCGCGGTAGACCTTGCCGTCCTTGATCGCCTGCAGGTAGGCGTCGCGGTGCTTCTGTGCGTTGGGCGTCAGCTTCGGGATGGTCGCCGGCCCGAACAGCCAGCCCTGGATCCCGGGGGTGTTGTCGATGAACCAGTTGCCGGTGAGGTCGAACGGCGGCTTGGGCCGTGGCTTGGCCATGTTTTCCGGCGCCAGCGCGCTCACCTGAGGCGGCGGGGCCTGAGCACCCGCCAGCGCGGGGACGAGTGAGGCGGCAGCCGCGAGAAGTGCGGCGGAGATCCATTTGCGCCCTGCGAAAGCAGCCATGGCGCGCCATTGTAACGCCGCCCCGCGACTTTCTTGAAAGCGCCCGGCACTGCACGCCGGCCGCACGCACGATTTCGTTTTCTGAGGTACCGAAATCGTATTCGCCCGGTTCTCCACCTGTGATTGGGCGAACGGCCCACAGTGCGACATCTGCTGGCATTTCAAGCGATTGAATCGGGGCAGGACAGGCTCGACTGTGGCATATCGATTGCCCGCAATACCTTGGACGACCATCGTGACACGACCCTCCACCCCCTCCCTCCCCTCGGACGCGCAGCACCCGCCCGACGACGAAGAACTGGCGCTCGAAGTCGATGCCCTCATCAACGAACTTGGTGTCGGTGTCGACGCCTCCTCCATCGAGGTACAGGCGGTTGAGCCGGCGCAGACCGAGGCGGAAGAGGACGAGGACGATGACGGCTTCATCGCCCTGAACTTCGAGGAGGCCGCGGTCGAACCGCTCGACGATCTCGAGGTCGACGCCATCTGGTCCAAGAACCGCCCGATCGACCCCGAGGTCCACGAGGCCGAAATCGCCCTGGTCGAGGCGCACGCCAAGGCGCGGATGGCGGCCGAGGTGGCTCAGGTCAAGGCGCAGGCCGCCGCCGAGCGGCACGCCGACCTCGAGCGCCTCGAACAGGAAGCCGCGACCCGGCGCGACGCCGAAGTGGCCGAAGCGCGGGCCCAGGCCGAGGCGGCGGCTCGAGAGTCGCTCGCCAATGAATTGCGTCGCCTCGAGGCCGAGAGCGAAGCGCGCCGCGAGACGGCGGTGGCCGAGGCCCGCGCTCAGGCCGAAGCGGCGGTCCGTGCCCAGGCCGAGCAGGCGGCGCGCGAAGCGTTGCAGCAGGAACGGCTCCAGGCGGAACAGGCGGCCCGGCAGTCGCTGCAGGCCGAACTCGCGCGCGTCGAGCAGGAGGCCGCCGGCAAACGGGACGCCGAGGTCGCCGAGGCCCGCGCGCAGGCGGAGCAGGCGGCGCGCGAAGCGTTGCAGCAGGAGCTCGCACGGCTGCAGCGCGAGGCGGCCGCAACCCGGGACGCCGCGGTCTCCGATCTTCAGGCGGAACAGGCCGCACGGCAGTCGCTGCAGGCCGAGCTCGCACGCGTGGAACAGGAAGCCGCGGCGCGCCGAGACGCCGAAGTTGCCGAGGCGCGCGCGCAGGCGGAAGCGGCGGCCCGCGGCGCGCTCGCACTGGAACTGCAGCGGGTCGAAGCCAACGCCGCCGCCCAGCGTGAAGCCGCCGTCGCCGAGGCGCGCGCGCAGATGGAACAGGCCACGCGCGAGTCGTTCGCCGCGGAACTGGCGCGCCTCGAAGCGGAAGGCGAAGCCAAGCAGGAAGTGGCGGTCGCCGAAGCGCGCGCGCAGGCCGAGGCCGCGGCCCGTGAATCGCTGAAGCACGAGCTCGCACGGCTCGAGCAGGAAGCGGCGGCCAAGCGTGAAGCCGCCGTCGCCGATGCGCGCGCGCAGGCCGAGGCCGCGGCCCAGGCATCGCTGCAAGCCCAGCTCGCACGCCTCGAAGAGGAAGCGGTCGCCCGCCGCGAGAAGGAAGTATCCGAGGCGCGCGAGCAGGCCGAAGTCGCGGCCCGCGAGGCGCTGGCCGTCGAGTTGAAACGGCTCGAGACGGAAGCCGCGATGCGACGCGAAACCGCCGTCGCCGAAGCGCGCGCTCAGGCCGAAGAGGCGAGCAAGGACGCGCTCCAGGCCGAACTGATCCGGCTGGCACAGGAGGTCACGACCAAGCGCGAGGCCGCCGTCGCCGAAGCCCGGCGCCAGGGCGAACAGGCCGGTCGCGAATCGGCCAAGGAGTCGCTGAACGCCGAGCTCAAGCGGCTCGAAGACGAAGTGGCGCAGAAGCGCGAGGCGGCGGTCGCCGACGCCCGCGCGCAGGCCGAGGACGTGGCACGCGCGGCACTGTCCGCCGAGCTCGCGCGCCAGGACGCCGAGGCCGCCCAGCGGCGCGACGCCGCCGTGGCCGACGCCCGGGCCCAGGCCGAGCAGACGGCGCAGCAGGCGCTCGACCGGCTCGAGGCCGAAGCGGCGCAGAAACGCGAGGCAGCAGTCGCCGACGCCCGCGCCCAGGCCGAACGTCAGGCGCAGGAGGCACTGCGGCAGGAGCTGCTGCGGCTCGAGACGGAAACGGCGCAAAAACGCGAGGCGGCGGTGGCCGACGCCCGCGCGCAGGCCGAGGCACAGACCCGCGAGACGCTGAGCACCGAGGTCGAGCGCGTCAAGACGGAGACCGAAGAGAAGCTCCGTCGAGAGCTGGAACGCGCGCGGACCGAGCTCGGCCAGGTGCGCGCCGAAGCGATGCTCGAGGCCCGCATGGCCGCCGAGAAGGCCACGGCCCGGATGCTCGAGGAAGAAGTGACGCGCGTCCGCGCCGAAACCGAGGCTCGCCTCGGTCAGGAGCTCGGCAACCTGCGCGAGCAGGCCGAGAACGCGCGCCGGCTGCAGGCCCAGGCGCAGCAGCAGGCGGAAGCCATCCGTGAGCAGGCCGCTCGCGACGTGCAGTCGGCGGCACAGAAGGCCGCGGCCCGCGCCTTCGAGGTCGAGGCGGTGCGCATTCGTGCCGAGGCCGAAGCACGGCTCCGCGAAGAGACCGAGCGCGCCCGCCTCGAAGCGCAGGCGCAGCTCGAGCGCGAGGTCGCACGGCTGCGCAGCGAAAACGACGAGCGGCGCGCCGCCGACTTCGCTGACGTGCGCGCGCAGATGTCGGAGCTGCAGGAGGCCGCTCGTGCGGCGAAGGTTGCCCCGGCCCCGCCGAGCCCGCGCCTGGAGGCGACCCCCCCGTCGCTTCCGGCCGACGAGGACGGACTCTCAGAGCCCGAGGCCGACGAAAATTTTGCGGCGGCCGGCTGGGTGCCCGCCGTCGGCACCGCCGCAGCGGCCCCGAGCCAGTGGCGCAAGTGGGCCGCCGGTGCCGGCGTGCTCGCCGTCGCGCTGGTGGCGGGCGTCGTAGTCCTTGGTCGTCCGGCGTCCACGCGCCGTCCCGAGCCACCGGCCGTCCAGGCCGAACCGGCACCGGTCAGCGCCGCCAGAGCGCCCGAGATCACCGCGGACGTGACGGCGCGGAAACAGCCCGCAACGCGCGCAGCGCAGGCCGCTGCGCCGGCGCCGCCCGCGGCAACGGCCGTCGCGCCGCGGACGGGAGCCTCCGGCTCCGCGATGCTGACGGTCTTCTCGCGCATCCCGCTCGACATCTACTTCGACGGCAAGCGGATCGGCACGACCGAGGACGGGCAGCTGCTGGTGCCGCCGGGAGCCCACCGGTTCGAGCTCGTGAGCCGCCGCTACAACTACCGGGGCGAGCTGTCGTTGTCGCTCCAGCCGGGCCAGATGATGACGCACACGGTGGCGCTGCCGTCCGGTGTGCTCCGCGTCCGCGGCGCCGCCGGCACTGAAGTCTGGGTGGAAGGCGAGCACGTCGGCGCACTGCCGCTGGCTGACGTAAGCGTGCCGATCGGCACGCGCGAAGTGGTGTTCCGTCACCCGCAGCAGGGCGAGCGCCGGCAGATGATCGAGGTCGGCGCGGGAGCGCCCGCCGAAGTGACGGCCGCCTTCGGCGCGGCAGCGGTGAACGACGCCGTCCCGGCGCCGCAGCCGGCCGCACCGGCGCCGAGCGCCGCGGTTCCGCCGGCCGCGCCGCCGCGGCTGGCGCCGCTCAGCGCGCCCAAGGCCAGCACCAACGCGATCCAGTAATAGCGGCGGCTCCCGGCTCCCGACTCACGGCTCCCGGCTCACGTTCGGCTACCATTACGCGCAATGGCGGCGCGCGCGTGGGCCCTCGTCGTGATCGTCGGGCTGCTGCTCCCCGCGGCTGCGACGGCGCAGCGCCCCGAGCCGTTCACCCCCGAAGTCGGCCAGGCGGGCAAGGACGTGGTGTGGGTGCCCACGCCGGAGCCGCTCGTCGAAAAGATGCTCGACCTCGCGAAAGTCGGGCGCGACGACTTCGTCATCGATCTCGGGTCGGGCGATGGCCGGAACGTCATCGGCGCCGCCAGACGCGGCGCCCGCGCGCTCGGGGTCGAATACAACCCGGACATGGTGGAGCTGTCGCGCCGCAAGGCGGCCGAGGCCGGCGTGGCGGACCGCGCCAGATTCGAGCGCGGCGACATGTTCCAGGCCGACATCTCCCGCGCCACCGTCATGGCGCTCTTCCTGCTGCCGAGCAACCTGCTGCAGCTGCGGCCGAAGTTCGTGGCGCTGGCGCCCGGTGCCCGGATCGTGTCGAACACGTTTCTGATCGCCGACTGGCCGCCCGACGCCAGCGTGTCGATCGACGAAGCGTGCGAGATGTGGTGCGAAGCGTACCTCTGGATCGTACCGGCGCAGGTCGGCGGCCGCTGGCGGCTGCGGAACGGCGAGCTCACGCTCACGCAGACGTTCCAGAAGCTGACCGGCACCCTGACGACGGGCGGCACGGCGGCGCCGGTGACCGGCATCCTCCGCGGCGCCGACATCGAGCTCTCCAGCGGCACAATGACGTGGCAGGGACGGGTGCGGAACGGCGCGCTGGAACTTCACGGCAGCGATGGGCGTCGGATCAAAGCGACACGCGTGAACGGATGAACCGTCCGCACACTCCCGCGCAGCACAGCATCTGGCACACCGGCTTCACGCCGGTTCGCTCCGACAGGAGGCAGCGGCCATGACATGGTGGTTGTGGGTGGCCCTCGGGCTCGTGCTCGGCGCCATCGAGCTGGCGACCCCGGGCGGATTCTTCGTCATCTTCTTCGGCGTAGGCGCCATCCTGGTGGGGCTGGCGCAGCTGGCCGGGCTGGGGCTGCCGGCGTGGGGCCAGTGGCTGGCGTTCCCCATCCTCGCCATCGTGGCGCTGCGCCTCTTCCGGCGGCCGCTGCTGGCATGGCTGCAGCCGGCCCGCACGGACACCGTGGATTCCATGGTGAGCGAGGTGGCGGTGCCGGTGGCGGCCATCGAACCCGGGCAGCACGGCCGCGCGGAACTGCGGGGGACCATGTGGTCGGCGCACAACGTAGGGGCCACGGCCGTCGGCGCCGGACAACGCTGCCGCGTCGTCGCCGTCAACGGTCTTCAACTCGACATCCGTCCGGAGTGAGGTGATACGTGGAAGCGACACTTGTCGTCCTCGTGCTCGCGGTGCTGCTGGTCATCTTCATCCTCTTCAAGACCGCGGTCGTGGTGCCGCAGCAGAACGCCATCGTCGTCGAGCGGCTGGGCCGCTATCACGCCACGCTCAATGCCGGCTTCCATCTGCTGGTGCCCTTCGTGGACGTCATTCGCTACCGTCACTCGCTCAAAGAGCAGGCCATCGACATCCCGGCTCAGGTCTGCATCACGCGCGACAACGTGCAGGTGGGCGTCGACGGCATCCTCTACCTGAAGGTGCTCGACCCGGAGCGTGCGTCCTACGGCATCTCGAACTACACGTTCGCCATCATCCAGCTCGCGCAGACGACGCTCCGCAGCCTGGTCGGCAAGATCGATCTCGATCGGACGTTCGAGGAGCGCTCGAGCATCAACACCGAGATCGTCAGCGAGCTCGACAAGGCGTCCGAAGCGTGGGGCGTGAAGGTGCTGCGCTACGAGATCAAGAACATCGAGCCGCCGGCCGACATCATCGCCGCGATGGAAAAGCAGATGCGTGCCGAGCGTGAAAAGCGCGCGGTGGTGCTGCAGTCGGAAGGCCAGCGCGACGCGGCGATCAACACCGCCGAGGGCGACAAGCAGCAGGTCATCAAGGCGTCGGAAGCCAAGCGCCAGCAGCAGATCAACGAGGCCGAGGGGCAGGCCTCCGCCATCCGGGCAGTCGCCACCGCCACCGCGCAGGGATTGCGCGAAGTGGCAAACGCCATTCAGACCGACGGCGGGCGCGAAGCCGTGCAGCTGCGCGTGGCCGAGCAGTACGTGACGCAGTTCGGTCAGCTCGCGCGGACGACCACGGCAGTGGTCGTGCCGGCCAACCTCACCGACGTGGCGGGGATGATTGCGGCGGCGATGCGGGTGTTCGAGACGGCCGGCGGTCAGCCGGGCGGTCGTCCGGCCGGTCCGCGTTCTTAGCGGACGGCGCGGCTAGTCGCGCCCCGTAATCAACAGGACGCTGCGCAGGGTGCCGCGGCACGCCGAGGCGGCCACGCCTTCACGGCCCGGCGCGATGGTGACGCGCGAAGTATCCCACCGCAGCGACGTCGCCACGCTCCGTCCCGCGAAGACCGCGGTGCCGCGGCAATCGCCGCCGCCCGCCGACGCCGGCGCGCGCAGGTCGATCGTGCCCACGAACTGCGTATCCGGCGCGGTGCCGGCCAGGGTCCCGGTGATGGTTCCGCTCCACTGCTGATAGGCCGGTGAGGTGAACGCCAGCGTGCCCGTGACGCTGCGATCGTCCTGATCGATCGACAGCGTCACGCCGCTGATCGAATGGACGCCGTGCTGTTCCCAGTCCGAGGTGCCGGTCCAGGTTCCCGAGATGTTGGCGACGCCCGAAGAGGGCGCCGGCGCGGTCTGCACCGTGCGCGAGCCGCTGAAGGTCGCCACCGCCATCAGGGGCAACAGCGTGAGCACAACGGTCGTAACACGTCGACGATGGGTGGACACGAACAGGCGCCTCGAAATCAACGAGTGGATGTGGGAACGAGCGTGAGCTGAATACGCTTGCGGTACTTCACCGGCTTGCCGTTGAGCGTCGCCGGCTGGTACTGCCAGGTCTTGGCGGCCTGGAGCACCAGGCGGTCGTACGCCGGGTTCGGCTGGCCGCCCATCGTGGCCGACTCCACCGAGCCATCGCTGTCGATGACGATATCCATCACCAGCGAGCCGCCGAGCAGCACGCGGCCGGGGTACTGCGGCACCGCCTGCCGGACGGTGACGGGCGGCACCACGTCGGAGTCGGACGGCGAGTAGACGCGAGGCGCCCTGTTCACCATCGCCTCGACAGAGGGGGTGGCCGGCGCCGACGCCGGAGGCGGCGCGACCGCCTTCGCCGCCAGATCGCTGAATCCCGCGGCGAGCATCTTCAGATCCGAGAGCGGCGGCTGCGCGCTGATGACCTCGAGGTCCGGATCGTTCAGCCCGGCCAGCACCTGCGAGAAGCCCTTGGCTGCAGCGGCGTATTCCTTTTTGTCGAACGAGGCCTTGGCGGCCATGTAGTGCTGCTGAACGAGGGCGGGCAGCAATCGCTTGCGGGCGTCGGTGAAGGCCGAGCGCAGGCGCGGCGGCACATCGTCGGCGGCCGGGCGATAGAGAGGATCCTGCACGATCATCGCGTCGATGACCTTGACGGCCTCGGCGTTGTTGCCCACAGCCACCAGACACAGCGCGCGATAGAGCTCGATGGCCTGGCGCTCGGGACCGGCGGGCGTCGCGGACACGAGCCCGTTGAGCATGTCGAGCGCTCCGCCATATTCTGCCGACGCATAGAGCGTGCGAGCGGTCGCAAACGACGCGGCCGGCGCCGGTGCCTGCGCCGATGCGCCCGTGACAGCGGCCAGCAGCGCGGCGGCCGCGACAAGCCAGGTCTTCAGAGCCTTCATTTCGTCCTCATGTCCATGCTGACGCGCGTCGGGGCGCCCGTGGTCACGGTCGCCATGGTCCGGCGCTCGCCGAGTTCCGGATGACGGAACACGATCTCGTGCGTGCCGATCGGGACCGACACGCTGCCGATCGGGGTCTCTCCCGCACGCTCGCCGTCAATCGACACCTCGGCCCAGGGCAGCGCGTTCACCGCCAGCGAGCCCTTCGGCCACTCCGGCTTCACCGTCGCCACCTGGCCGGCGCCGACGTCCACCGTTCTGGTGGAGCGGTAGCCGAGCGCTTCGTTCACCATTTCGAGGTCGTGGCGGCCGACGGCCACCATGATGCGATCGCTGCGGCTGCTGCCCACGAGCCGGCCGCCTTCGAACACCTGCAGGTCGGCCGGCGCGGCGATGGCGATCCAGCCCGAGACGTTGGTGCCCGGCGCCTGCGACTTGATCGTCATCGGCACCACCAGCGACGCGGTGGCACCCGCTTCGATCACGACGTTGTCGTTGAACGTGCCGGACTCGTTCTCGAGCGTCACGCGATGCGTGCCGGCGGTGAGTCCCTTCACCGTCACCGGTGAGCGCCCATACGCTTTGCCGTCCACGGTGACCAGCGCCTTGGCGGGATCCGTGCGGACCATCAGGTCGCCCATGCCGGCCGGCGTCTTGGGCATCTCGATGAAGTGCGACATATGGGTGCCGGCCTGCATCGTGACGGGCACCTTGCGCCGGTCGGTCTCGGTGACGAGCTCCACGACGTGCGCGCCGGGAGACAGCGTGACGGTGAGCGGCGTGTTGCCGCGGCTCGAGCCGTCGATGAACACCGCCACGCCGTCCGGGTTGGTCCCGATCTCGAGCGTGCCGGTGGTCGGCGCGACCGCTGCGGGCGTCGCCGACTTGCGGTCGAGCATGGTGATGCCGGTGGTCACGGCGATGAGCACGAGCACCGCGGCGATCGCCCACGGGCTCTGCCACACCGGACGGCCGGATCGGACGCGGGCGGCCTGGCGCCCCGCGGGCTGTACGGCTTCCGGGACGGCGACGGACTCGGGCTTTTCGATGCGGGGCATGTCGGGGTCCTTCTTGTTGGACGCGATCGACTCGGAGCCGGCGTTCGCCCACGGGCCCGACTGCGGCGCCGGGATCTTCAGATCGGCGACGGCGGGCCGGGGCGTGAAGGGCGTCACCGAGGCGGTGGTGATCGGTGGCGACGGCGGCGGCGTGAAGGCGACCGCCGCCGGGAACGGCATCACGCTGGAGACGGGCGAGTCCAGCTCGCCGTCATCGTCGTCGTCATCGTCGTCGACGTCGTCCGAGGCGTCGTCGTCCGAGCCACCGGTCTCGTCGACCGCCTGGTCGGCGACCGGTGCTTCGACGGCGGCGAACACGGGAGCGATCGCCTCTTCGTGGCTCGTCATCGGCTGCGGCGCCGCAAACGGCGCCACCGGTTCGGGCGCAACGATAGCCACCGGCTCGGGCACCACCGGCATCGCGGCGACGGGCACGGGCGGAACCGCCGGCGGGTCGACGGTGGCCGCCAGCTTGGGCACTTCCACCGCCGCCGGCTCGGGCTTCGGCTGCGCGGCCATCTGGCGCTCGAGCGCCATCGCCGCGGCGTACCGCGAGAGAAACGAGCGGAGCGCAATGCGCCCGGCGGCGTCGTCCGCGTCGAGGACACGATCGAGCTCGGTCTGCGCATCGAGAGCCGAGACGAACGCGGCGCGCGGCTCGATGTGCAGGGCGCGGCGCAGCCAGGTGCGCAGCGCCGCCGGCAGCGGATCAGAGCTGTTCATCTGGCGCGCGGTGGCGCTGTCGAGCACGTCGGCAATCTTGTGTGGATATTCCTCGACGGCGAGCGGGCGGCCCAGCAGCAGCGCGAGCGCCACCGCAGCCATCTGCGTGACGTCGGCCGCCTGGTCGAAGTGCGAGAGCCCGATGGGGCGCGGCAGCGCGATGCCCAGCTCGCGCCAGTAGCGCTCCCAGGAGAAGTGCATCTCTTCGAGCGCCGGACCCAGCACGTACTCAACGACCACCAGCCGGCCGTCCGGCGTGACGACGAGCCGCTCGGGCGAGATGGCGCCATGGCACACGCCGGGGCCGCTGTCGTGCAGCGCCGCAATGGCGGAGACGAGCTGACGGATCAACCAGGCCGCCGCGCGATACTCGAGCGGAATCGATCGCTTGCGGGCGCCGGCGAGCACATCGGACAGACGCACGCCGCGAACGTGATCCGAGATGATCACAATCGCCGAGCTGCGGGTGTCGAGGCGCTCCACGGCGCGGACGCGGCCGAAGGCTTCGTGCCGGAAGTCCGCGACGCGCGCGACCTGCTCGCGCAGCATTTCTTCGAAAATGGAGACGCAGCTCAGCTCGTTGCTGACCTTGAGCACCTCCAGCGGCTCGTTGGCGGCGCCCACCGCGTACAGCCGCTCGCCGAGGCCGTCTTCGAACGCCACAGGCGCGATGGCACGCGATTGTGAAGCAGCGGGGTTCATGTGTAGGGTATCGGCAGCAGCAGTGCCACTTCTGCATAGCGGGAGCAACAATGTGCAGATGGCCGGAACGGGCTGTACCACCGCTACTTGAGGAGCGTCATGGCCCGTGAGACGCCGATTCCGCACGATGCGTCAACCGCGACGTGATCACAAATCCGTCAGCCCACACTCGTTTTTGATCGACAGGATTGTTACGGCAGAGGTTAGATTTCTGAAGATCTTGTCGACGTGAACCTGGCACTCCTGCTCATCGCGGCACAGCTGTGGCGTGCCGCACCGGTCGGCGCCTTCGCGCGGGTGACGCTCGCCGTCGCGCTGCTCTCGCTCGAGATGCAGGCGGCCACGCTGCTCGGTGCCGGCAATCTGCGGTCGCTGGTGCTCGTGAACGCGGCGCTCGGCGCCGTGTGGTTCTACGCGTGGCCACCCCGTCCTCGGCAGCCGGCGGCCGGCACGGCGTTGCCGTGGGCGGCGATCGCGGTGCTCGTCGCGATCGGCGCCCTGCTCGCCACCCGCCCGCTGGTCGGGGCCGACCCCTACCATCTCGATCGTGTGGCGCAGATTCAGCGGCTGGGCACCCTCGAGTACGACACGGCGGCCGACATCAAGGTGAACGTTCTGGCCTCGTCGTACGAGCTCGTGCTGGCGGACCTGCGACAGATGCCGTGGATCGGCGGTCTGCTGCTCCGCCTGCACGGGCTCTTCAGCCTCGCCTACTTCACGCTCGGCGTGGCCGCGGTGCGGCGCTGGCTGCCGGGCGGCCGGACGTGGTGCTGGTCCTCGGTCTTCGTCGTGCCGGTGGTGTTCCACCAGCTCGCGTTCGTCAAGAACGATCTGTACTCGGCGACGCCGGCGCTGGTGGCGCTGGCCTGGATCGTCGTGCGCGCGCGCGGCGCGGGCGCACGCGAGATCGCGGCGGCCGCCGCGCTTGCCGGCCTGGCGGTGGCGATGAAGTGGGTGGCGTTTCCGCTCGCGCTCGTGATGACGGCCTGGATTGTGTGGCACCGGGGACGGGACGCCGCCGCGCTCGGCGCACTCGCGGCCGGTGCGGCGGCGGGCGCCGTCGCGGGAGGCCTGCCCTTTACCCTCGTGCAGACGGCGCGCTGGTACGGGCACCCGCTCGAACCGCTCGCGGCGCTCGGCAATCGCACGACGGGGGCTGCTGAGGCGCTGACCAGCGTGGGACGTTTTGCTCTGAGCCTCTTCGACTTCGGCGCGCTGACCCGGCGGTGGTGGCCCGGCCGCGGCGGCTGGGGCACCACCTTCGGGGCGCCCTTCCTCTGGGCCGCGGTGGTGGCGGCCGGGACGTGGTCGTCGCCGGTGGTTCGCAGCGCGGCCGTCGTCGCCGCGTGCTACTTCGCGGCGTTCGCCGCCGTGTATCCGGATGCCGACGTATCGCACCGCCTCGTGCTGGCGCCAGGGCTCCTGCTCATCGCCGCCGCCGCGCAGCAGACCGACGGCGACGGCTCACGTGCGCGCTGGTCCCGCCAGCTTCTCGCCATCGCGCTCGCGCTTTCGGCGGCGCAGATCGCCAGGAGCGTCTGGCTTTACATGGCGGCTCAGGGCTGAGGGCTGAGGGCTCCGGCTCCCGGGAGTCAACGCATGCGGAGGGTCTTCCCCTTCGTGAGCGCGACGACCGCGGGGTGTTTCAACTTGCGCTCGATCGACACGGCCACGTAGCGTTCGCGCACCGCGTCGGTGCGCCCGATCACGCGCGCGCCGGACAGCCGTGACACCTCGCGCTCGATGACCGTCGGTGCCGGAAACATCGCCTCTGCCGACCCGGCAAACGCCAGCAGCAGGGCCGAGTCGTCGAACTCGGCGACGACGCGCGGCCGCACGCCGGTGGCGTCGAACCAATCGTCGAGGGCGCGGCGGTAAGCGGTGGTGGCGGTGGGGAGCAGCATCGGGCCGCCATTGAGCGACTTGGGAAACCGGCTGCGCCGCACCAGGCTGGCCGGCGCGAAGAACGACGTGCCCGATTCTCCGAGCGCGTGGTTGAACACGCGCACTCGCACGTGCGGCGGTGCCGGCGTGTCGCTGATGACGACGTCGAGCGCGTGGGTCGCCAGTCGCGTCAGCAACTCCTCGGGGTTGCCTTCGACGCACACCAGCTTCACATCGCGCCGCTCGCGCAGGACCGGCTGCAGCAGCCGGCTCACGATCAGCTTGGGAACAGCGTTGGCGACGCCCACCGTGAGCTGCAGCGCGCGCCCCGACGGGCGTCCGCGCAGCGCCTCGAGCATCTCGCCGCCGAGGCCAAAGATGTCCTCGGCGTAGCGGTAGACCACCCGGCCGACGGCCGTCGGCACCAGCGTGCGGCCCCGCCGCTCGAACAGCCGGTGGCCCAGCGTGTCCTCGAGCCGCCGCACCTGCGCGCTCACGGTCGGCTGCGACAGGCGCAGCTTCTCGGCCGCGCGCGACACGCCGCCCTCACGGACGACCGTCCAGAAGTAGAGCAGGTGGTGGTAGTTCAGCCAGTCCATGCAAGGTCCTTGGTGCTTCGCACTGAGTGCTTGGTACCGTATCGAGTTTATCAATGGACTCGTTCATAACTATCTATTTGTCTATGCATGCTGACCCGGTCACTCTAGCCACGACGCCGGAGACTTGGTCTGCAACTGCTCTTTCCGTTCACCGATTCGTGGTGGCTGTATGCCGGCTTCACCGCCCTCGTGCTGGCGCTGCTCACCCTGGACCTCGGCGTGTTCCACCGCCGGGCGCACGTGGTGTCGTTCCGCGAGTCGCTCGCCTGGTCGGCGGTGTGGGTCGCGGTGGCGCTCGGAGTGTGCCTGGGGCTCGGTGCCTACGCCAGCGCCCGGTTCGGCGCCGGCACCGGCCGCGAGGTGGCGCTCGAGTTCCTCACCGGCTACGTCGTCGAGAAGTCGCTCGCCGTGGACAACATCTTCGTGTTCGTCCTGGTGTTCCGCTACTTCGCGGTGCCGCCCGTCTTCCAGCACCGCGTGCTCTTCTACGGCATCCTCGGGGCGCTGGTCTTCCGAGCGGTGTTCATCGCCATCGGCGCCGCGCTCCTGCAGTTCGACGCCGTCATGCTGCTGTTCGGCGCATTCCTGCTGCTGACCGGGGCGCGCATGCTGTGGTCGCCGGAGCCGAGGGTCGAACCGGATCGCAACCTCCTCGTGCGCCTGCTCCGCCGAGCGCTGCCGATCACACCCGCCTTTGAGGGCGCCCGCTTCATGGTGCGGCGCGACGGGCGCCTCCACGCCACCCCGCTCCTCGTGGCGCTGGTCTTCCTGGAAGTGAGCGACGTGGTGTTCGCCGTCGACTCGGTGCCCGCCATCTTCGCGCTCACGCGAGAGCCGCTCATCGTCTTCACCTCGAACGTCTGCGCCATCCTCGGCCTGCGCGCCATGTATTTCCTGCTCGCCGGCGCCATCGAGCGCTTCCACCTGATCGGCTATGGACTGGCCTGCGTGCTGATGTTCGTGGGCCTGAAGATGGTGTGGCTGAACGCCGCCTTCGATGGCCACTTCCCCATCAGCTGGTCGCTCGGGATCATCACGCTGCTCATCGGCGGCAGCGTCGTCGCCTCGCTCGCCGTTCCCCGCCGGCCCGCCACCGAAACGCCAGCAATCCGGCACAAAGCCGGGTAGACCGTGCGGTCGGCGGCTACCGCGCGTTAGTGCAGATGTAGGCCCGACACACCATGCACGCCGACCTCACCTTCCCCGCTCACCCCGGCTCGGCCGGACTCGCCGCGTCAGACCGCCCCACGCGCATCGCGTGGATTGCGGCCGTTGCCAGCGCGGCGCTGGCAGGCGGGGCGGCACTGGCCGGCGCTGTAGTGGTGTTCGGGCCGGTTCCGCGTTCCTGGCCGCACGCACTCGACGGCCCGGCACGCCTGGCCGTGGCGGCCCTGATCGGCATCGGCGTCACCGCGGTGCAGCGGCGCGGCGAGCGCGCGGCCCAGGCCCGCGCCATGCACCACGCCCAGATCCTGCTCTGCGTGTCGGGGGCCATGATGATGGTCCTCGTCAACGACTCGCTGGCGCGCGCGTTCGGCATCGCGGGCGCGGCCAGCCTGGTGCGCTTCCGCACGCCCGTCGACGATCCTCGCGACGCCGCGGTGATGTTCCTGCTCATCGGCCTCGGCATGGCGAGCGGCGTCGGTGCCTTTGCGCTCGCCGCCGGCGGCGCCGCGATGATCGCGCTCTTCCTCGTCTGGCTTGGCCACACCGGCGGGCCGCGGCGCCGATCGCTGCTGGTCGACCTGGTGGCGTGCGGTCCGGCGTTCCCCGGCGCGCACGTGCAACGCGTGTTCGCCCGGCACGGTGCCACGCTCGAAATTCGCGAAGCCTGGTTCGGCGACGACGCCCGCGCCACCTACCTGGCGACGTTTGCCGGCGATGTGCCGCTCGACGTTGTCCACGCCGATCTCGTCGCCGACGGGACGGGTGGTCTGCGAGCGGTGTCGTGGGAACCGGCCAAGAAGAGACTGCTGTGACCGGGCGTGCGCGCGAACGCCTCGTCGTCGCTCCGTGCCTGCGGCGCCGCACCATCCTGGCGGCGGTCCGCTCGGCACACACGCACCTGGCGCTCTCGATCTTCCGTTGCGACGACCTGGCCGTGCAGAACGCACTCGCCGCCGCGGTGCGGCGCGGCGTCCACGTCCAGGTGCTGATGACCGCCCGGGCGCGGGCGGCGGGTCCGCACCTGGAGGCTCTGCACGCCTGGCTCTCCGGTCACGGTATCGACGTGCGCCGGTACGGTGGCGGCATGAAGTACCACGCCAAGTTCCTGGTGGCCGACGGGCGGCTGGCCGTCGTCACCACGCTCAACTACACGGCACGCTGCGTCACCCGCACGTGGGATTTCACCCTCGTCTCTCGTGACCCGACCGTGGTGTCGGCACTGACCGAGCTCTTTGCCGCCGACTGGGCGCTGCGCCCGGCCAGCTTCACCCCGGCGCAGCGCGAGCGGCTCATCGTCGGGCCGGAGCACGGGCCCCGTGAACGTTTTGCCGCGCTCGTGGACGAGGCCCGCCGGCGGCTCCGGATCTTCGACGCCAAGCTCAGCGACCCCCAGATCGTCGCGCGGCTCGGCGATCGGCAGCGGGCGGGCGTCGCCATCGAAATCGCCCGCCGTCGGGACGTGCAGCCGCTGCGCCGCCACGGGAAGCTCCTGGTGGTGGATGACGCGGCAGCGGTCATCGGCAGCCTCGCACTTTCCGCGCGCGCCCTCGATCACCGGCGCGAGCTCGCCATCGTCATCCGCGAGCCTCGCCTGGTGGCGGAGCTGAACGCGTTCTGGCAGGCGCACGCGGTGCCCGCCGCGCCCGCCGCCCGGGCCGGCGTGGCGGCCGGCCGCCTGGAGCTGGCGTCGTGACGCGCTCGGTGCCGGTACTCGTCGGAGCGCTGCTGGCGGCCGCGGGTTCCACGACCGCGGCGGCGCAATCGCTGCGAATCGGCGAGGCGATTCGTATCGAGCCGAAGGCGCGCGTGGACGTCGACTTCCGTGCCGCCGAGGCGGGCGACGGCGATGTGGACGTCGATCTGGCGCGCCGCCGCCTCGGCGTCAGTGGCCGGGTCACCCGTTACGTCGAGTTCGAGGTGGAGCGCGAGGTCGATGGGACGGGCCGCTGGCGTGATGTGTTCGCCGACGTTCGCGCGAACCGGGCGATTCAGGTCCGCGCCGGCCATTTCAAGCTGCCCTTCAGCCGTGAGCAGCTCACCGGCGCCGGCGACCTCGACTTCATCGACCGCTCACGCGCGGCCGATCTGCTGGCGCCCGGGCGGAGCCTCGGAGTCTCGGTGCATGGCCGTGTCGCACGCCGCATCCTCGGTTACGAGGTGGGGAGCTTCGTGGGGGACGGCACGCGCAGCGGCCTGCCGGGCGCCGCAGCCGCCGAGCCCACGGTGGCGGCCCGCGTCACCATCAGGCCACGCGGCGGCTCGCGTCACGCCGGCGCGATCAACGACCTCGAAATCGGCGTCGCCGCCGCCACCACCGAGCTGCGCACCGGGCGGGCCTCGATCCGCGGCCGGCTCACCTCGAGCGATCTCTTCTTTGCGCCAGTGCTCGTGAGCGGGCGCCGTCTGCGCGTCGGCGGCGACCTCGACTGGCGGCCAGGACCGTTTGGAGTCCGGGGCGAATTCCTGCGGGCAGATGACGCGCGCCACGAGCAGGGGCTGATGGGCGAGATGCTGCCACCGCTGCGCGCGCAGGGATGGTACGTATCCGGCGTCTGGGCCATTGCCGGACGTGCGGCCCACGCGCGAGCCAACGACAGCTTCGCCGTGCGCGGGCTGACCGGACTCGAGCTTGCCGCACGCGTCGAGCAGCTCTCGCTGGGCACGCCCGGTGCCCCCGCCGCCCAGCTCTGGACGCCGCGCGCCGAGCAGCTGTCCGCGGTGACCGATCGCGGGTTGACGCTCGGCGTCACCTGGACGCTCAACCGGCTGGTGCGTGTCCAGGGGAACGCGGTCCGCGAGTCGGTTACGGACCACTCACGCAGCGCCGCGCCGCCGCACGCGGCCTGGTCGCCGGTGGCGCGTGTCCAGGTGGCGATGTAGGGGGAACCCATGCGAACCGCCTTTCCCGCAACCGTCGCGATGGCCGCACTCCTCATCGGGAACGTCGCGCGCGCCGAGGCGCAGGCCTCGGCGCCGATCGACGCCGCGGCGCTCTTCGACGACAGTCAGCTGCAGGAGATCCGGCTGGTCGTCAACCCCCGCGACTGGGCCGATCTCAAAGCCAACTTTCAGTCGAACACCTATTACACGGCCCACTTCACCTGGCGCGATCGGATCGTGAAGAACGTTGGCATCCGCTCGCGCGGTACCGGCAGCCGCAGCGGCACCAAGCCCGGACTGCGCGTGGATTTCAACCGGTTCGACGGTTCGCAGCACTTTCTCGGCCTCAAGTCGGTGGTGCTGCGCAACAACGTCCAGGATCCGAGCCAGCTGCACGAGCGCCTCGCCATGCGCCTGTTCGCGCGGCTGGGGCGGCCCGCGCCTCGTGAAGCGCACGTCCGGCTCTACGTCAACGACGACTACGCCGGGTTGTACTCGGTAGTCGAAGCGATCGACAAGGTGTTCCTGGCCGATCGCTTCGGCCAGGACGGCGGGTATCTCTACGAGTACGATTCCGATCCGGCCGACGCCCCCTACCGTTTCGAATACCGGGGCGCGGAGCCCTCGGCGTACTCGCCCAAGCCGTTCAAGCCGGTCACGCACGAACAGGATCCCGACGCGCGGCCGATTGCCGAGATGGTGCGCGCGATTGCCGAGGCGCCCGACGCCGACTTCCAGAGCGTGGTGTCGAACTACCTCCACCTGGAAGGGTTCGTGGCACACGCCGCCGTGGAAGCATTCCTGTCCGAGACCGACGGGCTGCTGGGCGACTGGGGCATGAACAACTTCTACCTCTATCGCTTCCAGGGCACGTCGGTGTCCACCGTCATTCCGTGGGACAAGAGCGAAGCGTTCAAGGCCGGCGTGACCGCCAGCGTGTGGCGCAACGTGGACGACGTGCCGGCGGCGAGCCGCAACGTGCTCATGGTGCGCGCCATGCAGCAGCCGGCGCTGCGCGGCGTGTTTCTCGACACCCTGCTGTGGTGCGCGCAGATCGCCGATGCCTCCGAAGCTGCGCCGAGTGGCCCCGCCGCTCCAGGGTGGCTCGAGCAGGAGGTTCGGCGCGCCGCCGATCAGGTTCGCCAGGCGGTGCAAGAGGATCGCCTGGCCCCCTTCTCCTTCGACGAGTTCGAAGCGGAGGTCCAGCGCCTGATCGACTTTGCGCACGACCGCGGCACGCTCGTGCGCGAGGACGTGCGCCGCAGCCCCCGCTGACCCATTCCGCCTACTCTGCCTACTCTGCCTCCAAGGCAGTCTTCATCAAGGGCACATATTGAAGACTGCCGCCCGATTGGCGGCTCTCGAACAACGTGACGGTTTCGATTCGGAAGACGCCGAGCAAGGCGTCCTCGAGACCGGCCAGGAGCGGCTGGGCACGCAGGCCGTGCGCCTCCTTGACGCGCGCCAGCGTCAGGTGCGGCCGCAGCTCCTCCGGATCGCCGACGACCAGCGGGGCGAGCCGCGCGTTGACCTCGCGCGCCAGCGCCACCAGCCCGGTGCGGCCCGCCGCCAGCCCCGCCCAGACCACCCGCGGCGGCCGGTGATCGGGAAAGACGCCGACGCCCTGGACCGCGGCGTCGAAAGCGGTCTGACGCAGCGGCGGCGCCAGCACCTGCTGGATCTCGGCGGCACGCGCGGGGTCCACGTTCCCGATGAACCGGACGGTGACGTGGAGGCGCTCTTTGGGCACCCACGTCAGGCGCGCGTGCGGCGCCAGCCGTGCCACGCGCGCCTTGAGCTCGCCGATCAGCGGAGCGGCGGCATCTCCGACGGCTGACCCGACCTCGCATCCGACGAAGAGGCGCATCCCGCTACCAGGGCAGCCTCACGCCCTCGCAGCTCTGCGCTCCAAACTTCTCCTTCAACGCGTCGCGAATGCCGGTGGCCTTCGCGGCATCGGCCAGACAGAAGAGCACTTGCGCGTTATCGGGGCCGAGGTGCGCGCCGTAGGCGACGGCGAGCTGGAACATGTAGTCCTCGCGGGTCGCGATCGCGGCTTCGAGCGGCGTCGACGGCGTGTGCTCCCCAGGCCTGATGACGCCGTAAACGTCGTAGCGCATGTCGAGGCTGACCCCCGCCGCCACCTGGCGGAGCACTTCCCCCTGATCGCGACTGGCCATCGCCTCCGACAGCGTGGCGGGCCGGGCCGGCCACACGAGTGGCGCGTCGCCCGTGAGCGCAACCACGCCCGACGCGGCAAACACGAGCGCCACCGCGCACGGCGCCGCGGCAACGGCCAGCAGCCCCTTCATCGCTCGCCCCACCACGATTCGGCCCACTGCGGCAGTTGGACCGGCGGTGTCACCCGCGCGGCAATCGCGTCGGCCTTGAGGCGGGACACCACCGCGAGCTGACGCGGATCCGCCGGCCACCGCTCCCGCTCCGTCGGCTTGAGCTCGCGGGCCCACTCGGACCGGGCATCGAACGCCGACTGCCGCATCTTGAAGTGCAGGCCGGCGTCACGCACGGCCCACGCGGTGCTCACGGCGGCGAGCAGCGTGACAGCCGCGCCCGCCGGCCAGCGCGGCGGCTGGAGCAGCCAGGCCCGGGCGGCGGCGTAGGCGGCCAGCGCATAGAACACACCGGCCGTGGAAATGATCTCGTTCTTCGCATAGGCCCACGACAGGATGGCGCTGGCGCCGAGGATCGTGACGAACGTGACCACGACGGGATCACGCCAGCGGCGGCGCCCCGACGCGTCATGGCCGAGCGCATACCAGGCGATGAGCGCGGTGGTCAGCGCCGACGACCCCATCTCCACGAAGAAGACGGGCGACAGTCCGCCCTCCTGCCAGGCCTGCGCCACCGTCCACCGCCCTGCCGTCGGCTGAGAAAGCAGGACCGAGATGCCGGACATGACGACGTTGTAGGTGTAGAACGGAAACGGGTTGGCGGCGAACCGCGCCAACTGCTCGGACGGATCGACGGAACCGGCCCACCACCCCGTCGCGTGTTCGCCGAGACCGGCCGTATGCAGACCGAGATAGCCGACGCGAAAGAGCGCATAGCCAGCCAGGACCGCCGCCATGCCGCCAAGCCCTTTGTATGAGATGCCACGCGCCCCCGCCAGGGCGGCGGCGGCCGCCACCGCGAAGATCAGCACGCCTGATTCGAGCGTCAGCAGTGAGATCACCAGGCACGCCACCGCGGCGACGTCCACGAGCCATCCGCCGCGTGAGCGCGCGAGCGCGAACGTCGCCAGGGCATAGGTGCTGATGGTCAGAAAGTGGTTGGTAGGGTAGGCCTCGCGGAACATGCCTGAAAACGTGTGCATGCCGGTGAGCACGGCAAGCGCGAACACGAGTGCCGCCACATCGGTCCAGGTGCTGACGCCAACGGTGCCGACGAAGAGCAGCACGAGCACCACACCGGCCAGCGCGTGGTAGCCGCGAAATGCCACGTCGTAGCGCCCGCCGAGCGCGTCGCCGGCGTCGACGAGCAGTTTCGTCCGCACCTCGCGCAGCGGGCGCAGCATGCTCGCGGAGTTACGGAGCCCCTTCACGAACGACGTCGAGACCGAGGGCGTGTTCACTGCGCGCTCGATCGTTTCGAGCGCGTCGGACACTTGGATGGGAATGCGGTAGACGCTGCCGGCGAGTCCGATGGCGACGAGGAGGCCGATTGCCCACGCCGCGGCGCGCGGCCCAAGGAGCGAGCGCAATGGCACCGGGTGATAATATACGACCCCATGGCGTCGGTGGCGCGCACGAGCGCGATTGCGATCGCGTTCGTCGTCGCGGCGGGCTTCCGCTTCCTGTGCCTGCGCAACGGCTTCCCCAACGATCATTTCATGCACCTCGCGGGTGCGCAGCAGATGTTGCGCGGCGACTGGCCGACGCGCGACTTCGTCGATCCTGGTCTGCCCCTGATGTTCGCGCTGTCGGCGGCGGCCGAACGAGTGCTTGGCTCGACGCTCTTCGCCGAGGGCGTCCTGGTAGCAGTGGCCTTCGGGGCCGGCGCGGCCTTCACGGTCGCCGCCGTCGCGCGCTTGACCGGCTCGGCGCTCCTCGGTCTGCTTGCGGCGGCATTCGAAGTCGCCGTGTTTCCGCGTACGTATGGTTACCCGAAAGTGCTGATCTACGCGGCGGCGCTGTGGCTCTTCGGACGGTACGCGGCGCGGCCGTCGCCCGCGTGGCGGTGGGCGATCGTCCTGCTGGTCGCCGCGGCGTTCCTGTTCCGTCACGATCACGGTCTCTTCGTCTTCGCTGGCGGACTGATCGCCGTCGTGCTGTCGCCGGTCGATGGCGCCAGCTTCCGGCGGGGCTGGATGTTTGCCGCCGCGTGTTTCGTCGTCCTCCTGCCGTATTTACTCTTCGTCCAGGTGGAGACCGGGCTGTGGGCCTATCTCCAGACCGGCATCGAGTTCAGCCAGCGCGAGGCGTCGCGCGAGGGGCACGTGTGGCCGAACCCGTTCCTGGCCGGCGCGCACGAGGCGCGGCTCTTGTACGAGCTCCACTTGTTGCCGCTCGTGGCCGCAATCGTGGTCATCGCAAAGCGCCGCGATCCCAAGGCGCTGATCATGATGGCGCAGATCGTGCCCGTGATCGTCGTGGCCCTGCTCGTCAACACCGCGTTCCTGCGCGACCCGCTCAGTACGCGCCTGCCGGACGCGATCGTGCCGGACGTCATCCTGGGCGCCTGGCTCATCGCACAAGCGTGGGCCACGGTGCGCGCTCGCGCACTGCTCGTGGCGTGCGCGGCCGCCGGCGTGCTGATCATCGGGACGTCGACGCTGGCCGCCGGCCACACTGCCGAGGAGATCGATCGCGCGGGGCTGATGACCGGCTACCGCCAGGTACCCGAGCGCTTTCGCGAGCGGCACGCGCAGCTCCTGGACCGCTTCTCCGAATCCCAAATTCCAAACGACACCGTCGAGAAGCTGGTCCCCTTTTTCCGTTACGTCGCGCGCTGTACCGCGCCGGACGACCGGATCCTCAACCTCGGCTACCTGCCCGAAGTGCCGGTGTTCGCTCGCCGCGGCTTTGCGGGCGGGCTCATCTACTTCGGGGGCTACCCCAGCTCGGACGCCCGCGAGCGCGTGGTCCTCGACCGTCTCGGCCATGAGACCGTCCCCCTGGCGATTCTCGGCAGCGACTTCACGACCGAGTTCGAGCAGCGCTTCCCGCAGGTGGCCGCGCACGTACGCGAGCACTACCGGCAGGTGTCGGACGTCCAGATCCGTGACGACCTCCACCTGCTGATCCTGGCAGACACGCGTCTTTCGGCGCCGATGCCGGACTCGGAGACCGGCTTCCCTTGCTTCGACTCTGCGCGGCGAGGCGCGAAATAACGGCGAGCCGGGACACCCGCGTCGACGTCGCCCTGGCACTCGCCGCCGTCCTGCTGCTCTTCGCCCTGCAACGCCTCACTGGCTCCATCGAGGTCAATGAGGGGCGCGGCTGGGACGGCACCGACTACGCGGCGATGCTGCGCGAATCGCTCGGCGACGGGACGGCCAACACGGCGCTGCGACCACTCGTCGTGCTGCTCAATCGCCCGGCCTACTGGCTGCTCGATTCGGCGGTGTCGGCGTTTCGCGTCATGAACTTTCTCTACGCGGCGCTGCTGTCCCTGGCGGCGTGCCGCCTGTTCGCCCGCTACAACCCGAACGCCGGGGCGCGCGCCCTGCTCGTCGTCAACCTCTTTCTCTGCATCGCCCCCGCGAAGTACACCGCCTTCTATCCCGTGCTCGTGGACATGGGCGCTCTCGCGGTGGTCACGATTGCAATCGCCGCCATCGTATCGGGACATCGCCTCACAGCCGCGATCGCCCTCGTCGGCGCCGTGACCGCGCGCGAGTTCGGTCTGGCGGCGGTCGTCTTCCTGCTCGTGCGGGATCTCCGCCAGCGCACCCCGCTCCGCGTGGCGCTGGCGACGGCAGCGCCGGCGGTCGCGGCGCTCGTCGTGCTGCGCGTGCTGGTCACGCGAGCATTCGCCGGCGATCACGCGCCGCTGACACTGGGCCGGCTCGTCACCAACCTGCAGATGTGGCACGACCCGCTGTTTGCCAGCCTCTTCGTCTACTTCGCGCTGACGGTCTTCGGCGGCGTCAGCCTGTTCGTGGCGGGAGCGGCCCCGGCCGTGCTGCGGCTCTGGCGGCGCGAATGGGAATGGGTGCCTTACGTGGCGTTGATCGGCGCGGCCAGCGCCGCCGGCGACGCCGACATCTGGCGGTACCTGGTCTACCTGCTGCCGGCCGCGGTCGCTGCCGCCGGCGCTGCCTCGCGTGAGCTGTCGGCCTGGAAAGCGCGCAGCCTCCTCGCGGCCGCGCTTGCCCTCGCCGCCACGCTCACCACCCAGCGGCCGTGGGAACGCATCGACCTGGTGGCATATTTTCGCGACTGGTTTCCCTATTACCTCCACACCCGCGCCGCTCCCATCGACCATCCGCCCTCGCTCTGGCCCCTCTGGGAATGGCGGTTCCTGATCGTGGCCGGGCTGCTGTGCGCCATGACCATCGTTGCCGCGCCATTGCTCCCGACGCTACGATGGACTGGTCCGTCGCCCGACCCGCGGACCTGACCGATGGCATTCCTCGCCCGCCTGAAGCGGCTTCTCCTGTTTCCGTTCGAGCTGCGCGCCCAGCTCCTGGCGCTGAACAACGAGGTGGCGTCGCTGCGCCGCGAGGTGCACGACCGCCTGCTGCAGAACACGCTCGTGCTGACGCGCGCGTCGCGGGCGCTCGAGGCGCGAGCCGAGGGGGACGAGCAGGTGCGGCTGGCCGGCCGCTCGGTGCCGATGCAGACGCCGGACGGCGAGATGCTGCCGTGGGCGCCGCTCGGCGAGGGCGCGGAGGCGCCGGATCCGGACGGGCGCGAGTGGCTCACCCTGGACCGCTGCTCCACGTGCGAGAGCACCGCGTTCACCGTGGTCAATCCCTGGAACAAGTTCGTGCTGCTCGACAAGGCGCCGAACGGCGACGCGGCGCGTTACGGGTACGCGGTCTGCCACGCCTGCGGCGTCCTGTTCGCGACGCGGCGCCCCACCGGCGGGCGCTACCGGTTCCTGCTCGAGAACTTCGGCGAGGTGACGGCCAAGCGCGGCGGCACCGCGGAAATCACCGACCGCGTCCTCAATCCGTATCCGCTCACCGATACCGACCGCGACGAGCTGCGGCGACTCGGGGCGCGGGGCGCGTTCGTCTCGGATCATCTCGGCCTGTCGAAGACCGAGTTCCTGCCGCCGCTCATGCGCGACCGCCTGGGCAACAGCCCGCACACCGACATCATCGGCGCGCTGCTGTCGCCGCGCGGCTTCCGGGTGCTCGAAGTGCGGTCGCGTGCCGGCAGCATCCTCGACGGGTTGCGGCACGCGTGGGGCGCGGAGGTGTACGCCATGCCGATCTGGGAGAGCCAGCAGTTCCTGCTCGAGGAGGTCTACGGCATCCCGACGTCCACGCTGATCGACTTCGACCACTTCCGCATCCCGTTCGAGGGGCGGTTCGACCTGATCATCTGCAACCACATGTTCACCCACGCGCTGCGGCCGCGCGAGTTCTTCGGGGTGATCCGGTCGCACCTCAAGCCGGGCGGGCACGTCTACCTGCACAACGAGCCCGACGACGCCGAGTTCCTGTCGGGCAACCAGACGATGCTGGCCACGCTGAACCCGTTGCACATGCAGGCCTTCGATCCGATGGCGCTGGCGCGCGGCATGGCGGCCAACGGGTTCGAGCCGATCTTCGTCAAGCGGCAGAAGAACGAGGCGCTGCTGTGCCTGGCGCGGATGTCCGACGCGGCGGTGCTCACGCCGATGACGCCGAAGCAGTGCCAGACGCGGGTGGAGCAGTACCGCAGCGCGCTCGATCGCGCGGTGCTGTCGGTGGACGAACGGATCCGGCCGCGCGTGGCGAGCGTGTGGCCGGCGGCCGTCGAGCACGCGGTCGCCTCGGGCACCGCGGAGTTCGACGAGCGCGGCCGCGTTCGCGTCGTGGCGCGCTGAGCTCCTCTTCTACGACGGAGCCACCGCGGCGCGGAGCTCGCGGAGCGCCCTGACCGCGCGCACCAGTGCGCGGCCGTGGAGACGGGCGCCGGCGATCGCATCGCCGTCGGCGATGGCCGAGGGGGCCACAAAGAGCCCGGCGCAGGCCGACGACGCATACACGCGGTGCAGCACGCCGGCATCGTTGCGCGCGGCCAGCGGCGCCGCCACTTTCCCCGCCATCGGCCCGCACTCGGGCAGCGACGCCGCGTACCCTTCCACTTCGCCGTCGGATTTTCCGGGCGTGGCCAGGATGATCAGATCCGCCCACACCGGGTCGGCCGGCCGCGGCGCGACGTAGTCGCGCTGCATACGCGCGAGCGACGCCGCCCAGGCCGTGTCGACGGCAATCGTGGCCGCCTCGGCGCGGTCCGTGAGCCGGCGCAGCCGGATGTTCGCCTCCTCCTGGATGGCGCCGAGCCCGGCGGCCAACGCGAGCCGCTCGGTCTCGCCGTAGCGCGAGTAGAAAACGACGAGCACGTTCACCGGAGTAGCCATGGATCAGGCCAGGTCGAAGAGGAGCAGCTCGGCGCCCGACGCGCCCGCGCCGCGCAGCACCACTTCGTGCTCGTCGCTTACCGCCACGCCGTCGCCCGTCTTGATCGCCAGGCCGTTCACTTCGGCGTCGCCGGTCACGCACTGCACCCAGGCGTGGCGTCCCGACGCCAGCGGCGAGGTCACCATCTCGCCGGCCGCCAGCACCGAGGCGTACATGCGCGCGTCCTGATGAATGCGCGCCGCGCCGCCCTGCGCATCGGGCCCGGCCATCAGCCGCAGGCGGCCGCGCTTTTCGGCCGGGTCGTAGGCGAACTGCTGATACGAGGGCGCGATGCTCTTCTCCGCCGGCAGGATCCAGATCTGGAGGAAGTGCGTTGGCTCGGTGTCGGAGGCGTTGTATTCGGAGTGGATGACGCCGTTGCCGGCGGACATCGCCTGCACCTCATTTGGGCCGAGCTCGTGCGCTTCGCCCATGCTGTCCTTGTGCGCCAGCCGGCCGTCCACGACGTACGACAGAATCTCCATGTCGCGATGCCCGTGGGCGCCGAAGCCCTTGCCCGCGGCCACCCGGTCGTCGTTGATCACGCGCAGGGCGCGGAACCCCATGTGCCGCGGATCCGAATAGCCGCCGAACGAAAAGGTGTGGTGGCTGCTCAACCAGCCCAGGTCGCTGTGGCCTCGATCTTCCGCCCGTCTCAACGTCAACATGGCCGCCCTCCGTGCAGCGCTGATGTTAGCGCGGCCGCCGGCCCTGCGGTGCCAGACAAGCATCCCTTTGTCTGCCTCGCACGGGAATCGTCGAGGCCGGTGCCCAGGCCCGCCGCGGATTGCCTTGAAAATACGGAGCCTCCGCGCCGCCGGCCGCTGGCAGCCAACTTGCGCCACCCGGCAGGACCGATGCCGATGACGCCCCGCATCCTCGCCGTCGAGCCCGACCGCACCCATGCCCTGGCGCTGAAGCGGTTCGTGCAATCGTGTGTCGACGCCGACCTGCTGGTTGTGGACTCGGTGGCGTCGGCCAAGGCGGCCATCGCCGAGCACGTGCCGCAGGCGGTGCTGGTGTCGGAGCTGGTGTCGCCCGACGACGACGTCGACCTGACCACGCACCTGCGCTCGCGCATGCCCGGGCGTCCGCTGCCGATCCTGGCCGTTCCGGCCATGGGCGGCGGCGACGAAGCGCTGTCGCCCCCGCCCCGCGGCCTGCTGCGCCTCATCGCGTCCGGCGGCGCCTTGACCGATGCGCCGCGGCTGCAGATCGCGCGCCGCCAGGCGGCACTGCGTCACGCGCTCCAGGCGATCGTGAATCTACCGGCGTCCCCCGCGGGCGCCACCGCCGTCCCGGCGCAGCGTCCGCGCGCGCCGCGGTGGAAGGGCGACAACATCCCCTGGCTGACGCGCGTCACCATGCCGCTCGGCCTCGAAGTACGCCTCGTCAACATCTCGCGCAGCGGGCTGCTCATCGAGTCGCGCGGCCACTTCGTGGCGGGCCAGCCGGCGGCATTCGAACTGCACGGCCGGCTGCGCGTGGTGGTGCCGGGCCGTTTCGTGCGGAGCAGCGTCGCCGTGGGAGCCGACGGCGCGTCCGACGGCGCCGTTTATCACTCGGCCGCGCTCTTCGACGACGACTTGCCGCTCTTCGCGCCGCACGCGCCCGGCCTCCATGGCGGCGCCATCGTGTCGAGCGACCTCGGCGAGGTGCTCGCGTGGGTGCGCGGTCAGGCACGGTCGGGCATGCGGCCCGAGCGGATTCGCGCCGCCTTCGAGCTGAGCGTCCAGGAGCTGGTGGGCGCCCGCGCGGTGCTCATCTGCCGTGCCCCGGCGCGGGCTGACGAGCCCGGCGATTCGGTGTGCCTGCCCGTGCCGACCACCGACGGGTCGGTGGCGTTCCTGCAGGCGATCTACGACACCGCGCGGCCACCCTCGCCGCACGCGTTCGAGCAGCTCCAGGCCGCCGCCACGCTGGCCGCCGACGTCCTCGAAATCGAGCACACTGCCAAGGTGGCCGACCAGCGCCACTGACAGGCTAGAATGCGCGCATGAAATTGCGCGCCCTTCGGTTCACCGCTGTCGCTCTGGCCGTCGCCGCCGGCTCCGTCACCCTGCCCGCGCAGTACTCGCTCACGGTCAACAAGGACCGCCTGATCAACGCCCAGAACGAGCCGCAGAACTGGCTGCTCATGAACGGCGACTACGGCTCGCTGCGCTACTCCAAGCTCACGCAAATCAACCGCGAGAACGTGAAGAACCTGCGGATGGTCTGGGCCATGGCCCTCGGCGGCATGCAGGACGTCGGGCAGAACGGTCCCGAGAACGAGTTGAACCCGCTCATCGACAACGGGTTCATGTACACCAGCGACGGCTGGGGCACCATCTACAAGATCGACGCGCGCAATCCCGGTCGCGGCAGCTTCGTGTGGATCGCCGACCCCGGGGTGCAGCACGAGGGCAACGTCACGCGCACCCGCGGCATCGCGCTCTGGGAAGACAAGGTGATTGCCAACCTGCCCGACGGGCGCGTCATCGCCGTCAACCGCGACACCGGCGAGATCGTCTGGGACAAGAAGATCACCGCCAAGAACGAGTTCGGCAGCCAGGAACGCTTCCTCACCGCGCCGCTCGTGGCCGACGGCAAGGTGCTGGTACAGAACGGCGCCGGCGACGGCGGCACCCGCGGCTGGGTGGCGGCCCTCGACGTGAAGGACGGCAAGGAGCTGTGGCGCTGGTATACGGTGCCGAAGCCCGGAGATCCCGGCAGCGAGTC
>Ga0070670_100000550_pt1 | contig 29827 bp, 28 predicted proteins | sample KBSS63metaG_FD_64665 | JGI IMG/M metagenome (GOLD analysis project Ga0070670, IMG submission 64665) | Switchgrass rhizosphere microbial communities from Kellogg Biological Station, Michigan, USA - KBS S6-3 metaG | ecosystem: Host-associated > Plants > Roots > Rhizosphere > Soil ... | reverse complement strand
TGCGGCGCCCTACAACCGAAAGGGGGTTTGCATGCAGGTACTTCATCCGCGCTGCGCGGGGCTCGACGTGCACAAGGACACCATCGTGGCTTGCGTGCGCTGTGTCTCGCCGCCCCTGCATCAGGAGGTGCGCAGCTTCGGCAGTACCACCACCGGACTGCTCGCGCTGGCCGACTGGCTGGCCGAGCACGATTGCACGCACGTGGCGATGGAGGCCACCGGCGTCTATTGGAAGCCGGTCTGGCACATCCTGGAGGCAGACTTCGAGCTGGTGCTGGCCAATGCCGCCCACATCAAGAACGTGCCGGGGCGCAAGACCGACGTCAACGATGCGATGTGGATCGCGGACCTGCTTGCGCACGGCCTGATCCGCTCCAGCTTCGTGCCGCCGCAGGCGATCCAGCAGCTGCGCGACCTCACCCGCACCCGCAAGCAGCTCGTGCGCGAGGTCTCGCGGCACTCGCTGCGCATCCAAAAGGTGCTCGAAGACGCCAACCTCAAGCTGGGCAGTGTGCTGTCCAACGTGCTCGGCAAGAGCGGGCGCGCCATGCTCGATGCCATCGTGGCTGGACAGAGCGATCCCGGGCAACTGGCCGAGCTGGCCCAAGGCACCGCGCGCAACAAGAGCGCCGAGCTGCGCGAGGCCCTGCGCGGGCGCATCACCGAGCATCACCGCACCATGCTCAAGCTGCACCTGCAGGTCGTCGATGCGCTCGAGCGCACGCTCGCCGAGCTGGACACTGCAGTGGGAAAAGCGCTGGCGCCGATCCAGCAGCGCGCCCGCCTCTTGACGACGATGCCCGGGGTCTCTGACCTCACGGCCAGCGTCCTGGTGGCGGAGATCGGCGTGGACATGTCGCGCTTCCCGAGTGCCGGCCATCTCGTCTCGTGGGCCGGGCTGTGCCCGCGCAGCGACGAGAGCGCCGGCAAGCGCCGCTCGACCCGGGTGAGAAAGAGCGGCACCTGGATCAAGACCACCCCGGTGACCGCCGCTTGGGCCGCCGTGCGGGTCAAGACCAGCTACCTGCGTGCTCAGTTCCTGCGCATCAAGGCTCGCCGCGGCGCCAAGAAGGCCATCCTCGCGGTCGCCGCCTCGATGCTCACCGCGGCGTACCACATGCTGCGCGACGGCACCGAGTACCACGATCTCGGCAGCGAACACTTCGACCGCCACGATCGCTCCAAGACCATCCGCCGCCTCCTCAAGCGGCTTCAAGACCTCGGCTGCGACGTTCCGGTTGCGGCACATGTGGCGTAGAGCTTCCTAGTAGTGGATGCTGCGCGGCGCGCCGCCGCCCGCAGCGACGGCGTCGCCGTTGATGGCAACCGACCTGGGCGAGCAGAGGAAGACGACGACGTGAGCGACCTCGCGCGCGTCGAGCAGGTGGCGGATCGAGTTGCCTTCGGCCATCTGTCTTTCGACCGCGTCGTCGCTCGTCCCTTGCGCCTTCGCCCGCGCCGCGACGAGCGCTGCCGTGCGCTCGGTGCGCGTCAGGCCCGGGTGGACGACGGTGACGTTGATGCCCGCGGGCCCGAGCTCGTCGGCCAGGTTCTTGGTCATCGCCGCGACTGCGACGTTGCGAATGCTGCCGACGACATTGCCCGTCTGCCGCGCCGCCAGGCCGCTGAGGTTGACGATCCGGCCCCAGCGCTGCGCCTGCATGTAGGGCGCGACGGCGCGCGCGCAGCGCAGATAGCCCATGACCTTGACGTCGATCTCGCGCTGCAGATGAGCGGCGTCGACGTCGGCCAGGGTCGGCGGGGCGGCGTAGCCGCCCGGCTCGGCCGCGGCGTTGACGAGGATGTCGATGCCGCCGCCGAGCGCCGTCACCGCCTCGCCGACCGCGCGCTCCACGGCGGCGTCGTCCCGGGTGTCGGCGACGACGGCGACAACCTGCGCGCCGGTCTCGTTGACCAGCTCCGCGGCCGTCGCGGCCAGCCGCTCGGCGTCGCGCGCGAGAAGCGCGACCGACGCGCCTTCGAGCGCGAGCCCGCGCGCGATCGCCTTGCCGATGCCGCGACTGCCGCCGGTGACGAGAGCGCGCTTGCCTGTGAGCTCGAGGTCCATGACGAATCCCTTGCCGCTACCACTTGTTGCGCAGCTCCCTGAGCTTGACGAACACCGTCTTCGGGTCCGGCCGCTCGGGGAGATCGGGAAACTCCTGGCGCAGCGCCGCGATCAGGCTCGGGCTGGTCAGGCGCAGGAAGGTGTTGATCCGCTTCTCCTCGTCGAGCGTCGTCACGCGCGCCGTCGCCGGGTCCTGGCCGCTCACCTGCGGCAGCAGCTTCGCGGCGGCGGCGTTGTCGGGCTCGCGAGCCAGCGTGAAGCGCAGGTTGTTCTCGATGTAGTCGTGGCCCGGATAGACGCGCGTCGTGGCGGGCAGCCGCGCCAGTTGCTCGACGAAGGTCGCGTACAGGTCCTCCGCGTTGCCGCCGTTGTGGCAGTTGCCGGCGCCGGCGTTGAACAGCGTGTCGCCCGAGAACAGCGCCGGCTCGTCGGTGTGCGAGCGCAGGCAGATGTGGCACATCGTGTGGCCGGGCGTGTCGAGGCATTCGAGCTCGACCGTCTTGCCGACCTTGATCACGTCGCCGGCCTTGACGCCGCGATCGACGCCGGCGATGCGCGACCCGGCGCGGTGGTGGGCGATCACCGTTGCGCCGGTCGCCGCGACCACCGCCGCGTTGCCGCCGGTATGGTCGTGGTGCTCGTGGGTGTTGAGGATCTGCGTGATCTGCCAGCCCTTGACGCGCGCCGCATTCAGGCACTTCTCGTGATCGAGCGGATCGATCGCCAGCGCCTCGCCGCTCTCGGGGCAGGCGATCAGGTAGTTGTAGTTGCGATAGGCGTTGCCGGTCCAGATGCGCTCGACGATCATGGCGTGCTCCAGGCCGCGAGGGCGACCCCGATCGATGATGCCACCGGTCGCGCCACTGCGCGGGGCCGTGCGACGGACGCCGCGCGGTCCTCGATTCAGGGCGCCGCTGCCCCCTTGGCGAGATCGTCGAGGCGTCCGTCGCAGCAGCGCCGCGTAGCGGAGACCCAGGTGGCGCAGATCTGCGGTACCGAGACCGGCGCGCGCATCTACTGATTCAGCCAATGTCCCGAGCCATCGACCTTTCGACCCCGCCTTCCAAACCCGATCCCGAGGAGCACGACTTGAACCATTCCCCACGTTGCGCCGCCGCAGCGGCGCTCATCGGCCCTGCCTTCGCCGTCCAGGCGCCTCGCGCCGGGGCGGCACAGCTCGAGACCCTCGTCGTCGACGTGGCGGCGCAGTCCCCCTACCCGACCTATCGGGCCCCTCCGCTCGTCGTCGACTTCGTCGGCGCGAACGGCGTCGGCCTGCCGTTCAACGGCCTTCCCGTCGGCGGCTTGCCCGGCATCGAGCGCGGCGCGACGTCGTTCACCGGTCCGTGGCTGGACTCGGCGTCGGTGACCGGTACCGGCGATTCCAGCTTCGGCCTGTGGTCGGGCGCCGGCAGCTCGAGCGCGAACGCCGCCTACGGCCGAGTCGGCGCGGCGGGCGCGGGAACGATGGCCGGCTTCAGCGACGGCAACACCGTCGTCGGCTTCGAGGCCGCGGCGCTGTTCAGCGACAGCTTCACCGTGGCCGATCCGCTGCCCAAGGGCCAGCGCGGAATCGCCGTCCTCCACTTCGGCGTCGACGGCTCGCTCTCGGTGAGCGGTTCGAGCGGAGCGGCGGTCTACGCCAATTACCGGCAGGGCGACGGCCCCGTGTTCACGCTGAAGTCGGCGACGATCCAGGGCGGCTCGTCGACGTTCTACGGCGGCCTCGGCAGCGGCGCGAGCGGCTACGTCGTGACGCCGACGTCGATCGGTGGCAGCGGCGTCTTCGACACCCAGCCGCTGGAGCTGACCTTCGGCAGCGCCTTCGACCTGACGTTCGGCGTTTTCGCGTACGCCATTCCGCGCCGCGGTGGCGCGGACAGCAGCTTCGGATCGACCGCCCCGCTGACCGGCATCGACATCTTCGACCAGTTCGGTCAGCGGGTCGACGACTTCACGATCGCATCGGCATCGGGCACGCGCTATGGCGCGCACGGCGTCGAGGTGGCCGCCGTCCCCGAGCCGACGACCACTGCGTTGCTCGGCACCGGCCTGGCGGCGATGCTGGCCGCCTGGCGCAAGCGCCGGCCACGCTGAGCCTCGCGCCAGCTCTCAGGCGCGCGCCGCGGCCTTGGCGGCGGTCCAGCGCGCCAGCGCGCCGCGGGCGCCGTTGGTCGCCGGGTCCATCTGCACGTCGTGGTCGGCGCGCTTGGCGCAGAGCTCGATCACGTAGCCGCTTGGGTCGCGGAAGTAGATCGAATCGATCATGCCGTGGTCCGACGGGCCCCGGCACTCCATGCCGCGCGCTCGCGCCTTGGCGAGCATCGGCGCGAGCGACTCGGCGCCGACCTCGAGCGCGATGTGCAGGTCGAAGTCGTGCTGCGGCTTGAATTCGAACGGCAGGTCATCGGTCTCGAAGAACGCCAGATGCGAGCCGTCGTCGAGGCGGTAGAACGTGTGCAGCGCGTGCGTCGCGCGCCCGGTCTTCGTCTGGCCGATCTCGAGCGTCTGCACCAGCGGCAGGCCGAGGAAGTCTTCGTAGAACGCGCGCGTCTCCTCGGAGTCGCGGCAGCGGTACGCGTTGTGATGCAGCTTGCGGATCATGGCGATCGCTCCTCGGTTCGGTAACCCTGCTCGGACGGCGACCATTAGACGGCACCCGGATTGTCCCCGTTTCGGCACGTGCCTTGCCGAACACCGGCATGCGCGAAGTCGCGCAGCAACCGCCGCGACAAGCCGGCACGCCCCCTGCCACCGACGGGACTTGGGGCGCCGCTTCAGCGCCGGACGAATGACGAGAGGAGATCTCATGAAAGCTCTTTGCTGGCACGGCAAGCACGACATCCGCTACGAGACGGTTCCCGACCCGGTGATCGAGCATCCGCGCGACGCCATCATCAAGACGACGTGCTGCGCGATCTGCGGCTCCGACCTGCACTTCTACGACGGCTTCGTTCCGGGGATGAAGTCGGGCGACATCGTCGGCCACGAATTCATGGGCGAGGTGGTCGAGGTCGGCGCCGAGAACACCAAGCTGAGGGTCGGCGACCGGGTCGTCGTTCCGTTCACGATCTGCTGCGGCGATTGCGACCAGTGCCGACGCGGCAACTGGTCGGTGTGCGAGCGCACCAACCGCAAGAAAGACCTCGGCGACCTGATGTTCGGCCACACCACCGCGGGGCTGTTCGGCTATACCCACCTCACGGGCGGGTACGCCGGCGGCCAGGCCGAGTACGTGCGCGTGCCGTACGCCGATGTCGCGCCGGTCAAGATTCCCGACGGCCTGACCGACGAGCAGGTGCTTTTCCTGGGCGACATCTTCCCGACCGGGTGGCAGGCCGCGGCGCAGTGCGACATCCAGCCGACCGACACGGTCGCCGTCTGGGGCGCCGGTCCGGTCGGACAGTTCGCGATCAGGAGCGCGGTGATGCTCGGTGCCGAGCAGGTGGTCTGCATCGACAACGTCCCGGAGCGGCTCGACATGGCGCGCGCCGGCGGCGCGATCACGATCGACTTCGACTCGGAGAGCGTGCTCGAGCGGCTGCAGGAGCTGACCGCGGGCAAGGGGCCCGACAAGTGCATCGACGCGGTCGGCATGGAATCGCACTCGCTGCGCTCAATCGACTCGATGATCGACCGCGTCAAGCAGTCGGTCATGATCGAAAGCGACCGGCCGCATGTGCTGCGCGAGATGATGTACGTCTGCCGACCCGCCGGCGTGCTCTCGGTGCCCGGCGTCTACGGCGGCCTGGTCGACAAGATCCCGTTCGGCGCGGTGATGAACAAGGGCCTGACGATCAAGACCGGCCAGACCCACGTCAAGCGTTGGACCGACGACCTGCTGCAGCGGATCGCCGACGGCCAGATCGATCCGTCGTTCGTCATCACGCACACCGTCGGCCTGGAAGACGGTCCCGACATGTACAAGACCTTTCGCGACAAGGAAGACGGCTGCATCAAGGTCGTCATGAAGCCCTGAGGAGATCCGATGAACACCGTCACCACCCTGCACCCCATGTCCCGCGCCCTGCCCAGCCGGCCGCTGGGCCCGATGCGCTCTCCGGCGCGCGCCCTCGGCTGGTTCAGCATCGGCCTCGGCCTGGCCGAATTGGCAATGCCGCGGACCGTCGCGCGTGCCGCGGCGATGCCGAACCTGCCGCGCCTGACGCGCGCCTACGGCCTGCGCGAGATCGGCACCGGCATCGGCATCCTGACCTCGAAGGACCCGTCGCCCTGGCTCTGGGGCCGGGTCGCCGGCGACGCGCTCGACATCGCCACGGTCGGCGCCGGGATCTTCAGCCAGCGCCGGCCGGCACGCACGCTGGCGTCGATCGCGATGCTGCTCGGCGTCGCTTATCTCGATCTGAAGGTCGCCGAGGGGGCTCCCCCGGCGAAGAAGATGGCCAAGCGCTCGTTGCGCGACTACAGCGCACGATCGGGCTTCCCCAAGTCGGCTGCCGAGATGCGCGGAGTCGCGCTGCGACCAAGCGAGAGACTGACATCGACGGTAGAGCCGCGACAGGGCTTCGGCTGAGCGATCTGCCCTAGCCCGGTCGCGAAGACGGCGGCAGCGGCGGCACGAGTCCGCGCTGCACGTCGTCGAGATACAGCGCCTCGAGCTCCCTCGCCGCCGCGAGCTGGTCGCGTTCGAGCGGCCGTGTGTGCAGCAACGATCGCAGCACGAACAGCCAGCGCACCCAGCCCGGAACGAAGACCCGGCGCCGGCGCGCGAGGATGCCCTCGGCGATGAGCGCCGCGGCGACGTCGAGCGACGTCTCGCGTCCCATCGGCCCGCTCATCGCCTGCCGCAGCCGTACGAACGCCCGGCTCTCGCGGCCGCGCTCGACCAGCGGCGTCGTCACCCAGAGCGGATGGATGCAAGTCACGTCGACGCCGTGATGGGCCAGCTCGATGCGCCAGCTGTCGCACATCGCCTCGGCCGCCGCCTTGGACGCCGCATAGGCGCTCATTCCCGGCGCATGCCCCAGGCTCGCGGCCGAAGCGCTGACCGCTACCTGGCCGCGTCGCGCGATCAGCTGCGGCAGCGACGCCTGGACCGCGTGCATCACGCCGAACACATTGACCTCGACGACGCGCCGCCACGTGTCGGCGTCGGCGTGGCGCAGCGGTGCCAGCGCGCCGATGCCGGCGTTGGCCCAGCAGAGATCGATGGCGCCGAACCGCTGCACCGTCGCGGCCACCGCGCTCGCACAGTCCTCGGGTCGGGTCACGTCGCCGGCTACCGTGAGCACCGCGCCGTCGCCTAGCGTGGCCGCTGCCGCCTGGAGCGCGGGCTCGGTCAAGTCCATGAGGGCGAGCTTCATGCCGCGGCGCTGCAGCAGGCCTGCGACGGCGAGACCGATGCCGCTGGCACCGCCGGTGATGAAAGCGACTCGGCCGTTCGGGTCGATGGGAATCATGGCGCCTTGCCCCGGTCGACGGTCGACCGCTGCGCATCATCAAACGCCTGGCAACCGCCGGCGCGAGGGCTTGTCCGGATTGAACTCAGCTGCGCCCGGAACGCCGGCTGCGCGGCTGCAGCTTGTCGACCTCGGCGAGCTGCTGCTTGAGCAGGATCAGCAGCGAGCGCGCGTGCTCGACAGGCAGACGCAGGCAGCTCGGCGCGGCCTCGTCATCGCGCGCCGCCCGCGGCAGCACCGCGACGTCGACGCCGAGCTCGACCATGCCCTTGTCGAGCCGCGCAGACTTCAGGCGCTGCACTTCGATGTCATAGGTCTTCAGGCGCTTCTCCCGGCGACCGGATTTGGTCAGACCAGCGGTCAGGTGCCCGATTCCGGCACATCGAAAGGCCAGGTCAGGAGGACTTCGTCGGCGACGCGAATCGGGTCGAGATGACCCCGGAAGGCGTGTACCGCCTGCGCGAGATGCAGCAACTGCGTCGCCGAGCCCGGTGCCTTGCGAGTCGTCAGGCGAGCGAAGAAGGCGTAGTGCCAGGCGAAGCACTCCGTCGGCGTCTTCCCTCTGATTCCTGGCTGGCCCATCGAACCTCCAGAGGCAAGGACCATACCGCGGCCGAAAGCTGACAAACCTCGGCACCCGGCGACCCACGCGTCACGCCAAGAATAGCTCGCGCGATCGCGATCGTGTTCAACTCCGTTCATTGTCAACGTCGTTCCGGAGTTCCGCCATGAAGGCGAAGCAGATCGCCCTCGGTGTGCTGGTCGCCGTCGTCGTCGCCGGTCTCGGCGGCTGGGCCAGCCTCGACAAGGAGACTCGCGGCTTCCTGGCAGCGATGCCGACCAACCGCGACGTCCTGTTCTGGACCCCGTCGCAACGCGACGCGGCGTTTCGGGCGCTCGACCGGCTGCCCCTGCTCGCCAAGGCACGGGTCGTTCCCGCCGGCACCGCGCCGACGGCGCTGCCGCCGGGGCCGCCGCTCATGCTGCCGCTCGACGTCGACGCCTACATGGCCGGTCAGCGCAGCGCCGCGCTGCTGGTGGTGCACGACGGCAAGCTTCGTCTCGAGCGCTACGGCCTGGGCTTCGACGCCGGCGGGCGCTGGACCTCGTTCTCGGTCGCCAAGTCGATCACGTCGACCCTGGTCGGCGCGGCGATCCGCGACGGCCACATCCGCAGCCTGGACGACAAGGTCAGCGACTACATCCCGGACATGAAAGGCTCGGCCTACGACGACGTCAGCATCCGGCAGCTCCTGACGATGACCTCGGGCGTTCGCTGGAACGAGGACTACGGCGACCCGAACTCGGACGTGGCGCGCTTCAACAAGCACGAGCCCGAGCCGGGCGTCGACTCGCTGGTGAGCTATCTGCGGCGGCTGCCGCGCGAGGCGCCGGCGGGAACGCACTGGCACTACAGCACGGGAGAGACCAACCTGGTCGGCGTCCTGCTCGGCGCGGCGACGAAGAAGCCGCTGGCGACCTACCTCTCGGAAAAGATTTGGGTACCCGCGGGCATGGAGCAGGAGGCGACCTGGATCCTGAGCAAGAGCGGCAAGGAGATCAGCGGCTGCTGCATCCAGGCGGCGACGCGCGACTTCGCGCGCTTCGGGCTGTTCGTCCTGAACGGCGCACGCGTCGGCGACCAGTCGACCGTGCCCGCAGGCTGGCTCGCCGAGGCCACGACCACGCGCACCGAGATCGGCGTTCCCGGTCGCGGCTACGGCTACCAGTGGTGGACCTACAGCGACGGCGCCTTCGCCGCTCGCGGCATCTTCGGTCAGGGCATCTTCATCGACCCGAAGCGCAAGCTCGTCATCGCCTCGAACGCCGACTGGGGCCGCGCCGCCAGCGACCCGCTCGCCAGTCAGGCGCGCGAGGCGTTCTATCGCGCCGTCCAACAGGCCGTCGACGACGACGCCGCGGGCGGCCCGAACTCGAAGCAGTAGTGCCGCCGACCTCCGCGCCGAAGCGCCAACCGGGTTCGCTCAGCTGTTCGTGCAGACGTAGCTCGAGGCGAGATTGCCGGTCGCCGCCGACGTGCCGACGAAGCGCGGGTACTGCGGGTACGCGCAGAGCGGCTTCGACGCGGTCGCGGTGTACGGCGGCAGCGCCTGGTTGAGCGTGAGCGTCAGCTGCGAAGGCGGTGCCGTGCCTTTCTCGGACCAGTTCTCGAGCACCGTCAGCCAGTCGACGCGGCCGGGGATGCCGTAGCTCGGCGCGTTGGCCGTGCCGGCCGCGATGCCATTGCTGGTGTGCGACAGACCCGGTGCGACGTAGGCCTTGAACGACGCCGTGGCGGTCGGTGCGCCGAGCTTGGCGACGACCGCGTCGTAGTAGTTGAGCCCGGTATACGGGCTCTGCGCGTAGTCGGCCAAGTCCTCCTTGAGGATCAGCTTGCCGCCACGGCCGAAGTACGGGCCGAGATCGGGATTGGTCGCGTCCATCATCGCCGAAACCGCCTGCACTCGCGCCTGGAACGCCGCAGGGTTGTAGCCGATCGGATTGAAGTTCGGGTCCTGGGCGATGAAGTAGCGCACGTAGCCATTGCCGAACGAGAAGATGTTGCTCATTCCGGCGATGTTCGGCGCCGCCGTGAAGGTTGGCGGCACCGAGCCGGTGACCCAGCTCGCCCAGTTGCCGGGCAGCGCCTCGCCGCCATAGCCCCAGCCAGCATACGACGTCATGCCGTTGGCGAGCGGGAACGAGAAGGTGTAGGGGGAATGCAGCGCGTTGACGGCGGCCAGCTGCGCCGTCGAGAGACACGTCGGTCCGGTGTCGGTGCCGCCGGGACAGATGATCGCCGCCAGCGCCGCGTCGGCGGCGGCCTTGCAGCCGAGGTAGTTGCTGACGACGCCGTCGACGATGCCGTCGAGGTTGTCGCAGGCGCCGGCAACGGTCGCTTGAACGAGGTTGATCTTGTTGCCGAGCCAAGCAGCGCCGACCTGGTTCGCGCCGCCCGCCTGGTTACCCGCGCTCTGCAGCGCGCTGAAGTTCATCACCGGATCGACCGCCAGGATCGCGTCGAAGTCGCTCGGATAGCGCTGCGCCATCGTCATTCCCTCGCGGCCGCCTTCGGACCCGCCGCTGTAGTAGCTGCGCGTCGGCGCCTTGCCGTAGTACGCGAGCGCGAGCTGGACGGCGACGTCATGCGTCTTCTTGTACGACGCGTAGGCAAAGTTCGCGAGCGCCTCGGCGTTGAGAGCGAACGCCTGCGGCTCGACCCCGGTCGCGGTCTGGTGGCCGCTGTCGGTGCCCGCGGTCAGGTAGCCGCGCGCCAACGGCAGCGGCGTCTCGGGACCGGCGTTGTGGAGGGCGCCGAGGCCGGTGACGAGCGTGCCGTTGAATCCGCCGCCGCCGAGCTGGAGCTTCTTGCCGTTCCACGTCGTCGGCAGGTTCACCTGACTCTTGATGGTCGGGGCGGTCGCGTCGACCGGCTTGATGTCGACCAGCAACCGGCAGTAGTCGGGCAGGCCCTGGATGACCGCGGTTCCGGCGGCGTTGAGGGTGTCGGGCGTGGCGGCGACATACGTCGCCGATGTGACGACAGCGCCTGTCGTCGGCTCGCCGATCGATGCCGCCGCGATCGTTGTCCCGCCCAGCGCGCTGCAGGTCGCGGGCGTCTGCTGGAGCGCGACCGGCGGGGCGTCGTCGTCGCCGCCGCAGGCGACGAGGGCGATGGCGGCAAGGACGGCGGCGCTGGCGGCACGCGCGATCGGTGGACGAGAACGCATGGTGTCTCCTTGGTGCCGTCGAATGCGGCCCCTGCTCGGCCCAGCAAACGAGATGCCGCTGCTCACGCAGCGGCGAGTCAGGGCACGGGCAGCCCGAACAGCGCGGCGCCGTTCTCCCACGCAATCCGCCGCGCGGCGCCGGGAGGCAGGTCGCCGAGCCAGCGCCGCGCCTGCTGCATCAACGACTCGTAGTCGTCCCAGCGCGCGTTGATCCAGGTGTCGGAGCCGACCAGGAAGCGCTCGGGCATCGCACTGAGCAGCGCTCGCCACTCGGCACTCAACCGGCCATCGCCCGAGGTGAGCCCGGGCCGATACGACAGCTCGCCGAACAGCGTGGGATGGCGCAGCAGCAGCGCCCGCACGCGTTCGATCGGCACGCCGCCGATGCCGCTGTGCGCCCATATCAGGCGAACTTTCGGCGCATGCGCGAGCAGCTTCTCGATGGCGACGTCGTCGACGTGCGCCAGTACCACCAGGCCGCGCTGCTCGGCCAGCTGCATCAGGCGTCGTGCGGTCGGGCCGTCGGCATGGGCGCTGTCATAGAGATGGAATTCGCCCAGCCCGACATAAGGCCCGGCCTCGGTGCCGGCCGCGAGCTCGCCCAACACCATCTCGACGATGCTCGCATCGGCGTGCCAGCCGGTGTAGTCGGCGCGGTTGCGGTAGAGGCGGACGAAGGGCACGACGGTGACGCCGGCGAGCCGCGTCGCCTCGCGCGCGGCAGCGAGCGCCTTGGTGCCGTCGTTCGGCCGGCTGTTGGCGATCACCGCACGCACGCCGCTGCGCTGCATCCGCCCGAGCACGTCGGCAAGGGGGTGAGGCTCGACGGCTTCCACGTTGTAGTGCAGATGGGCGTCGAAGAGTGGGCCGGCATAGGCGGCGCCGCCCGCCGGCTGCGCGAGGGCCGACACCGGCACCGCGCCGAACACGAGCGCCGCCAGGAGCGACGAGGCGCCGCCGAGGAGAGTCCGTGGAACGAGCGCGATCGACATGGGCGCGAGCAGATGGCGACGGTCGATCGCCTCAGATTCCCATCGCGCTCAGCTTGTCGAGGACGTCGTTCATGAGAACGGCGAGCCGGGGATGCGAGACCTCGAACTTCAGCACCGCCGCCTTCAGGCCTCCGGTCAGCCGGTCGTCGGCGGCGGCGCCGGCTTCGTCGCGGGTGCTCGTTTCGATCTCGGCGACGAGGCCGTCGAGCCGACGCCGCGCCTCTTCGTCGCCGATGTCGAGCGCCTTGATCTCGGCCCGCAGGTCGCTCAACGACTGATCGAGATGCTTGCTGCTGTCCATGATGTGTTTGCTCTCGTGCAGAAACCTCGAGAGATTGTCACCGACCTACCCCCTTATCCACGGGGTCGCGAGCGCGTGAGCTCGTTCGGCTCCTACAATCGTTTGCCGGACAGGAAGTTCTTTCCGACCCGGCGTTCTTTCGGACGCCGTTCGTCGTGGCGGGTTCCCTCGCCGAGCCATAAGAAGACCGAGGAAACACCATGTTGATGACCCGCGCCAAATCGTTCCTTTCAGTCGCGCTCGTGAGCGCAGCGGCAACGCTCGGCGGTACCGCGCAGGCCGCGTTCTACACCGGAACCTGGGACCCGGCCTACGGCGGACCCTTTCCGAACCTCGGTTGGAAGGCGACGGGGCTGTTCGACGTTCCGGACGCATGCGCTGCGATCGGCACGGGCACCGGCATTCCAGTCAGCGGCGGCAGCTGTGCCGGCTTCGATGTCCTGAGCGCGAGAGTCGACTTCTACAACGTCGCCGCCCCGGGCGCGATCCTCGCGTCGTTCAACCTGAACCCGGACGTCTTCGTCAGCGGAATCTCGTTGACCAACGGCAAGCTGAGCGGTGTCAACACTTCGTACTTCGACTCATTCGTGCCGACTCTGGCCATCGCGGGAGGCGGCTCGTATGCGTTCAGCCTGATCTTGTTCGACGGTGGCCTCCAGCAGCCCGATGGGTTCCAGGCGCGGGCACAACTCGCCTACTCCCATCCGGTGACTGCATCGCTTGCCTGCCTCAGCAGACCGGCGCCGGGCGAAGAGTGCGGGTTCTCGGACAAGGACGCCGTTGGCACGTTCGCACCCGTCCCCGAGCCCGAGACCTACGCGCTGATGCTCGCCGGCCTCGGCGCGCTCGGCTTCGTCGCCCGCCGGCGGCGCGCCGTCTAGGCAGTCGCGCGCTCGGCCTGCGCCGAGAGGGCGTGGCGGATCGCCTCGTCGATCTGCCATTGCTGGGCCTCCGCCCACGCGGCGTCGTAAGACTTGTCGCCCATCGCGCGCCGCAAGGCACCGGCGAGCTCGTGCCAGCGCAGCTCGTTGCGAGGCGCCCGCTTCAAGCTCAAGCGCTCGCGTGACCGAGCCGCCGCGGCTGCCAGGCCGACCGCGATCTCGACCATGCCTTCGGCCTGGGCCAGTTCCGCATGGTCTTCGAGGCAGGTGAGCAGCTCCTCGCGCATCTCGAACGCGCGAAAGGCGCGGACCGCATCGGACAGACGCAAGCGGGCCGACGCGAGATCACCCATCAGCAGGTCGACGCGGGCGAGCCAGCGAATCGCGTTCGCCTCGCCGCGCTTGTCGCCGGCTTCGCGACAGACCGTCAACGAGCGTTTGAAGCGAAGCCCCGCCTGCGCCAGGTCGGCGGTCTCGAGCGCTACTTCGCCCAGTACCAGCTCGCACTCGCCCTCGACCTCCTGGTGACGGATCTCGCGCGCGATCTCGAGACATTGCTCGAGGTGTGCCCGGGCGGTCGCGTCATCCCCCTGATGCAGGCAGATCTGGCCGAGATGAAGCAGGCCGATCGCTTCGCCGATCCGGTCGTCGAGGCGCCTGAAGATCTGCAGCGCTTCGCTTTCGCCTTCGGCTGCCGCAGCCGCATCGCCTTCCTGCAGCCGTGCCATCGACAGCGTCGACAGCGTCGCCGCGACGTCGACCTCGTGGCCCTGCGCCCGCCTCAGCTCGAGGCAGGTCTCCAACATCTTGCGCGCCTCGGCGTGGTCGCTCTGGCTTTCGGCCAGTGCCGCGCCGACGTAGAGCGCCCACGCCTGCGCCACCGGCGACGCCTGGATCGCGGGCAGCGCCAGCGCCGCCTGCACCAGCTTTCGGCCTTCGGTCGAGTAGCCGCGCAGGATCCAGAAGCCCTGCATCGCGACCGCGAACTTGACCGCGATGAACGGATCGACGGAGCCACCGAGCGACAGCGCGATGGCGCTCCTGATGTTGTCGAATTCGACCTCGACCTTCCATAGCCAGTCGGCTTGCTCAGGGCCTCTGAGCCCCTTGTTCGCCGCCTTGGTCATCGCGAAATAGTGCTCGCAATGGCGCGCCGCGATCGCGGCGGCGTCATCGCGCTGCGCCAGCTTCTCGCGCGCGTACTCGCGGATGGTCTCGAGCATCAGGTAGCGCGCACCGTCGTCTCGCTCATCGAGCATCACGAGCGACTTCTCGATCAGCGACGCGAGCAGGTCCAGCACGTCCTCGCCCGCCAGGGGCTCGCTGCCGCACACCGCCTCGGCCGCGGCGAGGTCGAAGCCGCCGACGAAGACGCCAAGCCGGTCGAGAAGGATCTGCTCGTGCGGCTCGAGCAGCTCGTACGACCAGTCGACCAGGGCGCGCAAGGTCTGCTGCCGTTCCTGCAGGACGCGCGAGCCGCCGGTCAGCAGCTTGTAGCGATCCTTGAGGCGGGCGTTGATGTCGGCCACCGAGAGCGCGCGAACGCGTGCCGCGGCGAGCTCGAGGGCCAGCGGGATGCCTTCGAGGCGCGCGACCAGCTCGGCGATCGCCGGCGCTTCGCGCTCGTTGAGGGTGAAGCCGGGCTTGTGCAGCTGCGCCCGGTCGACGAACAGCCGCACCGCCGTCGACCGCCCCAGCACCTCGATGCTGTCGCCGCGAGCCGGCACCGGCAGCGGCAGCACCGGGTAGCACTGCTCCCCGGGCGCGTGCAGCGCCTCGCGGCTCGAGGCCAGGATCCGCACGTGGGGCGCGGATTTCAGGATGGCGCTGGCGACCTGCGCCGAGGCCTTGATCAGATGCTCGCAGTTGTCGAGGATCAAGAGGACTCGCTGGTTCTTCAGGTGCGAGCACAAGGTCTGCAGCATCGGCCGATCGGGCTCTTCGCGAACTCCCAGGACCTGCGCCGTCTCGCTGACGATGAGCGCCGGATCGCTGATCGGCGCCAGATCGAGGAACCAGACGCCGTCGGGGAAATGGTGGATCTGCTCGGCCGCGGTCTGCAGCGACAGGCGCGTCTTGCCCAGACCGCCCATGCCGAGCAAGGTCAAGAGGCGCGAGCTGCCGAGCAGGCCCCTGATCTCCGTCAGTTCGCGCTCGCGGCCGATGAACGACGTCGCCTGGAACGGCAGGTTGTTGGCGATCTCGTTGACCGGCAGCCACCAGTCCCCCATCCAGACGACGCGATGCGCCTTCTCGCCGTCGGCCGGCGGCACGAACTGGGCCTCGGGATCGCCGATCTCGAACAGCTCGATCGGATCGGACACGCCCTTGATCCGCCAGTGGCCATGCGAGACCAGCTTGTGCGCGCTCGCGCCCAGGTTTTCGCGCGCAGCGGCGGAGAGCAGCGTCTGGCCGCCATGCGCGAGCGCCATCACCCTGGCGGCGATCGGCTTGGCCAGGCCCTCGACCTCGAGTGGCTTGGCACCGCGGGCGATGTCGTCGGCGGCGTTCTCGCGCAGGATCACCGGCCCGACGTGCAGCCCGACGCGCGCCGCGAGCGGCGTCGGCAGCTGCGCCAGGGCACGATGGTATTGGCTCGCGTAGGCGACGGCATCGGCGGCGCTGTCGAACAGCATCAGCATGCCGTCCGTCTTGTCGATCTCGCGCCCGCGCCCTTCGGCGAGCAACGCTCGCGAGACACGGTCATGCGCTGCCCACACCTCGGCCATGGCGCTGTCGCCGAGCGCCTCGGACAGGCGCGTGCTGTCGACGACGTCGGTCAGCAGCAACGCCTTGATCACACTCATCGCGCGGTCGGCAGATGCCGCCCTGTGCAGCGGGGAGGGTTGGGCATCCGGCGAGTCTACCCGCGGCGTGCTTTTCGAATCGGCCTCGGATGCCGCACTTCCCGGGTGCGGGAGCTCGTCGGTCATCAGAATTGTCGACGTCGGCGGGCGCTATCCTGCCGACGCGCCGCGGGGCGCGAGTTCGATGCCTCAACCACAGATCTTCATCAGCTACCGCCGCGACGACGCGGCCGGTTATGCACGCGCCGTCAACGACGAGCTCGGCCGCTGCTTCGGCGCCGAGCGCGTGTTCATCGATGTCGACGACATCAACGCCGGTCAACCTTTCAGCGAGGTCATCCAGCGCTCGGTCGGAGACTCTGCCGTGCTGCTGGCGCTGATCGGCAAGCGCTGGCAGGGCGAGCGCGAGAGCGCCTCGCCGCGGATCTTCGAGGCCGGCGATTTCGTCAGGCAGGAGGTGGCGGCGGGACTCGCCCAGGGCCTGCGGGTGATCCCGGTCCTTCTCGACGGCGTCGCCATGCCGGACCCGGCGCAGCTGCCACCGGAGCTGCGTCCCCTGACCGGACGCAACGCACTGGCGCTCGACAACTCGCGCTTTGCTGCGGACATGGCGCACCTCGTGCACGAGGTGCGCGGCGCGCTCGGTGAAGCGGGACCACCGGTCGCGGCCCGCAGGCGCTTGCCGACCGCGTGGCTGGCCGGCGCCGTCCTCGGTGCGGCGGCGCTGGCCGGGCTCTGGCAATGGCGGTCGCCATCCACGGGCACGCCCAGCTCGGATCAACGCGTCGCTGCGCCGCTGGCCCGCCCGCACGTCAACGGCGAGTGGCGCGCCGAAGTCACCTACGACTGGCCGAACGCTCGCTACAACGAGCGCTTCGTGTTCTCGGGCGAAGGCGACGAGCTGCACGGAAGCGCCTCGTTCCTCGGCGTCGCGCGCGGCGCGCTCGAGGGCCGGACCGACGCCAGCGGAGTGAGCTTCGTGACCCGCACCACCGAGCTGACGGGGGCCGGAGGCGGCAGCGCCGACGTAGTGCATCGCTATCGTGGCCGCCTGTCCGGCGACGAGATCCGCTTCGTCATGCAGACCGAGGGCGGCAGCTCCGCCCACGTCCCGATCGAATTCATCGCCAGCAGGAAACCGCCATGACCATGCCCGCCAACTTCACCGCGATCCTCGCCCGCTGGGAAGCGGCGCGACCCGATGCCGTCGCCATCACCTTCGGCGGCACGCACCGCACCTGGGCCGAGCTTGCCCATCGGGTGCGCCGCGCCGCCGCGGCGCTGCGGGCCGCGGGCCTCGCGCCCGGCGACCGGATCGCGGTGCTCGACCTCAATCACCCGTCGTGCCTGGAGCTGACGCTCGCCTGCGCCCAGATCGGCACCGCCAACGCCGTCGTCAACTTCCGGCTGGCGCCGCCGGAGATCGTCTACGTGATCAACGACGCGAAGGCGCGACTGCTGTTCGTCGGGCCCGAGTTCGCCGGCGCGGCGGAAAAGTTTCGCGATCACCTGCCGAGCGTCGAACGCGTGGTTCGCATCGGCGGCGCCGACGACCAGTACGAGGCCTGGCTGGCGGCGCACGAGCCCGATGCCCGTGTCCACCCGACCGGGCCCGGCGACTGCTTCGTCCAGCTCTACACCTCGGGGACGACCGGCTTTCCGAAGGGCGCGATGCTGACCCACCGGGGCATGCTGGCGCACTCGCGCAACGTCTCCGCCAGCCAGGACTTCGATCCCGACTCGCGCGTCCAGGTGGCGATGCCGCTGTTTCATGTCGGCGGCACCAGCTATTCGCTGATGGCGATCAGCCTGGGGGCGCGCGTCTTCATGATGCGCATGCCGGACCCGGCCGCTGCGCTGGCGATGCTCGAGTCGGAGCGGATCACGCACACCTTCTTCGTGCCGGCGCTGATGGCGGTGATCAACCAAGTCCCGGGTGCCGCCGAGCGCGACTATTCGGCGTTGAAGGCGCTGTCGTACGGCGCCTCGCCGATGCCGCTGCCGGTGATGCGCGCCTCGCTGAAGCTGTTCCCGGGCGTCCTGCAGCAGGTCTACGGCATGACCGAGCAGAGCGGCGCCGTCAGCGTGCTCGGTCCGCAGGACCACGTCGATCCGGCCGTCGCGCACCGGCTCGTCTCGGCCGGCAAGGCGATCGCCGGTGTCGAGATCGAGATCCGCGACGCCGCGACCGGCGAGCCGGTGGCCACCGGCGAGCGCGGCGAGGTCTGGGTGCGCAGCGAGCAGGTCATGGGCGGCTACTGGGGCAAGCCCGACGCGACCGCGGCGACGATCACGCCGGACGGCTGGCTGCGGTCGGGCGACGGCGGCTACCTCGACGCCGACGGCTACCTCTACATCACCGACCGCATCAAGGACATGATCATCAGCGGCGGCGAGAACATCTATCCGGCCGAGATCGAGCGCATCCTGGCGGAACACCCTTCGGTCCAGGACGTGGCGGTGATCGGCGTTCCCGACGAGCGCTGGGGCGAAGTGCCCAAGGCGGTGGTCGTCGCCGCGCCCGGCGCGACCATCGACAGCGGGCAGCTGCTCGCCTGGTGCGGCGAGCGGCTGGCGTCGTTCAAGTGCCCGAAGACCGTCGACGTCGTTGCCGAGCTGCCGCGCAACCCGACCGGCAAGGTGCTCAAGAAGGATCTGCGGAAGCCTTACTGGGAAGGCCGGGAGCGGCAGATCGTCTAGATAGCGCGACGGCCGTGCGTTCCGCGCTCCGGCTCAGCCGGCCGAGCGCTCGCCGCTCGCGTCGGCCAGCGCGGCCGCGCCCATCGTGGCGACGATCTTGCGGATCTCGCGGTGCATCTGCTGTGCGATCAGCTCGCGACGCTCGGGCTGCAGGCGCCCCGAGATCGCGGCGACGCTGATCGCCGCCACCGGGTTCGCCGGCGGGAACGCGACGCCCATCGATGCCGTGCCGGGTGTCACCGCGCCGTCGAGGAAGCAGTAGCCGCGCTCCCGGCCCTCGGCGATGGCGCCGTAGAGGAAGTCGGCCGTGAACGACGCGAACTTCTCGTACCGGTGGGCATTCGCTTCGACCACGGCGCGAGCTTCGGCGGGGGGCAGCGAGCAGAGGATCGCCAAGCCGCCGGCGCCGACACCGAGCGGCCGGCGAATGCCGATGTCGAGCGACAGCGACTTGATCGGAAAATCGCCGAGCGCCCGGTTCGCGCAAACGGCTTCGAGACCGCTGCGCTCGCTCAGGTAGACCGTGTCCTGGGTGAACTCGGCGAGCCGGTGCAAGGGTGCGTCACACAGCTCGCCGAGCCGGTAGCGCGGCCGCGCCAGGAGGCCCAGCTCGTAGAGCAGCGGCCCGAGAAAGTACTTCCTGCTGTGCGGATCGCGGTCGACCATGCCCTCGAGCTCGAGCCGATTCAGCATCCGAAAGCACGTGGCCTCGGCCAGCCCCGAGGTCGCGACGACCTCTCCGACCCGCATGCCGCGCCGACCCCGCGAAGCGATCACCCGCAGCACGTCGACGACTCGCTCGATGCTTTGCGTGCCCGTGCGCGGCACTCCATCTTGTGGAGCTTTGCTGGCGATCGACGGCTCAAGCCGACGCTTTTCTCTCATGAATGAACACCATATTGTCTCCACATTGTGGCGGAAATGGAGGTTTACCCTTTGGTCAAAGGACCCGCGCTGCCTAACATTGCGATCGAGACGCCAAGGCGAGAGGTACCGGGTGACGACGTTCACAGTGGGTTCGTATCACGTGACACGCATCGAGGAGATGCTGACACCGGGGTTCGTGCCCGGCTTCCTCTTCCCCGACTACACGCCCGATGTCTTCGAGCAGCACCCGATGCTGTCGGACACGCGGTTCTGGCACGAGCCGAGCCGGAAGGTGATGTCGAGCATGCACTCGTGGATGATCAGGAACGATCGTCACACGATCCTGATCGACACCGGCTGCGGCAACGACAAGACCCGCGCGCTGCCCCTCTTCGAGCGTTTCCACCAGCTCCATCTGCCCTATCTCGAGCGCCTGGCCGATGCCGGTGTTCGCCCCGAAGACGTGACGCTGGTGATCTGCACCCACCTGCACATCGATCACGTCGGCTGGAACACGCGGCTCGTGGACGGCAAGTGGGTGCCGACCTTTCCCAATGCCAAGTACATCTTCTCGCGCCGCGAGTTCGAGCACTGGCAGTCGCCCGTGGGCGGGCACGTCACGCTGCCCGAGAACATCGCCGTCATCGAGGACAGCGTGCTGCCGGTGATCGAGGCCGGCCAGGTCGAATTCATCGACGACGGCTCGAAGATCATCGACGGCCTGTTCTTCCAGGATGCGGTCGGCCACACCGCGGGCCACGGCCTGCTGAAGCTCGAGTCGGGCAACGACGCGGCCGTCTTCCCCGGCGATTCGCTGCACCAGCCGATGCAGGTCTTTCGCCCCGACTGGAACAGCCGCTTCTGCGAGCAGGCCGGGCCGGCGCGTGCGACCCGGCGCTCGATCCTCGACTACTGCAGCGATCGCCACGCCTTGCTCCTGCCGGCGCACTTCGGTGCGCCGCACGGCGGCTATGTCACGCGCCACGCGGCAGGCTACGACTTCACGCCCGCCGACGACCTCGTCGTCGCCGGCTGAGCCCGGCCCGCCACCGATTCACCTCCTTCCCGATCGAAACGCCTTGGTGCACACCGAATCCTTCCTCTCCGCGCTGCGCGACGCCGCCGGCTCCGCCCAGGTCCTCTCCGACGGCGCCAGCCGCGAGTACTACGCCAACGACATCTTCTGGCAGCCCGGCGTGTTGCCGCTCGCGGTGGTGCTGCCGCAGACGCGCGCGCAGGCGGTCGAAGCGGTGAAGGCCGCGGCGGCGCACGGCGTCGCCATCGTGCCGCGCGGCGGCGGCATGTCGTACACCAAGGGCTACCTGCCCGACAGCAGCCAGAGCGTCGTCATCGACACGCGCAAGCTCGCGAGCGTGCTCGAGGTCAACCTCGCCGACCGCTACATCACCGTGGAAGCCGGCTGCACCTGGGCGCAGGTCCACGAGGCGCTGCTGCCGACCGGCATGAACACCGGCTACTGGGGGCCGCTCTCGGGAATCAACGCCACCGTCGGCGGCGCGCTGTCGCAGAACAGCGCCTTCTTCGGCTCGACCCTGCACGGCACCGTCGCCGAGCACGTGCTGGGCGTCACCGTGCTGCTCTCGAGCGGCGCGGTCGTCACCACCGGCTCGGGCGGCCGGGCCGGCACACGGCCGTTCACGCGCTATGCCGGACCCGACATGACCGGCCTGTTCCTCGGCGACACCGGCGCCTTCGGTCTCAAGCTGGCGGCGACGCTGAAGCTCGAGCCGGCGCCGCAGCATCTCGACTACCTCGGGTTCGGCTTCGACGACATGCGTTCGATGGCGCTGGCGCAGGTCGAGATGAGCGCGGTCCGGGCGATCTCCGAAGGCTTCGGCATCGATCGCGCCAAGGCGCTGAATTCGGCCAGCGTCAACAAGCTGAGCGACGGCGTCAAGATCCTCGGCAGCGTCGCACGCTCCTCGAAGGGCCTGCTGCAGGGCATCAAGGACGCGGTGGGCGTCGCCACCACCGGCGCCGGCTACCTCGCCGACCACGCCTGCTCGCTCCACCTCGTGGTCGAAGGCAAGAGCGCCGCCGACCTGGCCACGAGCATGGCGGCGCTGCGCGCGATCGGCGCCAGGCACGGCATCGAGATCGAGAACGCCGCGGCGCGCGTGATGCGCTCGCGGCCGTTCAACCCGGTGCGCGGCATGCTCGGCGCCGACGGCCAGCGCTGGGTGCCGATCCATGCGGTGTTCCCGCTCAGCGAGGCCGCGCGCGCGGTCGAAGCCAACGCCGCCTACTTCAAGTCGCAGGAGGCGCTGATGCAGCAGCACGGCATCGTCCTCTCGCACCTGACGATGACGGTCGGCAACGAGTTCTTTCTCGAGCCGGCGTTCTACTGGCCGGACGAGATCACGCCGCTGCACCGCAAGAGCCTGGGCGACGAGGTCGTCGGCCCCTGGCTCGACCGGCCCGCCAACCTGCCCGCGCGCGAAGCGGTGATCACGTTGCGCAAGGGCATCCAGCAGGTGTACCTCGCGCTCGGCGGAGTCAACTGGCAGATCGGCCGTGACTATCCGCTGCGACAGGTGATGCAGCCCGAGGGCTGGGACATGCTGACCGCGCTGAAGCAAGCGCTCGATCCCCAGGGCCTGATGAACCCCGGCTCGCTCGGCTTGCGCGCATCCGCCTGAGCGCCTCTCGCACACCCCTTTCGAAAGCTCGGCCATGGGATTCACGATCACCGAAAAGATCCTCGCGCGCTGCGCGGGCCTGCCCTCCGTCAAGGCCGGCGACGAAATCATGGCCAAGCCCGATTTCGTTCTCGCCTACGACTTCCCGGGCTACACCGACGTCATCTTCAAGCAGCTGAAGAACGACTTCGGCATCTCGAAGATGGCCGAGCCCGAGCGCTTCGGCATCTTCATCGACCACATGGTTCCCGCGGTCAGCCCCGCCGAGGAAGAGCTGCACAAGGGAACGCGCGAGTGGACGGCGATCAACGACGTCAAGCTCTACGAGAGGAAAGGCATCGGCCACCAGGTCTCGTCGGAAGTGGGCTACGCCACGCCGGGCGCCTTCGCCGTCCACTTCGACGGTCATGTCAGCCAGCTCGGCACCTTCGGAACGCTGGCGATCGGCCTGAGGCGCAACGTGCTCGAGGCGTTCGCGATGGAGAAGGTCTCGATCCGCGTGCCGCAAACCACGCGCGTCGATCTCGTCGGCCAGCTGCAGCCGGGCGTGATGGCGCGCGACGTGTTCCACCACATCGTGCGCGTGCTGGGTCCCGCCTCATGTCGCTTTCAGGTGCTCGAGATCGGCGGGCCGGCGGTCGCCGACATGTCCAACGACGCGCTGCAGACGATCACCGGCCTGGCGATGTTCACCGGCGCGGTCACGGCGATCGTCAACCCGGACCCGAAGCGCTTGGCCTACGCCCTGCCGCGAGCGCGCCTGAAGCTCGAGCCGGTGTCGAGCGACGAGGACGCGACCTATGCGGCGCGCCACACGATCGACCTGTCGACGCTCGAGCCGATCATCGTCATCCCGCCGAGCCCGGCCAACACGCGCGACCTCAAGGACTACCTGAATCTGGAGGTGCAGGTCGGCTACCTGGGCTCGTGCGCATCGGGACGGATCGAGGACCTGCGCGCCGCGGCCAACGTGCTGCGCGGGCGCAAGGTCGCTTCGACGTTCGCGCTGAACGTCGTGCCGACGAGCCAGGAGATCATGGTCGCCGCAGCAAAGGAAGGACTGATCGAGGTCTTCGCCGAGGCCGGCGCGTTCGTCTCGTCGCCCTCCTGCGACTACTGCTTCGGCCGGATCGCGACCATGGCGCCGGGTCAGCGCGCCGTCTCGACCGGCACGCTCAACGTTCGTGGCCGCATGGGCAGCCCCGACTCCGAGATCTACCTGTGCAACGCCGCCGTGATCGCCGCCTCGGCGATCGAAGGCAAGATCACCGATCCGCGGCCTTACCTGCAAGGCTGAAGGAGCGACCATGGCGATGAAGAACCTGCGCGGCCGAGTGGCCTTCAAGTTCGACGAGATCGACTTCGACGTCGACCAGATCGTCGGCGTCAAGAACATCAAGACCACCAACATCGACGATCTGAGCAAGGCGGCGATGCAGGAATACGACCCGGGCTTCGCCAGCGCGGTGCGGCCGGGCGACCTGCTCGTCGGCAACCACAACTTCGGCTACGGCCACCCTCACTACCCACCCATGAAGGCGATGCGCCACATGGGGATCGCCGGCGTGATCGCCGAGTCGTTCTCGCCCGGCTACTGGCGCGGCGAGATCAGCATGGGCTTTCCGCAGGTCTCGTGTCCCGGCATCCTCGCGTTCGTCGAGCGCTGGGACGAGATCGAGGTCGACTGGGCGGCGCAGCAGGTGAAGAACCTGACCCGCGGGACCACCATCGCCTTCGAGCCGCTGCCACGAGGCGATCTCGAGATGCTCGAGGCCGGCGGCCTCGAGACCTACCTGAAGAAGCGATTCCAGACCGACACTGCCATGAGGAACCCCGACCATGCCTAACCTGAAGCAACTCATCAAGGACAAGAAGACCGTCTGGGCCGCCGGCGCCTTCGACGCACTGAGCGCACGCCTGATCCAGGAGGCCGGCTTCGACGCGCTGCTGACCTCGGGCTACGGCATCTCGTCGTCGTTCCTGGGCGAGCCCGACACCGAGTTCTATACGATGACCGAGAACCTGGCGGTCACGCGCAACGTCTGCAACGCCGTCACGATCCCCGTCATCGCCGACATCGACACCGCGTACGGCAACGCCGTCAGCGCGATGCGAACGATGCGCGAGTTCGAGAACGCGGGCGCCGCGGCGGTGATCGTCGAAGACCAGGTCTCGCCCAAGCGCTGTCCGTGCTCGTCGGCGCAGATCGACGTCGTGCCGATGGAGGAGCACGTCGGCAAGCTGCGCGCGATGATCGCGGCACGCAAGAACCCCGACGTCCTGATCATCGCCCGCACCGATGCGGTCGACCCGGCCGAGGCGATCCGCCGCGGCAAGGCGTACGTCGCCGCGGGCGCCGACATCGTCCAGCCGATCAGCCGCTGCTTCAAGAACTTCGAGGGCCTGCAGGCGATGCGCGAGGGCTGCGGCGTGCCGCTCTCGCTGCAGATCCTGGCCTGGCTCGAGACCGATCTCGACCGCAAGCAGATCGAGCAGGTGGCAGCGATCGCCACCTATCCGCTCGTCGCCCTGATGACCGCCACCCAGGCGATGCGCACCAACCTGCGCGCGCTCGCCCAGGCCAGGTCGTCGAAGCAGCTGCCGTTGCCGGTCACTCCCATGCACGACTTCAACGACTTCATCGGCTTTACCCGGGTCGATGCGCTGCAAAAGCAGTACATGACCGGCGAAACTGCCTGAAGTCGCGATCGATCACCCGTTCAAAATACAGAAACAACAGAGGAGCAGACATGAAAAACTGGAGCCGGCAGATCGGCATTCGGACACTGGCGACCCTGATCGCTCTCGCCTTGCAAGCGGGGCCCGCGGGCGCGCAGGGCCTGGCGCCGGGCGAGTACAAGGTCGGCTTCATCACCGAGAACACCGGCGCGATCGCCTCGGCCGGCCAGTCGTACTGGAACGGCGCGCAGCTTGCGGCCGACGAAGTCAAGGCGCAGAAGTTTCTCGGTGGCGCCTCGATCGTCCTCGACTCGAAGGAGAGCGGCAGCGACGCGGCCCGCGCGATCCAGGCCGCGAACCAGTTCGTCGCCGACCGCTCCGTGCTGGCCGTCAGCTGCTGCATCCTCTCCGCCGTCGCCGGTTCGTTGAAGCCGATCGTGGTCGAGGCGAAGACGCCGCTGGTGATCTTCGGCGCGACGGCATCGGGTCTGCCGCAGCCGCCCTGGGTGTACAGCATGACGATCCTGCCCGGGCCGAAGGACACGGCGACCGCGGTCAAGGTGATCGACGCGGTCAAGCCGAAGACCGCCGCCTACATCCTCGCCGCCGACAACGACGCCTTCAAGGGGCGCATGAACGCGACCCGCACTGCCCTGGAAGCCAAGGGCGTGACGACGGCCGGCGTCGTCAACGTGCTGACCAAGGACACCGACTTCACCGCCGCCGCGACCCAGGCGATGGGGCTCAAGCCCGACGTGATCCTGGTCTACGCGACCCAAGGCGCAGCCGCCGGCGCGATCACCGCGCTCAAGGATCGCGGCTACGCCAAGACGATCGTCGGCAACGACGTGCTCTCGCCCGCCCCGATCTTCAAGAAGATGGGCACTTCGGTCGTCGGTGTGCCCTTCCCGGTCAGCTTCTCGGATGCCATCGTCGAGACGCCCGAAGCCAAGGCCTTCGTCGCCGCGTACCAGGCGAAGTTCAGCGCCCCGCCCGACATCTATTCGGCGCAGGGCTACCAGGTGGTCTGGTTCATCGCCCAGGGCCTGAAGTCGATCTCGGGCCAGCCGACGCGCGAGTCGCTCGCCACGGCGCTCTCGAAGATCAGCAAGATCGACCATCAGGTCTATGGCGGCGAAGTCATGAAGGACGGGCAAGCCGAAACGACCGGCACGCTCGTCGTCATGTGGAACGCCGAGGGCAAGATCGTTCCCTGGACGGCACCGAAGTAAGCCGGCCCGGTACCCGGCGATGGAGCTCTTCCTCGAGCAGCTGATCAACGGTTGCGCGATCGGCTCGCTGTACGCGATGTTCGGTCTCGGCTTCGGGATCGTCTTCGCGACCCTGGGCATCCTCAACGCGGCCCACGGCAGCTACGCCAGCTGGGCCGCGATCGCTGCCCTGGCGGCCGTCGAGCAGCTCAAGCTGCCGTTCATCGTCGCGCTGCCGATCGGCGTCGTCGCCGGCGGGATGCTCGCGGTGCTGGTCGACCAGATCGCATTCCAGCCGCTGCGCCGACGTGGCAGCGAGATGCTGGGCGCGCTCATCACCAGCATCGCCTTCTGGATCATCCTCGACAACCTCGCGGGTACTGCCACCGGCCAGCAAAGCCTGAGCTTTCCGCGCGGCAGCTATCCGGGAACGATGTTTCGCCTCGGCGACATCCCGCTGCCGGCGATGCAGGTGATCACGATCGCGGCCATGCTGATCGTGACGGTGAGCCTGCACCTGCTGATCCGGCACAGCCGCTTCGGCGCGGCGATGCGCGCCGTCGGCTGGAACCAGACCGCCGCTGCGCTCGGCGGCGTCAACCCGCGCCATGTCGTCATCATCACCGCCTTCATCGCCGGCGCGACCTCGGGGCTGGCCGGCGTGCTCGGCGGCATCACCACCCAGAACGTCTCGTTCCTGCTCGGCGAGGGCCTGCTGCTCAAGGGCTTCGCCGCGGTGGTGGTGGGTGGCTACGACGACGTCCGCGGCACCGCGATCGCCGGCGTCGGCCTCGGCATCCTCGAGGTGATGACGTCGCAATACCTCTCCTCCGGGCTGCGCGACGGCATCACGTACGCGCTGCTCCTGAGCTTCCTGCTGCTGCGGCCGCGCGGCCTGTTCGGCAGCGCCGGCTTCTCGCGGGCCTGAGATGAAACAGCCCCCCCGCTCACTTCGTTCGCTGCCCCCCGAGGGGGCGCGTCAGCGCCTTCGGGCGGCCGGGCGGTACTGACATGCAAGCGCTCGGCGATTTCTGGAGGGCGTATCAGAGTACGGTCGCGTTCGCGATCGTCAACGCCTTCTTCGCGCTCAGCACGTATGCCGTGCTGTCGGCGGGCATCCTCAGCTTCGCCACCGTGACCTACGCGGCGATGGGCGGCTTCGTCGGTGCGCGCCTGGTGCTGCAGAGCGGCCTCGACCCGATGCTGCTGCTGCCGGCGGCGGCGGGCGCGGGAGCGCTGCTCGCCTACATCGTCGCCTTGATCTTCCTGCGCCTGGAAAGCCACTGGATGGCGCTGGCGAGCCTGGCGCTGATCCTGATCACGCGCGTGGTCGTCATCAACGTGCCGAGTGTCACCGGCGGCGTCAATGGCCTGAGCCTGCCGGTCAAGCTGCCCTTGTTCGTGCTCGCGATACTGCTGGCCGTCGCCATCGCGGTCTTCTATCGCTTGTCGGTGTCGTGGTTCGGCATCGCCTCGCGTGCAGTGCGCGAGGACCCGGCGGTCGCCTCGAGCATCGGCATTGCGCCGCGCCGGATCCAGACCATCGCCTTCGTGATCTCGGGCGCGGTCGGCGGGCTCGGCGGCATGCTGTTGGCGCTGGTGCTGCAGTTCCTCTCGCCCGACACCTATTTCGTCAACATCGCCTTCACCATGATCGCCGCAGTCGTGCTGGGTGGCTCGTACCACTGGATCGGCGCGATCATCGGCGCGGCCGTGTTCACCGCCTTGCCGGTGATCGCCCAGGCGATCGTTCCCCACTTCCAGGAGGTCGCGAACGGGATCGTGCTGTTGCTGATCATGATCTTCCTGCCGCGCGGGCTGATCGACCCGCGCGCGATCCGCCTGCGCCGGGCCGCGCACGGCGCCTCTGCCGACGCAGCCCGCGGCGCGGCGCGAATCGTCGAAGGCAAGCCTTGACGCCGGCGAGCGGATCCACCGTCGCGTCACCACCGCTGCTCGATGTCGCGGCGATTGCCAAGCACTTCGGCGGCGTCACCGCGGTGTCCGACCTGTCGATGCAGGTGCGGACGGGCAGCGTCGCCGGCCTCATGGGCCCCAACGGTGCCGGCAAGACGACCCTGGTCAATCTCATCAGCGGGCTGCTGCCGTCGGACAGCGGCACCATCCGCTTCGCCGGTGTCGAGATCCAGCGCTCGCCCGCCTACGACATCGCTTCGCAAGGCATTGCGCGGACCTACCAGAACGTGCGCCTCTTCAGCGGCATGACCGTTCTCGAGCAGGTGATGGCCGGCTGCTACGTCCGCCGCGGCGCATCGCTATGGGCGTCGTTTCTCGGCTTGCCGAAGGCCCGCGCGGCGTACAAGGCGGTCGAGCGTCATGCGCGCGAGCTGCTCGAGCGCGTGCAGCTGAGCGCCCAGGCCAACCTGCTCGCCGAGACCCTGTCTTACGGCGAGCAGCGACGCGTCGAGATCGCCCGCGCGCTCGGCACCAGCCCGCGCCTCCTGCTGCTCGACGAGCCGACTGCCGGAATGAACGTGCAGGAATCGAACGAGATCGGCAACCTCGTGCACAGCCTGCGCGACGGCGGCCTGACCGTGTTGATGGTCGAGCACAACGTGCGTCTGGTGAAGGAGTTCTGCGACCACGTCACGGTCATGAACTTCGGCCGCCTGCTGGCTACCGGCACGCCCGCCGAGTGCATCGCCCATCCCGATGTGCAGGCCGCCTATTTTGGAAACACCGCCGATGCTGAGCGTATCCGGGCTCTGCGCTAGCTACGGCGCGATCCGCGCCGTTACCGACCTCGGCTTCGAGGTCGGGGCGAACAGCATGGTCGCCATCCTCGGTGCCAACGGCGCCGGCAAGTCGACGACGCTGCGCAGCATCGCCGGCCTGCATCGGCCGGTGCGCGGCTCGATCAAGCTCGACGGCGAAGAGATCTCGACGCTGCCGGTCCATCGCGTCGTGCGCAAGGGCCTCGCCCTGGTGCCCGAGGGTCGCATGATCGTCGCGCCGCTCACGGTCGAGGAGAACCTGAAGCTCAGCAGCTACGCCGGGCGCGGCGTGCAGAGCGCCCTGATCGAGCGTGTCAACGACCTGTTTCCGCGCCTCAAGGAAAGGCGTGGCCAGATTGCCGGCCTTCTGAGCGGCGGTGAACAGCAGATGCTCGCGATCGGCCGCGCCCTGATGACCGAGCCGCGCATGCTGGTACTCGACGAGCCGTCGATGGGGCTGGCGCCGGCGATCGTCGACCAGGTGTTCCAGGCGATCGTCACCCTGCATCGTCAGGGCCAGTCGATCCTGCTGGTGGAGCAGAACGCCGAGATCGCCCTCTCGGTCTGCGACTACGCCTACCTGATGAAGCGCGGGTCGATCGTCATGAGCGGCACGGTCGAGGCGCTCCGCGCCGATGCCGGCGTGCTCGAGGCGTACCTCGCCTAGCGGGGGATCCGCGTCGCGCGGATCCCCTTTCCGTCAGCCGCGTGGGGCCGCTTCGGAGCGGCTCAGCCCGGGCACTGCGCGCTCGGCCGATTCGGCACCTGCGAGCCC
>Ga0070670_100000549_pt1 | contig 29864 bp, 29 predicted proteins | sample KBSS63metaG_FD_64665 | JGI IMG/M metagenome (GOLD analysis project Ga0070670, IMG submission 64665) | Switchgrass rhizosphere microbial communities from Kellogg Biological Station, Michigan, USA - KBS S6-3 metaG | ecosystem: Host-associated > Plants > Roots > Rhizosphere > Soil ... | reverse complement strand
GCAAACGACAACGAACCACTCAAAAATCAAACGCGATGGTGCGGCATCGCTCGAGCGCCAAGGCGCTCTCCCGATGCCGACTTGACAGATGATGGCCTTCTCATGGAAGTGCGGTGGCGACTAAGCCACCGCTTTGGGAGGGAGGTGGAAGTGTGACGACTCGCAGCGCGTGATGCTTGCTCGATTCCCCTCCCTCCCAAAGCGGTGGCTCCGTCGCCACCGCACTCCAAAGCTTCGCGAAATATGCCGCGCGTTGTGCAAGCATCACAACTCTGGATATGAGCACTGAGAAGAAGATCGTGATCATCGCCGGGCCGAATGGCGCGGGGAAGACGACCTTCGCGCGGGAGTTCCTGCCGTTCGAGGCGGGATGCCCTCTCTTCATCAATGCAGACCTGATTGCCGCGGGACTTTCGCCGTTCGATCCTGACGCGGCTGCGTTTCGCGCGGGACGTCTGATGCTCGCCGAGATCGATCGCAACGCTGCCGCTGGCGAGAGCTTCGCGTTCGAGACGACGCTGTCGGGGCATACGTACATTCGCCGTATCCGATCGTGGCGTTCAGCAGGTTATGTCGTGAAGATTCTCTTTTTGTCCTTGCCAGATCCGGGCGAGGCAATAGTGCGGGTAGCGCTCCGGGTTCGACAGGGCGGCCACGATGTGCCGCCGGAAGTCATTCGCAGGCGTTTCGCGACCGGTTTGAAAAACTTCATGGACGTCTATCGTCATGAGGTCGACTACTGGCGGTTGTTCGACAACAGCGGACAGCGGCCTCGATTGTTGTCACAAGGAGGTAGCGATGAGTGATTCACTGCCGGACCTTCCCGACGCAGACATGCAATCGGCACCGCGAGCACTGTTGCGCGCGGCTCAGCGCGCGCGTGAGGTGGCCCGAGAAACGCGGACCGGAATCGCGATCGTCGTCGACGGCGTGCTGAAAGTAGTTCCTTACGACCAGATCGAAGACCTCGACCTTTCTGAAGACGAAAAGTAATTGCTCGGCCTCTACATCCACCTCCCGTTTTGCCGCGTTCACTGCACGTATTGTCCGTTTGCGGTTTCTACGGATATTCGATTGCAGGATCAGTACACCGACGCGCTGGTGGCGGAGATCGAAGCGCGTTCGAATGGGGAGCGCGTCGACAGCATCTTCTTCGGCGGTGGGACGCCGTCTCGAACGTCGCGTGAGAATTTCGCGCGCGTTGTGACGCAAATTCGCGAGCGATTCGACATCGAGGAAGGCGCCGAGTTCTCCATCGAGGCCAATCCCGAGGACGTGGATGCGGACGCCGTCGCGTTTTGGCGATCGCTCGGAGTCAATCGCATCAGCATCGGCGTGCAGTCGTTTCATGATGACGAACTGCGTCCGCTTGGCCGCGTGCATGGGCGCGCGCAGGCGCTCGATGCGGTTCGCATCGCCGCGGCTTCCGGAGTTCGCACCAGTCTCGATCTCATCCTCGGATTACCTCGTCAGACCGCGACAAGTTTCGGAGAGACGCTGGAGACAGCCATCGCCACCGGCGCCGGGCACGTCTCGCTCTACATGCTCGATCTCGAAGAAGGAACGGCGCTGGCGCGGCAGGTGGACGATGAACGCGTAACGCTGCCCGACGAGGATCTGGTCGCCAATCTCTACCTGATGGCCATCGAACGATTTGCGAACGCCGGTCTCGCGCAATACGAGATCAGCAACTTCGCGCGGCCGGGTCAGGAGTGCCGCCACAATCTTCGCTACTGGCGGCGCGAGGAGTACTTCGGCTTCGGCATCGGCGCGCATTCGTTTCTCGGCGACCGCCGCTTCGCCAATACGCGCGACATCCATCGCTACATTGCCGAGCAGCGCGAGCCGGAGTTCGCGGAAGTCCTCGGCGACGGCGAAGTGCGGCGCGAGACCATCTTCCTCCGGCTGCGGCAGGCCGAGGGCATAAACTATGCGGACGTTGTACGACTTTGCGGCGAGGAGGGAATCGCATGGATGGATCGAGGCTTGAGCGACGGGTGGCTGCGGCGGGTGGGAAATCGCGTGGCCTTCACCCCTTCCGGTTTCCTTTTGAGCAACGAGTACATGTCGCAGCTTTTCTGATCGCGTTCGCCGCGTTGCCGCTGTTCGGTCAGGACATCAAGTTCGATCCGAATCTCGTGAACCAGGCGAACTTCAGCGAGTTCTCGCGCGTGGTCGGTCAGGCGATTTTCGCGACGCCCGTGCAGCCCGCGCGCGCCAGCGGCTTGCTCGGATTCGACGCCGGCGTCGCCGCGACCGTCGTGAAAATCGACGAGAACGCCGCGTACTGGCGCGCCGCGGTTCCGCAGGGGAACACGTTCACGTCGCACGGCTACATCGGCGTTCCGCGGCTTGTGGTGTCGAAAGGATTCGGCTTCGGCACGATCTCCGGCACGTACGCGAAGATTTCGGACAGCGGCATCAAGACCTGGGGCGGCGCGCTCGACACGCCGTTGCTTCGCGGCGGCATGCTGAAGCCGGAGCTTGCGCTGCGGCTGTCGTACTCAACGCTCACCGGCATCGACGTCTTTCACGAGAAAACCTACGGCGCGGAAGTCTTCCTCAGCAAAGGTTTCGGTCCGATCACGCCATACGCCGCGGTGGGCCGGATGAAAATCGACGCGCGTGGCGATGTTCCCGCGACGACGCATTCGACGGCGTTCACGCTGACCGACAAGAGCAGTCTGAATCGCTACACGGTCGGCGTGCGTCTCTCACTGCTCGTGCCGAAGCTCGTCGTCGAAGCGACGCAGGCCGAGGTCAGAAGCTACGCAGCGAAGGTTTCGATCGGGTTTTAGACGGTCATCGCTGTCATCCTGAGGCTGCCGGAGCCGCGGAGCCGGAGGCGGCGGAGGACGCCGAAGGATCTCAAGCTTCCCAAGCTGCGTTAATCCCAGCGGGTTTCAGCCGGAGTTGCGCAACTTGAGATCCTTCGACCGTCCTGCGGCGTTCCGCGCTTCGCGCTCCAACGCCTCCGGCGGCTCAGGATGACAACTACTTCACCCCGAGCGCGCTCTTGATCGCGTCGATCGTGAACTGGCCCTCGGGGCCGAAGCCGATGACCTGGCCGTTGATGATGTACGTCGGCGTGGAGAGGATGCCGTTGTCGAAGGCGCGGCTGACCTGATCGATCAGCGCTTTCTTTTCCGCCGGCGACTTGTAGATCTTCTCGACGGCCTTCCAGTTGATGTCGTTGTCCTCGACGAAATTCTTGAAGAACTTGTCGAACGGCTCCTTGCCGATCGTCTCCTGATTCTCGAAGACGAAGTTCACGTAGTTCCAGTACTTGCCCGGCGCCACCTTCGAAAGCGCACGCGCGCCGAGCGCGGCGTCGAGCGCCCACTCGTGATGCTCGAAGAGAGGGAGATCGAGGCGGTAGTAATCGACCTTGTCGAGATTCCTGGCGATGATCGGCTCAACTTTCTTGTGAGCCTTCGCGCATGTCGGGCACTCGAAGTCGGACAGCTCGATGATCTGCACTTTCGATTTCGGATTGCCGCGCCGCGTCGCGCCGGTGAGTCCGATCGAGTCGACGATGGCCCGGCCCGGATCGACGTTGAGATTGCCTCGCGTGCCGACGATCAGGTAGCTGTTCGACGAGTCGACGAAGCCGCGATACGTGAATCCGCCGCCGGCCGCCTTCGACTTCTTGATGATCGAGACCGCGCGGAGTCCGTCCGGAAGCGGGAACGGCGCGATGACCGCCGTGACCGGCTCTTTCAGCGCGTTGCTTCCGACCTCGGCGATTCGCGCCTGCACGGGCCGCGCGTCCTCGGGCAGCGTGAAGATCGTGCCGATCACGACCTGGCCGCTGACCGGCGAGTGCAGCATGTACGTCTTGCGCTGGCAGCTCTGGTCGCTCGATTCCTGCGACAACTGGTAGAGCACGAAGCCGCGCGGACCTTCCTGGCCGACCGGGGCCACGGTGATTTTCGCTTCGGGACATTTCGCCAGCGACCGCGTCGCGAAGTTGGTCAGCGCCGCGTTGAGCGTCGGCGCGCGTTGCGCCAGGACACAGAAGGGGAGGAGGGCCAGCACGGTGGCCGTGAGTGCTCGTTTCATCGTCAATTCCTGTCGGACCGGATTCAAATCATTGCGCGTTAACAGTGCGGTAGCCGCGTTCAATCCATTCCTTGATGCCGCCGTTGACGTGCACGACGTTGCGGAAGCCGGCCACGCTCAGCAGTTGCGCGGCCACCGCGCCGTCCTCGCCGGTCTCGCCGTAAACGAGCACGGTCTGATTCTGATACGGCAGCAGTTCGGGCAGCCGCATCTCGATGGTCTCGAACGGCGCGCTGATCGCGCCCGGGATATGTCCCTCGGGACCGCGATACGCGGACGACGGCCGGATGTCGATGACCACGACCTGCTGGCTGTCGAGAATCATCTCCGCGGCGATGGTGGGCGCGATCTCGGCGTAGCCGCCGTTCGTCTTCGAAACGCCGACGGTGCGGCACGCAAAAGTAAGAAAGCAGAAGGCAGAAAGCAGAAGTGCTCCGCCAATCTGTACGGTGATGCTCCGGTTCACTTCTGCCTTCTGCCTTCTGCCTTCTGCCTTCATAGCATCTCCAACTCGAACTCGGCCCGGACTTCGCCGACGATTTTCCCGACGACGTTCGACACTTGCTGATGGCGAAACGGTTGCAACTCCGGAGCCGAGGAAACGTCGGCGCCGAGGATTTCGAGAGTCTTGAGAATCACGGGATTGCGGCCGCGCGCCATCGAGCCGTCATGGATCTTCAGGGCGATGCCGACCGCGACATCATCGGCGACGCGCAGCCGTCCGGTCAACGCCCCCACCAGCGACGGCGCCATGGCCATCGCATACAACCCCTCGGCGCCTTCTTTCGACAGCAACTCGCCGCCGAACGCCTGCATCAGCGGCGTGGTCATGCTCCACGCGCCGCCCACGTATTGCGGAAAGCCGGTCATGGCGTTGACGATCTCCGCCGCGCTGCCGGCGTAGCGCTCCAGCGCGCCGGCGATTCCCGTTTGCGTGCTCGCCATCAGCCGCGCATACGCGAAGGCAGTGCGCTGCAGCGAGAGGAAGAAGGCGGGAACCCCGCAGCCGTCGATCGCGATCGGAATCTCGTCCGGATCGAGATCAGCGAAATCGGCCAGCGTGGCGCGCATCGTTTCCTGCAACGGATGCGCAGCGTCGATGTAGTCGGCCGATGGAACGTCCATCACCTGCGTAGCCAGCAGCATGCCCGCGTGTTTGCCCGAACAGTTGTTGTGCAGCGCCGACGGTTCATCGCCCGACGCGCGCAACTCCGCCGCCGCTTTCTCATCGTACGGAACATGCGCGCCGCAAAGGAGGTCGGACTCGTCGAACTCGCCTTTGCGCAACAGCGCCGCGGCGGTGGCCACATGCAGCGGCTCGCCGCCATGCGATCCACACGTCAACGCGATCTCTTCGCCCGACAACTCATACTCATCGACGCCGCCATACTCGAGCAGCGGAATGGCCTGAAACGGCTTGGCCGCGGACCGAAGACAAGTCCGCAATCCCGGCTCGCCGGCATACGCGAGCAGACGTCCCATCGAGTCGACGACGGCAATCGATCCGGTATGAAACGACTCGATCTGATCGCCGCGATACACGCGCGCAAGAACTTGCACGGCAGCAGTCTAAGCCGAACTTGAGATCACAATTTGTGATCTCAAACTTGGCCTATGTGGCACAGACACTCTTGTCTGTGCTGGTGAGGCTCGGGAGGTCTGAGAAACTTCAGCCGCGGAACCTTGCGAAAGCACAGACAAGAGTGTCTGTGCCACACAGGCCTCCTGATCTACTGATCCACTAGTCCACTGATCTACTGAACCATCTTCGTCGCTTCCAGTATCTGCTCCGGCCTCGCGCGAATGCGGAAGTCGCCGGTGAGATTGCGCCAGCGGACGATGCCGGTGCGGTCGACGAGGAACTCGGCGGGGCGGGCGATGTCGCGTCCGTGCTCGCCGGCGCCTTTGTGCAGGATGCCGTAGCGTGTGACCGTCTCCGCGTTCGGATCGGAGAGCAGCGGGAAGGTGTAGCCGGCTTTTTTACTGAGATCGCGCGACTGCTCCGGCGAGTCGACGCTGATCGCGACCGGCTGGATGCCGGCAGCGCGGAAGTCGGCGAGATGCTGTTCGATACCCCGTAACTCGGAGTTGCAGAACGGTCACCAGTAGCCGCGATAGAAGATGAGCACGACGCCTTTGTTCGACGGCGCCGCGAGCAGTTGCGAAAGGGCGACCGGCTTGCGATTGGTGTCGAGCAGCGCGAAATCGGGCGCCTTCGTCCCAACCTTCGGCGCGTTTTCAGCCGCCGGAAGTTGCTTTGTTGCGACGAAGACCGCCAGACAAAAGAATGCCGCGATGCCGATGCCGAAGATCGTCACGATCCATGCGAGCGGCCGGAGTCGTTGCGCGCGGCGCAGCCCCGCGATCAACAGCACGACCGCGATCGCAAACAGAATCAGCGATGCCCACGGAAAGTCGCGCGTGACCGGGAAGCGTACAAAGAACGCAAAGTACGTGACGAACGCAACGAGACTCAGCGCGAACCCGGACCAGAGTTGCCAGTTGAATCGGCGATTCATGAGTTCCGGAATGATAACTTCGTTTTTCACCACAGAGGCACAGAGTACACAGAGATACCTCTGTGTCTCTGTGGTTCATTTCTATTCGCTGATCACCTGAATCCCCACCACCGCCCCCTTTGCCTTCATCCACGCCACGAGCTCGTCGTGCTTCCCGCGGATCGCCTCGGCCAGTGGAGTCTCGCCGTTGTCGGCGACGGAGTTCATTTCGGCGCCGTGGTCGAGGAGGAGTTGGATGATGTCGATCCGTCCGCTGATCGCGCCTTCGTGCATCGGCGTGAAGCCTCTCGACTGTCGCACCAGCGCGTCGGCGCCGTGGTCGAGGAGAATCTTCGCCGTTGCATACTGGCCGGAAAGGAGCGCCGTCTGCAGCGGCGTGTTGCGGAACTTCGATGCGGCGCGGGCCTCGATCGCGGCGCCCTTTTTGATCAACAGCTCGGTGTTGGCGACGTTGCCGCCGAATGCCGCCATGTGCAGCAGCGTCCAGCCGAAATGGTTGCGGCTCTTGACGGCGTCCCCGTCGGTCAACATCACCTCGAGCTGCGCCGCCGTGCCGAGGGCCGCGGTCTCGAAGATGTCGAGATGAGGTTTTTGCGCGAGGATCGCATGGAGCATCTCGTTCTTCGCGGGATCGAGAAAGCCCTCGCCCTTATTGATGAACAGCGCGCTGATGACGGCGCTCGTGCCTTTCGCATTCTTCGCGTTGGCGAGCGCCGGATCGCGCGCCAGCATCGACGTCACGGTGGCGACGTCGCCGGAGTTGACCGCTTTCAGAAAATCGTCTTCCGCCATGGCCGGAATCGTAATGCCGATGATCATCGCGACGAGTAAGAGTGTTCGCATGATAAAATCCTCCGCCGCACAACGTACGCGCGCCGACGCGGCCGCGCATGTGCCGCTCGGGGCATCCCTTTGCATGTGACTTCCGGCCTATTCACGCGCCGCGGCGGCTGTGTCATTCTCGCGCCATGCCGCAAACGCGCATCCTCGGCGTCGCGGGCCTGATGGCCTGGCTGATGGTTGGGTTGCCGGTCGTCATTCAAGGCGCGAACACGCCCGGCGTCATGCTGCGCTGGGCCGTCGCGTACGTCCTCTTCGGCGCGCTCTTCATCGCCGATTTGAGGCATCCGCGCCTTTCATTTCTGGCGATGGAAGCGCTTTGCGTCACGGTGATGGTGCTGCTTCTCTGCGACGGATTTGAAGGCGCACTGCTGGTGATGATCGCCATGCGCCTGCCGTCGCTGCTCGATCGCCGCCGCGGATTGGCGTGGATCGCGGGCCAGACGCTGCTCCTCGCCGGCGCCGTCGCCATTCACTGGAATGGCCGCTCGGCCTTTCTGCTAACGCCGCCGTACCTCGGATTTCAGATCCTGGCGTTTTTCGCATTCGAGCTCCTTGATCGCGAGCTGCGGACGAGCGCGCAACTTCGCGCCATGCAGGATCTCGTCGCCGACGGGGGCCGCCTCACCGAACGTCTTCGCATCGCCGGCGAGCTTCACGACGCCCTCGGCCATCACCTCACGGCCCTCACGCTGAACCTCGAAGCTGCGCTCGTGCGCACCGAAGGCGCCGCGCATGGCGACGTGGAGAAAGCGCAAGCGTTGGCGCGGACGCTGCTCGCAGACGTTCGCGCCATCGTCGCTGAGAAGAACGCCGACGATTGTCTCGACCTCACGCGCGCGTTGCGCACGCTCGTCGCCGATCTGCCGCGTCCGCGCGTGCAACTCGAAGTCGACGACGCGCTGCGCATCGACGATCCAGAGCGCGGACTGGTCATCCTCCGCTGCGTTCAGGAAGTGGTCACGAACGCGGCCCGGCACTCGGGGGCCGAGAATCTCTGGATCACCGTCCGCCGCAGCGGTGACGCCTTCGAGGTCCGCGCGCGCGACGACGGGCGCGGACGCGCAAACGTCCGCGACGGCTTCGGATTGCGCGGCATGCGCGAGCGCATCGAACACGCCGGCGGCGAACTGACGATCGAAAGTGGCGCGGGCCATGGCTTCGCATTGACCGCGTTCGTTCCGGCGCGGGGCCATTCGTGATTCGCGTCTTCATCGCCGACGATCAGCTTCTCATCCGCCAGGGAATCCGCACGCTGCTGGAAATGGATGCGGAAATCGTCATCGCCGGCGAAGCTGAGGACGGCGCGGAGACGATCGAGCGCGTGCCGGCGGCCGAGGTCGATGTGCTGCTGCTCGATGTGCGGATGCCGAAGAAGAGCGGTGTCGATGTCCTTCGCGAATTGTCGGCGATCGATGCGCTGCCGCCGACGCTCGTCCTCACGACCTTCGACGACACCGCCGTCGTTCTCGACGCCATCCGCAGCGGCGCGCGCGGCTTTCTGCTGAAGGACATCTCGTATCAGCAACTGATGAACGCGATCCGCGCCATCGCCGCGGGTGGGACGGTGTTCCAGCCGGCCATCACGCAACGCCTGCTTCGCGCCACGTCGCCGATCGCTGACGACGCGATGCCGATCGAGGCGTTGACGGCGCGCGAGCTGGAAGTGGTCCGCCTCATGGCCGGCGGCTACTCGAACAAGGAAATCGCGCACGCCCTCGGCACGGCCGAGGGAACCATCAAGAATCAGGTGTCGAGCATTCTGGCGAAGTTCGGCGTGCGCGATCGCACGCGCGCCGTGCTCAAGGCTTTGGAGGCCGGTCTGCTGTGATCGTTTTGGTAACGCTGATGGCCTGCTTCAGCGCCGCAGATTTGCTCATCGACTCCTCGTATTCATACGCGGGGTCTGAGTCGTAGACGATTCCCGCGCCGGCCTGAATCGAGGCTTGCCCTTTCGAGAGCACGATCGTGCGGATGGCGATGCACGAATCCATATTTCCGCTGAACGCGAAGTACGCCACCGCGCCGCCGTACGGTCCGCGCCGCGTCGTCTCATGCGCATCGATCAGCTCCATCGCACGAATCTTCGGCGCGCCGGTGAGGGTGCCGGCGGGAAAGCAGGAGAGAAAAAGATCGACCGGCGTGCGGTCGTCGCGCAGTGTCCCTTCCACGTTCGTGACGAGATGCATGACGTGGCTGTAGCGCTCGATGTGCGCGAAGTCGGTGACGAAAACGGAGCCGCTGACGCAGACGCGGCCGAGATCGTTGCGTCCGAGGTCGACGAGCATGAGGTGCTCGGCCTGTTCTTTTGGGTCGGCGACGAGCGCGCGTTCCAGCTCGGCATCCTCATCGTGCGTCGCGCCGCGGCGACGCGTGCCGGCGATGGGACGCGTTTCGGCGCGCCTGCCGTCGACGCGCACCAGCATCTCCGGCGACGCGCCGACCAGCGTGCACTCCGGCGTCCGCAGCAGGAACATGTACGGCGACGGGTTGATCGAGCGCAGCACGCGGTAGAGCGTGAGCGCGTCGTGCTCGGGAAAGTCGGTACTCCAACTCTGCGAGAGGACGATCTGGAAGATTTCGCCGGAGACGATTTCCTCTTTCGCGGCGTTGACGACCGCTTCGAAATCGGCGCGCGGGATATTCGGCGTGAACTCGGCGTCGCGCACATCATTCGGAAACGCGAGCAGCTCCACGCGCGCGCCGCGCAGCTTTTCGATGGCGCGGTCGAGCCGCGCGTTGGCTTCGTCGAACGATGCATGCGCGTCGGACGTGAAGAGATTGACGATGACGTAAAGCCGCTGCTTGACGTGATCGAAGACGACGACGTTATCGAAGAAGAGCAGCCGCGCGTCGGGGATGCCGCAGTTGTTCGGATGCGAGTCGGGGATGCGCTCGCTCCAGCCGGCCACGCTGTAGCCGAAGAAACCGACCGCACCGCCGAAAAACGGCGGCAGGGTGTCCTCGCGATAAACCCGCAGCGGACGCAGCTCGTTGTTCAAGACGGAAACAGGATCGGGAGTGTTCTCGTCGAAACGCAGACTGCGGCGCGGCTCGAATCCGACGAAGGAGTAGCGGCCGACGTTTTCGCCGCGCTCGACACTCTCCAGAAGAAACGCCTCGCCGTCGCCCGAAAGCGCAGCGAATGCAGCGACGGGCGTGATGGCGTCCGCGCTCAATTCGCGCACGATGGGAACGATGTCGTAGTCGTTACGAAGGTCATCCAGGTTCATTCACATGCCTCGAGAAAAAGCTCGCTCTGCCGCGCCGCCTGCGCGCGCAGGAGATCGAGCCCGTTGAAAGTCGCGTGCGATTGGCCGCCGTACGCCGCTTCGATGATGGTACCGGCAATGGGCAGCGTTACGGCCACATTCCGCGGCAACGTATTGATGACGAGATCGCCGCGAAACGCGGACAATCGATCGAGCGGCAGCGCGTCAAGTCTGCCGGAAGTGCGGTTAAAGACGGTGTACTCGATCCCAGCGCGGCGCAGCGCGACGAGCGCCGCGCGTGCGGTGCCGCCCGCGCCGATCACGGCTGCGGTTCGGGCACTCGTCTTCGCGATCAACTGCTGAAATCCATCGACGTCGGTGTTGTCGGCGACGATGCGCCCACCGATACGGACGAGCGTGTTCACCGCTCCTGCTTCTCGCGCATTCGTTCGAATGTCGGCGCCGACCGACTCCGCAAACGTGAGTGCGTCTTCTTTGAACGGTGCGGTGATCGAAAGCCCGCGCGGCGCGAAGCGCTCACCGCGCGCGAACGGCGCGGCGATGTCGAGAAAATCATCCGTCTCGAAAATCGAATACGCGGCGGCGATGCCGCGCTCGCGAAAGATGGCGTTGTGAATTGCCGGCGATCCGCTGTGCGCGGCGGGATTGCCGACGATGGCGAAGATCCTCTCCGCTCTTAACGATCGACGATCCGGCCCATAGATCGCCAGCGCCTGCTGCAACGTCAACTGACCCGGCGCCGCGGAGCGCGTCTCGTCGACACTTACGAACTGGAATTCCGATCCGAAGAACGGCGCGAGGATGCGCGAGTACAAACCGCGCCCGCCCATGCCGATGATCGTGGTGCCACGATTTCCAAGTGCGGCCAGCAGCCGAGCGTTGTCGGCGAAGTTCTGCGGCGTTGCCGCGATCTTTACGTGAGCTGCTCGCATCCGGCGCAGCAGATCATCGACGTCCGGCACGCCGTCGTAGTCGTGATGCGAGAGGATGACGCGACTCTCATCAACCTCCGCCGGCCACTCGACGTCGATGAAATCGATACCTGCTGCCAACGCCGCGTCGACGTCCACGTGTCCGTGACCACGGTTCGTGGCGATGATCGGCTTTGTTGTGGCGCTTCGGATCGCGTTCCAATCGACTGCGTGGTTTCCGAACGCATCGGCACGAACCTCGATCGCGTCATGGTCCGCTTTCAGCGCGCGGATTACATCAATCGCGATTTCAGGCGTTTCCTCGTGGATCGTGACGACGAGCTGCATTCGCGAGAGAGCTTATCGGACGAGACGCTCTTCATCTGTGTGAATCTGCGTAATCTGCGGATGAAATCAATCCGCAGATTACGCAGATGAACGCAGATGGACTTACTCTCACCCACCATGCGGCTCCAACGCACCGAGGCCATCGTTCTGCACACGTTTCCGGCGCGGGAGCGGGACAAGCTCGTTGTCTTTCTGACGCCGGAGCACGGGAAGGTGAAGGGGTATGCGTATGGGGCGCGGTCGATGCGGACGCGGTTCGGGGCGTCGCTGGAGCCGTTGGCGAAGGTGAAGATCGGATATGTCGAGCGGGAGTCGGAGGAGATCGTGCGCATCGAGTCGGTCGATCTGATCCGTTCGCTCTTTCCGGCGCAGCAGAACCTCGCGGCCAGCGTCGCGGCGTCGTATCTGGCGGAGACGGTCGACACGTTCGCGCAGTCGGGCGATCCGGCGGAATTGATCTACCGGCTGCTCGACCGGACCACCGAGGCGTTGCTGGAAGGCGCGTCGCCGCTGCGGGTGGTCGCGTATGCCGAGGTGTGGATTCTGCGGCTGGCGGGGGTGCTGCCGTCACTGCGGAACTGCAACGCGTGCGATGGTCCGTTGGGACGTCCGCTGCGCTTCGATTCGGGCGCGCATGGATTCGTCTGCGCGAATTGCACTGGCGATCATGCGCAGGTGATTGCGAACGACGTCGCCGATGTGCTCGAGGCCATCATGCGCATGCCGGTCGGTGAATTCGCGGCGAGCACGATCGCATCCGAAACTCTGATCGAGGTGCGCATGCTGGCCGCCTTCTTCCGCCGCAATTTCCTCGGGCACGAGTTGAAATCGTTTGAAGTTCTGGCGGGAGTCGTCGCATGAAAGTGCGGACCACTGCGATCATCATCGCCGGTTGGACGCTGCTGGCGCTGTTGTTCGCGACACAGCTCCGCGTCGATGCCTCGTACGCCGGCCGGACCATCTCGATGCCGCAAGCGCTGGTGTTGAGTTTCGCCGGTTGGTACGGGTGGGCGCTCCTCTCGCCGCTCGTGATCATCCTGGCTCGCCGCCTCGGCACGCGCGCTCCGAAGGCAGCGTTGCACATTCCAGCGATGCTCCTTCTCACGTTCGTCAAGGTCGCGGTGACGACGGAAATCCTGCGCCGTGCCGGCTTCTCGCCGCGCAACACGTTTTCGATCGCCAACGTGCCGCTGAACCTCATCACGTACGCGGCGATCGTCGCAGCGACGCACGGCGTCGACACTTGGCGCCGCGGGCGCGAGACGAACGAACTCCTGATGCAGGCGCGCATGGATCTGCTGACGTCACAGTTGCAGCCGCATTTTCTTTTCAACGCGCTTCATTCGATTGCGGAGCTGATGCACAGCGATGTCGACGCCGCGGACCGCGCTCTGACGCGCATCAGCGAGCTGCTCCGCGCGACCCTTGACGCCGGAAAACATCAGGAGATCCTGCTTGCGGACGAGCTGTCGCTGGCCGAGCGGTATCTCGACATCGAGCAGATCCGCCTTGGCGCGCGGCTTCGGACGCGCATCGACGTCGAAGCATCGGCTCGTGACGCGCTCGTGCCGATGTTCATCCTCCAGCCGATCGTCGAAAACGCGGTGCGCCATGCCATCGCGCCCCGTTCGGAGCCGGGGATGATCGATATCTCGGCGCGTCATCAAGGCGATGCGTTGCGGATCGAGGTCACCGACGACGGAGGCGGCTTCGCAACCGATGCTGTCGAAGGCGTCGGCCTCACCAACACGCGGGCGCGGCTCGCGCATCTCTACGGCGACAAACAGCGGGTCGACATCGCGCGCAGTGCCGCGGGCGGCGCCTCCATCAGCCTCGTGCTACCGTTTCGAACGTGAGGCGAGCGCGGGCGCTGATCGCTGAAGATGAGCCGTTGGCGCGGCGCCGGCTGGAGCGGCTGCTAAGGCGCCGCGACGATATCGAGATCGTCGCCAGCGCCAAAGACGGAGATGAAGCGCTGGCGCTGATCGCATCGACTGCTCCCGATCTGATCTTCCTCGACATCCAGATGCCCGGCCTCGGCGGATTCGACGTCGTGCGCGAGCTCGCCGGCGGCGGCAAGCCGTTCATCATCTTCACTACGGCGTACGACCAGTACGCGTTGCGCGCCTTCGAGGTGCACGCGCTCGATTACCTCCTCAAACCGTTCGACGACGTGCGGCTCGATGCCGCACTCGATCGCGCGTTGCCGCTGATTGGGGGAGGCGAATGGACGCAGCGATTCGTCGTCAAGTCAGTTGGGCGCATCCTCTTTCTGCGCGCCGAGGAGATCGACTGGATTGCAGCCGCGGACAACTATGTGGAGCTACACGCAGGCCGCGCATTGCATCTCGTGCGGACGACGCTGAAATCGATCGAGCAAAAGCTCGATCCCGCGCGTTTCGTGCGCGTGCATCGCTCGACGATCGTGAACGTGGAGAGCGTGAGGCAGTTCATCCCTTCCGCGCACGGTGACTGCGAGCTGGTGCTGCACGACGGCACGCGCCTGGCCGTCAGCCGCACGTTCAGCGACCGCGTGCGCGCCGCGGCTCGCCCCTGAATCCGTCCGTCCCGTCCCAAACTCCGTCGCGGCCGCGATTGCGCGGTTACGTTGCGCACGGAGGACGTAATGACGAAGAAAGCGATCGCAAAGGAAGTCGCAATCTGGACGCTGACGCTGCTGCTCGTGCTGATGTTCACCAACGCTGGCATTCGCAAATTCTTCGAGTCGGGCGGATGGACGGTCATGTTCCGCCGCGCCGGGTTCCCCGACTGGTTCCGGATTCTGGTCGGCGTGATCGAGGTTGCTGCGGCGGCGTTGCTCCTCGTCCGCCGCACGGCGGCCTACGGCGCGATGACTGTCATCGTGGTCATGGTCGGCGCGCTGGCCACCGTAGCCATGACGCTGCACGGCCCGTTCATGCGGCAAGGACTGATTCCGCCGTCGGTCGCCATCGTCGTCGCCGCCATCGTTCTGATGGCGCGTTGGCGGCAGCGATTCGTGATCGGCAGATCGCGCGGCCTTGCAGGCGAGACGGCCGCGCTCCGAGACTAATTACTTCCGCCTCACGTACAAGCCGTCGAACGTCTTCGTCCAGGTCTTGCCGTCGTCGGTCGAGGCATCGATCGTCTGCCGCACGCGGTCAGGGTCTTCGCGAATGTATGTCATACGATCGACGGTCGGCGTGCCGCGCACGTCGTGCTTCCAGAAGAAGCGCATCTGATTGTTCTCGAGATTGCCGATCCACGTGTGAAAGGCGCCGGTGTTGTCGACGTAGCGCTGCTGCCACTGCTTCGTGGCCGCGTCCCAGATGCTGAAGCTCTTGCCGCTGTAGTGCGTCAGCGTTTCGTAGTTCTCGAAGATGACGCATTCATCGAGGATGAGCTGGATGCTGCTCGTGGCGATCTTGCTGCCTTGCGCGATGACGTCCCACTCGCCGAGCCAGTAGTCGAATTGGCGGTACTCGGGCGACGCCAGACACGGCTTCTGATTTTTTGTCGCCGCAGCGACGATCTCCTGGAATCGCTTGTCGCCGCGCAACGGCAGCAGCTCATCGTCGGCGTTCAGCAATTCAGGTCGGCCGAATCCGCCTGCGGTGGCGCGTGCGAGTTCGGCGAACGCCTCGTCCTTTCGGCCGAGCTTCGCGTACGCGCGAGCGAGGCGGATGGCGACTTGATTGGCATTTGGGAAATGCAGCTCGCGCGCTTTCTCGAACGCCGCGATCGCGCCGGCGTAGTCGCCGCTGCCGTAGCGCGTCGCGCCGGCGTTGAACCAATCCTGCGGCGTGGTCTGCGCGAAAAGAGAGACGGAAAAGAGAAGGATGAAGACGTAGCGCATGGTGGGCCGAGGCTATGCCGATGGCGGCGCGCGGCTCTATCACGATCTTGCGCGGAATTGCGACGGGACGAATCCGAAGTGTCGGCGGAATCGTGCTGTGAAGTGGCTGTGGCTGGAGTAGCCGAGGTCGAGGGAGAGGTCGGTGAGATCGACGTTCGGGTCGCGCAGACGGTCGAGCGCCAGGCGCAGGCGGAGCTCGTGACGGTAGCGCGTCAACGTCTGCCCGGTGCGGGCGCGAAAGGCGCGGCAGAGTTGGAAAGGAGAGAGTCCGACGCCGCGGGCGAGCTGGCCCAGCGAGAGCGGACGCGCGAAATGACGCGCCAGGCTCGCGCGCACCTCCTCGACCGCGTCGGTCGCCGCGTCGAAACGCCTTGTTGCCGGCACGATGCGGCGAAGGATGCGCAGCACCGATTCTTCGACATCGAGCGCGTCCGGTTCTTCGGCGCGATGCAGCGCATCGAATAGCCGCCGTTGCCGCAGAAACGTCGTCGCATCGATCGTGGTCTCGGCGACGGTGAATGGGCGGCGAAGATCATCAGTGGAAAGAAGCTCGGCCAGGTGATCGTCCGCGAGCGTGAACCAATCCGAGGCGTCGACGTCGCTGACTTTCGACCGCGTGTAGAGCTGATGCTGGTTGTAAAAAACGACCGACGCGGGGCTGGCCACGAACGCCTGGCCGTCGTCGAAGCGGATCGCGGTGATGCTTCGCGGAAAGACGAAGGTGTGATGACTGCACGGACCGGAATCGCGAAAAAGCTGGTGGCTGGCGGGGCAGCGGAACGTGCCGACAGCGAGGAGGTCGCTGCGAAAGAGCAACGTTTCGACCGGCTTGAGATGGATTTCGAGCGGCACGAGCTTAATCGTCGGTCCGCGCGATCGGCGAGCGCGTCACAAAGAGTCAAACTCTGACGCCGCCGCGTCCTTCCGCGAGCAGCGCGCGTCCGTGGTAATGGAACTCGTTGTGGACGTCGAGGAGGAGTTGGCGGCGTTCGATCCGCTCCTCCTCGGCGCGCGTGTAGACGGTCGCTTCGAGTAGCGCGGTGCCGTCGTCGCGGGCATCGACCGAGGGGAGGTGCGTGACGATCAGCGCGCGGACGATCTGCGGCGACTGCATCCGCATCAGCGCGGCGTCGTAGTCGGCAGCGGTCGCGATCAGGCGCGTCATGCGCCACGACGTTGCGCCGACGATGTCGCTGATGATCAGCCAGTATTCGAAGATCGCTTCGGGATTGCGATCGACGTCGAAAAATTCGTAGATCGGGCGGCCGCGATCGACGTACGGTGTGCTCTCCTCGCCGATGACGTCGTAGCGGATTTCGCCGCGAACGCGAACGCCTTGTGCGCATTCGAGAAGCGCGGCGGCTTGCATGGCCATGTGCGCTTTCGGCGGGAGCGGACCTGTTCCCGATGCGAACGCTTCGCGGAAGCGCGCGTTCGCGAGCTCGTGGGCGCGCGCGATCCGTTCGCGCACGCGCTGCACGGCTTCGAGTGTCAGCGTGGTCACTTCACCTGCTGCGTGCGGGCGAGGAACTGCTCCGGCTTTTCGAAACCGGTCAGGCGAAGCTGCTGCTGTTCGTGCCCCGAGGAGTCGATGAAGACGACGGTGGGAACGCCGACGATCGCGTAGCGCTTGGTCAGCTCCTTCACGACCGGATCATCGGCATTGGTCAGATCGGCTTTGACGCGCGTGAAGCGGTCGAGATCCTTCGCCACGGCCGCGTCGCTGAACGTCTTCTCGTCGAGCTCTTTACATGGGATGCACCACGTGGCGAAAAAGTCGATGACGATCGGCTTGCCGGTCGTCGAGGCCACCGCGGCGTCGTACTTTTGCCACTGCACCTCGGCGCCTTTGCGCGGCGGGATGGCGAAGGCGACGCCGCCGATGAGGAGGATGACGGCGCACGCCAGTCGCATGACGCGTCCGCGCGGACCTTTGCTTGCGAAGAGGAAGATCGCGCCGATGAGCAGGCTCGCGGCGACGCCGAGGCGGAAGGGCGTTTCGCCGATGACGGCGCGGAGGAAGTAGAAGGCCATCGCGATCAGGACGAAGCCCATCGCTTTCTTGACCTGCACCATCCACTCGCCCGGTTTCGGGAAAACGTTGAGCGCGATGAGATACGGAAATCCGAGTCCGAAGGCGAGCGTGGCGAACATGGCCATGCCGATGGCCGGTTTCGCGATCGCCGCGACGAGCGTGAAGAGCGCTACGACCACCGGTCCGACGCACGGCGCGGCCACGATGCCGACGAAGAGTCCCATCGTTAGCGCGCCGGCCACGCCCGCGCGGCCGGCCGAGCGGTTGGTGATGAATTGCGGCACGCGGAACTCCCACACGCCGAACATCGACGACGCCAGGATGAGCATCAGCACCGCGAAGCCGATCAGCACCGCGGGCGACTGCAGCCACGATCCGAACATCCGTCCGCTCAGCGCGGCGAAAACGCCGAGAGCTGAGTAGGTGATGACGATGCCGATGACGTAGGCCAGCGAGAGCGCGAAGCGGCGCGATCGGCGGCCGTCGCTCTGCATGGCGAAGAAGCCGACCGTGATCGGAATCATCGGGAAGACGCACGGCGTGAGGTTCAGCGCAAGCCCGCCGACGAAGAGGATGAGCAGGGTCAGCGGCAAGCCGTGCTCGGCGTATGCGGCGGAAAGGCGATCGTTGCCGACCGGCACGCCGCCTTTCGGCGCCGCGGATAGGGGAGTGAAGCTGGAGGATGTCGTAGGCGCGGCCGGCGCAGCCGCGATCACCTTCGCATCGATCGTGACCTCGGCATCGCGGGGCGGCAGGCAGACGGTGTCGTTGCAGGCCTGGTAGTGGAGCTTGCCGCGAATCGTGTCGCCGCTCTGCAGTTTCGCCGTGAAGGGAATCTGAATCGTCCCTTCAAAGACGGCGAGCTTCTGCCCTCCGCTGAACGTGAAGGCGTGCACGGCGTGCGGCGGATAGTTGGCGGACACAAGCTCGGCGCCATCAAACGCCAACTTTGTCGGGATGACGAAGTCGTCGAGCGGCTTGTTCGAGTTGATGTGCCAGCCGTTTTCGATCGTGGCGGTGACGACGCCTTTGACGTCGGCGTCGTGACGCTCATTGACGGCACCGGTGAGCTTGACCAGCTCCTGTCCCGGAATCGCGTTCGCAGCGCCGCCGCCGAGGGCTAGCTGCGCGAAGGCGCTGGTCGTTATGAAAAGACAGATCAGGCTCGCGCGTAGAACGGCAAATGTTGAATGTTGAATGTTCAATGTTGAATGTTGAATGACGACGGGGCTGGCGGACTTCCATTCAACATTCAACATTGAACACTCAACATTCAACATTCCGCCTTGCCTTACTGCTTTCTAGGTCCGCCGAGCTGGCGCTCGAGGTTCGCGATCATCATGTTGATGTTGCCCGTGTACGCGGAGTTCGGATACTTCGCCTTGAAGGCCTTGTACTCATCGATCGCCGCCGGGATGTTGCCGGTCTGCATGTAGATGTCGCCGATCAGCAGGCGCGAGCGCTCGAAGGCGTCGCCCTTGTTCTGCAGCGTGGCGAACTTGGCCAGCGTCGCCTTCGCCTCGGCGTATTTCTTCTGCAGGATTTGATTCAGCGCCAGCTCGAAGTAGGAGTCGTCCCGGACGTTGACGGGGATGGCCGGCTCGGCGATGAGCTTCTTCAGCCGCGCTTCGCTCTGCGCGTACGCGGCGCGCGACTCGAACTCCTTCGCCAGCGCGAAGCGTTTTCCGTAGTCCTTGGCGATCGAGGCCTCGTCGTTCGCGCGCTTCATGAAGTCGTTGTACTTGACCTCAGCGTCGCCGAGCGATGCCGCGAATTCTTTCGCCGGTGCATAACCTTTGATGATTCCGGCGATCATCAGATCTTTGTTGAGCACGAGGAACGTCGGCAGCGAGTTCACCGCGAAATCGCGCGCGAACCTCGTACCATCCTTCCCATCCTCGGTGTTGAGGCGGAGCAGGACCATCTTGTCCGTGGCGTTCTGGAAACTCTGGGAGGGGATCACTTCCTGCTCGAAGCGATGGCACCAGCCGCACCAGTCGGCGAAGAGATCGACGAAGATGAGCTGATTCTTTTCCTTCGCGGCCTTCTGCGCCGAGGCGATGTCTTTCAGCCACGGCGACGCGGAGGCTTGCTGAACGAACAGCAGAGCAACCGCGGCAAGCAGGGCAATCCGTTTCACGTGAATCCTCCCGTTCGCCGGTCGCAAACGGCACCGGGAAAGTCGCTATTCCGAAGGCGCGGCACCGACCGGTGACAAATCCGCTGCCGCGTTTTGTTTTTCGCGCGCGTACTTGCGCGCCGCTTCCACGAACGCGCCGAAGATCGCCGAGGCCGACGATTCTCCCGGCATGTCCTCGGGGTGCCACTGCACGCCGACATAGAACGGATGCGACGGATCTTCGAGCCCTTCGACGATTCCGTCCGGCGCTTTGGCGGTGACGCGCAATCCGTCGGCGACGCGGCCGATGGCCTGATGATGGGACGAGTTCACGTTGAACTCCTGATCGCCGAGGATGCGTCCGAGCGTCGTCGACGAATCGATATGGACGTCGTGGCGATGGCGGTCGCTCGGTTCGCTGGCGTGATCGATGTCGGTATCGACGGCGCTGCCGATGTCCTGAATCAGCGTGCCGCCCGCAGCGACGTTCATGACCTGCACGCCGAGACAGATGCCGAGGGTGGGGATGCGGCGTTCGCGAGCGAGTTTGGCCAGGCCGAGGTCGTTCTTTTGGCGCCGCGGATCCATCGTCTCGCAGGTCGGATGCTTCTCCTCGCCGTACTCAGCGGGATCGCAATCGTCGCCGCCGGCGAGGAGGATGCCGTCGAGCGTCTCGACGAGGTCAGCCGCATTCTCCGGCTGCGGCGGAATGAGCACCGGCACCGCACCGGCGCGTTTCAGGGATTCGATGTAGGTGGTGAAGACAAAGGCGCGGTCGCGTTCTCCCTCGTTCTGGAGCACGTCCGAGCCGATGCCGATGAGAGGCTTGTGCATGAAGGGAGATTATGCGGGATTCGTGCGAGGTGCGCGCGAAGAAGCTCAGCGATGGAATGCTGGCGTCGCGGCGGCGTCTCGCCGCCGAATGTGACGATTGCGTGGCCGTTGACTCATCGCAATCCCGACGCCGGATGGCGTCACGTACGGTAGCCGGTGGTCGCGCGCGAAGCGCGAGACCACCGGAATCGTGGACGCAGACCCGTCAACGACCCCGGTAGGGGTCGCGTATCAAATACCAGGCGGCGTGAATTCCCTCCGCGACCGCTGCCGCGGTCGGAAAATCGGGCGCGATCGTGGACCCGGTGGTCTCGCGCTTCGCGCGCGACCACCGGCTACCGTACGAGTCGCCTCCGGCGACGTTTACGCCGGCTCCGCCGGCGGATTCGGCACCAGCGACGTAAGCCGTCACCGCACCTTGCGCTGCATGCGATCGAGGACATTGAGCGCTTCGATGGGCGAAAGCGTTTCGAGGGCCAGCCCGCGCAGCTCGTCGAGAACCTCGAGTTGTGCGCCGCCGAAGAGGGAGAGCTGCGCGGTTGGAGAGGTGCGCTTCTGCGTCTCGGCGACGACGTCGCGTTCCTTGCGCTCCAGCGTGGTCAGGATTTCGCGGGCGCGGTCGGTGATCGAGCGCGGGATGCCGGCCAGCTTCGCCACCTGGATTCCGTAGCTTTTATCCGCCGCCCCTTCGACGACTTTGCGGAGGAAGATGATCTGGTCGTTCCACTCCTTCACGGCCACGCTGAAGTTGGCGACGCGCGGCTTGGTCTTCGCGAGGTCGGTGACCTCGTGGTAGTGCGTGGCGAAGAGCGTGATCCCGGCGCGCAACGGCGTGTCGTGGATGTACTCGATGATTGCCCACGCCAGCGAAAGGCCGTCGAACGTGGCCGTGCCGCGGCCGACTTCGTCGAGGATGATCAGCGAGCGGTCGGTGGCGTTGTTGAGGATGTTCGCGGTCTCGTGCATCTCCACCATGAACGTCGACTCGCCGCGCGCGAGCTGATCGGACGCGCCGACGCGCGTGAAGATGCGATCGAAAATGCCGAGGCGGGCTTTGGATGCGGGAACGAAGCTGCCGATTTGATTGAGCAGAACGATCAGCGCGACCTGGCGCAGATACGTCGACTTGCCGCCCATGTTCGGCCCGGTGATGATCTGGATGCCGTTGCGATCGCGCTCGACGTTCGTGTGATTGGGGATGAATCGGTCGGTGGCGATGACCTCGATGACCGGATGGCGTCCATCCTCGATGCAGATCTCCGCTCCCTCGGACAGCGACGCGCGCACGTAACGATGGCGCACCGCGATCGTCGCCAGCGACGACAGCGCATCGACCTGCCCGGCCGCGCGCGCCGTCGCCAGGATCGCGCCGGTCATTCGCGCGACGTTCTCCAGCAACTCGCCATACAGCCGTTCCTCGATGACGCTCGCCTTCCCCTCGGCGCCGACGATTTTTTCCTCCAGCACTTTCAGGTCGGGCGTGATGAAGCGCTCGGCGTTGACCAGCGTCTGCTTGCGGATGTACTCGTCGGGAACTTTGGCCAGGTTCGATTTCGAGACTTCGATGTAGTAGCCGAAGACGGAGTTGAAGCGCACTTTCAACGAGCTGATGCCGGTGCGCTCGCGCTCGCGCGTCTCGATCTCGACGAGGATCGATTTCGAGTCGCGGGCGATGGCGCGCAGCTCATCGAGCTCGGAATCGACGCCGGCTTTGATGGCGCCGCCGTCGCGAAGGTTAAGCGGCGGATTGTCGGCGATCGTTGCGGCGATTCTGTCGACGACCGGCTGAACCGGATCGAGCGCGTCGCGCAGTCGCTTCAGCAGCGGCCCGTTCAGCGGAGCCATCGACGTCCGCAGGTCGTCGACCATCAGCAGCGAGTCGGCCAGCGTCAGGCATTCGCGCGGCGTGGCGCTGCGTAGCGTGATGCGCGACGCGAGCCGTTCGAGATCGGCGATTTTCGACAACCGCTGCGTCATCACTTCGAGGATGGCGCGCGAACGCGTGAGCTCGTCGACGGCGTCGTGGCGATCGAAAATCGCGTCGCGCACTTTCAGCGGACGCGTGAGCCATTGCCGCAACATCCGCCCGCCCATGGCCGAGCGCGTGGCGTTGACGACGCTCCAGAGCGACGCGCGCGGGCGCGTGGCATCGCGCGAGTCGAGGATCTCCAGATTGGCGAGCGTGGCGGCGTCGAGTTGCAGAAAGTCGGCTTCGTTGTCGACGCGCAACGACAGCACGTGATCGAGCGGACGCTTGTGGCTCGCGGACGCGTAGCGCAGCGCCGCGCCGGCCGCGCCGATGCGCGGGTCCTCGCCTTCGAGCCCGAATCCGCGCAGCGACTGCGTCCCGAAATGTTTCGACAGGTAGTCATGCGCGCCGGCGATCTCGAACAGCGACGGCTCGACGCCATTCGACGGAATCTCCAGTCGAAACTCCGCCTCGCGCGGAAAAATCGCCTCGCGCGGCGCGAAGCGGGCGATGTCGTCGGCCAGGCGCGCATCGTCGGCGTTGACGTAGGTCGTGACAAAAAAATCGCCGGTGGAAACGTCGAGGTAGGCGGCGCCGATTGGTTTCCCTGGGAACGCGGGCGTCTCGCCCGCATCGCCTTTCGCGCGAGCGCCGACAGCGGGCGGGACGCCCGCGTTCCCAGGGGAAGCCAGTGCGAGCAAGTAACAACTCTCCCGCTCGACGATGAAACTCTCCGTGGCCGTGCCCGGCGTGACGATGCGCACGATCTCGCGCTTCACCAGCCCCTTCGCTGCCGCGGGCTCCTCGGTCTGGTCGCAGATGGCCACGCTCAGGCCGAGGCGGACCAGCTTGGCGATGTAGCCGTCGGCAGCGTGATACGGCACGCCGCACATCGGCGACTGGTTCTCCTGCCCCTTGTTGCGCGAGGTAAGAACGAGGTCGAGAAGCGGCGCCGCTTTCTCGGCATCCTCGAAGAACATCTCGTAGAAATCGCCCATCCGGAAAAAGAGGATCGCGTCGGGCGCCTGGCGCTTGATCTCGAAGTACTGCTCGAGCATCGGGGTGAGTTTCATTGGGTCGAATTATGACTTGTCATTTGGAGACGCTGAGAAAAAGGCGAAATGTTGAATGTTCAATGTTGAATGTCAAATGTTGAATGGAAGACGGTCCCCGCTCATTCAACATTCAACATTGAACGTTCACCATTCAACATTTGGTTTCCGGACGGCCACCAAGTGCCCATCCTTCGCATCCAGCTCCACGACCACCGCGTCGGAGAGTCCGCTATGCGGCACGCGATCGCAGAGCACGATCCATCGATTGCCTTCCGCAGCGACATGCACCGCTTCGAAGCCCGGCCGGTGCAGCATCGCCACCGCGCGAACGGCTGCGTCGGTGCTGAGAATTCGTCCCGGACGGCGCGACGGATCGTCGCGATTCCGCATCGCGAGAAAAAGCAGCGCGCAGACGAGAATCCACGCGGGGTAGAGCAGCCAATAGCTCCGGCGCATCGCGGTTATCATAGCGGGCCGATGACGCGCGCCGAGATCGAACAGAAACTGATCGCCATCGTTCGCAAGGAGAAGGACGTCCCGGACGACAAGCTGTCGCTGGAGACGCCGCTGGCCGATGCCGGCATCGACTCGCTCGACTCCCTGACCATCCTTTTCGCCATCGAGGAGGAGTTTCACATCTCCATCCCCGACGACCGGGCCCGCGCGATGAAGACCTTCGGCGACATGGTGGACAGCATCGAGACGTTGCTGCAGGCGTAGGTGTGGCACAGACACTCCTGTCTGTGCTGGTGAGGCTCGGGATGGCCTCAATTGAATCCGATTTTCAACTTCAGCCGCTGCAGCTTGCTAGAGCACAGACAAGAGTGTCTGTGCCACATTGCGCCTGCCGCACCCATCTGTGGTCCCAGATTTGCTACTCTCGCGGCGAATACGGGGAGGCAACTTGATCGTCGAAAAAAAGCACACCGAGAACTTCACCATTCTTTATGTGGAAGGTCTCATCAAGCTCGGCGAGAGCGCGGAGTTTTTTTCCGCGGCGCTGGAGAACGTGCTGAAGAACGAGAGCACCAACGTCATCATCGATTTCACGAAGATCGATTACATCGACTCGACGGGCATCGGTGAGCTCGTCGGCTACCTCGGCAAGTTCTCCGGACAGAACCGCAAGCTGATCCTCGTCAACCCTTCGGAGCGCATCCTCAAACTGCTCAAGCTGGCCAAGCTCGACGCGGTGTTCAAGATTTACAGCACCGAGGAACAAGCGATCGCCGCGGAGAGTGGCGGAGCGGCGAAGACCGCGTAGTCACTGCGCCAGCGGCGCGATCGTGCATTTTCCGGTGGGACGAATGCGAAGCGCCGTCACCGGATCGGTGGCAACCCAGGCCACGCGTTGCGTCTTCAGTTCCGCGCGAAGCGTGTCGACGGCACTCTGCAATTTCGACGGCGATGAGACGTCGGTGATGTCGCTCCACGCGTCGCGCAACTCGGGACGCGGTCCGGTCGCTGACCAGACGAACAGCGGCACGCCGATGGACGCCAGATAGCGGCGAACCGATTGCGCCGAATGCGTGCTGGCGTCGTCGCGATGACTTAAAACGAGCACGACCGCGCGCCGATGCGCGCCGGTGATGGCGTTGAGTCCTGCCACGCCGACCGCATCGGCGAACTGGCGCGGCACGGCGTCGTCGACGTACTTCTCGTACGGCCGCGTCAGAAACCAGAGCAATCCCGCGTCGTCCGCCGGGACATCGTTCGACGGCGGAAAGAGCATCGCGGTCGAAAAGTTCGTCGATTGACGCAGCTCCGCGATCGGAAAAATCGCACGCATCGAGGTCCCGGACTCGAGCGAGTAGGAGTGGCGCGCTTCCGTGCGCTTGATCGTCGGCGCGCCCGCGATGAGCTTCGGATTCAGACTCCGCAGCGGGTCCTTCGGATCGGGATCGATCACGAACATGGCCAGCGCCGGCGCGTTTTCGACGGCACCGACGCGAATCGGCGCGCCGCCGTTGGTGAAGCAGTCGCCGAGGTTCGCGGGCGCCGCGCCGGTCTGCCGGACGGCGACCGGCGTCATCTCCGACTCCGCGGTATCGGTGAGCTCTCCGCCGACGACGATTTCACGGCGCGTGACGAAACCATCTTCGAACGTCATCTCGCCGGCGATCAGATGCGGACGTTTCATATCCAGCCGCGGCAGGCGCGCGACGGCGCCCGCTTTGTTCATCGGTACGGACTTGCCGTCGACCGTCAGCGTCGCGGACGCCGCAGACGCCCCGACGAGGTGTTCCCACTTGAACTGCGCGGTCGCCGGCACGCCGTCCGCGTCATTTTTCAAGGTGATGTTGAACTCCGCGACCGGCCGCGGCACGTTCACCAACTGCGTCGCGCGTGCGATTTCGTTTCCGCGCTTGTCATAGCCGATCGCCACCAACTCGGCCGGCACGATCGACGGCCCGAAGTCGATCGTGGCCCGCCACGGCGGCTGATCCAGCACCGCCACCGGACGGTTTTCGAGCAGGATGCGCACCATGTGAACGCCGGGCCCGACTTGCAATTCGACCGGATGCGGGCCGGCCATCAAGCCGAGAAAGAGGGAGAGGAAAACGACCTGGGATGTCACGGCATGATTATGCGGCAGCGTGTCTACACTCATAACAACGTGCGACTTCCGTCGGCGTAGCCGGCGTGAGAACCGTAGCCCCCGGCTTTGAGCCGGGGGAATCCGAGCGCGCGAAATTTGGGAGCGCGGTTTACCGCGCGAAAGAAAGCTTTCTTTCGCCCGTTAAAACGGGCTCACAAATCAACGCAATCTGCTGACCCCCGGCTCAAAGCCGGGGGCTACGGTTCTTACGCCGGCGGCACTTTGCACGATCAGCGAATTTGCTAGAAGCGCACTCCCAGCGACATCCGCACCGTGCGCGGCATTTGATAGGCGAGATTGTTCAGCGCTTGGCCGAAGTTCGTGGCCAGTTGGTAATTCGCGCCCATCGCGGTGCACGTCGCGGCGGCCGCGCCGCGCGGACATTCGATCGGCGTCTGCGTGGCGGGATTGAACGGCGCGAACGTCGTCGATGTCGCGGCCGTGCTCACTGTCGTGCCGAGGAGTTTCGGATCGAAGAGCGCGTCGTTGTTGAAGGCGTTCAGAAGATCGCCTTGCGCGAAGAACTCCAGCGACGACACGCGGACGCTGTAGCGAAGCGCGAGATCGGTCGACTTCACGCTTTCCGTTCGCAGCTCGCCGCGTCCGCTGAAGTAATAGAGCCCGTTCGGAACCGTCGCGTAGCCGAGGTTCGCCGGGGCGCCGGTGTAGCGCGTGAGGTTGATCGCGCCGGCGATCGAGTAGGGCAAACCGGAGTCGTAACTCTGCAGCAGCGTCGTTTCGAGCGCGCCGGTGCCGAGCGGAAGACGATAGCCGGCCCATGCGCGCAGGCGGTGGCGCTGATCGCCGGCCAAGTAGCCGATCGGCGAGACGCGGCTGTAGTTGAAGTACTCGGGATAGAAGAGCGTGCGATCGGTATTCGCCACCGCGCCGGCCGTGCCGCTTTCGCCGTCGTCGTTGCCGCGCAGTTTCGACCACGTGTAGTGTGTGCCGAATTCGAAACGCCCCGGCGACCAGCGCGCCTGCAGTTGCACGCCGCGATACTGCCGCTGCAGATTGTCGCTGTTGCGGACGAGCGTCAGATCGACCGGGATGCCGAGCGGCGTGTTCGCCTTGCGCGTGACCGTCGTGACGCTGGCAGCGTAGAAATCGCGCCAGTCGCGATGGACGTAATCGACGCGCGCGAATCCGCTCCTGCCGATCGCCGCGCCGTAGCCGGCTGTGATCTCGCGCACCGAGGGGGAGGCGAGCGAGCCGTCGAAATAGGTTGCGTAGCCGGGAATCGTGCGCGAGCCGTTCGCGCGCAGATTGATCGCCGTCACGTTGCCGGTGCCGCCCTGCTGCGTGTTGAAGTAATCGAAGATGCGGCGGATCGCTTCATCCATCGGCACCGTCAGCGAGCCGTTGTTGATGGCCGGCCCGCGATACGCGAAATCGATCGAAGCCGCGTTGCCGGCGGCCTGATTCGACGAGGCGATGCTGTCGGCGATGCGCGACGCGTAGTCGGCGAACGAGACGCTGATGCGATGCCGCCCGTCGCCGCGAACGTCGAACTGCGCGGACAACCGCGGCGAGAGCCGGTGATCATCCGAGCTGACCACGCCGTCGGCATCCTCGGCATGATTCCGATCGAAGCGCGCGCCGAGGTTAAACGAGAGGCGCGGGGTGGCGTTCCAGGTGTCGTTGATGAATGCCGAGTCGGTGCGAAGGTCGTTCGAAGTGGCCGGCACGAGGATCGGATTCCAGCGTATGAACGTGCCGCCGCCCGCCGCGTTCGACGGCGTGATGACCGGATAGATGACGCCATCCTTGTACTGGACGCGCGTCACGAAAATGGAGAAGTCGCTGCCCGACTGATGGTTGTTCGCGTAGCGGCGCTCGGCGAAGCGATCGACGCCGGCGACGAGGTCATGGCTGCCGAACGATTTCGCATCGAGAAAATCGTGCACCTCGAGAAGGACATCGTCGTTGTTGCGCCGTTCGGCGTCGCAGATGTCGCACAGCGACGGCGCATGAAAGCGAGTGTTGTTGTTGGCGCGGTCGAGGAGGACGGTGCCGGCGATGAGGTCGGTGGTCATGGCGCCGGTGCGATCGGAGAATTTGCGCGCGGAGTAATGTCCCTCGGCCAGAAAATTCGTGCTCAGCGCGCCGTTGTAGTGCACCGCCAGCAGCGACTCCGGATCGACGCGCTCGGTGAGGCTGGCCACGTCGTAGAAGTTGTTCGAGAAGCGCGCGTTGGTGCCCTTGGTGTCGATGCCGAACCATGACGCAGCCAGCGTCTGCCGCGCGCCGAGCTGCCCGGTGAGCTTCGCTTCATACCGCTTCTGATCGTTCCCCTCGGCATAGCTGATGGCCGGCGACGCGGGCGTGATCGGATTCGCGGTGAAGGCCGGAATCGACAGCGTCTGCCGCGCCGTGTCGTTCTTCGCCCATCGTCCGGCGCCAAAGAACCAGAGCCGGTCGCGCAGCACGAATCCGCCGAGCGTTCCCTCGGCCACATGATTGAGATTGTTCTCGCGCGTCTCCAGCGCGGGCGACTGGGCCGACCACGACGGATTGCTGAGCGAGTCGCGCAGCGAGCCGCGCAATTCGTTGCCGCCCGACTTGGTGATGGTGTTGACGACGCCGCCGCTGAACCGCCCGTACTCGGCGGAAATGGCGCCGGTCAGCACCGTCGTCTCCTGGATGGCGTCCTCGACGTACATCGGCCGCAGTTGCCCGCGCGTGTTCTCCGTGACCACGACGCCGTTGACCATCACCAGGTTGTCGTAACCCGGCCCGCCGGAGATGTAGAGCTGCCCGTTCGAAAGCGTGTTGCTGTTGACGCCCGGCGCGAACTGCGCGGTGGCGAGCTGATTGCGCTGAATGGGGAGTCGCTCGATGAAGGGGAGGGTCATGTTCGTCGAGACCTCGGGAGTCTCGATGACGGAGGGCGTTCGCGCGCCGATGCTGATCGTCTCGCGGACCGCGCCCATCACTGCATCGACGCGCGTGGCCTGTGAGAGCCGCAGCGTCGAATGAACGACGCGCGTTTCCATCCCCGAAAATGCGAACGAGACTGAGTACTCACCCGGCGGCAGCGCGGAGAAGCTGTACGCGCCCGTTTCGCCGGTGATGGTGGACCGCGATCCCTGCAACTCCGGCGAGGTGATCGTGACTGTCGCTCCCGGCAACGGATCGCCGAACGCTTTCACGACACCCGCCAGCGAGGCCGTGGTCTGGCCGAACATCGTTGCGGAGACAAAGAAAAGCACACACGCGATCAGCGTTACGAACGAGCATTTTGTCATTTTTGGCCCTCTCGGCGTGGACCCGCCAATATTGCCCGAAAGAATCCGATGAGGCAATGGCGGGCTACTGCACGACAGCGCTTCGCGTTTCAACGCCTCAGAGGTGTGAAGAATGGCACCCATGCTCGCGCGACTCACGGCACATTTCGCGAAGCTTTGGAGATGGGATGAGAAGGCCAACCTCCACGCAGTAGCCTTTGCGTGTGAGCACAAGAGGCTCTGCAAGAAAGGAGATTGGCCGTGGCGAAGATTATCAA
>Ga0070670_100000548_pt1 | contig 29878 bp, 28 predicted proteins | sample KBSS63metaG_FD_64665 | JGI IMG/M metagenome (GOLD analysis project Ga0070670, IMG submission 64665) | Switchgrass rhizosphere microbial communities from Kellogg Biological Station, Michigan, USA - KBS S6-3 metaG | ecosystem: Host-associated > Plants > Roots > Rhizosphere > Soil ... | reverse complement strand
CCACCCCAAGCCCGCAGCACAAGCTGCACTGGCTCGCCGAGCAGGCTCTGAACTGGTCTGGTCTGCCGGTCGTGCACGTGCGGCCGACGGTGCTTCTCGAAGGCTTCTTCCTGATTTTGACTCCGGAGTCGGTCAGGCAATCAAACAAGATTAAACTCCCGTTCGGCCAGGGCAAGACTTCGCCGGTGGCAGTGATAGACGTTGCACGTGTGCTCGCCGCGCTGCTCGTCGAGCCGCAACCGCACATCGGCAAGATCTATCACCTGACCGGTCCGCAGTCCGAGAATATGCATTTCTATGCAGAGGAGTATTCGAAGGCGCTCGGCCGCACGATCACCTTTCAGGACATTCCGGTCGAGCCGTGGCGGGCAGCGCTGCTCGAGCGCGGCTTGCCGGTTCATCTGGTGAACCACCTCGCGACGATGGCCGATCTGCACCGCGCGGGACGCTACGACCGGATGTCGAACGACGTGCTCACGCTAACGGGACAAAGGCCGCTGAGTGTGCAGGAGTTCGTGAGGAAGAATGCGGCGACATTCACCGCGTAAGCGAAGGAAGCGTGAGTATTGGCGCATGCGCCCATTCAACAAATCTGACTGCGATCTGGGTGAACGCAGCGGAGGAAAGAATATGGCAAAGCTGAAGTATACAAGCTCGAGAGTGACGTCTCGATATCGCCCGGCGACTACGAGACTTGGAAGTACATTGCGCCGGTTCAGAAGGCAGCCTTGGTCGCACAAGACCTTCGAACACGGCACCTGGGGCGATAAGCTCATCGTCATGGGACTCATCGCTGCACACCTGTGTGGAGGCGACGGTCCGCTATGCCGCTGAGCTTGGCTACGAGGTGGATGGTGAAGGACGCGACCGCGGACTATTCGGATGAAGAGATGCACGCCGCTCTCGACGTCAATATTCCGAACTACGCCAGTGCTATTGTGAAGACAGATGAAGTCGTCCACTTAACTCTGTTCTCTAAATGTCGCGTGCAATGAGCGTCTCTTTAGAAACCAAAACTTCGCCGCTCGCCGTCAACTGTCTGGTCTGCGGCATTCCATTCGTGGGTTTGGCCGCCGCTTTCTTGAGGTGGCGAGGCATTCGTCGAAGCTCGCGTAACCCTAATTGCTGCACACAATGCGGCGCTCATCTAGAGGAGGGCCGCCTCGTCGAGATGACGGTGGTGTTCGCGGATCTCTCGTCTTTCACCGAGATGACGGGCAGCCTCGGTGCAACGACGACCTACTCAGTCGTTGATGAGTTCTTGCGCTTGGCATCGACGACACTTGTGAGCCATGGAGCCTTTATCGACAAATATATCGGCGATGCGGTTATGGCTTTGTTCAACGTTCCCATAAAACGCAACGATCATGCGGCAGCTGCGGTCGCGGCGTCTGCAAAGCTCCAAGCGCTTCTTCCGGAAGTTTCCGGACGCCTAGGAGTGCCTTTGCGCGCGTCGATCGGCATAGCTTCCGGGTTTGCTCGTGTCGGACGGCTGGGCTCCGATGACATCAAGGATTATACGGCGATCGGCGACGTCGTTAATCAGGCCGCGCGCCTGCAGGCGCAAGCCGGGCCCAACGAAATACTCGTGTCACAAGATGTCTATCGAGAAGCTGCCTCAGCCTATCCTGACGTCCCAGCCGAGACGCTGGTCCTCAAGGGCTTCCCGCAACGCGCCGTGGCGTATCGCTTGAACGGCAAGCCGCAGTCTGCGCTCCCCGCTACCTCGTGGATGCCTGAAGATCGGCCGGCGATGAACTGGAGCGCCGTGACGCTCGCCTTTCTGGGCAGCGGCTGCCTTGGAAGCAATATTGCGGCAGCACTGGTGCTTGCGTTCGGCGGTGGTTCGGCGGCTGTGCTTTATGCGCTCGCACGCTGGTTCGACAGCAGCCCCGCCCGCGTGCCCTTCCTGATCGTAGCGACATTGATTGCTTCAATCGTCCTGGTTTCACTCGAGCGTCAACGGCGCATCCGCCGCGACTGCATGGCCCATCGCTCGTGCCTGGAGATGACACCCCAGGAAAGACGCCAGATTCGGCTTGCGGCCGGCTTGGCAGTGGTGTCTTTGATGCTCATCTCCGTAGAACTCGTGCTGCACTACGCGATCGGACACCCGCTGGTTAGGTGATCTTATGAATGACTCTGAATCTAGCGTCATTCGGAAAACTTCGACAGGTTGGCGCCAAGCGTTCGCTTCTTCAAACCGCTGCCCGAACGGAGCTAGAAACTGAATGGCCGTGGCAACAGACCGTCGCGTTGGGCTCGGACGAGGAGATTTTTTGACCATCGGAGGTAGAAAAATGGTCGAAGAGATCAGGCACGATCGGCGCCGATTTCTTGCCAGCGCGATAATGACGATTGCGTGCGCCGAGCTCGGCATGATCGGTTCTTCTGCCGCACAATCGAGCAAACCCAAACCTGCAAGGGTGCCGGCGATCAAGCCGGGGACGCACACGTCGTTCGGCTCACTCAAGCAGATCGATGCCGGTCTCCTGAATGTCGGATACGCTGAAGCTGGACCCACTAATGGTGTTACGGTGATTCTTCTGCACGGCTGGCCCTACGACATTCACAGCTATCTGGACGTTGCCCCTCTGCTTGCGTCGGCCGGGTACAGGGTGATTGTTCCGTATGTGCGCGGTTATGGCACGACACGCTTTCTTTCGAGCGAAACGTTCCGAAATGGCCAACCGTCGGCAATCGCTGCTGACACCGTCGCCTTCATGGATGCTCTCAAAATCGACAAAGCGATTCTCGCTGGTTTTGATTGGGGGGCGCGGACGGCCAACATCATCGCGGCGCTTTGGCCGGAGCGTTGCCAAGCTATGGTGTCGGTGAGCGGTTATCTGATCGGCAGCCAGGAAGCCGGCAAGATGCCGTTGCCGCCAAAGGCTGAGCTCGAATGGTGGTACCAGTATTATTTTGCCACCGAACGCGGCCGGGCAGGGTACGACAAATACCGGCACGACTTTGCGAAGCTCATCTGGCAGATCGCTTCGCCGAAGTGGAGGTTTGACGATGCAACGTTCGAGCGCAGCGCAGCATCCTTCAACAATCCGGATCACGTCAACATCGTGATTCATAATTATCGGTGGCGTCTAAGTCTGGCTGAAGGCGAGGCAAAATATGACGATCTGGAAAAGAGGCTGGCCGAATTTCCGGTGATCACCGTGCCGACCATTACTCTTGAAGGCGACGCTAATGGCGCGCCGCATTCGGACCCGAGTGCCTACGCAAAGAAATTCTCCGGCAAATATTCACACCGGATTATCAGGGGCGGCATCGGCCACAATCTGCCTCAGGAAGCTCCTCAGGCGTTCGCGCAAGCTGTCGTTGATGTCGGCGGTTATTAATTGTCCCTCTCCCGAAGTAGCGGAATACGGTGAGCCAGAGTTGAGATGAAATCTGCCGCAAAAATTATTTCGATCAATGTCGGTCTGCCTCGGATCGTCATGAGCGACGGCAAGCCTGTATCAACAGGAATTTTCAAAGAGCCTGTCGCAGGACGTGTGATGCTCAGAACGCTCAACCTCGACGGCGATCGACAGGCCGATCTTTCCGTTCACGGCGGACCGACCAAAGCGGTCTACGCTTATCCCTGCGAACATTACGAATACTGGAAGCGCGAATTTCCTGAGATGAAGCTTCCCTGGGGCATGTTCGGCGAAAACTTCACAACCGCGGGACTGCTCGAGTCGGAGCTAAACATCGGCGATAAATTTCAAGTCGGCTCCGCGATCGTGATGGTCACCGAACCACGGTTGCCCTGCTACAAACTCGGGATCAAGTTTGGCCGGACCGACATCGTCAAACGATTTCTCGCAAGCCAGCGTACGGGCTTCTACTTTGCTGTGCTTCGGGAAGGAGACGTTGGAGCCGCTGACCGGATTGAGCTTATCGAACGAACTCAGGGCGGTGTAAATATTAAACAGATTGTTCAACTATATACTCGCGAAACGCACAACGCCGCATTGCTTCGGCGTGCAATCGCAACCGAACCTCTTCCCGAGGGCTGGAAAACCTATTTTCAGCATCGACTCGAAAAGCTGAGACAACCCTAACCAGCTGGAGGGCGTATTCGATGGCAACTAAATATGACGCGATCATCATCGGCACTGGGCAGGCGGGGCCGTCGCTCGCGGTCCGGCTCGTAGGCGCAGGGATGAAAGTGGCGATCGTCGAGCGCAAGCTGTTTGGCGGTACGTGCGTCAATACCGGCTGCATACCGACGAAGACACTCGTCGCGAGTGCACGAGCCGCTCATGTCGTGCGCCGCGCCGGCGAGTATGGCGTGACGATTGGCGGCGCGAGCGCCGTTGATATGAAGAAAGTCAAAGAGCGCAAAGACGCTGTGGTGCATCTATCCAATGAGGGTGTTGAGAAGTGGCTGAAGAGCACTCAAAACCTCACAGTCTATGAAGGACATGCGCGCTTCACAGGCGCGCATCAGGTCCGTGTCGGCGATGAACTGCTCGACGCGGATAAAATCTTCATTAACGTCGGTGGACGTGCCTCCAGGCCGCCGCTGCCCGGCCTCGATCAAGTGAGCTATTTGAATAATTCAACGATGATGGACGTGGACTTTCTGCCCGCGCATCTGATCGTCATCGGCGGCAGCTATATCGGTTTGGAGTTTGCGCAGATGTACCGCCGCTTCGGCAGCGAGGTGACGATCGTCGAAATGGCGCCGCGGCTGATTCACCGTGAAGACGAAGACGTTTCCGAAGCCATCAAGACAATCCTCGAAAACGAGGTCATCAAGATTCGGTTGGGCGCCGAATGCATCGCTTTCGAAAAGCGAGGCAATCAGGTTGAGGTGCAGGTTGATTGTACCGCCGGCGATAAGAGCGTGGTCGGCTCGCATGTGCTGCTCGCGGTAGGTCGGGTGCCGAACACGAATGATCTCGGCTTGGAAAACGCTGCAATCGAACTGGATCAGCGCGGTTACATCCAGGTGGACGATCAGCTTCAAACTAATGTTCCGGGCATCTATGCGTTGGGAGATTGCAATGGGCGAGGAGCTTTCACCCACACGTCATATAACGATTACGAAATTGTCGCCGCCAATCTTTTGGATGGCGACCAGCGCCGCGTGAGCGACCGCATCACTGCTTACGCCCTGTACATCGACCCGCCCCTGGGCAGAGCCGGAATGACTGAGACGGAGGCGCGGAAGTCAGGGCGGAAAGCCTTGATCGCGAAACGCCCAATGACACGCGTTGGCCGTGCAGTGGAGAAAGGCGAGACGCAAGGATTTATGAAAGTTCTGGTCGACGCCGGGACCAAAGAGATCCTCGGCGCATCGCTTCTGGGCATCGAATGCGATGAGGTTATTCATTCGATCCTCGATGTGATGTACGCCAAAGCGCCTTATACCGTGATCCAGCGCGCCATGCACATTCACCCAACGGTCACAGAATTGATACCGACCATGCTCGGCGAGTTGAAGCCCTTAGAGTGAACTGGCGTGAAAACGGGTGACGAGTTTCGGAGGAAACTATGCAGGAACCGATCGAAGTAGGATATCAGGCGTTTGTTTCAGACGGTGGTGAGGAATTCGGCGCAGTTCGAGAAGTGTCTCCAAATGGCCGGCCTGAACTTGTGATCTACGTTGAGAATGCGGGGGACTTCGTGGTGCCGATCTCCGCGGTGGAAGCGGTTCATTCGCAGAAGGTCATTTTGGACTGCGGCAAGCTCGAGCGCCGTCTTCGACAGGCGATCGGTCACGCACACGACGTTGAAGACCCCAACGCCTGACCTCAATCGTCGAAGCAGGCAATAACTTCATCGACAGACGGCACGGTTCGGGGAATTCGAAACACTCGTCGATTCTACAACGATGCGGTCGCGTTAACGTGGGACAAATCAGAACACATACCTATGGAGGAACTATGGCGAAAATGCGTGCCGTGCAAGTGACACGCCCAAAGGGATCCTTGGAAATTGTCGAGCGCGAAATACCAGATCCGGGCGCCGGTTGGGTGCGCGTCAAGATTGAAGCCTGTGGCATCTGCCACAGCGATGCCATGGCCAAGGAAGGAACGTGGCCGGGCATTGAGTATCCTCGCGTGCCGGGGCACGAGATCGCCGGCAATATTGACGCGATTGGCCCTGGCGTCCTCGGTTGGACACGCGGCCAGCGAGTAGGAGTGGGCTGGCACGGCGGACATTGCGGCTACTGCGATTCGTGCCGCCGCGGCGACTTCGTTACGTGTCAAGTTGCGCTTCAAATTCCCGGCATCGCATATGATGGCGGTTATGCCGAATACATGATTGCGCCCGCCGGCGCGTTAGCTTTAATTCCGGATGGCCTTTCATCAGTGGATGCGGCACCGCTGGTGTGCGCGGGCGTTACGACTTTCAATTCTCTTCGCAATAGCGGAGCGCGGCCCGGTGATCTTGTAGCTATTCTCGGAATCGGCGGCCTCGGGCACCTGGGAGTTCAGTTCGCAGCAAAGATGGGGTTTAACACAGTTGCCATCGCTCGCGGGCTGGACAAGGAACCGCTCGCAAGAAAACTCGGCGCCAACTCCTACATCGACAGCCATGCGCAGGATCCAGCTAAGGAATTGTTGAAACTCGGCGGCGCTAAAGTCGTTCTCGCCACGGTCACGAACGGTGATGCAATGAGCGCGGTTTTGGGAGGGCTTGGGGTCAACGGAAAATTGATTATTCTGGGGGCGGCTGCCGAGCCGCTTCAAGTCCCGGGGATACCACTGCTCATGGGACGCCGTTCAGTCCTCGGCTGGCCCTCCGGCAGCTCCATCGATTCGCAAGATACGCTTTTTTTCAGCGCGCAAACCGGCGTGCGGTCGATGAATGAAGTTTTTCCATTGGCACGCGCGACGGAAGCCTACGACCACATGATGAGCGGCAAGGCCCGTTTTCGCGCGGTTCTCACGATCGGGCACTAGGGTGAAAATGAAATTGAGTTGCGAACGGTGAATTGTCGATGACGAATAAAACTCTTCCACTCGCGTTCATGCTTCCTTCAGGTATTGAGCGCATGTTTCCGAAGCTGACTCCGGCGCAGCTCGAACGAATTGCTGCGCATGGGCACAGCCGTTCGATCGATAGCGGCGAAGTGCTGGTCGAACCGGGGCAGCCGATCGTGTCGTGCTACGTCATTACCGAGGGACAGGTTGAGATCGTCCGGCCATGGTTCGGTAAAGAGACGGTTGTGGTGATTTATGAACCGGGCCAGTTTACTGGCGAGGTCAACATGCTTTCAGGTCGGCCGGCGATCCATCGAGTTCGCGCTCGGCAAGCGGGACGAGTGATCGAGTTGAGCCGCGCGCACTTATTGGAGCTGGTGCAGACTGACAGCGAGCTCAGCGAGTTGATCATGCGGGCCTTCATTGTGCGTCGGGTCGAGTTGATCGCGCAAGGGCTCGGCGATGTTGTGCTCCTGGGGTCGAATCATTGCTCCGGGACGTTGCGGGTCAAAGAGTTCCTGACGCGCAACGGCCATCCGTACGCCTACATCGACCTCGATCGAGACGCCGACGTGCAAAATCTGCTGGACCGCTTTCATGTAGGCGCCGCGGACGTGCCCGTGCTCATCTGTCGCGGCGACGTGGTCCTGCGCAACCCTAGCAATCGCGAAATTGCTGGAGCTCTCGGGTTCAACGAAGTTATCGACCCGGCGCAAATACGTGACGTGGTCATCGTCGGCGCCGGACCGGCGGGACTGGCGGCGGCGGTCTACGCCGCGTCCGAAGGCCTCGATGTGCTGGTACTGGAGACCAGCTCTCCCGGAGGGCAGGCCGGATCGAGCTCGAAAATCGAAAACTATCTTGGCTTTCCGACGGGCATCTCCGGTCAGGCGCTGGCTGGACGCGCTTACAACCAGGCGCAGAAGTTCGGAGCGCACGTAATCATCGCGAAAGACGCCAAACGTCTTGATTGCGAGCGCATGCCCTACGCGATAGAAATCGACGATGATGGGCGCGTGCTCGCGCGGACAGTCATCATCGCAACGGGCGCGACGTACCGCAAGCCGGTTATCGATAACCTGACGCGCTTTGAAAATGCCGGCGTCTACTACGGCGCAACCTTCATGGAAGCGCAATTGTGCCGCGGCGAAGATGTTGTCGTCGTGGGCGGAGGCAACTCGGCGGGACAGGCTGCGGTGTTTCTGGCGCAGACCGCAAGCCGGGTATACATGCTTGTGCGTTCCGCGGGCCTGGCGGAGACCATGTCTCGTTATCTCATCCGTCGCATCGAAGAAAATCCCAGAATCGTACTCAGAACCAATGCTGAAATTGTTTCACTCGAAGGGGCCGAGCATCTCGAGCGTATCCACTGGCGCGACCAGACCGGCAGCGTCGAAGCTCACGACATTCGGCATGTCTTTCTAATGACCGGTGCAGCGCCGGCTACCGGTTGGCTCGATGGCTGTGTCGTGCTTGATAAGAATGGTTTTATCAAGACGGGACCGGATCTGTCCGTAGAGGACTTGGCCGCAGCGCGCTGGCTTCAAGGCCGCGCACCTTATCTCCTGGAAACGAGTCTGCCGGGAGTTTTTGCAGTCGGCGATGTGCGCGCCGGCAACGTCAAGCGGGTGGCATCGGCAGTGGGAGAAGGTTCCATCGCGATCTCGTTCGTTCATCAGGTGCTGCGCCAATAGGAGATAGTTAAATGACACAGGGAAGTTGCGCTCATCTTGAGACGATCAAAACCATCAAACACGCGAAGCGCCGCGAGTGCGAGGATTGCGTGAAAAGCGGCTCTTCATGGGTCCATCTCCGGGTCTGCCAGGAATGCGGCGGTACGCGCTGTTGCGATGACTCGCCGAACCGCCACGCAACACAGCATGCGCGCGCGAGCAAACATCCGGTAATCGCTTCCGCCGAATCCGGCGAGCGCTGGCTTTACTGCTACCCGGACGAGGCATTCGCGGAATACTAGGCGACAATGACCTGCATTCAGCGCCGGCGGATCTTACCATGACAGAAACTGACGCGATTGTACTTCGAGGCGAAGCCGAGAAAACCTGATGGATTTTGCACAGCAGAATAACTTGTTCACAGTGGGATGATCTCGACAGGAGAAGAAAACAATGAGCGAAGCAGACAATGAGCACCGCGTCCGGGCATTTTACGAAGCGACCATTCCAGGACATCGAGAATCGCTGCGAGGCCTGCAAGCACCGCACGTCATTTACGATCTGCCGCTGGGTATGCCGATTGGCTGCGGCCATTTCGAAGGGCTTCAGGATGTGCTCGAACGCTTTCTCACAAGTTTTTATCAAGCGCTCGATGTTCGTTTTATTGCAGAGGAGTTCATCTCCGCGGGCGATCAAGTCGTTGCACTGGGCCGAATCGAAGGACAAACCCGAAAGGCCGCAGTCCCGCTCAATGTGCCTTTCGCTCACGTTTGGATCGTCCGTGACGGTTATCTCCAACGATTGCGCGCTTTCACGGATACCGCGGTGATCGCGCACGCGCTCGCGAAGGATTAACACAAGCGTCCATTCGTCGGGTGCAGAGCTCGATGTAAAAGCAGCAGCTTTCAAGGGCGTACGCCGTCATGGATGCCTCCGGAGCGATCTGAATGAAATGGTATCCAGAACGACACGCGCGCGTTTCGTACAAGCAGGAAACCGATATGATTAAAATACGTCGCAGCGATGATCGGGGACATACAAAGTTAAGCTGGCTCGACAGTCGCCACACGTTCTCTTTCGGCGACTATCACGATCCGGAGCAGATGGGCTTCAGCGCTCTGAGAGTCATCAACGAAGATCGTGTCATTCCTGGAGCCGGATTTCCAACTCACTCGCATCGTGACATGGAAATTATCACTTACGTGCTCGAAGGCGCGTTGGCGCACAAGGACAGCACGGGCACGAGTTCGGTGATTCGCGTTGGCGAGTTGCAGCGGATGAGCGCCGGAATGGGAATCAGCCACAGCGAATACAACGCGTCACAAACTGAGCCGGTGCACTTCCTGCAAATTTGGATCATACCGGATCAGGCAGGGCTGAAGCCCGGATACGAACAACAGCTCGTTCCTTTCGACAAAAATCGCGGCCGATGGACGCTCATCGCATCCCAATCGGGACGCGATCATTCGGTCACCGTGCACCAGGACGTTGATCTCTGGGTAGGGCGTTTCCTCCAGGAAGCGCAGACGACATTTCGACTCAAGCCAGGCCGCCACGGGTTCATACAAGCGGCGCGCGGCGCGGTGACCGTCAACGGGATTACGTTGAACGCGGGCGACGGCGCCGCTGCAACCCAAGAGGAGATTTTGGACTTCAAGACCATCGCGGACGCGGAGATGCTGCTGTTTGACCTCGCTTGAGATCTATAGGGTGATCGGAGGCGTGAGTGAAGACTGCAATGAACCGCAATCAGAAAATATGGCGCATAGTTCTAGTGGCAGCGCCGATCGTCTTTTTTGGCTGTAAGAAAGCGGAACCAGTAAAATCTGCTGCGCCGGAAGTTACCGTGGTGTCGGTCGAGCAAAAGGATGCTCCGATCTGGAAGGAGTGGATCGGCATCTTGGAAGGGTTGGTCAACGCGCAGATCAAGCCGCAGGTGACCGGCTACCTGCTGCGCCAAACTTACAAAGACGGCGCCTTCGTAAAAAAGGATCAGTTACTCTTCGAAATCGATCCGCGAACTTTTCAGGCCGTGCTGGATCAAACGAAGGGGCAACTCGCCAATGCTGAAGGACAGCTCGCGCAAGGCCAGGCAAACCAAATCAAAGCGCAGAACGACGTGAATCGCTATACGCCACTCGCCAAAGAGCAAGCCATTCCCCAGCAGGACCTCGACAACGCAATCCAGGCGAATCTGGCGGCCAAGGCTCAGGTAGACGCGGCCAAAGCACAAGTCGAAGCAGCGAAGGCGCAGGTGGCGTCGGCACAGCTCAATCTCGGTTTTACCAAAGTTCTTTCACTCATCGACGGAATTGCCGGGATTGCCCAGGCGCAAATTGGCGATCTTGTAAGCCCCAGTATTCTGCTCACGACGGTATCGACGGTCGATCCGATTAAAATCTACTTTCCCGTGAGCGAGCGGGAATACCTGGACTATGTTAAAGAACACCCCGACGAAGATAAGCGCCATTTGCGCCTGCAAATGATTTTGGCGAATGGCTCGGTTTATCCCCACGAAGGTCAAACTACTTTGGTCGACCGGCAGGTCGACGTCAAAACCGGCACGCTTCGCGTTCAGGGTGTTTTCCCGAACCCCGGAAATGTGCTTCGTCCCGGCGAGTACGCGCGCATTCGCACAATCATAGCGACACGCAAAGATGCGCTGGTTGTTCCCCAGAAAGCCGTCAGCGAGTTGCAGGGCAACTACCAGGTCGCCGTCGTCGGCAGCGATAACAAAGTTCAGATACGTCCGGTTAAGGTCGGCGAGCGGATCGGCACGGACTGGATTATCGCGGAGGGATTGAAGCCCGGTGAGCGAGTCGTGGCGGAGGGAATCCAGAAAGTGCGCGACGGCATGGCGGTCAACCCGAAGCCGCTCACAGCAACGGCGGCAGCGCAACCTGCGCCGGCAGCGCCGACGAGGTAAGCGCTATGTCCAAATTCTTCATCAATCACCCTATCGTAGCTATCGTTATTGCCATCGTGACGGTGATCGTCGGGATCGTTGCCATCGTGCGTTTGCCGATAGCGCAATATCCCGAATTGGCGCCGCCCGAAATTCTGCTTCAGACAAACTACGTCGGTGCGGATGCTCAAACGGTTGAACAATCGGTTGCAACACCGATCGAGCAGCAAATGCAGGGCGTCGATAACATGCTCTACATGCTTTCCGTCAACGACAATACGGGACAGATGCGGCTCCGGGTGGATTTCGACGTTGCCACCAAACCCAATGACGACCAGATTTTGACGCAGATGCGCTACCTGCAGGCGGAGTCCTCTCTGCCTCAGGATGTGCGCAACTATGGCGTGACGATTCGGAAATCACCGACCAGTCCGCTCGCGCTCTTTTCTCTCTACTCGCCCAAGGGAACGTACGATGCAACGTTTCTCGCGAACTACGCTTACATCAATATCAACGACCCGATGAGCCGGGTGCCTGGTATCGGACAGGTGAGTATCTTCGGCGCCGGACAGTATGCGATGCGCTTCTGGGTGCGTCCCGACACGCTCGCCAGTCTGGGAATCACCGTCAATGACATCATCACGGCGCTCACGAATCAAAACAAAGTGAACCCGGCCGGCCAGATCGGCGCCGAACCGGTACCGCGCGGGCAGCAGTTCACCTATACCGTTCGGGCGCAGGGCCGTCTCTTAACTGCGGAAGAATTCGGCGAGGTCGTTGTGCGCGCCAATCCGGACGGCTCGGTTGTCCGGATGAAGGATGTGGCTCGCGTGGAATTAGGGGCACAGAGTTACAGCCAGATCGGACGGCTGAACGGAAGGCCCTCGGCGATTATTGCCGTCTACCAGCTTCCCGGCTCCAACGCGATCGAAACGATGAACAACGCCAAGGCGTTGATGCAAGACTTGAAAAGCAGATTTCCCGAAGACCTCGATTACACCATTTCGCTGGATACCACACTTGCCGTGTCGCAAGGCATCAAAGAGATCGTCATTACGTTGGTCGAAGCGTTGATCCTGGTGGTCCTCGTCGTATTTATCTTCCTGCAGAACTGGCGCTCCACTCTGATTCCTCTGCTCGCGGTACCGGTTTCACTGGTGGGCACCTTCGCGGTCTTTCCTCTATTAGGCTTTTCCATCAATACGCTGTCGCTGTTCGGCCTCGTTCTGGCCATCGGTCTGGTCGTCGACGATGCGATCGTTGTGGTCGAGGCTGTCGAGCAGCATATCGAGAAGGGACTTTCGCCGCGCGACGCGACACTGAAGGCTATGGAGGAAGTCGCGGGACCGATCGTGGCCATAGCCCTCGTCCTGGCGGCGGTCTTCTTGCCCGCCGCATTCGTCGGGGGAATAAGAGGACGGCTCAATAATCAGTTTGCCGTGACCATTGCGATTTCGACCCTGATCTCGGCGTTTAATGCGCTGACGCTCTCGCCGGCGCTTTCGGCGATGATCCTCAAGCCTGGCAAAGAATCACGAGGACTTCTCGGTCGGTTCTTCAATGGTTTTAATTCCGAATTCGGCAAAGTCATGCATTTTTATCTCGTCGGCAGCGAAGCGCTCCTCCACAAAGTAGTTTTTTCGATCGTGTTGCTGATCGTGATTGCGGTTTCGGCGGGTTTCTTTGGCTCGCGCCTGCCGACCGGTTTTATACCAGAGGAAGATCAGGGCTACTTCTTCATGAATGTGCAACTCCCAACGGCGGCATCGTTACAGCGGACCGACGCTGTGGCGAAAAAAATCGAGGCCATTTTGAAGGATACTCCCGGCGTTCAGACCTACAACACGGTCGTCGGCTTCAGTCTTCTGAGCATTGCAAGTATGACTTACAACGCGTTTTATTTCGTCACGCTCAAACCGTGGGACGAGCGCGGTTCGGGATTGACTGCTGCAGCGATCATACAGAACCTAAATAAGCGCCTCGCCGGACTTCCCGAAGCGCAAGCCTTTTCCTTTTCCCCCCCGGCGATCCCGGGCATCGGCACGGCCGGCGGCGTGACGTTTATGCTCGAAGACCGCTCCGGCCAGGGAATTGATTTTCTCGCGCAGAACATGGACCGGTTTCTTCAGGCTGCACGCCAGCGACCCGAGTTTGCCACGCTGACTACAACATTCATCCCCAGCGCGCCGCAGGTTTATGCGGACGTCGATCGCGACAAGGTGTTGAACCAGGGAGTTGATCTCAGTGTAGTTTATCAGACGCTACAAACGTTCATGGGTGGATTCTTCGTCAATTACTTCAACCGCTTCGGCCGCGTGTGGCAGGTGTACGTCCAAGCCGAGGGAGATTTTCGTACGAACGCCGATAACGTTGGCCTTTTCCGGGTTCGTAACAGTGATGGGGATACCGTGCCGCTCTCGACGCTCGTCGCCATGAAAACGACATCAGGTCCGGAATTTACCAACCGTTTCAACGGTTATCGGGCTGCGCAAATCAACGGCTTAATCGCACCGGGCTACAGTTCAGACCAGGCAAGGCACGCTCTCGAAGAGGTGTTTGCGCAAACTATGCCGCGTGAGATGGGCTACGACTATCAAGGCATGTCATTTCAGGAACAGGTCGCAGAGAAGGGCGTTTCCGTGACGACGATCTTCGGTTTTTCGTTGCTGTTCGTTTTTCTAATCCTTGCGGCTCTGTATGAGAGCTGGTCACTACCGTTCTCGATCCTGTTGACGGTTCCGATCGCAGTGCTCGGCGCGTTCAGTGGCCTATGGATGCGCAATTTTCCTCTGAATGTGTATGGGCAGATCGGTCTGATCGTGCTCATCGGTCTCGCGGCCAAGAACGCGATTCTGATCGTCGAATTCGCCAAGATCGAGTTCGAGAAGGGACGAACTCTCATCGACGCGGCGTTGGAGGGGATGAGGATACGGCGCCGGCCGCTGTTCATGACGTCGCTAGCGTTTATCTTGGGCTGCGTGCCGTTATGGATCGCTGCGGGCGCCGGAGCCGTCGGACGCCAACAACTGGGCACCGTTGTGATCATGGGAATGGGGTTCGACACGCTCTTCGCGAGCCTGCTCATTCCGGTTTCGTTTTACGCGATCGAGCGTCTATCGCGCCGCCGCGAGACGGAACCCGCACCGGCACAGCAGCCGATTCCGACAACGGAGTAGGATCGGGATATGCCCCACGAAGGTCACGAAGAGCACGAAGAAAAAATTTTCCCGCAAAGGCGCAAAAAGGCGAAGTTCGAAACATTTATTCTCTTAACTTTGCGTGCTTGGCGCCTTGGCGGGAGATTATTCCGGCATTGGTCGGCATGCCAGCCGCAAACCAAATCCCCGTTTGATCCGCCTTTGGCAAAGGGGGAAAGACGGAGATTTCGCCTGCTACTGACCCCAGTGATGATGCTGGTTTGTTTGACCGGTTGCATGATCGGTCCGGACTACAACCGACCCTCAATGGAGATCCCGCCGCAATTTCGCGCCGCGACGACCGCAGACACGACATCCATCGCGGATCTGAAGTGGTTCGAAGTTTTTCAAGATGAGCACCTGCAGGAATTGATTCGAAGCGCGCTGGCACAGAACTATGATCTGCGGGATGCGATCGCTCGGGTCGATGCGTCGCGCGCCAACCTTGGAATTACGCGATCAAACCAGTTTCCCAACTTTGGCGTCGGGGCGGACGTTAGCAACATCGAGCAATCGCGCCAGGGACAATTTACCATTCCGAGAGGAACTAGCCGTCAACGCACGTTCGGAACGGTGTTCCTCGAACTTTTCACTTTCGAGATCGACATCTGGGGCCGGCTGCGGCGCGCGACAGAAGCGGCACAGGCCGAATTGTTAGCTGCGGATTGGAATCGAAAAACCGTGATGACCACCTTGATTAGCGATGTGGCCACGGCTTATTTCAATCTTCTCGAACTCGATATGGAACTCGCCATTGCAAGGAATACCCTCGACACACGCGATGAGTCCCTACGCGTGCTCAGGATACAGTTGCAAGGCGGAGTCGGTACGCTGTTAGACGTTCGGCAGGGTGAGCAACTCGTTTACACAGCCGGCGAGGTGATACCCGATGACGAACGTCAGATCGAGCAAATAGAAAATCAAATCAGTTTGTTACTCGGAAAAATCCCGGGCCCCGTGGCACGAGGGAACCTTTTGACGGCGCAGCAGACTCCTCCGGAGGTTCCGGCCGGGCTTACATCGGCGCTCCTGGAAAGGCGCCCCGATATTCAGGAAGCCGAGCAAACCCTGATTGCTGCTAATGCGAATATCGGGATAGCGAAGGCGGCTTATTTTCCGACTATCACACTAACGGGAGAATTTGGTTTCCAGAGCACGGCGCTGGGGAATCTGTTCTCAGGGTCGAGAAGAATCTGGAGTTTCGTACCGCAGCTTACGCAGCCGATCTTCACTGCTGGAAGGCTCGGCTCCCAGGTGGAACAAGCTGAAGCGCAGCAGCGAAGCGCGCTTGCACAATACGAAAAGGCCATTCAAACCGCATTCTCCGATGTCTCAAATGCGCTCATTCAGTATCAGAAAATTCGCGAGGTCCGCGCCCAGCGGGAATCGCTCGTGATGGCGCTCCAGGATCGAAAGCGCCTAGCCTATATGAGATTTCGCGGCGGCGTCGACACGTTTCTCAACGCTCTCACTGCTGATACGGACCTGTTTTCTGCTGAATTGAGCCTGGCTCAAACCCAACGCGACGAATTGCTTTCGCTAGTTCAGGTTTATAAAGCGCTCGGCGGCGGATGGCAGGAATGAAATGATGCGCACGGGCGTTGGAGTATCGACCGTGGTGAACTCGTCTCGTTGAATTCTAAACAGCCCAATCGCCAAAGAACTGGAGGAACATGTGGCAAATTCATGTGAGCACTTGAAGAGTCTGACAGCGAACGACTTCCCGCCACAGAAAACGCCTAACGCGTGCGAAGAGTGTCTGCGCGAGGGAACTTTTTGGGTGGCGCTGCGCGAGTGTCGATCGTGCGGACATGTCGGCTGTTGCGACTCTTCGGCGCGCAAACACGCGACCAAACACTTTCATGAAACCAAGCATCCGGTGATGCGTGCCGTCCCGCCGGCTGGCTGGACATGGTGCTACGTTCACGAGACGCAAGGCGAGCTCACTTGATCGCATCGATGTGATCGAGGCAGAGGAATAAAGTCGCGGATTTCCGATTCGGGGATGCTGGCGCTTACGTGATTTTCACTGGCGGGCCGCTCTTCGCATGGCGCTCGGTGAGTTCCAGAGTATAGCCATCCGGATCTTGAATAAATGCGACATGATCTTGGCTGCCGGGGCGATTGGGTTCCGGGCCCAGGGTGAACTTCACTCCTTCGGCTTTCAATTTTGCGCTTAGCTTGTAGAGATCGGAAACAAAGATGGCCACGTGGCCGTGCCATTTCGGCATTTCTTTGACGCGGCCCGGACCGCCGGTCTCAATCAATTCCAACCCCGGATATTCGTCTTCGCTGCCGTAACCCAAATAACCGACGCGCTCGCTCTTGTCGGGGTTTGGCCGAATGCGCTGCACATCCATCCCTAACAGCCGTGTGTAGAAATCCATGCTTCGGTCAAGATCACTTACCAGCATCATGGTGTGTCGAATTCGAAACGTGATGTCATTGACGGTTTTTTCGCCGGCCATTTTTCTCGTCGCTACGAACGCAAATCGGAGATCTTGAAGTGATCGACTCCAAACGCAAGGAGAGTAGCGTAGATCTCGCGAGCAGTGCAACATCCTCAGCGCTTGAAGCTCGCCAAGCGGATGTAAACTCCGAGAAATGAATGTCAGCGACGCAATAACCAGTGATGGTGCAGCGTGCGGCGGTGCTTGCCAGATCCGAGGATCATGACGGCGAGGACCGCGACTGTGATCGCCCAGTGATTCAATGACCAATCGATGATTGGCTTGAGACGCAGAAACATGCGGCCAGCAAATTCCCCGAGCACATCCATATGACCACCTCCGGGAAAAGCATTGGCGTTCGAGCGAGGAGTGGCTGATATTAATCATCCATCGGTTCCCGGTGCAAGGGACAACCTGATCCGCAGCACGTCCCCGTGAGTGAGCGAAAGCGGCCAAAAGTAATCAACGGGTGCCATTCCCGCACATTGAGGCCGGTGATAAGTTTCTCGGATCCATCTCGGAGCGAGGATAATCACCTAGAATGTAAATCTCGTGATTGAAGTCTAGGACTAAGAGAGCGCTTTGAGGAACGCTCTGCGCAAGAAGACACCGATCAGGTGACGTTTGTAGTCGGCGCTACCTTCAAGATCGTCGACGGGGTCGGCGGCCTCGGCGAGGGCTTCTCCTGCGTTCGCCAATTGCTTTTCAACTTCTGCTCGGGAGCCGATCAACAGTTGATTCGCAGTTCGAGACTGCGCCGGCGAAGCACTAACGCTACCAACCACCGCAGTCGCTTTTTTAATCTCGTCACCTTCTACATCGAGCACTAATGCTAAGCCGAGCGTGGGACGTTCTTTGAGTTGGAATTTGAGGTAAGCGGCGCGCTGGGTCTTCCTCAAGACTGGTATCTCGACACTGGTCAGAATTTCGTCCGTGCCTAGTGAGGTTTCGTACGAACCGGTAATGAGTCGTTCGATGGCGATCGTCTTCGAGCTGGATTTTCCCTGTATGTGAGCTTTGGCGCCGATGGCGACAAGCAAGGTCGCGGGATCGGAGTGCGGCTCGGCAAAACAAAGATTGCCGCCGAGGGTTCCGCTCGCGCGCACGCGTACGTTGGCAACATGCGTTTCCATCTCAGCGAATACGGGCAAATTTTCTCTAACGACAGCAGACCGTTCGATGGCGCGATGAGTCGCAGTGCTGCCGATGATTAGCGCGCCGTTTTTCAATTCGATCTTGTTCAGCTCAGGAATCGTCTTCACATCCACAAGGTGCTGATAACGCAAAAGGTCATGCTTCATCGCCAGCAAAAGCTCGGTGCCACCCGCGTAGAGCCTACCGTTGTCGCCGAATTCGGCGAGCATCTCGGATGCTTCCGCGACCGTCTTCGGCTGATGGATGGTGAATTTTCGTAGAGGCATCATGGGAAAAAATTCAGGATCGAAGGTTGAGGATGGAGGATAGCGATGCTCGATCCCCCATCTTCCATCATCCTTTCTTTTCCTTCAGCGCTCGCCAGACACGCTCGGGCGTGAGCGGCGCCTGACGAATGCGCACGCCGACCGCGCGGTCGACGGCATTCGCGATGTTGGCAGCCATCGAATTCAAAGAAGCTTCGCCGCCGCCTTTCGCGCCATACGGGCCGACGCCGTCCTGATTTTGAACCAGATGAAGCTCGACTTGTTTAGGCAGATCGGAAAAGCGCGGCAAACGGTAATCCAAAATCGACCCATTGACGAGCTGTGGGCCTTCGTAGATGAGCTCTTCAAACAGGCCGATGCCCACACCCATCGTTGCGGCGCCGATGTCCTGGCCTTCCGCGAGCGCCGGATTAATGGCGAGACCGACGTCGCCGACGGTGGCGAGTTTCTCCATGGTAATTTTGCCGGTCTCCTCGTCGACGGAGATTTCACAGCCGGTCGCGGCAGCTTCCCAAAAGACCGGCAGAGCGGAAAACTTGCCGGATTTGCGAATGTAGGCGCGTCCGATGACTTCGCCATCGGGCAGCGCGTAGAACTTGCAAATGACCTCGGACCAGCTCAACTGCGCTTCACCGCAACGCACACCTCCGCGGACGGTTTGGATCTGTTCGGGCTTCACCTTCAATACGTCGGCTGCCATCACGACCATTTGCTGAATCGCATCCCGACTCGCCTCGAGTACGGCGCTACCCATTAAAGTCGTGGTGCGGCTTGCGCCCGTGGAACGGTCATACGGGGTGATCGCGGTATCGGAAGAAATCACGCGGACTTTCTCGAATGGCACACCGAGCTCTTCGGCGGCGATCTGCGGGAGTACCGTATGGCTGCCCTGCCCCAACTCGGTGCTGCCGGTCATGATCGTCACGGAACCGTCGGCATGCACGCGAATGGCCGTCGAGGTCAGCGGATAGGCGCCGGCATCGCTGCCGGACACCGCAACGGTGCGGCCATGGTTTTTCTCCAGAGGCTTGCCCCATCCCACAGCTTTTGCCGCTGTCTCCAGATCTTGCTTCAGGGTTCCGTCGAACGGTCGCATGCCGGGAAAAAATTCCTCGCCCGGCTTCGCCGCATTGGCCAAGCGAAATTCGTACGGATCCTTGCCGATCTTGGCGGCGAGCTCATCGATCTGCGATTCGCCCGGCAAAGTCACTTGAGCGCAGCCAAAACCGCGATAGGAGCTCGCCGGTACGGTGTTCGTGTAGTAGGACGAATTTTCGATCAGCACGTTGGGAATCGCGTAGGGACCGACACAGCGGTTCGTCGACTTCTCGACCACCAGCGGACTGTTCTCCGCATAGGCGCCGGTGTTCATCGTGATTTTTGCCTGGCGCGCGATAATCTTGCCATTGGCGTCGACGGCAGTGCGCATCCACGTGAAAGCATCGTCGCTGCGCGTGGTGAGCATCGCTTCTTCGACGGTCAGTTGCAGCTTTACCGGCCGCTTCGCCTTCCACGAACAGGCCGCGACGAGCGGCTCGATTTTCGTGTACGATTTGCTGCCGTAACCGCCGCCGACAAACGGCACGATCAATCGAACGGAGCTGACGGGCAGATTGAAAACGGATTTCAGGTCGTGGCGCACCATGAAAGGATGCTGCGCCGATGAATAAATCGTCACCTCCTGATCGTTGACATCGGCGATGGCGACGTAAGCTTCCATCGCGTAGGCATACGTCATGGGAAAATAATATTCGCCTTCGATTACCGCCGCGGCTTCTTTGAAGGCTTTATCGACATCACCCCACTGGATTTTGTGGCTTTGGCAAATATTCGAGCCTTTGCCCGCGGTGACCTCGCCTTCGAAACCACGGAGCGCGCCCGCTTCGAACTGGCGTTGGTGCAGCAGCGGCGCGTCTTTGGCGGCCGCTTCCTGCGGTGTGAAGATCGCTTTGAGCTCTTCGTATTTGACCTCGATCAACTCCAGCGCTTCAAACGCAGTGCGCTCGTCGACCGCGACCACCGCGGCGACCGCCTCGCCGGCGTAGCGAACCTTCTCGATTGCGAGAAGCGGGTGATCCTTCACAGCATGGCCGTAGTAAGGATTGATGCCGTCGAGATCGAAACCGGTAACCACACAATGCACGCCGGGATGAGCCTCGGCGCGAGACTTGTCGATGGAAAGGATCTTCGCGTGCGCATAGGGGCTACGCAGTACCTTGGCGTAAGCCATGCCGATGAGTTTCAGGTCGGCGACGTATTGGGCTTTGCCGGTGACTTTGACCCTGCCGTCGCGACGCGGCAGTGAATGATTGACCACGTGAAAATCGGTCTTCTTCTCGGCGCTCACTTTTTCGACTCCTTAGCAATCGCCCCGGCGGCGCGCTCGATGGCGGCGACAATCGGCACATAGCCGGTGCAGCGACAAATATTGCCGTCCATGTGATGGATGATTTCATCGCGCGTCGGCTTCGGATTCTCGTCGAGCAACGCCTTGGCTGACATGATCATGCCGGGCGTGCAATAGCCGCATTGAAACGCGAATTCGTCGATGAACGCCTGCTGCAACGGGTGCAGTGTACCGTCTGACTTCTCCAACCCTTCGATAGTCGCGACGTTCTTATCGCGGGCTTCGTAAGCGAGATAAGTGCAGGCACTTACCGGGACGCCTTCGACCAGCACGGTACAGGCACCGCAAACCTGCACCTCACAAGAAACTTTGGTGCCATTGAGATTGAGGTTATTGCGCAGAACTTCGGCCAGAGTGTCGGCAGATTCGCAGTCGACGGCGATTGGTTTGCCGTTCAAAGTAAATCGTAGATTCAAGGTAAATCTCCGAAAAGTGTCTCGGGTCTCGAGTCTCCGGTTCTTGTGAGATCGATCAATTGTATTTCGGCAAAATGTTTTCCGCCCAGAGCTCCATCTGCCGGTGCAAGCTATCCATGGTCGGGTAGATGATCTTCAGCTCAAAATGTTGCACGCCGCTTTCGATGAACTCGTCGACGCGCCGGCGCACGTCATCGATGGAACCGAAAATGTGACGGTCCAGGGCGAATTGCATGCTGTCGATATCCCGCTCATAGCTCTCGCTGCTGGTCTTGAGGGTGGGCATGGCGAGATTGAGGCCGTCTTCGCGGGTTTTAGCGATGGTCGCGAGCTTTTCTACCCCAATCGTAATCTTGGATGGATCGCGGCCTTTTTCCCGCGCTGCTTGGGCGAGAATATCGCAGCCCACTTTCATTTCTTTCGGCGATAGCCAGCCGGGAATCCAGCCTTCGCCATATCTGCCGGCGCGCTTGGCGGCTAGTTTCATCCAGCCGCCGATCCAAACCGGGGGATGGGGTTTCTGAAACGGCTTTGGGTAAACCTCGGCGTCTTTGAATTCAATAAACTCACCTTTGTATGCGGCGATCGGCTGAGTCCAAATCGCTTTCATCGCCTCGATGTATTCGTCCGTGCGATCGCCGCGCCGTTCGTACGGAACACCAAAAACGCCGAACTCGTCGGACTCGCGTGTCGCTTTCGACCCCAAGCCCACGCCGACGAGCAAACGTCCCTGCGCGAGATGATCGAGGGTGGAATACTGCTTGGCGGCATAGACGGGATTGCGGCAGGGCATGACCAAGCAGGCGACGCCGAGAACGATCTTTTTGGTCTCCGCGGCGAGGTACGACAGGGTCGTGGTGGCTTCGAAGAAATTTGCCTCTTGAGTATCGGTGATCGCTTCGAAGGCGCCGGAAGAGATGTGATGTCGGTGCATCTCGGAGCTCCAGACCACATGATCGTGGACCCAGATCGCGTCGAAGTTCATGTCTTCCGCCGCCTTCGCGGCGCCGACGATGTTTTCGATAGTCGATAGCGGACCGGAATTCGGCACTCTTACTCCGAAGGATATTTTGTGCATGATGGGCTCCTCATTGACAATTTTTTCACACGCCGAACGGGCACCGAGGAAACAATCTGAGAGTCATTTCGAGGCACCGCCGAGAAATCTCTCCGGAAAGATCTCTCAAGTTACTCAGGATGACAGGTGGCGCGCCGCCCGACCTGCCTCACAATCCGTCGTGGTTAAGTGCTCATCCACTGTTAATTTTTCTCGGTGATTTCAACCTTGTGGTATTTCAAATGACGATCGTACCAGTCGATCACGTTGGTTGCGACGTCATCAAAATAATCGTTGTAGATGCCGTAATGCGTGGTCTTTCTATACAAAACCAGCTTCTTCGGCTCGCCTGCTTTCTCATACAAATCGAACGATTGCTGTTCCGGCGTCACCGCATCGCCTTCGACTGCGATGAACAACGCGCCACGGGGAGAGATCTTGTGCACGACATCGATGGGACTGTATTCCAAAATCGCTTCGGCGCAAGCGAGCGGCATGGCATCGGGAATCTTATCCGCCACGTCTTTTTTTATCGTCGTTGTCTGGCGCTCCGGAGTTTGCACCATAATGCCGCCCTCACGGGCGCTGACGATGGCGCCCTTTCCGGTGACCGCGCGCTGCTTACGGTCGGCTTCGATGCTCTTCAGGTAATCGACCCATTCGTATTCGCGTCTCATCGAATGAAGCCATTCGCGCCCGCTGCTGACACCGAGATAACTGACGCAGCATTTGACGCGAGAGTCGATCGCCGCGACGTAAACGGCGTTGCCGCCGCCGGTCCCGCCGGAACCATAGGTGGCGAGCCGATCCGCATCGATGTCCGGCCGCGTTTCGAGATAGCTAAGGGCACTCCGGATGTCTTCCGCCTGCCACTTCGGCATCACCCAGCCGCGCTGTTCGCCTTCGCTGTCCCCCCAACCGCGGTAGTCGAAGCACAGACAAGCGTATCCAACGGCGCAAAGCTTTTCGAACATCATGATGTAATGTTTAGCGTCCTTGAGGCCGAGAAAGCCGGGCCCTTGAACGATTCCGGGAAAAGGGTTCCCTTGATCGGTGTCCGGCAAATAGAGCACGCCGGCCAGTTTGATGCCTTCGCTATAGAAATTCACCTTTTCGGTACGCATGGGAACTCCTGCGCTAAGATTGTGTTTGACCCTAGACTTTGAAACAACTACGCGCGCACCGCCGGTAGAACTTCCTGGCCCAACAAATCGATCTGCTGATACCAGTCAGCGTAACGGAAACGCAGATCGAAAACGATATGGTTGAGTCCCGCTTCTTCGTAGCGCTTGGTGTCGCGCGCTACGTCTGCGGGAGTGCCGGCCATGAGCAGCCCTTCAATGTCTTCGACCGTAGAAAAAGTCCCGGACTTGGGTCTCACCCAGGTTTTCTTCGCGGGCTGATTGCCTTCATTGATGAGACCTTTGACGTTGACTTTGCTGAGCGCGTTGTCTCGATTCTTGTCGAGACTGGTGATGGGGATCGCGCCCGTGGTGATCATCGGACGGCCGTTGGCTTTGCACTGCTCCTCGAGGTACTTCACCATCTTGTTGAACGTCGCCGTGGGAATGCGTCCGGGCATCCAGCCGTCGCAGTAATCAGCGGCGCGGCGCACCGACGCCGGCGTGCCGCCGCCGTACCAGATCGGAATCGGCTTTTTCGGCGTCGGTTTGAGTTCGACGTCTTTAAAGTCGAAATAATCGTCTTTGTAACTGATCTTCTCACCTTTCCAAAAACGGCGGCAAAGCTCGGCATTGACCTTGGCCATATTGGCGCGATCCTGCAAGGTGACTTTCTTGTAGCCTGCCGCTTCGAATTCATGGGGAAAAGTTCCGAGTCCGAGACCCATGATCAGGTTCTCACACATGGTGCTCAAGCCTGCCATGCTCTGCGCCAAATGAATTGGATGCCTATGCGAAATCACCGTGCCCGTACCCAAAGTCAGCTTCTTGCACACCGATGAAATTGCCGCGAGCATTAGTAAGCCCTCGATGTGGGAGTTGTCTTCGCCTTCCATGCCGTGCGGTTCAAAAACCAGATGATCTCTCACCCATACGGAGTCGAAGCCGTAGGCCTCGGCCTTTTTCGATCCTTCGATACAGAGCTCGGTAGAGGCATATTCACAAAAGTGAGGCAGCAGCAGACCGAATTTTAATTTTGTCGCCATGTTTTTTCCTCCTTTTTTCAGTTAAGGCCCGCTACAGGCCGCGTTCTTCCAACAATCTGTCTAGATCCGTTAATGCCTTGATCGAGTCTGACTGTTTCGCCCAACCCACCGCGATCGCCAACGCATTGACGAGCGAAAATGCCGGCGTCAAGGAATTCACCGTACTATGCAAGCCGCGCTTGGCGTAAAGACAGACGTGCGCCGACTTGGCAATTGGCGAACTGGGAAAATCGGTGATGCCCAGGATCGAAGCGCCGACCTTCTTTGCGTGCTGCAGCGCAGTTTGAATCTCGCGCGGAACTTGCAAAAAATCGATAGCGATCAGCACATCATCCGGTTGCATGAAAGATAACTGCTCCAGGAGCGAAGTTCCACCGGTCAAAAAAATCCAATGCGCGTCCTTTTTGACCCGGATGAGGCGGAAATGAAGCAGATAGGCGAGCGCCATTGATGCATTGAGCCCGATTAAAAAAACTTTACGCGCGCGCAGAATGAGCTCGATGGCTTTATGAAAATCTGGATAAGACACCGCTTGGACGGTCTCCTGCAGCAGTTTGATGTCCCGATTGATGAGTTTAGCCAGAATATTTTCTTCGCCACGGAGTTGGGCAAAGGTTTCCTCCATGCGGTCTGCGGCGCGCAGCTTGCGGCGCATCTCGCGCTGAATATCCCGCTTGAGCTCGGGAAAACCCTTATAGCCCAGACTCTTGGCGAAGCGCACGACAGTCGCGTTGCTCACGCCGACAGCCTTGGCGAGCTCGTTGACGTTGGCGTCGAGCAGCGCAGTGCTGTCGTTTTGCAGGTAGTGTCCGAGTCGTCTTTGGGCGCCGTTGAGCGAGCTGACCTTGGTCAGAATCTGTTTGATCGGCGGCATGAAACTTTTATTTCAAATATCGTAATGAAACTTTCTTGTCAATGCGATTGACATTTTTTTTCCGCGCGATAGCGTCAGCGTGCCAGTCGAAACAGGAGGTAATCGCTATGGCGGGACCGGTAAAAGAGTTCGAAGTCCATCCCTACGTTCAATTCATGACCGATAAATACAGCGCCTACAAAAAATGGATCGCCTCGGAAGGTGTGCCGATCATCGGCGGCGCTTTCGTGCAGGACGTGCGCACCGAGAGACTCGAATATTGGAAGCGCAAGGACTGTCACGGCGCGATCTGCACGTTTTCCGATCAGATGGTCGCCGATGCCTATATCGCGGAAATCGCGCCGGGAAAAAGCGTGAAACCGCAGCGTCAACTTTACGAGGAGATCATCACCGTCGCGGCCGGCCGTGGCGGTACCACCATCTGGTACGACGGAACGGCGAAGCGGACTTTCGAATGGGAACGCGGCAGCACCTTCGCGATTCCGCTCAACGCCTGGCACCAGCACCATAACGCGAGCGGCACCGATCCCTGCCGTTACTTCGCGCTTACCAGCCAGCCGGTCTCCTTTGAGCTCTTTCGCGACCCGGAGTTTATCTACAACACCCACTACATGTTCAAAGACCGCTTCGATCCGGGCGATCCGGAGTTCTTTTCAAAGGACGGCAAATATTTCACGGAATACTACGGCGGTATCCTGCATTCGAATTTCATTCCGGATATTCGCAAGATCAACCTGGTGCCGCGCGAGAAGCGCGGCAAGGGCACGCGCAACATGTACATCCACATGTCGGGCAGCGCCATGCTGGCGCACGTCTCGCAGTTTCCCGTGGGCCGCTACAAAAAAGCGCATCGTCACGGGCCCGGCGCGCACGTTTTCCTGCTCGATTCCACCGGCTACACGCTGATGTGGAACGAAGGCGAAAAGCCGGAGCGCTACGACTGGCACGAAGGCACTTGTATCTCGCCGCCCTCCGGAGCGTGGCACCAGCACTACAATACCGGCAATCAGCCCTGCAAATTCGTCGCGCTCCACGCCAACACCGCCGTGCAAAGTGAAGAGAGGGGTGTCGAGCAGCTAGAATTCGACGAAGTGGACGATTCGATGAAGCGGATGTACGCCGAGGAGTGCGCGAAAAACGGCGTGAAGGTCGATATGGATTGAAAGCGGAGGGCCGGCGCGAAATCCTTTCGCTAAATTACCGGTCAGCTGGGTTAGGGTCAGTTAAAAGAAACGCGCAGTGTTAAGCAAAGAGGACAACGAATTCGCATGTCGCGTCGGGCCCGGAACGCCCATCGGCGAGCTGTTCCGACGATGCTGGCTGCCGGCGCTGCTGCCCGACGAGATTCCCCATGCGAATTGCCCGCCCGTGCGCCTGCGCCTGCTCGGTGAGGATCTGGTCGCCTTTCGCGACTCAAATAATAAAATCGGCGTCATAGCAAGAGACCTGACCCCGATCTGTGCTGGCACAGATTGACGTCAGACGAGGTTGACGGTCAATGGATTGTAAGAGTAAAGCCAGGCATTGCGATCGGCTCCTTCGTCGCGTACCGCGAAGGCCTGGCGCAGTTTCTGTTGATCGCGCATGTGGAACAGCGTGCGGTTGGCATCGGAGCCTTTGACGATGCGCGAAGTGCGATCGATCCGGTTCCGCTCATAAAGCTGCAGAGCTTCGCCCACTTCTTTCGTCGACTGTAGCGCGCGCGTCAGCACCGCGGCGTCCTCGATCGCCATACAAGCGCCTTGAGCGAGGTAGGGCAAGGTCGCGTGAACCGCGTCGCCGAGAAGTGTCGCGCGCCGGGTGCTCCAACTCGCGATCGGCGGCCGGTAGTAGAGCGACCAGCGAAAGCACGAGTCCTTATCGGCTTTATCGATGACCGTCTGAATGTTCTCATGCCAACCAGCAAAATCCGCTTTGAGACGCTCCCATGGAAATTTGGCGGTCCAGGACTCTTCGGAGATTTCTTCGGTCTCGACCAGACCGACGAAATTCAGCAAAGCTCCGCCTCGCAGGTAATAGCAAACCACATGACTACCGGGGCCCATCCATACCGACATGACTTGACCCATGAAATTGTCGGGCAACTGATCGGCGGGAAGCGTCAGACGCCATGCGGCATCGCCGGTGTAGGCGGCGTGGTCCGAGCCGGCGATCTGTGCGCGCACTACTGATTTGACGCCGTCGGCGCCGATCAAGAGTTCTCCTTTGACCTTCGAGCCGTCCGCAAAATGCATCTCGACGCCGGTTGCGTTCTCTTGGAAGCCCACGACTCGGTGATTCAGTCGCACAACGTGCTTATCGAAGTCTCGCGCCTTTGCAGCGAGCACATCGTGCAGGTCGGCGCGATGGAGTTGGTTGTACGGCGCGCCGTTGAGCCTTTCATGCTCATCGGCCAAGGGAAACTGTCCGATGATCTCGGCCGTATCATGGAGTCGAAAGACATACGCTCCCGGCCGGACCGACAGTTTAGCGATCGCATCACCGAGACCGAGGTGGTTAAGAACATGCATCGCATTGGCGCTCAACTGGATGCCGGCGCCGATCTCGCTTAGCCCCGGAGCCTGTTCGTAGATCTCGACGTCAAACCCTGCCTTCATCAGGCAGGAAGCAGCCGTTAGCCCGCCGATGCCAGCGCCGGCTATCAAAATTTTTTTGGCCATGAGCCCAAACCACTCACCGTGAGAAGATCTATCCGATTTAGTCTTTTCGTAGCCGCGTGGTGCCAACAAAAAACTGAATTGTCAAGATTCAAGATTTTCCCCCAAGTCTTACTGCTTCTTCGCGCGAATTCTATAACTCCCGGATCCCGGCGGGAACTCGGATGGTGATTGACGAGAGCGTGCCCAAAGCGTAGATTTATCTAGACCAGAATTCTGGTCGAGTCAGGAGGAACCGAATCCATGGCCAAAACAATGCCAATTTCGGAGGTAAAAACGCGCTTGCCAGAGCTCGTTTCGGGTGTGGAAGAGCGCGAAGATGAGATTGTAGTCACGCGCAACGGCAAACCCGCAGCCGTCCTGATTAATTATGATGAGTACGAACGGTTAAAAGAAACCCTCGACGTATTGAGCGATCCTGTATCGATGAGACAGATAGCTCAGAGCAAACGGTTTTATGCCAAGCAACAGCAAGGGGAATCCTTCGAAGCCCTTTTCGGCGAACCTCTCATTTCGGTAAAACGGCGCAAACGATAATGGCGGGATATCGGCCCGATATCCTGTCTCCCATAGCGGAACTCATTCGCCATTTACCACCGGAACTAAAACGGGACATCAAGCAAGCGCTGCGGTCGTTAAGTTCAGATCCCTTTTGTGGAACGCCGCTAATCGGAGAATTACGTGGACTGTGGCGAATCAAAGTCAGACGGTTGCGGATCGTTTACGCACCCGATCGTATCGCACGGTTGGTTAGAATTTTCGCGATTGCACATCGACGAGAAGTCTACGAAAAAACGGCCGAACTCGTGCGCCGAGATCGAAAGTAAAAACGACCCCGATACCCCCGGTTACGGATGGGCGGAAGCAAGTCCAAACGCTTTGATCACCGTCGACCGTTGATGGCAAGCGGTTGCCGATGAGTTGGCCTGGAAAGAGCATCGCCCGCCGCGACCGCATAGATGACTTACTAGGCGTAGGTGCCGAGCCGTGGAAAGGGAACAAGATAACAGGCAATCAAACGCTGAAAGCAGAGATGCGAACCTGTTAGCCCAATTCGATCCATTGAAAAAAGCGTAGGCGTTGACGGATTCGCCTATCGGCTTCCCTCTAAGTTGATACGTATAAAATGAGCAATTGTCTGTATCGGGGGCAACCATGAAAACGAACCTTAAACGGAAAAACTACTATCTGGACGAAAAAAAGATTCGGCGGGTCAGATCAATTCTGGGCGCGAAGACCGAAACCGAGGCAATTGATGCTGCTTTAGACTTGGTAGTTTTCCGAAAGGACATTCTCAAATCATTAGAAAAAGTCGCCGGCAAAGGCGGTGTAGAAAAGATTTTTTAGGCGCTGCACTAGGAACCGCGACGACTTCACGTTGCTCCAGAGTCGGCGCTCATTTTCGTTGGTGGTGCTCAGTTGAATGTCATCGAGACATTCAAGGCCACTTCACATTACGGCTTCACGCACTTCGACGTCCCGGACTTTGCGGATGTCATAGCCGAAGCGTTTGAGATGTTGAGAAGGGCTTCGTCACCGAACACGATTTTCGCGAGTTTACGTTCACCAATGCCGCAATGCTGCACACGCGCAACAACCCTGGCTTTTTCAAGGGTACCGTTGTCGGCAAGCGGTTGCCGATGAGTTGGGCCTGGAAAGAGCATCGCCCGCCGCGACCGCATAGATGACTTTAGGCGTAGTGCTGAGCCATGGGAAGGA
>Ga0070670_100000545_pt1 | contig 29977 bp, 25 predicted proteins | sample KBSS63metaG_FD_64665 | JGI IMG/M metagenome (GOLD analysis project Ga0070670, IMG submission 64665) | Switchgrass rhizosphere microbial communities from Kellogg Biological Station, Michigan, USA - KBS S6-3 metaG | ecosystem: Host-associated > Plants > Roots > Rhizosphere > Soil ... | reverse complement strand
CTTCCCCGGAGGGAAGCGCGATCTCACTGTGACGCTCGTCCGCGTGTTGTTCCCGGGCGCGGGCCTGCTCGTGTTGTCCGCGTGGTGCCTCGGAATCTTGAACAGTCACAGGAAATTCTTTCTTTCATACGCTGCGCCGGTAGTGTGGAACGTCGCGATGATCGCGACGCTCGTCTGGTTCGGACGGCGTTCGACGCTGCCCGATCTCGCGGTGTGGCTGGCGTGGGGATCGGTTGCGGGAAGTGCGCTGCAGATGCTGGTGCAGTTGCCGGTCGTGTTGCGCGTGTTGGGGCGCCTGCGAGTCGCCCTAATGGCGAAGTCACCACACGTGCGCGAGATCGTTCGGAACTTCGGCCCGGTCTTCGTCGGGCGCGGCGTGGTGCAGATCAGCGCATACGTCGACGCGTGGATTGCGTCATTCCTCGTCGCTGGTTCGGTCGCGGCGCTCACGTACGCGCAGAATCTGTCGGTGTTGCCGGTGAGTCTGTTCGGCATGTCGGTCTCTGCGGCCGAGCTCCCCGCGATGTCCAGCCTTCGGGGCGACGAGAGCACGGTCGCCGCCGCCATGCGGCAGCGTCTCGATGCCGGCATGCAGCGTATCGCGTTTTTCATCGTGCCGTCCGCGATGGCGTTTCTCGCCATCGGTGACGTCGTCGCCGGAGTCATCTACCAAAACGGCAAGTTCGATCGGGGCGTCGCCGTCTGGGTATGGGGCATCCTCGCAGGCTCCGCAGTCGGGCTGCTTGCTACAACCCTCGGACGATTGTACGCCTCGTCGCTGTATGCGTTGCGTGACACGAAAACGCCCTTTCGCTTTGCACTCGTCCGTGTGACGCTTACGATCGTGCTCGGCTACGTCTTTGCACTCCCACTGCGCGAGCAATTGGGTCTTCCGGCGACGTGGGGTGCGGCCGGGCTCACGATATCTGCGGGGATGGCGGGTTGGGTCGAGTTCGCGCTGTTGCGGCGCGCCGTGAACCAACGGATAGGCAAGACCGGCATTCCGGCGCGCCGTCTCGCGACACTGTGGGGATCGGCCGCGCTCGCCGCGGCCGTCGCGCTTGGCATTCACGCGCTTGCGCCGAGGTCGCGACCTTTACTCACCGGTGTGCTCGTGATTGCCGCGTACGGCGTGACGTATCTGGCGAGCACGTGGTTCGCGGGCGTCGAAGACGCCGTGGATAACGCCGCGAGGGTCGGTCGACGGCTCGGCCTGCAACGTCGCGATCGAGGTACACCTCGGCGCTAGGCGCCCTCCACGATCATGTAAGCCGAGTCTAGTTTTCGCCTCATGTTGGTCGCCGCCGACGCCATTGCTTCGAAATTGCCGCACCTTCCAGAGTCGCCGGGCGTGTACCTATGGAAGGATGCCGATGGCGTCGTGTTGTACGTCGGGAAAGCGAAGCGGCTGCGGTCGCGCGTCCGGAGCTACCTGGGCAGCGATCATCTCGAAAGCGTGAAAACGCGCGCGCTCATGCGTCAGGCTGCCGACCTCGACACCATCGTCGTCCCCACCGAGGCGCACGCGCTGATTCTGGAAGCGAACCTGATCAAGGAGTACAGGCCGCGCTTCAACATCGCCCTTCGCGACGACAAGTCGTACCCGTACATCAAGGTCACGGTACAGGAGCCATTCCCGCGCGTGTTCGTGACGCGGCGGCTCATCGACGACGGCGCGAAGTATTTCGGACCGTACACCGATGTCGGGCAGATGCGTCGTGCGCTGAACGTGGTGAAGCGCATCTTCACGGTGCGGTCGTGCAACTACGACATGCCGCGCGAGATGCCCGAGCGTGCGTGCCTGGACTATCACATCGGGCGATGCAAGGCGCCGTGCATCCTGGCTCAGTCGAGGGATGACTATCGCCAGATGATCGACGAGGTGCTGCTATTTCTCGATGGGCGTACCGACGAGGTGATTCGCCGCGTGCGCGATCGCATGGAGATCGCGGCAACGAGCCTCGACTTCGAGAGCGCGGCAGAGTTGCGCGACGCACTGCGCCACCTGGAGCGGATGGAGGAGCCCACGATCGTGCTCGAGGTGGAAGGTGGCGATCGAGACGTCGTGGGGTACGCGCGCGACGGGGACGACGCGTGCGTCACCGTCCTGCGCATTCGTCGCGGGAAGCTGCTCGCGCGCGACCATCGTTTCGTCGAGAACATCGACGGCGAAGATGACACGGCGGTGCTCTCGGCCTACCTGGCGCGAACGTACGTGCCGTCCGATGAACGCGCCGCCGAGCTGCTCGTTCCATTCGACTTCGAAGATCGCGAAGCGGTGGAAGCGTCGATGACGGGCACACGCGTACTAGCCCCGCAGCGCGGACCGCGACGCGAGCTCGTCGACCTCGCGCAGCAGAACGCGCGGCATCTGCTCGAGGAGCTCAAGCTCTCGACGCTCGAAAGCGAAGAGCGCGCGACGAGCCCTGTGTACGAGCTCGGACGCGAGCTGGGATTTCAACGATTGCCGCGGTCGCTCGTCTGCTTCGACATCTCCACCGCGCAGGGCACCGACACGGTGGGCTCGTGCGTCTGGTTTGAGAACGGTCGCCCGCGCCGCGGCGAGTATCGCAAGTTCAAGGTGAAGTCGGTCGTCGGCACGGACGATTTCGCGTCGATGCGCGAGGTCGTTGGTCGCTACTTCCGCCGTCGCGTCGACGAGAAAAAGCCATTGCCGGATCTCGTCGTCATTGACGGTGGGAAAGGCCAGCTCGGTGCCGCGGCCGATGCCGTACGCGAGCTCGGGCTCGACACGCTCCAACTGATCAGCCTCGCGAAGCGTGAGGAAGAAATTTACGTCCTCGGTCGTGCCGATCCGATTCGGCTATCACGCCGATCACCGGGTTTGCGCATGTTGCAGCAAGCGCGCGACGAAGCGCATCGCTTCGCCGTGACGTACAACCGAAAGCGCAGGTCCCTGCGAACCGTCACGTCGGAGCTGCTGAGCATCCCTGGCATTGGGCCGTCGAAACGGCGACTGCTGCTGCAGGAATTCGGCAGCATTCAGGGAGTGCGCAACGCGTCCGTCGAGCAGATTGCCGCGCTTCCCGGGTTCAGCGCCGCGGCTGCGCAGCGCCTGCTCGATGTCCTGGCGGCCCGGGCGGAAGGTCGCTCCGCCAGCGTGACCCCGGCGGCCAATCCACCCGACGCCATCGAAGCCGTGGAGCCTAACGACGCATCGGGCCTCGTTTCGAACCCTGAGGAGTCCGAGCCGTCCGGGACATCAAACCCATCACCCACCGCTGTTCCGACCCCTCCCACCCCGAGAACGACGTGACTACCTGGAAGCTTCGCTGCTCTGCGTGCAACCACGAGGAACCGAGTGCCGCGCGCGTCGGCACCTGTCCGAACTGCGGCCAGCCGTTTCTCGCCGACATCACGTCGACGCCCAACCGATCGTCCCTCCGTCCGCGCTGGGACATGTGGCGGTACGCGGACGCGCTCCCGTTGGAGGAGAAGGAAGCGCCCGTGTCGCTTGGGGAAGGATTTACGCCACTCATCGAGCTGCCGCAGCTCGCGGCCGCAGTCGGCGTTAGGCGCCTGTGGGTGAAGGACGAGGCGGTCAATCCCACCGCCTCGTTCAAGGCTCGCGGGCTGAGCGCCGCGGTGACTCGCGCTCGCGGCCACGGCGTCCCTGGGCTCGTCGTCCCAACCGCGGGCAATGCTGGCGCGGCGCTCGCTGCATACGGCGCCGCCGCAGGACTCCCGGTACGGGTGTACGCGCCCACTACCACGCCCCAGCCGATCCTCGACACGATTTGTGCGGTCGGTGCGGATCTGCAGCTCGTGAACGGACACATCGGCGATGCGGGCAAGGCGGCCAACGCGTTCGCGGCATCGGACGGCTACTTCAACGTCGCGACTCTTCGCGAGCCCTATCGCGCGGAAGGAAACAAGACGCTCGGCTACGAGCTCGCGGAGCAGCTGGACTGGAGGCTCCCCGACGTCATTGTCTACCCAACCGGCGGTGGCGAAGGCGTGATCGGCATGTGGAAAGCGTTTGGCGAGATGGTGCGCTGGGGTTGGCTGAAGGAGGACACGCGATTCCCGCGGATCGTCGTCGCGCAAGCCGACGGCTGCGCCCCTCTCGTACGCGCGTTTCGAGCAGGAGCCGAATCGGCGACTGCGTGGGAGAATCCAACCACTCACGCTGCTGGATTGCGAGTTCCTGGTCCGTTGGGGGATCGTCTCGTGCTTCGCGCGCTGCGTGACAGCGGGGGCGTTGCAGGCAGTGCCAGCGAGGACGACATCAGAGAGGACACGAGACGGTTGGCAGAGTCGAGCGGAATCGATGCCGCTCCGGAAGGCGGATGTGCGCTCGCCGTCACACGGGTTCTCGTTAGAGATGGAGAGCTGGCGGCCGACGCTGAGGTTGTGATCTACAACACAGGGAGCGGGGCGTCTTACCGCTGAGGCACCTCGGTCAGGAAAGCGTGCAGTCGCAATAGGAAAGCCTAGCATCGGATGGTTCCAGCCGGATATTTTTTTCGGCTGTGCCGGTAGCCATTCTCGATCCGTTCAGCGGCATTTCCGGGGACATGACCCTGGGCGCGCTGATCGATCTCGGGTTGAGCGCGGAGTGGCTGATGTCGCTTCCGCAGCGACTCGGGCTCGATGGCGTAACGGCGCACGTCAGCGACGTGCGCCGTGCTGGGATCGCGTGCAAGAAGGTGGACTTCGAGATCCCGCCGCAGCCGCACGGACGTCACCTGAGCCATATCCGCCGGATCCTCGACGCGTCAGGCGCGCCCGAGGCCGTACGTGAGCGCGCCGACGCCGCGTTCACGGCGGTGACGGCTGCAGAGGCGGCGATCCACGGTACCACGATGGAGCGCGTCCACCTTCACGAAGTCGGGTCGGTCGACGCGATTCTCGATATCCTGGGCTCCATCTGGGGGTTCCACGAGCTGGGGATTTCCCGGGTGTACTGCGGCACCCTGGTGGTCGGGGATGGTTTCGTGAAGGCGGCCCACGGCGTTCTCCCGGTCCCCGCGCCGGCGACGCTCAAGCTGTTGGAGGGATTTCCCGTGCGGCGCGGTCCCGAGGGGGCGGGTGAGCTCGTAACGCCGACCGGCGCGGCACTCGTGCGCGTGCTCTCGGCTGGCTATACGCCTGAGGAGTACACGCCGATCAAGTCGGGCTTCGGCGCAGGGACAAAGGATCCTGCCGAGAGGCCTAACGCGTTGCGCATCATCCTCGCGGACGCCGGGGCGACCGCCCGAACGGGGCACGGCGGCGAGGAAACCCTCGCGATGCTCGCCACGGACGTCGACGACATGACGCCCGAGCACGTTGCGGCCGCCGCAGATGCCTTACGCGACGCCGGCGCTCTGGATGTGACCTGCGTCACGGTTGCCATGAAGAAGGGTCGTGTCGGCACTCGGATCGAGGTGCTATGCCGAGAATCCGACGCGGGACGCCTGGAATCGATGGTATTTACCCGCACCACCACGATTGGCATTCGGCGGAGTCGCGTCATTCGCCGCGCGCTCGCACGCGACATGCGAACAGTCGAGGTGCTCGGTCACGAAGTGCGCGTGAAGGTTTCCGCGCTGCCTGACGGACGCACTCGCGCCAAGCCGGAATATGAGGACGTACGTTCGGTCGCAGAGGCGACTGGGCGTTCGCTGCAGGATGTCACCACACTCGCCCGCGCTGCGTCGGAACGAGCGTAGCCGGGGAAGGGTAGGATCACAGAATGCGCGACGCTCCACGCGTCTCGCTCCACCCAGGAGAAGGACATGATGGTTCGACAGACGTTCATGGTCGCAGCTCTCGCTGTCGGCGCGCTCCCCGGCATCGCGACCGCACAGGCGCCCGCAAAATGCGAGATCGATGACGGCAAGCCGGGTCAGGTCAAGGACGCGCGCAACGCACTGGTCACGGCCGGGCTGCTTGGCAAGCCTGACGACAAGAAGAAGCAGATCACGAAGGCGATCGGCCTGCTGACGACGCCGCAGGCGGCGACGAATGCCGTCGGTCGCAGCTGGCTGCTCGGGCGCGCGCTCGTTACGCTCTCCGCGATGCCAGACCAGCCGAGCATCGCCACCAAGGCGTCGTTGGGCTACACGGGTGCTCCGGCCGATAACATCGACCTCGTGCTCGCCGCCGACTCCGCGTTCGACGTCGTCGAGCAGGCAATGCCGCAGTGCGCGGGTGATACGGAGGAGTACCGACGCGTTCCGTACGTGGGGCTCGTGAACGAGGCCGTGAAACAGTACAACGCGAAGCAGGTCGATTCGGCGGTGAAACTGGCCGAGCGAGCGCTCATCATCTATCCCAAGTCGCCCGTCGCGTACAACGTGATCGGCAACGCGCGTCAGAGTAAGGACGACATTCCGGGAGCGGTGGACGCGTTTCAGAAGATGCTGGTGGCGATCGGCACCGACACCGCCTACGCGGAAGAGAAGAAGCAGGTGATGCTCAACATCCCGACGCTTCTCGCCGCCGAAGCCGACGCCGCGGAGGGACCGAAAAAGTCGGAGTACGCGAAGCAGGCCGCTGACGCCTACCAGGCATACCTCAAGGACTATCCGAACGATGCGGGCGCCCAGTCCGGGCTCGCGCGCGTACAGCTGCTGTCGGGAGATAGCACCAGCGCGAACAAGATTTACACCGAGATGCTTGCCTCGCCTGACAAGTACACCGACATGCAGCTCCTCGAGGCCGGAGTGAATGCCGCGCGCGCCAATCGCCCCAAGGACGCCGCGCAATTGTTCGAGGCGGGACTGAAAAAGAATCCGTACTACCGCGACGGTCTGTTCAACGTCGCCGTGACGTATCTGAGCTCCGACCAGCTGGACAAGATGCCGCCGGTGCTCGAGCGCCTGGTGACCGTCGACCCGAACAACCCGGACAACTACCGGGTGTGGGTGAACTACTACCAGGACAAGTCGAAGCTCGAGAAGAATCCCGCGGCGAAGAAGCTGCTGAGCGACTCGGTGCTCAAGTACTACAAGCTGTTCAGCGAGCCAACCGTCAAGGTCGCGTTTAACCTGTTCAGTCGCGAGGCCGCGAAGGCCACGTTGGGCGGGACCATCGAAAACCTTTCGGCCGAGCCGAAGACGTATACGCTCAAAGTCGAGTTCCTCGACACGAACGGAAGCACGGTCGCGACGCAGGAAGCCACCGTAGGCCCAGTCGATCCCAAGGCGTCGAAGCCCTTCCGCATCACAGGCGAGAAGGCGGGGATCGCGGCGTTCAAGTACGCGCCGCTCGATAAGTAGTCCCTCGTCGATCGTCGCAGTGCGAGCGCCGAACACCGCAACGTGTTCGGCGCTCGTCACGTTATGCGCCGCAGGGTTCGCGACCTCAATCTGACATGTGGCGAAAAGCCGAAGTGATTATCGGTAATTGATTTCGCCGTATTGAGTTGCTAAAATAGTTGAGCCTCGACCTCGGTGTGGTCGAGGTCTTTTCCGGGGACCGCAATTCACGCGGCGCCCCCTTCGCTCGTGGTGGATGGGAAATGGTTCGAGTCGCACGCGTCGCAGGCGAAAGTATCGCGCAGGAACTAGGCATCGTGCCGGGCACCGAACTACTCACGGTGAACGGGCGCGCACTCGCCGATTTTCTCGATTGGGAGTTCCTCACGGCGGACGACGAGCTCGTAATCGAAGCTCGCATGCCCGATGGAGAGGAGCTCGTCTACGAGATCGAGCGCCCTGAGGGTGAGAGCCTTGGCGTCGAGCTCGAGCCGCCGTCCGTTCGGCGATGCGCCAATCGATGCGAGTTTTGCTTCATCGAGGGATTGCCGAAGGGGCTGCGCAAGAACCTCTACATTCGCGACGACGATTACCGACTGTCGTTCGCGTACGGCAATTTCGCGACGCTGTCGAACATGAAGGAACGTGACGAGCAGCGGATCATCGAGTACCGGCTCTCGCCGCTGTACGTGTCCGTTCACGCGACGCCATGGGAATCGCGACGTTTGCTGCTCAACAATCCCAAGGTCCCGAACATCGTGGAGCAGCTAACACGGCTGGCCGCCCACGGAATTCAGTTCCACTGTCAGATGGTCATTGTTCCCGGGCTCAACGACGGCGCTGTGCTCGAGCAGTCGCTGAGCGATCTGTGGGATCTCGGCGAGGCCGTCATTTCCGTCGCGCTCGTTCCAGTCGGACTCACGCAGTTCTCGCATCTCTATTCCGGCGAATCGATGAGCGCGGAACGATCGCGGGCACTTCTCGATGTGATACATCGCTGGGAAGCGCGCGCTGCGGCCGAGCGTGAAGACCCGTGGGTCTACGGTTCCGACGAGCTGTATTTGCTGGCCGGAATGGAGCTTCCGCCGATAAGCCACTACGGCGACTTCGCGCAGATCGAGAACGGGGTAGGCGCGGTTACTTCACTGCGAGAACGTGTGCGCGCGGGAACGCCAACGTTGCCGCGCCTCGATGGACGACGCATCGGGGTGGTCACCGGCACGTCAATGGCGCCACTGATGCCCGCGCTGCTCGCTCAGCTCACGGCTTCGACCGGCGCGGAGTTTGTTCTGATTCCAACCACGAACTCCTTGTTTGGTCCCACGACGACGACCGCGGGTCTCCTCGTCGGCGCTGACATTCGTCGTGCGCTCGACGGACGGCACGACCTCGATCTCGCGCTCATTCCTGCCGAGACCATCAACGAGAGCGGCTTGTTCCTCGACGATGAGCGGTTCGTCGCGGTGCGCGAGTCGCTGCCAATGCCGGTGTACCCCTCGTACGATTTCATCGACGTGCTCTCACTGGAGAGGCAGGGTACACCCGTGGCACCAGGAGCTCGCGCCGCATGAACGTCCCGGTCGTAGCGCTGATTGGCCGGCCTAACGTCGGGAAGTCGGCGCTGTTCAATCGAATTGTCGGGGCGGAAGCCGCGATTGTCAGCGACGAGGCAGGCACGACGCGCGACCGCCATTTCGCCGAGGCCGAGTGGGCGGGCCAAACGTTCTGGCTTGTCGACACGGGCGGCGTGACGGACGACCCGCGTGCCCCCATGGACGTCGAGATCCGCCGCCAGGTGGACCAGGCAATCGAGGAGGCCGATCTCCTGCTGCTCGTGGTCGATGCGAAGGCGGGCGTTCATCCGATGGACGCGTACGTCGTCGAGATGCTGCGGGAATCTCAGAAGCCATGGGTACTCGTCGCGAACAAGGCGGACGACCCACGCGCCACGGACTTCTACGAGTTCTACCAGCTGGGCGCAGGCGACCCGGTTCCCGTTTCGGCCATCAACGGTAAGAACTCCGGCGATCTGCTGGATGTCGTCGTCGAGCGGATTCCGCCGGCGCCGGCCGAGGAGCGGGACGCGCTGCGCGTGGCCGTGATCGGAAGGCCCAACGTCGGCAAATCGTCGTTCGTGAATCGCTTGTTAGGCGAAGCGCGTCTCGTCGTGTCCGACGTAGCCGGAACGACGCGCGACGCGATCGACACGCCGATGCGCTATCACGATCGGACGATCGTCTTCATCGACACGGCTGGGCTCCGCCGCCAGTCGCGGGTCGACGACGGAATCGAGTTCTACTCTTCGCTTCGGACGCGCCGAGCCATCGAGCGCGCGGACATCTGTCTCCTGATCGTCGACGCGGTCGAAGGCATTGAGAACCAGGACTTGAAGATCGCGAATCTCGCGTGGGAAGCGGGGCGCGGGCTCATCGTCGTGGTGAACAAGTGGGATCTCAAGGAAAAGGACGACAAGACCGCCGGTCGGTTCGAGAAGGAAGCGGCGGAGCGCGTGCCGTTCCTGTCGTTCGTTCCATTCCTGTTCACGTCCGCCGTCACTGGGCAGCGAGTGACTCGCGTGCTCGACCTGCTCGTCGAGGTCGATGCCGAGCGCTCGAAACGAATCACGACCTCGCAGGTCAACAACACACTCGAAGCGCTGGTGGCTCGACGGCAACCCCCGCAGGCAGCCGGTCGCGAGATCAAGCTGCTCTACGCGACGCAGGTCGAGGTGGCGCCTCCAACGATTGCCGTGTTCGGCAATCACCCGGAGCTCCTCGCCGAACACTACGTGCGGTATTTGCACAACGGCTTCCGCGAAGCCTGGGGATTCACCGGCAATCCGCTGCGGATCGTTCTCCGGAGGCGAGCCGCGTAAGTGTCTCCCTACCTGGGTCTCGTGCTCGCCTATATGGCGGGGTCGATCCCGGCGGCCTACATCGCGGGGAAGGTGACGCGGGGAATCGATCTTCGGCAGCACGGCTCGGGCAACCTCGGCGCAACGAACGTCTATCGCGTCCTCGGCGCCAAGGTGGCGGTGGTCGTTCTCCTGTTCGATGCCGCGAAAGGAGCGGTGCCGGTATTGTGGTTCCCACGACTGGTCGCACCACGTGTTCCCGACGCCGACACGTTGACGCTCTGGGCCATCGGGTTCGGCATTGCCGCCATCATCGGTCACGTTAGGCCTGTGTTCCTGCTCTGGAAGGGTGGAGGGAAGGGCGTCGCAACGGCATCAGGAGTGTTCGGCGCGTTGGCGCCAGCAGCGATCAGCATAACGCTGTTCGTGTGGCTCGCCGTGCTCGTGGTCGGCGGTTATATGTCGCTCGCGTCGCTCGCCGGAGCTGTGGTGCTGCCCGTCGCGATTGCCGTCATGGGCGGGCTCCGGTCACCGTTATTCGGCGTGAGCGTCGTAGTCGCCGCATTCGTGTTCTGGACTCATCGAGCCAACATCGGGCGTCTGCGTCGTGGTGAAGAGCCGCGGTTCGGACGCAAGACGCCGCCGCAGCCATGAAGTGCGCCGTTGTCGGTGCGGGTGCGTGGGGGACTGCGCTGGCGAACGTCCTGGCCGCGAACGGCCATGCTGTCTCCCTCTGGGCTCGTGAGCCTGACGTCGTGGAGGCCATCAACGACGGACGAGAGAATCGGCGTTTCCTGCCGGGAATCTGCCTCGAGGACGCGATCCGAGCTACGGGCGAGATGCTGGAAGCGTTAGGTGATGCCGAGCTCGTGACCTACGTCGCACCGTCCCATGCCCTCCGCGACGTTGTCGCCCGCGGTGCGGCCGCAGTTCGCCCCGACGCCGTGCTTGTCGTGGCCAGCAAGGGCATCGAGCGTGAGTCGTTGGCCATCATGTCGGATGTGGTGGGTGTCACGCTTCCGCACCACGCCGTCGTCGCACTTTCAGGCCCGAGCTTCGCCGTCGAGGTGGCAAGAGGGCAGCCAACCGCCGTGGTGGCGGCGTCGGCAAACGAGGATGCGGCTGGCGTCGTTCAGCGAGCGCTGAGCTCCGATGTATTCCGCGTCTACACGCATGACGACGTCATCGGTGTGGAGTTGGGAGGTGCCCTCAAGAACGTCATGGCTGTCGCCACCGGAATCGCCGAGGGCGTCGGGCTGGGGTTCAACTCACGCGCCGCTCTCATCACGCGGGGGCTGGCCGAGATGACACGCCTGGGAACGGCGCTGGGGGCGAGCCAGGCAACGTTCGCCGGACTCGCTGGCTTGGGCGATCTCGTGCTCACGTGCACGGGCGCGCTGAGCCGCAACCGTGCGTTGGGCATCGAGATCGGGAAGGGAAGTACGATGGAGCAGGCGCTGGAGGGGAAGGACACGGTCGCCGAGGGAGTGCTCAACACGATCAGTGCGCGCGCGTTGGCGGAGCGCGAAGGAGTGGACATGCCAATCGTCCTGGCCGTTCATCGCATTCTGTTCGAAGCACAGCCACCGCGACTTGCGATCTCCGAGCTGATGAGTCGCGAGCTTCGCGCGGAGCAGGACTGATGCCGACTAAAGAGGAGCCGGTCCAGGAGTTCTTCTCGATCGGCGACGTCTGCGCGCTGACGGACCTGAAGCCGCATGTGCTGCGCTACTGGGAGAGCCAGTTTCGCTTTCTCAATCCGGCAAAGAATCGGTCGGGCAACCGCGTGTATCAGCGTCGCGAAGTCGAGCTGATCATGCTCGTGAAGCACCTCCTGTATACCGAGAAATACACGATCGACGGCGCTCGCCAGCGGATCGAGGAGCAGCGAAAGGCGGGTTCTCTGCGCGCCGAGGCTCGTGCTGCGCTCGATGTGCAGATGATTCGTGATCTCGAGCGACAGCTGCAGTCGATCGTGCGTGTGCTCGACGGAACGGAGTCGCCGCAGGCGGAAGCGGGGAGCGGCCGTGACGAGCCAGAGCCATCCGCCACGTGAGGAGCGAACGCGTCGTCTGTGTAGTGCCGGCATTCGAAGCCGAACCGACCATCGCCACGGTGGTGTCCGGTCTTCGAGCAGCAATTCCAGCCGCGTTCATTGCCGTGGTCGATGACGGATCCGTTGACAGAACGTACGACTCGGCACGGCCTGTTGCCGACGTGACGGTCCGGCTCGGACGCAATTGCGGAAAAGGCGCCGCGCTGCGCGCGGGGTTTCGGGTCGCGGCGGAGCGTCGCGCGGACGTCGTCGTGACCATCGATGCGGACGGACAACATGATCCGCGGTACGCGCCGGCGCTGCTGGAAGCGCTCTCGAACGCGGACGTCGCGATCGGTGCGCGCACGCGATGCGGGTCCATGCCGGCCGGGCGGCGCCTAACGAACCGACTGTCCGCCGCTGTCGTCGCGCATTGCATCGGTCGAGAGGTCGCCGACGCGCAGAGCGGGTTCCGCGCCATGCGATCGCATCTCATCGATCAGGTCCGGCCCCGCGGCGATCGGTACGAGTTCGAGACCGAGTTTCTGATCCTGGCTGGACGCCTCGGGGCCCGCATTACGTTTGTGCCCATTCCGACGATCTACGCTGCCAATGTTCCGAGCCATTTTCGGCCAGTGCGGGATTCCGCGCGGATCGTGACGACGCTCTGGCGGTTCGGGATGGGAGCCAAACACTGATGCGTCTCCTCTGCACGAACGACGATGGGATTCTCGCTTACGGGCTCGAGTGTCTCGTGCGAGCTGCTGAGCCGCTGGGTGAGATCACCGTCGTCGCGCCGGACCGCGAGCAGAGCGCGACGAGCCACTCGCTCACGCTCCATCATCCACTTCGTCCCGTGAAGCGAGCGGAGCGAAAGTATCAGGTGGATGGGACACCGACCGATTGTGTCATGCTCGCCGTAGAGGCGCTGATGGAGCAGCGGCCCGACTATGTTCTGAGTGGGATCAATCATGGTCAGAACATGGGCGAGGACGTTCTGTACTCCGGCACGGTCGCGGCGGCCATGGAGGGCCTGGCACTCGGCATTCCGTCCATTGCGATCTCGTTTGCTGGGGGAGACCTCCGAGCTGATGTCTCATTGCTTGACGAGCAGGTCGACATCCTGACGCCGCTGCTGGCCCACCTGACGTCGCTGCCGCGGTTTCCGGCGCACACACTCCTGAACGTGAACCTGCCGCCGAGGCCGGCCGGCGCCATCCGCGGGGTGCGCCTAACGAGACTCGGGCGCCGCGTCTACTCGGACTCGCTGCGGCCGATGGAAGATCCCTGGGGCCGGCGCATCTACTGGATTGGCGGCGGCTCTATCAACTGGGAGGCGAGCGGGGTCGGGTCCGACTTCCGAGCCGTCGATGACGGCTACGTCTCGGTCACCCCATTACACCTCGACCTCACCCATCGCGACATGCTTGACTCGGCGGAGAGCTGGTGGCGGGATCTGTAGGCCCAGAATATCGCGGCGCGCGACGCCGACTGGTGGAGACGCTGCAGACGATGGGCATTCGCGACCTGTCGGTGCTGCGTGCCGTCGATGTCACGCCGCGCCACGTGTTCGTGCCAACAGGCGTGCGACACCGCGCCTACGAGGATTCAGCGCTGCCGATCGGCAACGGGCAGACGATATCGCAGCCGTCCGTGCATGCGCGGTATCTGGAGTTGCTCCACCTCACCGGTAAGGAGCGCGTTCTGGAAGTCGGCACCGGCACTGGCTATCAGACCGCGCTGCTCTCGAATCTCGCTGCGCAGGTATTCTCCATCGAGCGGGTGCCGGCATTGTACGAGCAGGCGCGTGAGATTCTGCGCCAACTCGATGTGCGGAATGTCTCAATGCTGCTTGGCGACGGCACCATCGGCTGGCGGGAATACGCCCCGTACGATGCCATTCTCGTGAGCGCAGGCGCTCCAACCGTGCCTGCGCCGCTGCTCGACCAACTTGCGGAAGGCGGGACCTTATTGATCCCGTTGGGGGGCAAGGACGAGCAGACACTCGTCAGCTTCGAGAGACGTGATGGCACGGTCGTGCGGCGTGACATCGCGCCGGTCCGATTCGTCCCGCTCTTGGGCACGCACGGTTGGCAGGGATGACTCGATGTCGACCGGCGGCCGTATCGCTTTTGAAGCGTACTCATTCGGAGCCGCCGGATGGCCGATCAGAAGAACGACGACACCAAAACACCTTCCGCGCGGCGCGGGGCGCGCCCGTTTGGAGGACCCGCGAGTCCTTCGGCGCCGAGCCGCCCGTTCGTTCGCCCGGCGACAGGTCAACGACCAACCGCCGCGCCGTTCGTTGCACCGGTCGCGGCGGGAAAGCTCGTCCTACGCAATGCCGCGCCGGCACCCGGCTCGAAAACGGCCGCGCCAATTGCGCCGCCGTTGATCCCGGCGGCCAATATGAACGTGACGCCGCTCTCGACGCGGCCGGTCACGAGCGAAGTTGCTGCGCTCGACGCGGTCGACGCATTCGATGCGGTGTGGAGCGTGTCGGAGCAGTCGGGCCGCGTCGCCGAACCGGCGCCGGTCGCTTCCCCGCTCGACGAAGCGTCGTTAGGCAACGGCATCGATGGCCAGCAGCTATGGGCCGAGGACATCACGGCGACTGATATCCCGGCAGGGGAGAGCGATGTGGTGCCGGCGCCGATTGCGTTGGAGTCGGGTGGCGGCGTGGTCGCCAGCACGACGCCTGCCTGGCTCGAGGACGACGTTGTCCTGGCAGAGTCGACCGCAGTCGAGTCAAAGGCCACGCCGGTAACGGACGATGTGCCGCCCGTCGCGGTGCAGCCGCTCTCGGAGGTTAACGGCGGCTATGGATTCGGTGAATGGACCGAGGCGCACACGATCCCGGCATCCGATGAGATCATCGGTGTCCCGCCGGAAGCACCGGTGCCGCCGGCCATTGAGGCGTTAGGCGAGGCGACGCCCGCCGCGGCTGACTGGACAGCCCACGCCGTTCCCGCCTCGGCCGAGTTGCCCCCGCGATTCGAACTCGCGGCGACCAATCAGGAACCGCTGCCCGAAGTGAGTCAGGAGGAGGAGGAGCCCCAACTCGCAGTTTTCACGGCGGCATCAGCGGAGACGTATTCGCCCCACGGAGCACGGATCGCCGCGGCGTTCGATCGGCTGGCGGACCGCGTGCGGAGCGGCGAGATTGACGTCTCGTCCATCGCGCCCGAGGCCACCGACGCCGCCGTTCTCGCGTCGGTACTCGCGGCGCTCCTGGGGGGGTCGCGCAGCCGCTGAGGAAGGGTGACGACGGTTCATCTCGAGGTCGTCGGGAAAGTTCAGGGCGTCGGGTTCCGATGGTTCGTGCGCGAAACGGCGCGGCGTGCCGGGCTCGCGGGATGGGTTCGCAACCACGATGACGGCCGGGTCGAGATCGCAGCCTCGGGAACACAGACTGCCATCGAAGAGCTCACGAACGTCGCGCGAACGGGACCACCCGGCGCGCGCGTCGAGCGCGTCACCGAATTGCCGGTAGACGGTTTGAGCGACCTCCCACGACCATTCACCGTCGTGAGGTAGGCGTTGACGTCCGGCCCATCCAGTCGAATCGCCGACGACCTCCGTCGTGCCGTCCGCGACGTCCCGGATTTCCCGAAGTCGGGTATCATCTTCAAGGACATCACGCCGCTCCTCGCGGATGGCGGCTTGTTTCCGGAAGCGTGTGAGCAGATGGCCGCGCCATTTAAGAGCGCCGGGGTGACACTCGTCGCTGCGATCGAGAGCCGAGGGTTTCTCCTCGGCGGGCCGGTGGCGCAGGCGCTCGGCGCCGGGGTCGTCCCGATCCGAAAAGTCGGGAAGCTGCCGTATACGACACGACGTGTCACCTACCAGCTGGAATACGGCACTGACGCGCTCGAGGTCCACGTTGACGCCTGTGCGAACGGCGCGAACGTGCTGATCGTCGATGACGTTCTGGCAACGGGTGGAACAGCGGCTGCCGCCTGTGAGCTGATCGAGTCAGTGGGCGGCCGCGTCGTGGGATGCAGCTTTCTCATCGCTCTGACGTTCCTGAAGGGAGCCAGCCGTCTTTCCGGGCGACGTCTCGAGTCGATTCTGACCTACTGAAACGGGACCGGTTCAGGGGACGGAAGCAGCGCTCGGGGCGACCGATTCCTGACTTTCGTGGAACCCGATGCCCCAATAGGTTTGTGGGTCTGGCCACGACGTCGGGCACAGCCGTCTACGACGCCGTCCGGCGGCCGCCGCGCCCCTGTAGCTCAGATGGATAGAGCAGCGGTTTCCTAAACCGTTGGCCGCGTGTTCGAGTCACGCCAGGGGCACTGGACGCGTCTCGGTGGCTGGCGCGCGAGACGCAGGGCGCATTCACCATATCTCACGAGCAATGACGAAGACGGGAGCAGCAACGACCCGGCCGGCGTTCGAGGATCACGCTGAGTCGGTTACCGATTGGGCAAAGGCGAACGCCAGGCCGCTTGGGGTCGCGCTTGGGGTCGTCGCCCTGGCAGCCATTCTGTGGGTGGTGGGGAACCAGTGGCGAAATCAGCGAGCTGACGCCGCCGATGCCGCGCTGAGCCGCGCTCGCCAAAGCTTCGCTCAAGGCAACCTGCCGCTGGCTCAAACGGATCTTAAACGCGTGATCGCGCGCTTCGGCGGGAGCTCCGCGGGCAGCCAGGCCACCATGCTTCTGGCGCAGGCCTATTATGAGCAAGGGAAGCCGGACAGCGGCCTGCGGGCGCTGAATGACGGCAAACCGTCGAGCCAGGACCGGGCCTCGTTCGAGGCATTGAAGGCGGCTGGCTACGAGCAGCAGAAGAAGTACGCCGAGGCGGCCGAGCGATACCAGGCGGCGGCCGGCATCGCGGAGGCGAAGGTTGCGAAAGACCGGTACATGGCCGACGCTGCGCGGACATTGACGGACGCCGGCAAGAAGGCTGATGCCGAGAAAATCTGGTCGGCGCTTTCGAAGGACAACACGTCAGCGTATGCGGCGGAGGCTCGGGTTCGACTCGGCGAGCTGACGGCGGTTCCGGCCGGCAAGTAAACACACGGCTGAGTTTCCAAGGTGGGCGGGCCTCGAATGCCGGGCTCGCCTTTTTCTTTCACTGTTTCCAAGTACGTATAATAAGTATTATGTAAACTTCAAATGTGGGAAATTGGGGAAACCCGAACTGGTTTCAGATCCGTTGCGGCAGTTCGCCGCGGAAGACGATACGCCCCTCTCCGGACAACGACGGCCTTGCGAGGCCGTCTTTTCCCTCCCTGAATCGAACGGTGAGGGTCAGGCCAGAACGAGTGCGGAGCGACGTCGCAGAACCGCTTTCTCCCCAGGCAGCCAGCAACGCGCCGGTCGCAACGGCTCCGGTTCCACACGCCAGCGTCTCCGCTTCCACGCCGCGTTCGTAGGTTCGCACCGCCCATCCGTCACCCCGTCGCGCGACGAAATTGACGTTGGCGCCCGAGGCCAGCGCCGGGTCGTACCGGATTGACCGGCCGCGAGCCTCGACGTCGACGTCCTCGATGTCGCCGCCACAGAGCACCACCACATGCGGCACGCCGACCACGGCGAAGCCCATGTGGCGGTCACTCGGAACGCGTCGGAGGCTCTTTTCGGTTTCGATCTCGGTAACGGGCTGAATGTCGACCTCCGGGCCGTCGTTCGTGAGCCTGCCCCGAACCACGCCCGCGCCTGTTCCGAATCGGAAGTCTTCCCCTGGAGCGACGATCTCGAGCTCCGCAGCGAGGCGAACGCTGCACAACGAGGCGTTGCCGCACAGAAGCGCAAGCGAGCCATCCCGATTCAGGTATCGAATCGAGAAGCGCTCGTCGGGCGATTTGGGCGGCTCTACGAACACGATCCCGTCGGCACCAATGCCTGTCCCTCGCGCGCAGAGGCTGCCGACTACCTGCGGATCCTCGAGGCGCCCAGCTGGCTCCACGCGCGCGTCGACGAAAACGAAGTCGTTGCCAGAGCCAGTCAGCTTGTAGAACCGACGCCCATAGCTCGTCATCTCAGACCCGCCCAGTGATCGACCACCACCGGAGCCGCCAGACCATCCAGACGGCTTCGCGCACGATGCGCTTGGACATCTTGCTTTCTCCCTCGGTCCGGTCGACGAAGACGATCGGAATCTCGGCGATCCGGAAGCCTTTTTTCCAAGCCCTAAAGCTCATCTCGATCTGAAACGCATATCCGTTTGATTTCACGGCGTTTAGATCGATCGATTCAAGTACTTTCCGACGAAAGCACTTGAAGCCTCCGGTGGAATCGAACAGCTGTAGTCCGGTCACAGCGCGGGCGTAGATATTCGCAGCGTAGCTCAGAAGCAGCCGCGTCATCGGCCAATTCACGACGGTCACCTTGCCGTTTCGATACCGCGAGCCGAGGACGAGGTCTGCGTCTTCGATTCGTCGTAGAAACTCGGGCAGGTGATCCGGGTTGTGCGAGAAGTCCGCGTCCATCTCGAACACGTAATCGTAATCGCGCGCGAGCGCCCAGCGAAATCCGTCGAGGTAGGCGGTTCCAAGTCCCATCTTCCCCGCGCGATGGAGCGCCGACACGCGAGGGTTTGTTGCCGCAACCTCGTCCACAATCGCGCCGGTGCCGTCCGGCGAGCCATCGTCGACGACGAGCATGTCGATCCGCGGATCCTTTGCGAGTACGCTTTCGATGAGCGGCCGAATGTTCTCGCGTTCGTTATACGTTGGAACGATGACCAGAGCACGCTCAGACACGCGAACGCCGCTCCATGAGCGCGCCGGCGAGCCACCACACGGCGGAGAGTGCTAGGGCAAGCAGCGTAATAGCCTTGCCGGTGTGGTAGGGTGCGCTATCGAAGGAGAGCTCGATGGTGCGTGCCCCGGCAGGCAGTGCGACGCCGATGAGTGAGTAGTCGGCTCTGCCCAACGTCGCGTCTCGACCGTCGACGGTCGCTCTCCAGCCGGGATAGTAGTTCTCCGACACGATGAGTGCGGAGCCATCGGGCGCCGGGCTGTCCAGTAACAGGGTGACGCTCCCGGCCTCGTACCTTTTCGCGGTGACCTTTACGGGAACGGGGTTTGGCAGCGTCGACACATTGAGCCCCTTCACGGCCGCGGCAGGATCGAACAGCGCCGCGCGACGAACGTCGAACCGCGGGTCGAGCACGGTGGCCAGCACCTGATCGTCCGGGGCTTTCACGATTACCGGCGCGACCCAGGCGTACGGATTCTCTCCAGGCAGTCGATACAGGAAAAGCGTCGTGCCGGCCGCGTCCCGAGACGGGCCGACGACACGCTGCGCGCCCGGGATCGGAAGGCTGTCCACGTTCGTGAGGAAATACTGCGCATTCGCCAGCGCCCAGAGATTCGGGTTCGCGATCTGCTTCCCTCCCTCGTCCATGCCTAACAAGTCGTTGTAGCGTCCCAACTGGTTGCCATGGTAGCCGAGGACGCTTCGCACGCCGTGCGTCATGAGTCCGTTCGCCTGCCCACCGGGTCGAACGAACGGATCGCCGGGCGCAAAATCGGCAGTGAGCGGGAGCGGAAGCACACGCCCGGGCTGCGGCTGCCGCATCAAGTATTTGATGGTCTCGTCCGCGGCGTACAACTGCGACGCCGGCGGCGAGAACATCCAGTACGACCGCTCGATCGTCCAGAGGTCGAGCGCCGCCGCGGCAACGAGCAGAAATCCGCCGACCGTGGTTGCGAGCCGACGCGTGACGATTGCCCAGATCAGCCCGACCGTGGTCGCCACAAATGCAAAGGAGCGGATCGAGCCGATCGCCAGGTCGCGACTGTTATCCAGGACGGCGTCGGCGCGTTCGGGCGCAGCCACCCCGGCGGCAATGTTCGTCAGACCACCCGACGCACCGAGAATCGCGAACAGCAATGCTGCGCCCAACCAGGCGAGCAGATAGCGGGTTCGAACCTGCCCTGCTACGACGCGATCCATTCCGCACGCCGCCAGTACGGCCACGGCGAACGAAACGATGTACAGCATCGTGCTCGGCGCGCGAAAGAATTTCGTACCGGGGATGACGGCGTATACGATGTGATAGAACGGTGTGTAGCCACCGAGGGCCCAGAGCACCGAAACGATCAGCGTGCCTAACCAGAACCAGATGAACCGGCGCCCGCCGCGCGTGGCCGACCAGCCGAAGCCCAACCCGGCCAACACCAGCACAACGGCGCCGATGTATTCGCTGTGGAAGTGAATCCCGTTCCGTCCCCAGTACTTGTCGAGCATCCCGGTGAACTGCGGCAGATACGTGTTGACCAGCTCTTCGGGTGGCATCGAATAGGAGACGGCGTGCTCCCAGCCCTTTCCACCCGCACGCGGCGAGAACGGTACGTACTCGCGCACGGGGAGATACTGAATTGCTCCAATGGCTCCGCCCAAGATGATGGAGCCCGCGGCAGCGGCGAGGCGACGAATCGCGACTGGGCGATCGAGCTTCACACCGCCGAACTCGGAGAATGCGACGTACAGCGCGAACGCGCCGGAGGCGAGCAGCAGGTATTGCAGCAGTTGCGGATGAGGACTGAGGACTGCGAGCCCGACGACGATGCCGAGAGCTCCCCACGCCCATCGCTTGCCGTCGTGGACGCCGCGTAAGACGAGGAGGAGCGTGAGCGGCAAGAGCGCGCTGATATACAACTTCCCGTCATGCCCCGGAGACACCAACCCGGCGACGTTGCCCCCGATCATGTAGGCGAGACCGCCGAAGAGCGCGCCGAAGAACCCGAGTCCGCATGCACGGAGAAAGACGTACGAGAACAGACCGGCGAGAAAGACATGGATGATGAACGACCACGTCATCGCCACGTCGGTCGGGAGCAGCAACCGCAGCAGGAACGTCGGATAGAAGATGTCCCCGTGCATCGCGGCGACGTACGGCATGCCGCCATACAGGTACGGGTTCCAGAGCGGGAACCCGCCGTGCGACCGCATGTACTGGGCGGCGAACTCACGAAACGCGTAACCGGCGATGTACTGGTCGCTGTGAGGATTGACGAGAAAGCCGCCTGCCAGCGCGGGATAAGCCAGCGACAGCACGACACCCGCGTACACGAGCGATACCCACCCGAGCGCGAAGCGCGGCGCCCATTGGTCAGGCGCCGCGTCAGGCGACTTCTCGGAGACTTGATGGATCTTCCCTGTCATCCTTCTTCTGCGCTTTGATCGCGAACGTTCTGCTTGGAACCACTACGGAACAGTAGCAAGCCGGGCAGGATCTCGAGTATGGTGAGCCAGAGCCGACTGGTAATGGCAATGACCGCGGCGTCGGCCGCAGACGCCAGACCAAACTTCGGCATCGCGATGACGATTGCCGCTTCGCGAATGCCAACGCCTCCGGGCGCGAACAACGCCAGGTATCCGGCCAGATAGGAACCTGTGTAAACTGCGATGTACGAGAGGGCATTGCCAGTCGCACGGGGCGTGATACCGTGCGCGAACAGAAAGAACGCGATGCCGTAGGCTATCCAGCTCGCAACGGTGGAGGCGGCTGCAACCCATACCGCCTTCGGTGGAACGCGTGGGATGGCGAGCGGACGACCCGTCATCTTGGCGGCCAGCGCCGCGAGCCGAGGCACCGCGACAGGTGCAAGCGCGACCGCTATCGCTCCGGCGATCGCGATGCCGATGACGATGAACTGCGCGGACCGCTCTCCCCCGCCCGTCATCTGTGCGCCCACGACCGCACCGACTCTCCCCGCTGCCGTCGCCGCGATGACGGCGAACCCGGCGAGCACGCTCACCAGGTTGACGAGGAGGCTGGAACCGATCGCCGCAGTTGCGGACACACCGCTCTTCTGAGCGAGCGCGCCCATGGCGGCGATCTGCCAAACCTTCCCGGGAACGTACTTCCCGAGGTTCGAGACGAACCAGATGCGCGCGGCGGCTGAAAACGGGAGCGATTCGGACCACACGCGCAGCGTCGCTCGCCAGGCCTCGATGAGGAGGAGGTACGTGGCGATCACGAGCGCTCCGGACGCAAGCAGACGAGGCCAATCCAACCGCAATCCCTCGAGCGCCGGCGCGACGCCCTGCCACTGGCGTGCTAGCTCTCGTGCCGCAAATCCTACGACGATTGCGGCGATGATCCACTGCGCGATGAGTGCGAGCCTACCTTTCCGGCGAGCCAACGACAGAGCGATAAATACCGGCGTAGCGGCGGGCGGCCGATTCGGGTGCAAATCCGGCAAGCGCCATCATACGCCCGGCTCGGCCAAGCTCGGCCCCTCGCTCGGGACGATCGAGCAGCTGATCCACGGCAACCGACAAGGCGTCGATGTCGCCGGGCGGAACGAGCAGGCCCGTGCGGTCATGCTGCACCGTGTCCGTCAGGCCGCCCGACTCGTACGCCACGACTGGCGTCTCACAGAGCTGGGCCTCGACCGCGACGAGGCCGAGGCCCTCATCCGTCGACGGGACGACCAGTGCAGCAGCCCGGCGATACAGGTCGACGAGCTTCGGCTGCGGGAGCGCCCCGAGCCAACGCACGCGCTCCGTGAGCCCGAGCTCACCGACACGCGAGGCGAGCGACGAGGCAAGTGGCCCATCGCCCACGACATCGAGTGACGCCGTGTGGCGCATGCGCGCCAACGCTTCGATGAGTCCCTCGATTCCCTTCTGCGCCGTAAGACGACCAACAAACAGCAGGCGGTTCGGGTCGCGCTCTCCACCGGGGACGAACAGGTCGGTGGCAACCGGCATGGGGGCGACGGACGCGCTCACGCCGGAGACGATCGTTTCGGTTTCGCGCGCGAGCCAGCGCGAGACGGTCGTCACCGCACTGGACTGCTGGAGGACGTGCCGGAACAGCGGACGCGCCATGGCCGTGCCGCGCGCCAGCCTAACGTCAGTCCCGTGCAGGGTCGTGACGAGGGGCACTCCGGACAGGCCGCTGACCCACGTGCCAACGAGCCCGCCGGGGAACCACCAGTGGGCGTGCACCACGTCGGGCTCGAAACTGCGTCGCGCGCGGACGGCGCTGCCGAACTCCGAGCCGAGGAACCCGAGCAAGGCGAGTCTCGCGCCCCAGGAGTCACGCACCTGCGTGTGCATGTTCCCCGTGTACGCGAGCTTCTCGTATTTGCGCGGCGCGTAGCGGAACCGTTCGACCGGAATGCCGTCGAACGTATCCGTCGATGGGAGGTCGTCGCCTGACGGTGCGACGACGTGCACGTCAATGCCCTGATCGCGCAGCGCGACCGCCAGCTTGAGCACGAACGAACCGGCGGCGTCGCCCGGCTCGCGCGGGAACGAATGAGTGAGAAATAGCGCTCGCATGTCCGAGCTTTAGTCGTTAGGCACCGCGGATTGCTCTTCGACGCGACGCCGAAGCTCGCGCAGCTCGGAGCGCTGGACGGCCACCTGCTCGCCGATCAAGCCGGTGGCGAAGAACACGCTGCCGACGATCACGCAGGTTTGAATGATCGTCCAGACCGGCCGCGTTCCGACCCCGAAGAGGAGGAGTCGGGCGACCGCGAACAAACCGGCGAGCACTCCGATCGCAAACAGGCCAAGGCCGAGCATGCCGAACAGCAACAGCGGCTTGGGACCGAATCGCAGTTCGAACCAGACCGAGAGCATATCGAGGACGCCGACGGGAATTCGGCCAATGCCGAACTTCGACTTCCCGTATTGGCGCGGGTAGAGCGGGACCGGGATCTCCGTCACGGTAAACCCGTTGGCCGCGGCGATGACGATCATATAGCGGTGCCAGTCCGGCCGGATGGGCAGCGCATCCATGATCTCCCGGCGATACGCCTTCACCGAGTTCAGGTCCTTGACCGGAACGTGAAAGAGCGCGCGACTGAGCCCGTTGTAGATGCCCGACACGAACTTCTTCTCGTACTGCCCCTGTTTGAACCCGGTGACCATGTCCGACTCGCCGGCGAGAATCGGTGCGACGAGCCGCGGAATGTCTTCCGGCCTGAACTGGAGGTCGGCCGGGTAGAAGACGAGCACTTGCGCGCGCGCCTTGAGGTAGCCGGTCCGCAGCGCGTCGGCGATCCCGCGCCTAACGCGGTGGCGTGCCAGTCGCAGAAACGGGTATTGCGTGGCGAGCGTCTGCAGCACGTCCCAGGTGTCGTCCTCGGATCCGTCGTCAACGACGATGACCTCGTAGGTCACGTCCGAGGATCCGAACGCGGCAGCCGCCTGCCGCATGAACTCGGGGAGGTTTCCGGATTCGTCCTTGGCCGGAACGAGCACGGACACATCGGGGGCACCGACAACCGACTGGGAACTGGGAACTGGGAACTGGGAACTGGGGCTGCTCGGACCCTCTGTTCCCGGCTCCCTGTTCCCTGTTCCCATTGTCGCAGAGGGCGTCATTCGGATCGGCGGCGCGGTCAAACGCGCTTTCGCATCCGGGCCGACAACACCCCGAGTTGATCGCGGTATTTCGCGACGGTACGACGTGCGATCTGCACGCCGCTCTCCTTGAGGATGTTCACGATCGCCTGGTCGGTGAGCGGATGCTTGGGATCCTCATTTTCGACGAGCTTCTGGATCTGGTCCTTGATTCCGCGCGCCGACACGTCCTCGCCGCCGGTCGTCGAGAGCCCGGACGAGAAGAAGAACTTCAGCGGCAGCACGCCGCGCGGCGTCTGCACGAACTTCTCGTTCGTCACGCGGCTGACGGTCGACTCGTGCATGCTGATGACTTCCGCCACCTCGCGCAGCGTGAGCGGCTTGAGGTACTGTACGCCTTTCTCGAAGAAGTCTCGCTGCCGCTCGACGATGTAGTTCATGACCTTGAGCATCGTCTGACGGCGCTGCTCGATGGCCTGAATCATCCAGTTGGCCGAGTTCAGCTTGTTGGAGATGAACTCCTTGTTCTCCCCCTCGAACTTCTTCTTGTCGCGCGCGATCTCCTGATACGCTCGACTCAGCTTGAGGCGAGGCAGGTTCGCGTCGTTGAGGAAGACGTGGTAGCGCCCGTCGATCTTCTCGACCACGAGATCGGGGATGATGTAGTTGTCGCTCGCGTCGCTGTAGACCAGGCCCGGTTTGGGGTCGAGCTTCGCGATCTCGTCGGCGGCCTTCTGCACGTCGGATGGGCTGATCCCGAACCGCTTGGAGATCTCGCTCCAGCGGTGGTTGATCAACTCGTCGAAGCAATCGCGGACCAGCCGGTACGGGACCGATTGCTCGAGCCCGGCGTCCTTGAGCTGTAGCATGAGACACTCGCGAAGGTCGCGTGCGCCTACGCCAGCGGGATCGAGCGCCTGCACGGTCTCGAGCATCCGCATGACCTCGTCCTCGCCGTAGACCGGGACCTCGCTCGGGTCACGATCGGTCGCCTCGGCGGCCTTGAGCACGACGTCGTTGATGGACTGCCGGATATCGTCGACAGGACAGGCGAGATATCCGTCCTCGTTGATGTTGCCGATGAACTCCTCGGCCAGCAGCATCTGGCGAGGGTCGAGGTCGAGGAGCGCGATCTGATCGCGCAGGTGGTCGCTCAGGTCACGCGTATCGACGGTGACGGGCTCGTAGTACTCCTTTTCCTCGTGCTCTTCGCGCCGGCCGCCGGCATCGAACCCATCGAGCAGGATGCCTTCCCAATCGATCTCGTCGTTGGGCGTTTTTTCCTCTTCCGGCGTAGGGGCCTCTTCGGCTTCTGTACCCTCCTCCTCTTCCTCCTCTTCCGGCTCGACCATCTCGAGGAACGGATTGTTCAGCAGCTCCTGCTTGAGATGCTGCTGCAGGTCGAGGAGTGGCATGTACAAAAGATCCATCGCCTGGTACAGGCGAGGATTGATCTTGAGCTCCTGGCGGAGCTGCGTGCTCTGATTCAGCCCGGGCTTCATTTCTTAGGCTGCCTCCCCCGTGGAGAACCGGGCGCGTAGCCGGGCTGTCAGCGTTGGGCCGAGATAGATCTTGGCCACGGTGTCATCGAACACGAGCTCTCTCACGGTTCCGGAGACCTTCACCTGTCCGTCGAACATGATATATGCACGATCGACGATATCGAGTGTCTGCTCGACGTTATGATCTGAAATGAGCACACCAATGCGTCGCTTGCGGAGATCCGCGACGATGGACTGAATGTCATGGACGGCAATCGGATCGACCCCGGCGAACGGCTCATCGAGCATCATGAATTTCGGACGGGTGACCAACGCGCGCGTGATCTCCAGGCGACGCCGCTCTCCGCCGGAGAGGGCGTACGCTTTCGAGTCACGAAGGTGCTTGATGCCCAGCTCATTCAAGAGCGACTCGAGGCGCGTGCGGCGCTCGTCGCGTGGGATCCCCAGCGTCTCGAGAATCGCCAGGATATTGTCCTCTACCGATAGCTTGCGAAATATCGAGGGCTCCTGGGAGAGGTAGCCGATGCCGTGTTGCGCGCGCCGATACATCGGCATTTTCGTGATGTCGGTGCCGTCGAGAACGATCCGGCCTTCGAGCGGCTGGATCAGCCCAACGATCATGTAAAACGTGGTCGTCTTTCCGGCGCCGTTGGGGCCAAGAAGCCCAACAATCTCTCCCTGTTGCAATCGCAGGGCCACGTCATTCACGACCTTGCGACGCCGGTACATCTTCACGAGCCCTTTTGCCTCGAGGAGGCTGCCTCCCGCGACGACCGCTTGCATCGCGGGCTGCGTGGCGCGCTGCGCGACCGCGACGTGCTCGCCAGTCTGCCACACGGTGGTCGCGATGTTCTCTCTCGCGTCCCGGACGTCTGCCCAGAATGCGGGCTCGATGACGACCAGTGGCTGGCCCTCCGCGTCGCGAGAATCGCGGGTCAGGGCGATGATCCCGATGCCCGCGAGGCGCGGCAAGACCGTTCCGACGAGGTTGGCCCGCGCTTCATCGATGCCCAGCGTTCCCGCCTCGCGGTCGGTGTCGCGACCCTCGAGGCGCATGGCCGACAGTGTGTCCTCGCGATACTTGATCGCGACGTCATGCAGCCTGGCCTGCCCCGTTTCGTCAGCGGCACGCAGAATCGCGTGCAGCGCGATCAGGCTCGATCGGTCACGGGCTGCGAGGTGGCCGATGAGCTGACGCACCCGTCCCGGCACTTGGCGCTCAGTCATCTATCCGGACGTCGTATGGGTGAAGACCCTGGTCGAGTCAACGGCTTGGGTGTGGTTTTTGGCTTCTTTGTGCCGGTGCTGTCGGTATCCACTTCCAGTAAGATACCGGCGGCCTGCTCCTGAACGACGACCGACTGCACTTCCTGCTTCTCAAAGCTCACGGTAATGACGCGTCCGCGAACGTAGTTGAGGTTCGGTGGGGCGGTCACCCCTTTGTTTGACGGGATCTGGTAGAAGGAACTGGCGTCCCCGGTCGCGAGGAGCTCCCGAATCCGCGGTTTGGATGACGTATCCGCGGTAAGCGCTGTGTCGAACTTCGCGATGATCGTATCGCCCCGCAGCCAATCCTTCTCCTTCGACTTGAGCTTCGTGGAATCCGGGACGGTTTCGGCGAACGCGCGATTGATCGCATGCACCTCGCGGACTTTCTGGTTCGGCATGAGGACGTCGAGCGAGTCGGCGGTAATCGTCTGGTCCGGCGACACCGCACGCGCGCCCGTGGGTCCCCACGATTGCGCGCGAGAGAGCTTGTTGTCAGCGATCCGGAGATCGATGCTGTCGCTCCGGAGATCGAGATCGCCGCTCACCGCCTGCGCGGAATCGACGGACAGCACGCGCTCCAACTGGCGGTTGTTCGAGAACAGGTCGATGGCCTTGCCGCGCAGGATGAACTGCCGCTCCTGCTTCGCGCCGCGTCCCTCGATCTGCGGGCGCTTCAACAGCCGACCATACTGCCGCGTCTCGTTCATGTAGGCCGAGTCGCTCGTGGTGTGCATGTCGGGCCGCGTGATGTCCACGTTCCCGCCGGCGTAGTAGACCGTATCGTCGATCACGCTCACGCGGTCGGCGAGCAGCTTGGCGGGGTCGAGCTGCTTCCCTGTCGAGTCCTTCTGAATGAGTGTAAACGTGGGCCGCTGGATAGCGTTGAGTCGCGCGATCTGTCGGATCGGCGCGACGGCTCGCAGGTATTCGGCCTGAGGGCCCGTCATGGTCGATCCGCTGGGCATCGTCGCGCGTACGTTCTGTTCGGCGAGGATGCGCTCGTCACTCAGAAAGTAGGTAACCTTGTCGGCGTCGATGTTCACCCGCGGTTCCCGATAGTGCACGTTGCCGAACAGGTAGTAGAGCTTGATCGTGTCATAGAGCTCGGCGCTGTCGGCGTAAAGGGTGATGTCCTGGCCTCCACACTTTGCGACGACGCCGCCACCAACAAACGTGTTGTTCCGCTTAGTCGCGGGGTCCTGTACGATGTAAACGCGCGTCTCGGGCGTGTTGGGAAAGTTGAGCTGGCACCGCCGCTCTTGCTTCGGTCTGCCGGCCGCGCCAGCAGGCGTCGGCGGAATTGCCTTGCGTGCGAGCACCGTGTCGCGGGCAAGCGAGTCCGCGTGCTGTTTGGCGACCGCCTGTGAATCGGCGCGAGCCGCCGCGCGACGGGCCGAATCCGAGACTGCCAGCTTGCGGGCGACGGTGGTGTCGGGTCGCGGCGGCAACGCCGGAACGGCGCTCGGGCGCGGCTCGCGGCTGCCACGGCCGCACGAGGCGAGCACCAGCGCCACAGCGCATAACGAGCGCCTAACGGTAAAGAAGTGGCGAGTCACCGTTCTGGCTGTGCGACGGACTTGGTGGTTCGGCCGGACGCCGCCCTGTTAATGCGGATCCGCGTCAGGTCCGGATCGGTAACGAATCCGATACCTGTCAGGATATCCTCCGGTCGCGTGAGCACGAACGCGCTGTCGCCCGAGATCTCGTTCCGCCCCGGATCATAACGCAGCTGAGGCGTCTCGAGCCGTCGTCCGTCCTCGGAGATCACAACGACGTTGCCTCGGGCTTCCATGTTCCCGCTCCGTACGTTGTATGTCCCCTGTCGCGACGTGAGCGTGGCGTTCTTGACGCCGGTCTCCGTGTAAAACGTACTGCGAACGGTTCGAAGCTCGAAGCGCGTGTTGTCGTCGTACGTGAATGCGGTATCGGATTGCAGCAGCGAGCGCTGCACCCCATGATCGGACATGACGACGCGGACGCCAAACAGCGTCTGGTCAGCCGTATCGGGCGTCACGCTTGCCGCGACTGGCGGAGTCGCACCCTGATCTTGACAGGCTGCGCCGCCAACGAGCGCGAGTGCGACGGAAAGGGCGACGGCCAGTCTCATACGACGCCGGCCCGCATCAGGTCGTGCAAGTGAACCACCCCGTGGACATGACGATGTTCATCGACGACCGGCATCGCCATGATACCGTGGCGCTCCATGCGGTACACCGCGGCGCTTCCGAGTTCCCCAGACGTGGCGACCTTGGGCGTTGTCGTCATGACCTCGCGCACGAGCACGGCCAGCGGGTCCATCACGCGCTCCATGAGCCGCGTCAGGTCTCCCGCTGTCAGGACTCCAGCGAGACGGTCCCCTTCGAGGACGATCACGATCCCACGACGTTCCGCGAGAAGCACGATGGCCTCGCGCATGGTGGCCGTGAGCGGCAGCGTGGGGATGCTCTCGGTGAGCATCACGTCGTCGACGCGCGTGAGCAACTGCCGGCCGAGCGAACCGCCTGGGTGGATGCGCGCGAAGTCCTCCCGGCGAAATCCTTTTTCTTCGAGCAGCGCCACCGCGAGCGCGTCTCCAATTGCGAGCGCCGCTGTGGTACTCGTCGTCGGCGCGAGGTCGTGCGGACACGCCTCTTCGCGCACCCACGCGTCGAGCGCGACATCGGCGTGCCGCGCGAGCGTGGAGTCGAGGACGCCGGTGAGCGCGATGCTGCGGACGCCGAATCGCTTGAGATGCTGGAGCAGACCCACGAGCTCGTCGGTCTCGCCGCTCTTCGAGATCAGGATCGCGATGTCGTCGTGACCCACGATGCCAAGATCACCGTGCACGCTGTC
>Ga0070670_100000542_pt1 | contig 30025 bp, 28 predicted proteins | sample KBSS63metaG_FD_64665 | JGI IMG/M metagenome (GOLD analysis project Ga0070670, IMG submission 64665) | Switchgrass rhizosphere microbial communities from Kellogg Biological Station, Michigan, USA - KBS S6-3 metaG | ecosystem: Host-associated > Plants > Roots > Rhizosphere > Soil ... | reverse complement strand
CTTCAGAAGCGGCGTGGGCTCCGGCAGGCGGCTCGCCTCGATAAGGATGTCTGCGCCGTCAAGGCAGTCCTGCCAGTTGTCGGTGACGACGATCTTCTTGCCCAGATCCTGCTCTAGCCGGGCCGCGAAGGCATTGCGGCTTTCAGGGCGGCGGGAATGGATGCGGATTTCGTCGAAATCGAAGATGTGGTCGAGCAGCCGGACGTTCCAATAGGAAGTGCCGCGCGCGCCGACATGACCGAGGATCTTGCTGTCCTTGCGGGCCAAGTGGCGAGCGCCGATGGCGGTCACGGCACCGGTGCGCATGTCGGTGATGGCGGTGGCATCGACGATTGCTTTGGGCACGCCGGTATTGGGGTCGAACAGATTGAGCACCGCCATCTCGGAGGGCAGGCCGACTTTGTAGTTGTCGACGAAATCCCCGACCACCTTGACGCCGGCATAGCCGAGCGCCTTGACGTAGCCGCGCAGCACATTGAAGTGCCCCTTGTCGGAGCTCTCAGGCACAAGGTGAACGCGTGGCTCGATGACGGTCTCGCCCCGCCCCTGGGCATCGAGCGCCTTGGACACCGCATCGAGGATGTCGTCATTGGTCAGCGCCAGGGCCTTCACATCGAGAGCGTTGAGATAGTCGATCCAGATTTCCTGCATGGGCCGTCCTGTCCTTTACCGACTTGGGGTGCGCGCCGGCGATGCATGAGATGCTTCAAAATGGCGGAAGAGACCGGCAGAGTTAACCGTCCGGCCGTTTATTACCCCAATTTTTAGTGAATGAATAACCATTGCCGAAGTTCGCCTGAGGCCGAAGGCGCACTGTAACGCCTGATTAGCAACTGTCCCGCAGGATCACAATATATGCGTGACGGATTCCGCTTCTGTCGGATGAGCCGTGACGTGCGTTGAGTGAGTACGGCAGGGCCTTTTGACCTTGCCGATGAAAAGCGGCGATCGAAGAATGCGTGATCCATACAAGACCCTGGGCGTCAGACAGGACGCCGACGTTGACGAGATCAAGGCAGCATGGCGGACCATGGCCAAGGCGGTCCATCCCGACCACAATCGCGACGACCCGACGGCAACCGCACGCTTTGCCGAAATCGGTCGTGCCTATGAGACATTGAAAGATCCGAAGAAACGTAGTCGCTACGATCAGGTGACCAACATGTCGTCTTCCGCAAAGGGCAACGGCCCGACCATCATGCAGCAGCGCCAGGCCGCCCGCGAGGCCGAGGAGCGCGCCAAGGTCGCCCGTGCCAACGCGGAACGGGTCATGGAAGAACTCGCCCGCGCCGCCGCGCAGAAAGCCCAGAAGGCGGCAAGTGCTGCCGCCAGCGCCTCTGCCGCTGCAGCCGCGAAGGCTTCGTCGTCGACCGCGCAACCGCCACCATCGGGGACCGCATCCGCTGGCGACGCCGCCGCCGCGCCGGAAACGGCGGAGGATATGGTCGAGCGCATTTTCGGCGCCCGCGCCGCCGCCGCCCCCGGCGAAAAGCCAGCCTCCGCGCAGCCGGCCAGCGAGCCAGCCGAAGCGGAAGTCGTCGATGCCGGCCCTGACGGTGCCGAGCCGGCGGTCGCCACCAGCGCCATCGCCGCCATCATCGGGCTGCCACCATTCGCCATCCTGACCTCCTTCGTGCGTCGGATTACAGGCATTGCGCCCCCCGCCCAGGAAAAGGCGCCAGAGATTGCCGCCGAAGCGCGCATCACGCTCGACGATATCATCAGCAACCGCTGGATCACCGTGCCGCTTGCCGACGGCAAGGAAGTGCGCTTCCAGGCCGCTGGCGGCATGGGCGACGGCTATGTCGTGCGCCTGAAGGGCCAGGGACTGAAGCTGCAGGGCATGCTGCGCGGGGATGTGGCGGTGACCGTGCATCTCGAGCCGCACGAGCGGTTCGCCGTCAAGGGCTCCGACCTCCACGCAACGCTTCCGGTCACGATCGAGAATGCCGTGCTTGGTTGGGAGACCACGATCGAGGGGCCTCGCGGTCCTGTCGTAGTCAACGTGCCCGCATGGTCCGGCTCCGACCATACGATCCGCATCACCGGCGAAGGTCTGCCGGACGAAACGGGCGGAAAGGGGGATCTTGTGGTCGAACTACGGTTGATGCTGTGGGAAAAACCCGATCACAAGATGACCGACCTGATGCGGAGCATGAAAGACGGGCTGTTTCTCTGATATTTTTGCAGCGCACACCCTTTATTACGCTCCCTAACAGTTGATGATGTCTGCCCAGCTTGAACCCTCGAACCGCCTATGCCATAGGCAGGGTCGATTGAAGTTCAAGGGAGCAGACTATGGCTCAAGCGACAGGCCTGATGGCAGGCAAACGCGGCGTTATCTTTGGTGTCGCCAACAACCGCTCGATTGCATGGGGCATTGCCAAGGCAATCCATGCACAGGGCGGCGAGGTTGCCTTAACCTATCAGGGCGATGCGCTGAAGAAGCGGGTCGAGCCTCTGGCTGCCGAAATCGGCGGACATCTGGTCGGTCACTGCGACGTGTCCGATGAAAGCACGATCGACGATGTCTTTACGACCGTCGAAAAGCTGTGGGGCAAGATCGACTTCGTGGTTCATGCCATCGGCTTTTCCGACAAGGACGAGCTGACCGGTCGCTACGTCGATACGTCGCCCGACAATTTCGCCAAGACCATGCAGATCTCAGTATTCTCGTTCACCTCGATTGCGCGGCGCGCCGAGAAGCTGATGACCGATGGCGGCGCGATGCTGACCCTCACCTATTACGGTGCCGAGAAGGTCATGCCCAACTACAACGTCATGGGCGTGGCCAAGGCCGCTCTCGAGGCCAGCGTCAAGTACCTCGCCGTCGACCTCGGACCGAAGAACATCCGCGTCAACGCTGTCTCGGCTGGCCCGATCAAGACTTTGGCCGCCTCCGGTATCGGCGACTTCCGCTATATTCTGAAGTGGAACGAGTACAATGCGCCGCTGCGTCGCACCGTGACGATCGAGGAAGTCGGCGATGTCGGTCTTTACCTGCTGTCCGACCTGTCGCGTTCGGTCACCGGCGAAGTCCATCACGCCGACAGCGGCTATCACGTCGTTGGCATGAAGGCCGTCGATGCGCCTGACATCTCCGTCATCAAGGACTGACCTTAGACAGGAACTTCTTTTGCCGCTTTACGTCATCCGCCACGGCCAGACGGACTGGAACGCCGAGCGCCGGCTGCAGGGGCAGCGGGATATCGAACTCAATGAGGTCGGTCGCGAGCAGGCCCGCGTCAACGGATTGACGCTGGCCGACCTTCTCGGCGACACCGCCGAGAGCTTCGATTATGTCGCAAGCCCTCTCAAGCGCACGCGCGCGACAATGGAAATTGTCCGCGCGGCGATGGGGCTTCCACCGGAGGCGTACCGCACGGACGAGCGGCTGGTCGAAGTGTCGTTCGGGGCCTGGGAGGGCTCCACGCTCAAGGAAGTCAAGCTGACGCAGCCAGATCGGCTTGCCGAGCGCAATGCCGCCAAGTGGGACTTCATTCCTCCTGGTGAGGATGCCGAAAGCTATGAAATATTGTCGTGGCGGGTTGGGGCCTGGCTGCAGTCGGTCGACAAGCCGACGGTCTGCGTTGCCCATGGCGGCGTCATCCGCGCGCTGTTTCGCCTGATCGCCGATACCCCCAAGGATGAGGCCGCCGAGGGCCAGATCCCGCAGGACCGCATTCTGAAGATCGATCTCGGGGCAAAGACCATCGGCTGGATCGACTGATCCATTGCTTGGTTTTAGACGATATCGAGATCGTTGATGAGGCGGCGTCCATCGACTTCCGTATAGAAGACGATAACTTTGAGGCCGACTGCTAGTCCCTCGAACTCGAAAGCGGCTGATGCCTGGTAGGTCCTGCCGTCGTCCAGCGTGATGCTCCGATTTTTCAGATCGACTCTTTTTATAGTCGCCTCGACGTCGGCGCTTTCAGCGAAGCCTGCAACCGGCGCAAGAAAGCTGGCTGTGGCCAATAATGTGGCAACGAAAAATCGCATTCTACCAACCTCTTCCAATATCCGGTCATTCCGATGTTCACCAAATGCCTTCCGAATATGGCTGAAGTTGCTCGCAACAAAGGCTTTCACCGCCTTAATGATGAATCGTTTTTAAGCGCTTCATGATATCCGGATGGAAATCCGGCTTTGTTTGCTTGCAGACTTCATCGCCGGCCCGATCGGTCAATTTTCAATCGGCCCGGACGGCAGTACCTCAAACTCTGATTGCAGCGCCTCGGCCCGGCGACGTGCCGGCGCGGCGCGGAGACGGGCGCGTGGCCGGAACGCGCAAGCGATTGTGTTTCGGCGGCCGTTCTGCGGCAAAGAAAGCCTTTTGCCTCGGCATGATTTTGTCCTAAGAGTGTGCCGCAATTCATAGAAGAAGCCTGCCCGTCGGAACGACAGGCCGGCTCAGAGGCAAGCCGGTCATTCTCCATGTCGCATAATACCTTCGGTCATCTGTTCCGCGTTACCACCTGGGGCGAAAGTCACGGGCCTTCGCTTGGCTGCGTCGTCGATGGCTGCCCTCCCGGGCTGCGCTTCACGCTGGCCGAACTGCAGGTCTGGATGGACAAGCGCAAGCCGGGCCAGTCGCGCTTCGTCACCCAGCGACGCGAGGACGATATCGTCAAGGTGCTCTCAGGCGTGATGCTGGACGAGGACGGCGTGACGATGACGACGACGGGGACGCCGATCTCGATGCTGATCGAGAATACCGACCAGCGCTCCAAGGATTACGGCGAGATCGCCAACCAGTATCGGCCCGGCCATGCCGACTATACCTATGACGTGAAGTACGGCATCCGCGACTATCGCGGCGGCGGACGCTCGTCGGCCCGCGAGACAGCGGCACGGGTGGCTGCCGGCGGCATTGCCCGGCTTGTCGTGCCCGGCGTCACCGTCCGCGCCGCTCTGGTGCAGATCGGCAAGCACAAGATCAACCGCGACAACTGGGACTGGGCGCAGGTCGACCAGAACCCGTTCTTCGCGCCGGACGCCGAGATCGTGCCCGTCTGGGAAGAGTATCTCGACGGCATCCGCAAGGCCGGCTCGTCGATCGGCGCCGTGGTCGAGGTGATTGCCGAGGGTGTTCCGGCCGGCCTCGGTGCGCCGATCTACGGCAAGCTGGACCAGGACATCGCCTCGCTGCTGATGTCGATCAACGCGGTCAAGGGCGTCGAGATCGGCAATGGCTTCGAGGCTGCCGAACTGAGCGGCGAGGAGAACGCCGACGAGATGCGGATGGGCAACGACGGCAAGCGGATCTTCCTCTCCAACCACGCCGGCGGCGTGCTCGGCGGCATCTCGACCGGCGAGCCGCTGATCGCCCGCTTTGCCATCAAGCCGACCTCGTCGATCCTCACCGAGCGCCAGACCATCGACAAGGACGGCCGGAACGTCGACCTGCGCACCAAGGGGCGCCATGACCCCTGCGTCGGCATCCGCGCCGTGCCGATCGGCGAGGCGATGGTTGCCTGCGCCATTGCCGATCATTATCTGAGGGACAGAGGCCAGACCGGCCGGCTGAAATAAGGACGTTTCCATGCCCTACGACCAGAAGCGCGTCGTCGATGCCATCCGAGCTTTCGAAGCCGGCGAGATCGTCGTCGTCATGGATGACGACGACCGCGAGAACGAAGGCGACCTGATCGTCGCTGCCGTCCACTGCACGCCGGAAAAGATGGCCTTCATCGTTCGCCACACCTCGGGCATCGTCTGCACGCCAATGCCGCGCGAGGAAGCCAAACGACTGAACCTCAACGCCATGGTGGCCGAGAACGATTCGGCCCACACCACCGCCTTCACCGTCTCGGTCGACTTCAAGCACGGCACGACAACAGGCATTTCCGCCGACGACCGGAACCTGACGGTGCGCAACCTCGCCAATCCGAATGTCGGGCCAGCCGACTTCGTCCGCCCGGGCCATATCTTCCCGCTGATTTCGCGCGAAGGCGGCGTGCTGATGCGCTCCGGCCATACGGAGGCTGCCGTCGATCTCTGCCGGCTCGCCAACCTGCCGCCCATCGGTGTCATCAGCGAACTCGTCAACGACGACGGAACCGTGATGCGCGGTCCCCAGGTCATGAGCTTTGCCGACACCCACGGTTTCAAGTCGATCTCTGTCGCCGACCTCATCGCCTATCGCCAGCGCAAGGAAACGCTGATCGAACTCGGATCGAGCTTCGACATCGAGACCGCCTTCGGCAAGGCGCGTGCCCACACCTACTCGCTGCCCTGGGACACCATGCAGCATCTGGCCGTCGTCTTCGGCGATATCCGCGACGGCGTCGACGTGCCGGTCCGCCTGCACCCGGAGAACGTCGCCAGCGACGTCTTCGGCAAGGGTCGCCCGGTCGAGCACTACATGAAGAAGATCGCCGATGCCGGCCGCGGCATCATCGTTTATCTGCGCGAGGGCTCCGTCGGCGTCGGCCATCAGGACAATGGCCGCAAGGCGCGCCAGGATCGCGAAGCCCATGCGGAAGCGCAGAGCCGCGACAGCGAGTGGCTGGAAATCGGCCTCGGCGCACAGATCCTCAAGGATCTCGGCGTCACCTCGATCAACCTGCTGACCACGCGCTCGCGCCACTATGTCGGACTCGAAGGTTTCGGCATCAAGATCTCCAAGACCGAGATCTGCTGAGGCTACTCGACAGCACTGAGGCGCGCTTCTGCCCGCCCCAGGCTGCTGACTAAGCTATGATCTCACAACTCTGCAGGTTGCTCGGGAAATTGAGCCGTTTGGCAAACTCCCCTCATCCTCGCCCTTAACCGCCCTCATCCTCGCCCTCACTCCCCCTCATCCTGACCCTCACTCCCCGTCATCCTCGCCCTTGTGGCGGGGATCCAGTCAGCTCAAGTCCTTGAGCTGAAAGAGTCTTTTGACCCGACGGACGTCGTGTCGCTGGATCCCCGCCACAAGGGCGAGGATGAGGGAGAGTAGGGTGTCGCTCTCGTCAAACAAGCTTCTTCAGGGTTTGCCAGCAATCTGCGGCGCGCTTCTGCGCGCACAAGCGTATGAGCGAGACAGGGGCGGATCGAGTCAGCCGCGCCAGCCGTCGAGCAGCACCACACGCTCGACGCCGGCAAAGCGGGCGATCCGCTCCAGCTCTGCGCTTAGCTTCTCGAGCCGACCGCTCGACGCCCGCACGCCGGGCTCCAGCCATAGGCGCTTGACATCGAGGGTGCCGGCCTTGCGGTCGGCCTTCATGTCGATCCGGCCGATCAGACGGTCGCCTTCCAGCAACGGAAAAACATAGTAGCCGTATTCGCGCTTGGCCTCCGGCACGAAGATCTCGATGCGGTAAAAGAAGCCGAACAGCCGCTCCGTCCTGTCGCGGTCTCGCAGCGCCGGATCGAAGGGGCTGAGCACGCGCAACCGTGCCGGCGGCTCCGGATGGTCGTTGAGCGTCGCTTCGAAATCGGCAAAGGCGAAGGACGGGCGCGGCTTGCCGCCAAGCGCCGGTTCGATCAGCACTTCGCTGAGCTCGTCCCTGTTGGCATCGACCCAGGCCTTGGCCTCTTGCGGCGACAAGAGGTTCCAGAAGGCGGCGATCTCGCCTGATGTCGCAAAGCCGAGGCGCTGCAGCGCGCTGCGGCAGGCCCAGTCGACGAAGGTTGCGTGGTCGACCTCGCCCTCCAGGAACCCGGCCGGGATGACGCGCTCGACCAGATCGTAGATCTTCTGGAAATTGCTGCGGCCGGCGATGGCGAATTTTCCGGTGCGCCAGTGATATTCCAGCGCCGTCTTGTTCGGATGCCAGTTCCACCAGCCGCCCGAGACATGGCCGTCCGCCTTGATCTCGCGCGCCATGATGGGACCGCCGCTCCGCACCCGCTCCAAGGTCTCCTCGAAGGCGGCCTCGAACCCCTCGCCCCGCCATTTGCGCCAGCGCTCGAGGATCGACTGGTCGTCGCGGCGGAACTTGTGTTTCCAGTAGACGAAGAATTCGCTCGGCAGGATCGAGGCATCGTGCGTCCAGTGCTCGAACAGCGCGCCGTCCTTTTCGAGGAGTTCGGTCAGATGCTCGCGCCGATAGGTCTGGTTGCGGGAAAACAGGATCTGGTGATGGGCCCGCTCGACGGTGCCGATGCTGTCGACCTGCACGAAGCCGATGTCGGTGATCAGCTGCAGCAGGCCGGCCTTGCTCAAGGCGCGGTTGGGCGGACTGGCCAGCCCCTGCTTGGCCAGAAAGACGCGACGGGCATCGGCATTTGCGATCAGAATCGTCATGCGAGGAGGATGGCCTGTTCTCCTCCCGATATCAAACGATGACCTTCGATATTTGCCGAAGCAGGTTTACGCGATATAGGAGCCACTTCACTCAAGGAGACCGGCGTTTGGATATTCGCTTCGAGCAGGCCGGCTTGCGCTACGGGCCGCAGATCGCGTTGCAGCCCCTCACCCTCACTCTGTCCGAGCGACGCATCGCCATCATCGGCCTCAACGGTTCCGGCAAGAGCAGCTTTGCGCGCATGATCAACGGGCTGGCGAAGCCGACCACCGGCCGGGTTATCGTCGGCGGCCTCGATACCATCGCCGATGCCAAGGCCGTGCTCGGCAAGGTGGGGTTCATTTTCCAGTCGCCGCAGAACCAGATCATTCTGCCGGTGGTGCGCGACGATATCGCCTTCGGTCTTAAGAACAGGGGCCTTGCCAAGCCGGCTGTCGAAGCTGCCGTCGAAGCCGTGCTCGAGCGGCTCGGCGCGCGCCATCTGGCGGACCGGCGGGCACACGAGCTTTCCGGCGGAGAATTGCAGCTGGCGGCGCTTTGCGCGGTGCTGGTCACCGGTCCCGACATCCTCATCCTCGACGAGCCGACCAACCAGCTCGATCTCAGAAACCGTGGGCGCGTCGAGACGATGATCGGAGATCTGCCGGAAAAGGTGATCGTCATCAGCCACGACCTGGCCCTGATCGACAATTTCGACCGCGTGCTTGTCTTCGACCAGGGTCGGCTTGTCGCCGATGGCGCCCCCGGCGACAGTATCCCCCGCTACCGGGAGATTGCGCGCTGATGCAATCGCTCTATGTGGACGCCGACAGCTGGATGCACCGCGCCTCGCCGCGCCTGAAGCTGGGGGCCCTTGCCGTCCTTGGCGTCGCACTGTTTGCGACGACGGACCTCCGCATCCTTGCCGCGACGCTGCTTGCCGGCGGGGTTCTCTATCTCAATGTCGGGATGACCTGGCGGGAAGCGTTGCGGCGCCTGCAGCCGGTGCTGCTGACCATCGCCTTCGTGACGCTGTTCAGCCTGTTGTTCACCCCCTGGCATGAGGCAGCCGTCACTGTCTTCAGATTGGTGACGCTGACGCTGTTTGCCGCCACACTGACGGCAACGACAACGATTGCCGCTTTCGTCGACGAAATCACCTGGGCAGCGACACCGCTCGAACGGATCGGCCTGGTGAAAGCCGCCGATATCGGGCTGACCGTCGGGCTGGTGGTTCGCTTCGTGCCAGAGATCGTCGGTCGCTATGCAGCCATCCGCGAGGCGCATGAAGCGCGCGGCTTGAAAATCCGGCTGCGCACCGTGCTGGTGCCGCTTGTTATCCTGACACTGAGGGATGCGGACAACATCGCCGCAGCGATTGACGCGCGTGGCATTCGTCGGCATTGAACAAGGACGTCCTTTATCTGGAGCCCGTGATGAGCACCCGCGACCTCGTTCTGTCCGCCCTCTTCGCCGCGATCATCGTTGCGCTTGGCCTGCTTCCGCCGATCTCGCTCGGTGTCATACCCGTGCCGATCACCGCGCAGTCGCTCGGCGTGATGATGGCGGGTGTCGTTTTGGGCGGCCGACGCGGGGCAGTCGCGGCACTGATCGTCGTGCTGCTGGTGGCCATCGGCCTGCCCGTGCTGTCGGGTGGGCGCGGTGGACTTGCCGTCTTCGCGGCCCCGACGGCGGGCTTCCTCGTCGGCTGGATATTCGCGGCCTTGGTGACCGGCTACATGTCGGAACGTCTGGTGAAGCCGGAGCAGTCGAACATCGCCCAGGGCGTCGGCTTCTTCATCGCTGCGGTTACCGGTGGCGTCGTGGTTCTTTACGCCTTCGGCATCGCCTATCTCGCCATCGCCGCCAATATCGGCGTTAGCAAGGCGTTCTTCGGCTCGCTCGCCTTCGTGCCCGGCGACCTCATCAAGGCCGTCGTTGCGGCTCTTGTCGGGCGGGCCGTCATGGCAGGCTACCCGCTGTTGCCGCAGCGGAGCTGATCAGTCGAGATACTTGTAGAGCCAGTCGCGGGTGTCTTCGGGCAGCGGCGACGGCTCTTGCTCCTCGCCGCGGACCGCCAGCCACAGTATCTCGACCTCGGCTGCGATTTCATTGCCGGCCTCGACCATCACCATGAACCCGACCGACTTGCCACCGATCTTGTTGACGCTGACCAAAAAGCGGGCAAGCTCGTCATAGCGCAGGCCCCGACGCAGCGAGCAGGACGCGCGAGTAGGAATGTAGATAGGTTCATCGCTGACCTCCGGACGGCCGCGCCAGAATTTCGACAGCGCGGTTTCAGCTTCGGAGATGTAGGAGGCAATGAACATCTGGCCGAAGCGGTCAACATCGCGCGGTGGGACGCGCATCTCAGTGACATCCAATCGCTGTACGCTACTCATATACTGAACCCTGACAACATTCTGTTGTTAACGAAAGCTTAAGCACCGGCATCAGCGAAAGTAAACGGGCATCGGAGCTTCGTGGTTAAGAGCATGCATTGACATTATGGTGATCGTTCCGATCTTCCGTGGTAGTTGGGCGACATGATCGATAGGCTGAGAGAATGAGTACACGTCTTTACGAACACCCGATCTTTCTGGAGCATATCACGCCCGAGGGTCATCCGGAGCGTTCCGACCGGCTGCGATCGCTCAACATCGCGCTGGAGCATCCGAACTTCGCGCGCCTCGAGCGCCGCGATGCGCCGCAGGCCAATGAAGACGCCATTCTGCTTGCCCATCCCGAGGAGCATCTGGCCTTCGTGATGCGCTCGATACCCGATGCGGAGGACGGCGAAGGCCAGATCAACCAGCTGGAAGCAGACACCTATGCCAGCCCGAAAAGCCTGCAGGCGGCGCTGACCGGCGTCGGCGGGGCGATGGCTGCGGTCGACGACGTTTTCACAGGTGCTGCCGACAATGTCTTCGTGGCGTCGCGCCCGCCCGGCCATCATGCCGAGAAGAACAAGGCGATGGGGTTCTGCTTCTTCAACAACGCCGCCATTGCGGCGCGCCATGCGCAGCGCACCTATGGCGCCGAGCGGGTGGCCATCGTCGACTGGGATGTCCATCACGGCAACGGGACCCAGGATATCTTCTGGGACGATCCGTCCGTGCTGTTCTGCTCGACGCACCAGATGCCGCTCTATCCCGGCTCTGGCGCGAAGACCGAAACCGGCGGCAAAGGCACGATCGTCAATGCGCCGCTGTCGCCCAACAGCGGCAGCGACCATTTCCGCGAGGCTTTCAAATCCCGTGTCCTGCCGGCGCTCGACGATTTCCGGCCGGACCTGATCATCATCTCGGCCGGCTTCGACGCCCATCACCGCGATCCGCTGGCGCAGATCAACCTCACCGGCGAAGATTTTGACTGGGCAACGGGTCGGGTGCTGGAAATGGCAGACAAGAGCGCCAAGAACCGGGTCGTCAGCCTGCTCGAAGGCGGCTATGATCTGGAAGGGCTGGCCGAATCGGCGGGTCTCCATATTCTGCGGATGATGAAGGGTTGACGATGAGTGAGAGTGCCAAGCCGGATGTGTCCGACTATTCGTTCGAAAAGGCCGTGGCCGAGCTCGAAAGCATTGTCGCGCGGCTGGAACGCGGCGACGTGGCGCTGAACGAGTCGATCGAGATCTACGAGCGCGGCGAAGCCCTGAAGAAACATTGCGAGGCGCTGCTCTCGGCCGCCGAAAACCGTATCGAGAAGATCCGTCTCGACCGCGCGGGCAAGCCTGTTGGCGTCGAGCCGCTCGATAGCCAGTAGTTTTTGATGGAGCGACGGCGGAGCTTAGCTCGGACGGCTTGCCTTCCCCGTAAAGGTCCTAGGCGCCGATGAGATCGGGAGCTTCATAGCCAGCCCGGCATCACCTTGGTGTAGCAATTGAGCCGGAAGTTTTGCTGGGCGACCTTCCGATCTTTGGTTGGTCTGGCACCAGAGACAGGAGCCTGCGATGTCCTTCTTCCCCGGCAAAGACCCTCTTCCCGGCGATGCCACAGCTTCCGATGCGATTGCCCAGTTAATCATCCCGCGCACCGCCGATATCGGTGGCTTCTCCGTCCGGCGGGCGCTGCCGACAAGCCGGCGGCGGTTGGTCGGGCCGTTCATCTTCTTCGACCGCATGGGCCCGGCCGTGCTCAGGGCCGACCAGGCGATGGACGTGCGGCCGCATCCCCATATCGGGCTTTCCACAGTTACCTACCTTTTTGACGGAGAAATCCGGCACCTCGACAGCTTGGGCACGGAAAAGACCATCCGGCCCGGCGATCTCAACCTGATGACGGCAGGACGCGGGATCGTCCATTCGGAGAGGACGCCGGACAAGCTGCGCGGCCATCCGCTGTCTATATCGGGTGTGCAGACCTGGCTGGCGCTACCTGATGACAAGGAGGAGATCGATCCTTCCTTCAACCACACGGATCGGAGCGCCATGCCTGTCATCGACAGCGACGGTGCGACCGGGCGGGTGATCATCGGCAGCTTCGAGGGGCTGTCCTCGCCCGTCAAAGTCTTCTCCGATACGCTTTATGTCGATCTTCAGCTGCAGCCGGGGCGCACCTTTCCGTTTGGCGCCGATCACGAGGAACGGGCTGCCTATATCCTTGCCGGCTCGCTCATCGTGGCGGGCGACCGGTTCGAGGCCGACCAGTTGCTGGTGTTTCGCCCGGGCGACGCCATGACCTTGACGGCCGGTGAAAATGGCTGTCACCTGATGCTTTTCGGGGGTGCAGCGCTGGGGTCGAAGCGCTATATCTGGTGGAATTTCGTGTCGTCCTCGAAGGAACGCATCGAGCAGGCGAAGGAAGAGTGGCGCACCGGCCGCTTCGACATCGTGCCTGGCGACGAGGAAGAGTTCATTCCGCTGCCCGAGGGCTGATCGGGATCATCTTGCCGCAGCCCCTTGAAACGGCTTCTTTCGCGACGATCTATTTTGGGGTAAAGGCGGGCCGCCCGTCCAAGAACATAAGAAGAGGCTCCAGCCTGTGACATCATTGCCGAAGACGCCCCTGCTGGATCAGGTCGACTTTCCTGCCGACCTTCGAAAGCTGGAAGACCGCGACATGCCGCAGCTTGCCCGCGAACTCCGCGACGAGATGATCGACGCGGTGTCGCGCACCGGCGGCCATCTGGGCGCGGGCCTTGGCGTCGTCGAGCTGACGATCGCCATCCACAAAGTCTTCGACACGCCGAACGACCGTCTGATCTTCGACGTCGGCCACCAGTGTTATCCGCACAAGATCCTCACCGGTCGCCGCGACCGCATCCGCACCCTGCGCCAGGAGGGCGGGCTCTCAGGCTTCACCCGTCGCGCCGAAAGCGAATACGATCCCTTTGGTGCCGCCCATTCCTCGACCTCGATTTCTGCCGGTCTCGGCATGGCGGTGGCGGCCGAACTCGACAGCACTGCTCGCAAGGTGATTGCCGTCATCGGCGACGGTGCCATGTCGGCCGGGATGGCCTATGAGGCGCTCAACAATGCCGGCGCGCTGGACGCGCGGCTGATCGTCATTCTCAACGACAACGACATGTCCATCGCCCCGCCGACCGGCGCGATGAGCGCCTACCTCGCGCGCCTCGCCTCCGGCCGCAGCTACATGGGCTTTCGCGAGCTCGGCAAGAAGATGACCGCCTATCTCGGCAAGAGCGTCGACCGGGCGATCACCCGCGCCGTCGAGCATGCGCGCGGCTATGTGACCGGTGGCACCATGTTCGAAGAGATGGGCTTCTACCATATCGGCCCCATCGACGGCCATTCCTTCGAGCACCTGCTGCCGGTGCTGCGCAATGTCCGCGACAATGCGCAGGGGCCCGTGCTGATCCATGTCGTGACGCAGAAGGGCAAGGGCTACGCGCCTGCCGAAGCCGCCGTCGACAAGTATCACGGCGTCAACAAGTTCGACGTCATCACCGGTGCCCAGGCCAAGGTGAAGCCGAACGCGCCGAGCTACACCAGCGTCTTTGCCGACGCCCTCGTCCAGGAAGCCAAGGTCGACGACAAGATCGTCGGTATCACCGCCGCCATGCCGAATGGTACCGGGCTCGACAAGCTGGCCGACATCTTTCCGAAGCGCTGTTTCGATGTCGGCATCGCCGAGCAGCATGCCGTGACCTTCGCCGCAGGGCTCGCTACGGAGGGCTTCAAGCCCTTCGCCGCCCTCTACTCCACATTCTTGCAGCGCGCCTACGACCAGGTGGTGCACGACGTGGCCATCCAGGGGCTGCCGGTTCGCTTTCCGATCGACCGTGCCGGCTTCGTCGGCGCCGATGGGCCGACCCATGCGGGCTCGTTCGACACCACCTTCCTTGCCACCCTCCCCGGTTTTGTCGTGATGGCGGCATCCGACGAGGCGGAGCTGAAGCATATGGTGCGCACGGCCGCTGCCTATGACGAAGGCCCGATATCCTTCCGCTATCCACGTGGCGAAGGCATCGGTATCGAGATGCCGGAACGCGGCGAAATTTTGGAAATAGGCAAGGGCCGCATCGTCAAGCAGGGCTCGAAGGTCGCGCTGCTGTCCTTCGGGACGCGGCTCGCCGACAGCCTGCTGGCGGCCGAGGATCTCGATGCCGCCGGCCTGTCGACGACCGTTGCCGATGCGCGCTTTGCAAAGCCGCTCGACCACGACCTGATCCGCCAGCTGGCCAGCCACCATGAAGTGCTGATCATCGTCGAAGAGGGCGCCGTCGGCGGCTTCGCCAGCCATGTGCTGCAATTCCTTGCCACTGACGGCCTGCTCGACAACGGCCTAAAGGTCCGGTCGCTGGTCATGCCCGATATCTGGATGGAACAGGCCAAACCCGAGACGATGCTGACCTATGCGGGCCTCGATCGCTCGAAGATCGTTTCGACGGTCTTCCAGGCGCTCGGTCGCCCCAACATCGTCGGGGTCGCCGGCTGACGCGCGGCGACACCCTGCATCAGCCGACTTCGCGCTCTTCGTCGATTCGGTAGAGAACCATCCCGGCGTGGTACAACACGCCGTCGATGAAATCACCGTCGGCGGTGAAGCCGGTATCGTCCCAATAGTCGATATGATCGCCGCGCACCGCATAGCGGCCGCGGTAGGCACTTTCCGTCTTGCCACGAGCTTCATCATACCGACCCTCGGCGAGGAGCCTATGTCGGATGAAGCCGTCGGCTGTCATCCACATGCCGATGTAGGGATGGGACATTGCCTGTCCTCCTTGTTGCTAGCGGATGGATCTCTGTCCCGCGCAGGGTGCGCTCAGGACGCGGCGGTGGGGCGGACGACGATCTCGCTCGTATCGACGTCTTCGGGCTGGGCGATGACATGGAGAATGGCCCGCGCGATCGCGTCCGGCTTCAGCGCAATGCTGCGATAGGCGACCATGGCTTCGGCCGTGGCGGAATCGGTGATCGTATCTGCAAGTTCGGACTCGACCACGCCCGGATAGACGCAGGTGACGCGCAGCCTGGAGTTTTCCTGACGCAATCCGTCTGAAATCGCCCGGACGGCATATTTCGTCGCGCAGTAGACGGCGGCGGTGGGCGATACCGCAAGGCCGCCGATCGACGACACATTGATGATCTGTCCGCTCTGCTGACGGTTCATGATCGGCAGCACAGCCGCGATCCCATACAGGACGCCCTTGATATTAACGTCGATCATTCGGTCCCACTCGTCGACCTTCAGCGCCGCCATTGGCGACAGCGGCATCACGCCCGCATTGTTGACGAGAACGTCGATGCGACCGAAGTCCGCCTCGCCCGTAGCGGCGAAAGCCGCCACATCGCTGCGGCTCGTCACGTCGACCGCATGGTAACGGACCGTTCCGCCGCTGGCATCTATCTCGGCCGCGAGTGCCTTGAGTCGATCCTTGCGTCTTGCCCCGATAACGACGCGCGCGCCAGCCGCTGCCAGTTCGATTGCCAAGGCGGCGCCGATGCCACTGCTTGCCCCGGTGATCAGAATGACCTTGTCCTTGATGCCCATCATCTCAATTTTCCTTGTTTCGACAGGGAAGCGCTTGATCGCTTTCCCCGACGCTGTTTGCGCCTGCGGGACAAATTGCGCGGCAATGCGGCCAATGGGGTAGACCTGTCTTCCGAAATTCTTGCACGATCCTCCGAAGGTCGATGTCAGCCCTTGGCAACGCGCAATTGACGGCTCAAGATGGCGGCATGCACGACATTACAGAACTCGCAGGATTAATTGCCCGGCATGCCACCGTCGACGGCAGCCATGATACCGTTATCCCGCGCATCGGGCTGATCCGTTCCTCGGCCGAAACCGAGCCGCTGCACACGCTCTATCGGCCATCATGCTGCATCGTCGCGCAGGGGAGAAAACAGGCGGTGGTCGGGGGAAAGACCCTCGTCTACGACAGCGCTCACTATCTGGTCGTCGGGGTCGACCTTCCTGTCATCGGCGCCGTCATCGAGGCCGATGCCGACAGGCCCTATCTATGCTTCAAGCTGGAGCTCGACCGGAGCCTGGTCGCCGAGATGATGCCATCCCCGCCTTCCCCCAGCGACCAGCTGGCGGCAGCAGGCGTCAGCATGGCAACGCCCAAGCTCGTCGACGCGGCGGCACGGATGCTGATGCTGCTCGACGAACCCGACGATGCCGCAGCGTTGGCGCCGCTTTTGGAGAGGGAGATCCTGTATCGCCTTCTGCGCGGGCCAGGGACCGATGCTGCGCCAGATTGCCAATGGCGAGAGCCGCCTGAACCAGATCGGCCGCGCGATCGACTATGTCTGCCGGAATTTCCACGCTCCCTTCGCAATCCGGGATCTCGCAGCGGTCGCCGGCATGAGCCCGTCTTCATTCCACGAACATTTCCGAACGACGATGGACATGAGCCCGCTGCAATTCCGGACGCTGATCCGTCTTCAGGAAGCAAGGCGTCTGATGATGATCGAGGGGTTGACTGCGGCGGAGGCAGGCTTCCGGGTGGGGTACGACAGCCCCTCCCAGTTCAGCCGCGACTATCGGCGCGCCCACCAGGCAACGCCGAGACGCGACGTGGCGCGGATGCGCGGCATGGTCTCGCTTGCCACGCAGAACTGAAAAAGGGCGATGCTACTGCACCGCCATTCTCCCTTCGTTCGGATGACCCGACAGGCTTAGAATTCTTCCCAATTGCCCTGGCTGGAGCTGGCGGAGGCAGCAGCCTTGCCGCCGCCGAAGGCGTTGGCGATGGACTGGCCGAGCGCACGTGCCGGAGAGGCGATGGGTCGCGAACGGTTGTCCGCGACGGCCGGCTTGGAGGCGGAGCCGAGCGACCGCACGGGGGCCGCGGCTGACCTTGGCTGCGAGGCGACGGGCTTTGAGACCGAAGCCGAGCGCTCCTTGCTGAGCTTGAACTGGCTGAGCAGGTCATTGAGCGCGCTGGCCTCGCTGGCGAGCGAATGGCTGGCGGCCGTCTGCTCCTCGACCATCGCAGCGTTCTGCTGGGTGCCCTGATCCATGGCGTTGACGGCGAGGTTGATCTCCTGCAGGCCCGTCGATTGCTCGCGTGTCGAGATGACGATGGCGGCGATGTTTTGGTTGATCTCGCGGACTTCCGAAACGATCGCTTCGAGCGCCTTGCCGGTCTCGCCGACCAGCGACACACCGGCATTGACCTGCGTGCCCGAGGTATTGATCAGCGCCTTGATTTCCTTGGCGGCCTTGGCCGACCGCTGGGCGAGCTCGCGAACTTCCTGGGCGACGACGGCAAAGCCCTTGCCCGCCTCGCCGGCACGGGCCGCCTCGACACCGGCGTTTAGGGCCAGCAGGTTGGTCTGGAAGGCGATGTCATCGATGACGCTGATGATGTTGCTGATTTCGCCCGATGACTTCTCGATCTCATGCATGGCCGAGACGGCCTTGCGGACGACTTCGCCGGAGCGCTCCGCGCCGAGGCGGGCGCGCTCGACCAGGCCGCCGACATCTTCGGCGCGCTTGGCGGAATCGCGCACAGTGGTGACGACCTGCTCGAGGGCTGCGGCTGTTTCCTCGACCGAGGCGGCCTGCTGCTCGGTGCGGCGGGCCAGATCGTCGGCGGCAGTGCGGATTTCATCGGCGCCGGCGTTGATGGCCGCGGCATTTTCGCCAACCGACTGCAGGGTGATGTCGAGCTTTTCAGCGGCGTTGTTGAAGTCGACGCGAACGCTGTCGAACTGCGGCGCGAAGGACTGCTCGAGGCGGGCGGCGACGTCACCGCCGGCAAGCGTCGAGAGGCCAGCCGCCAGGGCATCCATGGCGAAGCGCAATTCGGCTTCCTCGCGGGCCTTCTGGTCGTCATCCATGTGGCGACGGCGTTCGGCATCGCTGCGCATGCGCTCGGTCTCGCCGGCAAGCCGCAGCTTTTCGATGGCCGAATCCTTGAACACGCGAACGGCATCGGCCATGCGACCGACTTCGTCGCGGCGGTCGGAAGCCGGGATCTCGACATTGTTGTCGCCGCCGGCAAGCCTGCCCATGGCCGCCGTCATGCCGACGATCGGGCGAACGATGGTGCGCGACAGCAGCCAGGCCAGGATGCCTGCCGCCAGCGAGGCAATGAGACCGCCGACGATCAGCGTCAGGCTGAGGTCGTTGTTGGCTTTTGCCTGAACTGCAGCAAGATGGTCTGCCGTGGTCCGGGCAATTCCCTTGATCTTCGCAGCCGCAGCGCGGAAGCCATCCAGCTGGCCCTTCGCCTCGTTGACGCCGATCTTGACGACCTGGTCGAGCGGCATCTCGGTTTCCTTGCGGGCCTTGGCCTGAGGCTCAGCCAGCTGGTGGAAATAAAGGTCGGCGGCCTTCTGCATATCGTCGATCGCCTGCAGCACGTCCGTCTGGCCGCTTGCTGCCGTTTTCGCCGCCGCGATGTTCTTCAGCATGCGATCGCGATTGGCGAAGATGTCGCCATAGGTGCTGTCGCTGCGGAAGAGAAGGAAGCCGCGCAGGTTGACGGCCTGCTCCAGCATCGCCTGCAGCGAGTCGTCGATGAAATTAACCAGGGTCTGCGATTGCGCCTGCTGGGCGGCGGCGGCTGCCGAGACCCGCGCCTTGGAATAGACAAAGGCGGAAACCGAGACGAACAGCAGGATGAGAGCGACAAAGGTCATTGCCAACTTGCCGTTCAGGGAAAAATTCTTTGCAAACATCGCCGCGCCTCCTCAGCGCCATTACGGAATAAGTCCGGCGGCGATCAGCGCGCGCTGGAGTTCCAAAAGCGAAAAAATATGATCCAAGGACGCGACGTGGCACACGCCGTCATGGCGGGCTCGGCCCATCGGGCCGTCGCAGTGGGGCTACGTTAGGACGGAGAGCTTTCCATTCACTTAACTTTGGATTGCAGACGCGCAGCGGACAGCCTTATTCCGGCTTCACGGCGTTCAGGATCAGGATGTCGAGATCCTTCTCCGGGGAGAAGTCGGTGGCGGTCATCTCAAAGGTTGTCGGCCCGACCTTCTTTACCCCCGTCCCGCAGAAGCTGACGTAGTTTTCCGGATCGCCCTTGTCGACTATCAGCTTGAAATGCCCGATCGGGCCGCTCCAGTTGCCGCCTGTTGTCAGGATGTAGGAAATCCAGCTTTCCGTGTAGTTCATCCCACCCGCTTCGGCGGCCTTGGCAAGCCTTTGCGCGGTTTTGACAAAGCTTTCGTCCAGGCAATAGCGTTGCGCATAGGTGCGATAGGTCTCTCCCTTGGGCAAACCATCCTCGAGGAAAGTGACCGCGACCGTTCCGCCGACGCTCGGCTTGTAGCGATGCTGCACCCGCACGGACGCCTTGGCCGGAAAGGTGGTGCGCCACCAGTAGGTCGAGCGTAGCGTCCAGATCGGCACCAGATGGCGCTCCACCCCTTTGCCCTGATCATACTCGTCCGTCATCACGATGCCGCGCGCTATCCAGTCGGCCTGCACTTCGGGAGGCAGTTTGTCGAGGGCGGCACCCGTCGCCTGGCTCAGAGGCAGAAGCGGAATGTGCTGCGCAACGAGGTCATCCGTCACGTCGATATTGGTTGCGAGAACCCGTTGCTGCAGCTTCGGCTGGATCGGCTGGCCATCCTGGCTGACGGTGAAATCGAGGAAGTTGTCGGAATCGACGTTGCCGGCGGCGATATTCTGCTCGAAGCTGCCGACGAGATCGGGCATCGGAAAGGCGACCACACTCTCGACCGGCTTGTCGGCCGTGTTCGTGAATACATAATCGACGCGGACCTGATCGGGGGAAATGAACAGGCTCTCGTCAGTCATGGTAATTTCGCCCGACCGCACGAATTCGAGCCCGCCGGTTTTCAGCACCGCCATGGTGTCATTGGCAAAAGCCGGCGATGCGAGCGCCGATACCGCGCTCACCAACCCTAGAATCCTGCGCATGAATGCCCCCAATCCAACCTGTCCCCGGCGCCCACTATGCCAGCCGTGAGGACCGCGTCAACATGCATTCCTGGGCAGATTTCGCTTGGGAAGGCGCAGTTTTTCCGACCGCTGAAAGCCCATGCAGGGCGCTGGAAGGTCTGGGCGAGCGCCGCGACCGGAACCACCGTGGCGCGTAGCAATCCGATGGCGGCCCGGCGAAAGGCTCCTGATATCGCACGCCGAGCCACAAAAAGCTTGCAACTGAGGGCATTGGCGGTCATGGACAGGCCATGTCAGAACAATTCCCAACCCAGTACCGTCTGGATCAGCTCGTCCTCTCGCGCGGCCTCGTCGCCAGCCGGTCGCGCGCCCGTGACGCCATCCAGCGCGGCACCGTCAAGGTCGACGGCAAGGTCGTCACCAAGCCGAGCCTTACCTTTGCCGACGATGTCGTGCTCGAGATCGACGATCCGGCCCAGGATTACGTCTCGCGCGCCGCCCTGAAGCTGGTCGCGGCGCTCGATCATTTCAAGCTCGATCCGGCCGGCCACGACTGTCTCGACGTCGGCGCATCCGCCGGCGGCTTTACCGAGGTGCTGCTGCAGCGCGGTGCTGCGCATGTCGTGTCGATCGACGTGGGGCACGGACAAATCCATCCGCGCGTGGCCGGCGACGAGCGGGTCACAAGCATCGAGGGCCTCAATGCCCGCTACCTGACGTCCGAAGATATCGACGACCGCGCCATCACCTTCATCGTCTCCGACGTGTCGTTCATCTCGCTGAAGCTGGCCCTGGTGCCGGCGCTCGAGCTGGCCGAAGCCGGTGCCTTTTGCGTGCTGCTGGTCAAGCCGCAGTTCGAGGCAGGCCGCGAGGCCGTGAGCAAGGCGGGCCTGTTGAAGCTTCCGGAGACGGCGCCCGATGTGGCGGCGGAGCTGGAGCGCTGGCTGGTGGAAGACATGGGCTGGGAAACGCTCGGCCTGATCCCTTCGCCCATCGCAGGCGGCGACGGAAACCATGAATTCCTGCTGGCGGGACGCAAGCCATGAGCGCCGAAACAGTCACCATCAACAAGCTCGGCGGCCAGGGCGACGGCATTGCCCACGATGCCAATGGCCCGATCTTCGTGCCCTTCACCCTGCCAGGCGAAAGCGTCGCCATTGCCCGGGTCAAGGACCAGGGCACGCTGATGTCGATCGCCAAGGCCTCGCCGGATCGCCAGGAGCCGCCGTGCCGCCACTTTGGCCCGGACGGTGTCAACGGCACCTGCGGCGGCTGCACGCTGCAGCACTATGCAGACGCCCCCTACCGCGCCTTCAAGAGGCAGCTGGTCGTCGATGCGCTGAAATCGAAGGGCCTTACGCCCGAAGTGGACGATCTCGTTCCAGCCCATCCGGGTCAGCGTCGGCGCGTCGTGTTTGCCGCGCGTCGGACCGAGAAGGATGTGCTGATCGGCTTCAACCAGGCCGACAGCCACCACATCGTCGCCATCGAGGAATGTCCCATCTCGTCGCCTGAAATCGTCGGCAAGCTGCCGGCGATCCGCATGGTGGCAAAGGCGCTTGCAATCAACGCCGAAGCCTTCCGCGTCAGCGTGCTCGAAACGCTGGCTGGCCTCGATATTTCAGTCGACGGCATCAAGGCGCTTTCGGACGAACAGCGCCGCGCTGCCATTGAGACCATCCTGTCGCTGCGCGGCATCGCGCGCATTTCGCTCAACGACGAAATCATCATCGAAAAGACCAAGCCGATGATCGATTTTGGTGGCGTCCAGGTCTCGCCGCCGCCGGGGGCCTTTGCCCAGGCGACGAAGGAAGCCGAAGACACGATGGCAGACCTCGTCGTCGCCCATGTCGGCAAGTCCAAGCGCATCGTCGACCTGTTTGCCGGCTCCGGCACGTTCGCGCTGCGGCTGGCCCGGCTCGGCCGTGTCCATGCCGCCGAATCCGATGGCAAGGCGCTGGCCGCACTCGATCTCGCTGCCCGCACCACGCAGGGGCTCAAGCCCGTCAGCTTCGAGCGGCGCGACCTGTTCCGCCGGCCGCTGATGACGGCGGAATTCAAATATATCGACGCCGTCGTCTTCGATCCGCCGCGCGCGGGCGCCGAAGCGCAGGTGAAGGAGCTTGCGCGCTCTGCGGTCAAGAAGATCGTCGCCGTCTCCTGCAATCCGCTGACGCTTGCGCGCGACCTCGCCATCCTCGTGGAGGCAGGCTACCGCATCAAGCGGGTGACACCGATCGACCAGTTCCTGTGGACGTCCCATGTCGAGGTCGTCGTCGCGCTCGAGAAATAGGCGCAACGCCTGCTACTAGCTCAGCGTTTCAGGAAAGCCTCGAAGGCGGCGCGCGCTTCCGCGGTGCGCAGTTGCGCTTTGAAGTGGGTCGCCTCCTCGGCAATGCGCTCGAGGATATCCTCGCGTGGGTCGCGAAGCAGGTCGCGGGCGATCCTCAACGCGCCCTGTGGTTTGGCGGCAAGCTTCAACGCCACCGCCAGCGTCTCGGCCTCCAATGCCTCCGGGCTCGTTACCCGCCAGATCAGCCCGTCGCGGCACGCCTCTGCTGCCGTCAGCGGCTCACCGGCCGCCAGCAACGCGAAAGCGCGTTGATGGCCCATTCGCCGCGGTACGAGAAGGCTGGAGGCCGCCTCAGGCACCAGTGCCAGGTCGACAAAGGGTGTGCGAAAGACGCTGCGCTCGGAAGCAAGGGTCAGGTCGCAATGCAGGTGGATAGTCGTGCCGATACCGATGGCCAGGCCATCGACGCCTGAGACCAGCGGCTTGTCGAAGGTGGCAAGCGCAGTGAGAAAGTCGAGCACCTCGCTGCCCATTGCCCCTTCCCTGGCAAAGGCGAGGAAATCGGCCATGTCGTTGCCGGCCGAAAAACACCCCGGCTGCCCGAGGAAGACAACGACATGCACGCAGGCATCCGCACTGGCCGCCTGCAGCGCATGCGTCATCGCCACATACATGGCGCGGGTGATGGCGTTCTTCTTGTCCGGACGATTGAAGCGGATGACCCGGACGTTCGGCGCCGTATCGGGATTTTCTGTCAGGATATGCTCTGTCATAGCCCTCTCACTCGAGCGCCATTCGGGCGGCCAGCAGGCTGGTGGCACCATGGACGATCTGGTCCTTCAGGCCTGCCGTTTCACCAAGCAAGTTCTGGGCGGCGAAGGCGGCAAGGGCGATTCGCCCCTCTTCCGCCCCGTCGCCAGCGTCCGCCAATGCGCCCTTGGCGAGATAACAGCCGGTGAGTGCCAGGCCGAACAGGCGCAGGTAAGGTGTGGCGCCGGCAAGCGCTTCCTCGGTCCGCTCCTCGGCCTGCATCGCCAGCAGCCATTCGGTCGCAGCTGTGAGATCGGCAAGCGCCTGCTGCAGCTTGCCGGCTGTCGCACCCAAACCCTCGATCGCAGAGTTCTCGACGGCTGTCGCAATGGCCTGCATCTCGTCGATCAAGCCACGCACGGCCGCACCTCCGCCGAGCGGCAATTTGCGGGTGACGAGATCGATGGCCTGGATGCCGTTGGTGCCCTCATAGATCGGCGCGATCCGGGCGTCGCGCCAGAGCCGGGCGGCTCCGGTCTCCTCTATATAGCCCATGCCGCCATGCACCTGGATGCCGAGCGAGGCGACGTCGACGCCGCAATCGGTGGCGAACGCCTTGGCGACCGGGGTCAGCAGTGCCGCCCGCGCTTGCCAATGGGCGGTGTCGGCAGATCCGTGCGAAAGGTCGATGGCATGGGCGCGGGCATAGGTGATGGCCCTTGCACCCTTGGTCAGTGCCTTCATGGTCAACAGCATGCGGGCGACATCGGGGTGATCGACGATCGGGCTCATCGCGGCGGCACGTTGTCCAGCCGCCCGTCCCTGGCGGCGCTCCTGGGCGTAAGCGAGCGCTTTCTGCGTCGCCGCCTCGCAGATGCCGACGCCCTGCATCGCGACGGCGAGCCGTGCATTGTTCATCATCGTGAACATGCAGGCGAGGCCACGGTTCTCCTCACCGACCAGCCAGCCGATCGCGCCTGGCGTTTCACCGAGCCTGCCATCGCCGTAGATCATGGTGCAGGTCGGCGAGCCATGGATGCCGAGTTTGTGTTCGAGCGAGTGGCAGAAGAGATCGTTGCGCGCACCGAGCGATCCATCAGCCTCGACCATGAACTTCGGCACCAGAAACAGCGAGATACCGCGTGTGCCTGGCGGCGCATCGGACAAGCGGGCAAGCACCAGATGAATGATGTTGTCGGCGGCGTCGTGATCGCCCCAGGTGATGTAGATCTTCTGGCCGAAGATCCGATAGCTGCCGTCCTTGTTGCGCTCGGCGCGCGCGGTCAGCGCGCCGACGTCGGAACCCGCCTGCGGCTCCGTCAGGTTCATCGTGCCTGTCCACTCGCCGGAGATCATCCGGGCCAGATAGCGTTCCTTCAGCGCCGTGCTGCCATGGGCCGACAGCGCTTCGATGGCACCCATGGTCAGGGTCGGGGCCAGGCCGAAGGCCATGGACGCGGCGTTCCAGATTTCCAGCGTCGCGACGTTGAGACGTTGCGGCAGGCCCTGGCCCCCGAACTCAGGCGATGCCGTCAGTCCGTTCCAGCCGCCAGCGGCCCAATCGCGGTAGAGCTGCGGCCAGCCCTCGGCAAGCCTCACGGCCCCGTCGATCAGTTGCGCGCCTTCGAGGTCGCCGACTTCGGCCAGCGGCGCAATCTCGTTCTCGGCAAAACGCGCTGCCTCCGCGAGAATGGCGTTTACGAGATCGTCCGTCAGTTCCCCATCCTCGCCCGTATCGATGGCGACATTGGAACCGACGACATGGCTCAAGGTAAAGGCGATCTCCGCGACGGGCGCCTTATACATGCTGTCTCCTCCCGATGGCACAGCTGTCGCCTGGCGGCGGCAGGAGCAAATTTTTCCCACAGACGGCTCGCACGGCAGCCAAGAAACTGTCACAAGCGGAGCCTATGGACTTGTTCATCTTAAACGGCGATGCGGCATGACGACAACATTCAATCCGACAATTCCGGGCTTTGTCTGGGCACATCATCTCTTGCCGCATTCGGGACGCGCCCAACGCCTTCCCGACACCATCGAGAAATCCGAGCTCATCGCGGCGGAGGGCTTTTTCTGGCTGCATCTCAACCTGGTCGACACCCGCGTCGTCTCGTTCCTGGAGGACTTCCCCGACCTGACGGAAGACATGCGGCAGGCGCTGACAAGCCACGATACGCATGCGACCATCACCGTCGACGAGAAAGTCATCTTCGGGACGTTGGTCGATTTCCAGCGCGACTTCGATCAGGACACGCGCGATATCGGCTGGCTGCATTTCGCCATCTCGGAGCGCTTCATCATCACGACCCGGCTGCAGCCCCTGCGCAGCGTCGAAAGGGTGCGCGCCACCATCGAGAAGAACCCGGCCCGCTTCCATCGCCCGCTGGACATCTTCGAAGCACTCGTCGTCGAGTTCCAGCGGACGCTGATCTCGCTCGTCATCGAGACCACCGAGGAGATGAACCAGATCGAGGATGTCGTCTACGATGCCTCCTTCCGCGACGAACGGCGGCGCCTGGCGCCCGTGCGGCGGACCATCGTTCGCGTCCATCGACACCTGCGCACCATCCTGTCGCTGATGCGCCGTGCGGCAGCATCCGACGATGACGAAATGCCGGAGGGGTTCGACGATGTCGCCGGGCGTCTGACCTCAAGGCTCGAGACCGTCGACCATGATGTCTATGCGCTTCAGGAACGGGCGCGGCTTCTTCACGAGGAAATCGACTCGAAGCTCTCCTCGGAGACCAACAGGCACCTCTTCATCCTGTCGCTGATGACGGCCTTCCTTCTGCCGCCAACCCTGGTCACCGGCTTCTTCGGCATGAACACCGCCAACCTGCCGTTTGCCGGCGATGAGCACGCCACCGCCTATGCGGTCGTCATCATCGTGTTCTCGATTCTGCTGGCGTGGTGGCTGCTGCGGCGGGTGCGCATCCTCTAACGCAAAATGCCCGGCTTGGGGCCGGGCATTTCTCTTTGCTTTAACTCGCGATCAATAGAAGGGCGACAGGCACTGCTGGCGCGGGCCGTTATTCGGCTGGAAGGTGTTGTCGTAGCCGCGATAGGACCGGTAGCGATTGGCGCACCATTCGTAGTGACGCGGGTTGATGCCATTCGATGGACGCACGTAACGCGGCTGGTCGCTGGCGATCGCGCCGCCGATCAGCGCACCGGCGCCGAAGGCCGCCAGCGGGAACCAGTAGCCATTGTGGTAGCGATAGCCGTGACGGTAGCCGTTGTAACCACGGTAGCCGCCGTAGTATCCGCCGCCGCGATAACCGCCGCCACGGTAGTAGCCGCCGCGATGATGGCGCCAGTACTGAACTTGCTGCACATCCGATGAAGGTGCGGCGGCGGGTGCGGTCGCGACCGGCGCGGCGGGCATCTGAATGGCGAAGGATGGTGAAAAGCTCGTCAGAGCGATCGCTGCCGTGACAGCGAGCGTGAGAGCCCTGCTACGCATGTTTGACATTGTGGTCTCCGTTCCGAAATCCAATCGTCTTAAATGAGCAATCACGCGGAAAGTTCCAGCGCTTGTCGCCTCACAACCTTACACGATCGTGTCAGATCCTGCTAAGGTTTCATTAACCATGGCGGCGTAGGCTTTCCAGATTATGGGAAAGCGAAGCGTTTTGACCCTGATAGTCGGCTCTCTGATGATCCTGGCGCTGCCGGGTGCTATGAGACTGGCGCTGGCCGGCGAGCGTGAGCCCTGGAACAATCCCGAGCGTGCGCTCATCATCGACGCCTACGAGTTGAATGCCATCGATTGGGACGCGCTGTTGGGCGACACGCGCGTCAACGGCTTTGTCGCCAAAGCCTCGGACGGACTGCCCGAAGATTATGCCTGCAAACCGAGCGATCACTCCGGCGACACCGTCTCCCACTGCCGGACCATGTGGCGCAAATATGCCGTCAGCCGCGAGCTGTTCCGCAGCCGGCGGCTGATCGCGAAATCGAACGGCATGCTATGGGGCGCCTACCATCTCGGCCGCCCCGGAAACCCGATCGACCAGGCCAATCACTTTCTCGATTATGCCGATCCGCAAGCCGACGAACTGATGGTGCTCGATCTCGACGGGCTCGACCCGAAGCAGTTCATGTCGCCGGCCGATGCGCAGATCTTCGCGATCCACATCAAGGAGCGCACGGGCCGCTATCCGATCCTCTACGCCAATGACGTTGTCGCCAACTATATCGCCGACCATCGCGACGACTACGGGATCCTGTCGCGGCTGCCGCTCTGGTATGCCCGCTACAAGGCCGATGTCGAAGGCACCTTCCCGCTTGGAAACTGGACAAACTACGCCATGTGGCAGTTCTCGTCGGCGGACAACTGCACGACGCGGCGCTGCCCCTACCGGGTTCCCGGCACCCTGCCCGATATCGACGTCAATCTCGCACCGATGACGAAAAGCGAGTTGGCGCGGATCTGGCCGCATGGCGACCTCGTGCCGCCGCGCTTCGATACGCCGTCCATGCTCGCCGGGTCGCCGGAGCCGATCCAGAAGCAACAGGTTACGGCTTTCAATTACCAGGATTTCTGACGAGATGCGCGCCGTCTAAGCTTCGATCTGGACATCCGTCTTCGGGCGCGAGCAGCAGGCGAGGATATAGCCCTCGTCGATCTCGTCGTCGAGAATGCCGCCATTGTGGTGCATCTCGACCTCGCCGGCGAGTTTCATCACCTTGCAGGTGCCGCACAGGCCGGATTCGCAGGCAGCGCCGATGCGGATGCCGGCACCGCGGGCAGCCTGAAGGATGGTCTGGCCAGGTGCGCAGGCGACATCCTTGCCCGCCATGGTGAAGCGGATCGAGGTGGCGACTTCGCCGTCCGCGCTGACGGCCGGTTCCGGCTCTAGCTCTGCCGAGGCCGGGCGGAAGCTTTCCTGGTGGTAGCGGCTCATGTCGAAGCCTGCTGCCTCGAGGCTGGAGCTCACAAAGTTCATAAACACGTCCGGGCCGCAGCAGAACACAGTCCGATCCAGGAAGTCGTGGGCCAACAGGGCAATCTTCGCCTTGTCGATGCGGCCGCGAAGGCCGGACCAAAGCTCCATCTGGCCACGCTCCTCGACGATGAAGCCGAGGTTGAGGTTGGGCATGAAGCGGGCGAGATATTCCAGCTCCGAGCGGAAGATGATCTCCGACGGGCCACGGGCGCAATTGACAAAGGAGATATCCGACAACGGCGCGACATCGCTCATGTAGCGCGTCATCGACATCATCGGCGTGATGCCGGAGCCGGCCGAGATGAACAGGTATTTTTCGCCGGGATGGCGGATATGCGTGAAATCGCCGAGCGGCCCGAAAGCGCGCAGGCGCATTCCGGGCTTCAGGTTGTCGAACATCCAGCGGGTGCCGATGCTGTCCTTCTGCGCCTTGACCGTGACCGCGACCGAGAACGGCCGGGTTGGCGTCGACGACAGCGTATAGGTGCGCATCAGCGGCTCAGGACCGACCGGGATTTCCAGCGTGACGAACTGGCCCGGCAGATAGCGGAACCAGTTGTCCTTGTCGGAGCGGAAGGTGAAGGTCATCACATCGGGCGCTTCCGGCGTGACCGAAAGGCATTCGAGGAAGTGCTGCCTGTCGCTCCAGGGCTGCATCTGATCCAGGTGCACGTGACGCGGCGGTACCGACACGCTCATGCTCAGGCCACGACCGAGAGCTTGGCCTGGTCGCCCTGCAGCCGGCTGGTCATGAAGTCCGCGTACCATTCGACGAACTGCGCGACGCCGCCCTCATGCAGCTCCGAATAGGGGCCGGGCTCGTAGGCCGGCGAGTGAATGCCGAAGGCATTTTCCTCGACGATGCGACGGTCCTGGTCGTTGGTTTCGGTCCAGACATGGGTCAGTTCTTCGAGATTGTAGTCGACGCCCTCGACGGCATCCTTGTGGACCAGCCATTTGGTGGTGACGGCGGTTTCCTCGGCATTCAGGGGCAATACGCGGAAGGAAATCGCATGGTCGACCAATAGATGGTTCCAGGTGGTCGGATAGTGGAACAGCAGCATGGTGCCGATGTTGCTCATCGTCACGTCGTCCGACAGCGGCTTCTTGACGGCGCGCTGGCCGGACATGGTGTAGCTCTCTGCGCCTTCGATCAGCGGCATGCGGGCAACGCGGAACTGGCCGGTCGGATCCATCTTGAACTCGCTCGGCAGGCCGCCGGCTTCGCAATGGGCCCAGTGGGCGGCGATCACAGGATCGTCGCCGGCACCCTGGACGCCTGTGGCCGTCGGGGCTTCCGGGTAGGTGCGGCAGAGTTCCGGGTGATTGGCGGCGCAGTGGTAGCACTCGCGGTTGTTTTCCCAGACGAGCTTCCAGTTACCCTTCTCTATGATGGTGCTCTGGAAGGCGATCTTGGCTTCGCTGAGGCGGTGGGGCGCCATGTAGGGGGCGATGCTGTCGCGGACAGGCTGGAAGTCAGGTGCTGTATGGGCCAGCGAGATGAAGATGTAGCCGGCGACA